>Ga0160433_100398_pt1 | contig 24011 bp, 26 predicted proteins | sample HID1972K_E0MG_FD_108235 | JGI IMG/M metagenome (GOLD analysis project Ga0160433, IMG submission 108235) | Enriched pill bug-associated microbial communities from UW Madison campus, WI, USA - HID1972K_E0 MG | ecosystem: Host-associated > Arthropoda: Insects > Digestive system > Unclassified ...
GGGCAAGCCCTTCATGCGCGCGGTGATCGAGGCGCTGACCGGCGACATCGTCGAGGAAGGCGAGCAGCCGCAGCAATTTACGCGCACGCCGCGCCTGCTGGAGCCGGCCAGCGAGGATGAGCTGCACCGCACCTTCATGGACAATCACTGGACCGATTATCTGCCGATCGTGCTGCCCACCGAGGAGCGCGTGGCGGCAATGCTGGCGGGCACGAGCCGCAAGCCGGACGAGATCGTCGGCCGCCTGCAACCCACGGCCAATCGCGGCCTGTGGGAGTTCACGGTCGAGAAGGTCGCCGTCAATGCCGTCATGGCCGGCTGCCTTCCGGAATATTTCCCCGTCCTGCTGGCGCTGGCCTCCTCCGGCATCACGGCGCGCAGCAGCACGTCGAGTTCGGGCGCCCCGATGGTCGTGGTCAACGGCCCGATCCGCAACGAGATCCGCATGAACGCGGGCATCGGCGCGATGGGCCCTTATAATCACGCCAACGCCACCATCGGCCGCGCTTACGGTCTGCTTTCGCAGAACCTCCAGGGCGGGTCCGTGCCGGGCGAGACCTTCATGGGCTCGCTGGGCAATGGCTACACCTACAACAACCTGACGTTCGCGGAGAATGAGGAGCGCTCGCCCTGGGAGCCCCTGCATGTGCAGAAGGGCTTCGATCGGGAGACCAGCACGGTCAGCATCTTCCATGGCTGCCGCTCGACCACCTTCAACCTGGGCCTGCGCGAGACCTATTGGCGCGAGCATGTGCGGGATATGCTGGTGGCGACGGACACCGTCGGTTCGCCCGTTCTCCTGCTCGATCCGATCACCGCGCGCCAGTTCATCGACCGTGGCGGTTTCGACACCAAGGAGAAGCTCATCCGCTTCGCTTATGAGACGGCGCAGATGCCGGCGGGCCGTTATTGGGACATGCAGCTCGTGCAGAACTACATCTACCCCAATGCCACGCTGGGCGTCGAGCCGCTGGCGAGCAAGCTCAAGGCCGCGCCGGACGAACTGATCCCGATGTTCCGCGAAAGCGAAATCAATGTGGTGGTCGTCGGCGGGGAGAGCAATGGCTATTGGCAGATCATGGGCGCCGGCTATCGCGCCACGGTCTCGATCGACGACTGGCGCTGAGCCGGCACAGGGAGGAAGACATGACGGACAGTTTCGACCTGCTGGTCATTGGCGGCGGCGTAGCGGGATTGACCGCTGCGGCCACGGCAGGAGACCTTGGGCTTAGGACAGCGCTTGCCGAACATCTGGCGGCAGGCGGTCAGATCGCCACCGTGGATCATGTCGGCAATGCGCCGGGCTATCCGGACGGCACCGCCGGCTATGAGCTGGGCCCCGCACTCCAGCAGCAGGCAGAACAGGCCGGCGTGACTTTCCTGTTCGATACCATCGAGCGGATCGAGCGGGATGGCGAAACGTTCGCCGTGTCCGGGGCCAGTGGGTCCGTGACCGCCCGGTCCATCATCATCGCGGCTGGCTCTCATCGTCGGCCGCTGGACGTTCCGGGCGAGGAACTCCTCGCCGGGCGCGGCGTGTCCCATTGTGCGTCCTGCGATGGTCCCTTCTTCCGGGGCGAGGATGTGATTGCCGTGGGGGGCGGGGATTCGGCCTTCGATGAGGCGCTGGTGCTGGCGGCCCATGCCGCCACGGTGACGATCGTGCATGAGGGCGAGGCGCCGACGGCCCGCGCGCCCCAGATCGAGCGGGTGACGGCGCTGGCCAATGTCCGCATCCTTCCTGGGCGGACGGTCGCGCGCATCGAAGGTGAGAGCGCGGTCGATGCCGTGATCCTGAGCGACGGTGAGCGCCTGCCGGCCAAGGCGGTGTTCGTCTATGCCGGGCAGGCGCCCAACAGCGCCTTCGTCCGCGATCTCGTCGATCTCGATGCGGGGGGACGCATCGTGACGGGCGCCGATCTCCAGACGTCCTGCCCCGGCATTTTCGCGGCCGGCGACATTCGCGCCGGTTCCGGCGGCCTGATCGCGACGGCCATGGGCGATGGCGCGGTCGCTGCCCTGGCCGCTGCGCGATTGATCGCGGGCAAGTAGCTCCCGCCAATCACCTCAGTGCCCTGCGAAGGCGGGGCCGGAGCCCATCTAAATATCCTATCTCTTGGATCTCTATGTCCAGGCGACGCAACCGCTCGTCCAAGCGAGGGGCTGATGCGCATGCGCCTCGGCACCCGTATGCCAATGTCTTGAGCCCACCCCATTAAAGATGCATTTATGTTGCATGATTTACTGCGCCAATATAGATGCATCCTAGATACATGATGGAGTCGAGGCTATGGCCGGACTGGCATTGAATGAAGATGGGCTGAAGCAACTCGTCGACGCCTTTTACGAGCGCGTGCGGGTCGATGCCGAACTCGGCCCCATCTTCAACGACGCGATCCACGATTGGCCCGAGCATCTGGAAAAGCTCGCCGCCTTCTGGTCGTCGGTCATGTTGACGAGTGGCCGCTACAAGGGGCAGCCGCTTCCCGCCCATATGAAGCATCGGGACCGGATCACGCCGGCCCTGTTCGATCGGTGGCTCGGCCTGTGGAAGCAGACCACCGAGGATCTGATGATGCCGGAGGCCGCAACGGTGCTTCAGGGCAGGGCGGCCCGCATCGCGGACAGCCTTCAGCTTGCCATGTTCTTCCGGCTGGATGGCCAGCCGGTGCCCCGGTCCGCCGCGCGGGTTGCAGGCGCGGCGGATCAATTGCCGAGGAGGCCCTTGCCATGACCGATATCCCCCTTGTGGACCTCACCGTCCATCACCAGCCGCGCGACCTGCGGGATCGGATCGCGCTGGGCTTCACCAAAACGCTGCGTTTCTGCGCGGATACCTTCTTCGCCAAGCGCTACGGCCATCGCGCCATCGTGCTGGAGACGGTGGCGGCGGTGCCCGGCATGGTCGGGGCGACGGTCAATCACCTGAAATGCCTGCGCCGCATGTGCGATGACAAAGGCTGGATCCGCACGCTGATGGAAGAAGCGGAAAATGAGCGGATGCACCTCATGACCTTCATCGAGGTAGCGAGGCCCACGGTGTTCGAGCGGCTGGTGATCCTTGGGGTGCAGTGGGTGTTCTACCTTGCCTTCTTCGCGCTCTATCTCCTCAGCCCGCGCACCGCGCACCGCGTCGTGGGCTATTTCGAGGAAGAGGCGGTCATCAGCTACACCCATTATCTGAAGGAAATCGACGAGGGGCGCAGCCCCAACGTCCCGGCGCCCGCCATCGCCCGGCATTACTGGAAACTGCCGGACAGCGCGACCCTGCGGGACGTGGTTCTGGTGGTGCGGGCGGACGAAGCCCATCATCGCGACGTCAATCACGGCTTCGCGGATGAACTGGCCGGACAGACTCCTCGGGTCGGGGTGGCGCCTTATCCCGACCATGCCGACGATGTCCGGATAGCCGCCTGATCGTGATGTCGGACATCCAGCCCTATCGTTCAACGCCGGTGTTCGATGAGGACACATTGCCCAAGGCCCTGCGCGCCCGTCATCAGACGAAGGCGGGCGTCTGGGGCGTCATCCGCGTGATCGAGGGGCGTTTGAAGCTCACCTGCCTCGATCCTGCATCCGAGACGACGCTTGTGCCGGGCACGCCCGGCATGGTGCTCCCCGAGCAGCCGCATTTCGTAACGCCGCTCGGGCCCATGATGATGCAGGTCGACTTCTACGACCGGCCGCCAAACGGCTGATCGCCGCGGAACCGGAGCTTTCCGATTTCAGCTTCCCAGTTGTTGCTCGACGATCAAAGCGGATGGGTAGAAGAAGGTCGCCCCGCCTGCCAGAACGACCACGGCGGCAAGGATGAGCGCGACGGGGCGGCCGATCAGGCCCCTGCGAAATGCGTTGTAGGTAAGCCCGAGCAGCAAGGCGGCGACCAGAACCACGAGCGCGACTGTGACCACGAGGGACATTGGCAATCTCTCCTCCAGCGCCGCGCGGACAAGCATCACACCGGCGGACGAGTCATGGCGTCGCCACCGGATCAGGTGAGTCCGGACTCAGGCGGACAACGCGTCACTCAGGCAACGGACGTGGCGGTAAAGGTTTCGCGCGCGCGTGCCTGCTCCGTGGGAGTCGCTCCCCGAGCGGCTGGAACAGCTCGCCGATCCGGGGGTTCCCAAGGTGTCGCAATCGAGAGATGCCATGCCCCAGCAGAAGACCGATCACCTCCGTCCGCCGGCCGATCCGAGACGGGTCAGCCTCGATGGAAAGGCCGAGACGCTGTACTGGACCGACCGGTTCAGCGTTTCCGAAGACCGGTTGCGCGCCGCGGTCGAGAAGGTTGGCCGCGACGTCGATGCCGTGGCGCAGGAGCTTGAAGGGCAGGAGGGCGGCTGAGAGCCGCGCCGCAATCGGGAGCGCTGTTTATTTGTAGAAGCCCTCGCGCAGATTGATGCCGTGCTCCAGCCACATCCGCATGGCGCACAGCATGCCTGTCCAGCCTTCGCAATTGTCATAGGAAGCCTTGAGGCCGGCAGGGGTCTGCGACCAGCCATGCTCGCTGATGCGGACATGGGTGCGGCCATCATCGAGCGCCTCGAACGTCATGGTCACGGTCGTCAGCCGCTGGCCGTCGCTATCGGGTTCCACGGCATCCTCCGTGCCATCCCAGCGCAGCACGATGCGCTTGTCCTTCTCCACTTCCATGACGTGAACTGGAAAAGCACCGGGAAAGTCATGGAAATCCCAGGTCACGGCCGCGCCGGGTTCAAGCCGGCCCTGCGCACCTCCCGTCGTGAAGAATTGCGAGAGTTGCGCGGGATCGACAACCGCCTCGAACACCTCGCTGACGGGCTTGGCGATCCGCCCGCCCACAGTGAATTTAAGCTCCACAGCCGTTCCTCCCTGGCGAGTCTTGATGTCGCGATTTATATGTTATAGATATATAACATGTCAACGGACGATGAAGATGATGCCCTGTTCAAGGCGCTCAGCCACCGCACGCGCCGCCGGATTCTCGATGCGCTCAAGGCCGCCCCGCAGACTACCGGCATGATCTGCACGCTGCTGCCGGATCTGGATCGTTGCACGGTCATGCAGCATCTGGGCGTGCTGGAGAGTGCGGGGCTCATCGTCGTCGAGCGGCGCGGGCGCGAGCGTTGGAACCATCTCGATGCGCTGCCGATCCACGGCATTCACGAGCGCTGGATCGGGCCCTATGCCGCTTATGCCGCGTCCATGCTCGCCAGGCTGCGTTCGATGACCGGGAATCACGATAAATCGGCCAGTCCACTGCCTGTTTCGAAAGATAAATAAATATAACAATCACTTACTTGTAAGGTCGAACCGCATCTCTGTTGTCTACGCCAGACACTATGAGCCTCCGTGACAATGCCCCGCCGCCGCGCTATGTCTGCGGCCATGCCGATGCCCTGCATCACCCGCACGACCGCAACCACCCGGACTAGCACCGGGGCCATCGGTATGCGCGCCGCGCTCTGACGCGACCTGCCGATCGCCCCTTCCGATCGTGGAACGGGCCACAGGCGCATCTCCTTCCGTTCCTGCCCCTTTTCAATTCCGCCGCGCTTGCCTAAGCGCGGAACCGCAGACAGGAACATAGCGATGACGGAACTCGTGAAGATTACGCTCCCCGATGGCTCGCAGCGCGAGGTCGCGCGCGGCACCACGCCGGCGGAGATCGCGGCCGCCATCGGGCCGGGCCTCGCCAAGGCGGCGCTGGCGGCGAAAGTGGATGGCGAGCTGTTCGACATCACGCGCCCGCTGGAGCGCGACACCCATCTCGCGCTGGTGACGGCGCGGGACGAGGCGGACGCGCTGGAACTGGTGCGCCACGATTACGCGCACGTGCTGGCCGAGGCGGTGCAGGCGCTGTTCCCCGGCACGCAGATCACCTTCGGCCCGTCGACGGACGACGGCTTCTATTATGACTTCGCGCCGAGCCCGGAACACGGCCCGTTCACCGAGGAAGACCTGCCCGCCATCGAGACGAAGATGCGGGAGATCATGGCCGCCGACAAGCCGCTGCGCCGCGAGGCGTGGAGCCGCGCGGATCTCATCGCGCGCTGGAGCGAGCAGGGCGAGAGCTTCAAGGCGGAATGGGCGCAGGAACTGCCCGAGGACGAAGAGCTGACGGTCTACTGGTCCGGCGGTGACTGGCTGGACATGTGCCGGGGGCCGCATCTCGCTTCCACCGGCAAGCTTGATCCGCAGGCGTTCAAGCTGACGCGGGTGTCCGGCGCTTATTGGCGCGGGGACCAGCGCAACGCCATGCTCTCGCGCATCTACGGCACCGGCTGGCTCAACAGGAAGCAGCTTGAGGCGCATCTCCTGCGGCTGGAAGAGGCCGCCAAGCGCGACCATCGCAAGATCGGGCAGGAGATGGACCTCTTCCATCTCCAGCAGGAAGCGCATGGCTCCGTCTTTTGGCATCCGCAGGGCTATGTCATCTGGCGCCAGCTTGAGGCTTATATGCGCCGCGCAATCGATGCGGCGGACTATGCCGAGGTCAAGACGCCGCAGGTGATGGACGCGCGCCAGTGGGAGCAGTCCGGCCATTGGGGCAAGTATCGCGAGAATATGTTCGTCATCCCCGACGAGGTTCCCAATGTCGAGGATGAAGGCCCGCTCGTCTCCGACAGTGCCGACTGGATGGCGCTCAAGCCGATGAACTGCCCGGCGCATGTCCTCATCTTCCGCCAGGGCATCAAGAGCTATCGCGATCTGCCGCTGCGCCTTTACGAGAATGGCTGCTGCCACCGCAACGAGCCGCATGGTGCGCTGCATGGCCTGATGCGCGTGCGCCAGTTCACCCAGGACGATGCGCACATCTTCTGCCGCGAGGACCAGATCGTCGAGGAAGTCCGCGCCTTCTGCGCGCTGGCCGACCGGATCTACAAGCATTTCGGCTTTACCTATGCGATCAAGCTGGCGCTGCGTCCGGAAAAGCGCTTCGGCAGCGACGAGATGTGGGATCAGGCAGAGACGGAACTGCGCGACGCCGTGGTCGCCGCGGGCCTCGCCACCGAGGAATATGGCTGGGAAGAGCTTCCCGGCGAAGGCGCCTTCTATGCGCCCAAGCTGGAATGGCATCTGACCGACGCCATCGGCCGCACCTGGCAGGTCGGCACCATCCAGTCCGACCGCGTGCTGCCCGAGCGGCTCGACGCCAGCTATGTCGGCGAGGACGGCGCGCGCCACCGGCCGATCATGCTCCACCGCGCGATCTTCGGCTCGTATGAGCGCTTCATCGGCATCCTCATCGAGCATTATGCCGGCAAGTTCCCGCTCTGGCTCGCGCCGGTGCAGGCGGTCGTCGCGACCATCGTCTCCGATGCGGACGATTATGCGAAGGAGGTCGTGGAGCGCCTGCGCGCCGCCGGCCTGCGCGCCGAGACGGACCTGCGCAACGAGAAGATCAATTACAAGGTGCGCGAGCACAGCTTGGGCCGCGTGCCCAATCTGCTCGTCGTCGGACGGCGCGAAGCGGAGGAAGGCACGGTCGCCCTGCGCCGTCTCGGCTCCGATGAGCATCAGAAGGTGATGACGGTGGACGATCTGGTCGCTCGGCTCGTCGACGAGGCCACGCCGCCGGACCTGCGGTGACGATTACGGTTCGGCGCGCCACGTCGGACGATCTGCCCCGCGCGCTGGAGATCTGGCGCGCGGCAGTGGACGCGACTCATGCCTTCCTCACGCCGGAGCACCGCGCGGAGATCGAGGTCATGGTCGCGCGCGAGCATCTGCCCAATGTCGATCTGTGGGTCGCGACGGACGCGGACGAGGTCGTGCAGGGCTTCATGGGCATGGGCGCGGACGAGATCGATTCGCTCTTCGTCGATCCCATCGTGCATGGCCGCGGCTATGGCAGCGCGCTGGTCGCTCATGCGCTGGCGATGATGCCGGGCGTGAAGGTGGATGCCAGCGAGCAGGCACCGCAGGCCGTGGCCTTCTACGAGCGGCGCGGATTCGTGCGCACGGGCCGCTCTCCCACCGATCCGATGGGCCGGCCTTATCCGCTGATTCATTTCCATTTTCCCGCCCGCGCCGGCTCGCAATCATGAGGTCGCGATCCTATATGGGCGATGTGGCCTTGCCAGGCCTTGGCACATCGTTAACCGACTGTTGCTATTGCGCCGCACCGGCGCACGCTGCATGGCGTGCCTCTTTCCGTTATCCGTAAAAACCGTTAAGTTGGACATTGCATTCACCACGAAGGAGAACAAACTATCCGTCCCCCGATGATGCGCCGCTCCATGGCGCCGCCGCAGCTCAATGGCCCGCGCTATAACGATTTCATCAATGTGCCCAAAGTGCGCGTCATTGATGAGAATGGCGAGAATATCGGCGTGATGTTCACGCGCGAGGCAATCGAGCAGGCGGCCGAAGTCGGCCTCGATCTTGTCGAAGTGTCGCCCACTGCGGACCCGCCGGTCTGCAAGTTCCTCGACATCGGCAAGTACAAGTACGAGGCGCAGAAAAAGGCCAACATCGCCCGCAAGACCCAGAAGACGCAGGAGATCAAGGAGATCAAGATGCGTCCGAACATCGACGATCATGATTATGATACGAAGATGAAGAAGGTCTTCGACTTCATCGGCGATGGCGACAAGGTGAAGGTCACGCTGCGTTTCCGTGGCCGCGAAATGGCGCACCAGCAGCTCGGCATGCAGCTTTTGCAGCGCGTCGCGGCGGATGTCGTCGAGATCGCCAAGGTGGAAGCCTATCCGCGCATGGAAGGCCGCCAGATGCTCATGGTGCTGGCACCCAAGGTCTGAACGGCCGGACCCGGCCGCGCCGCTCGCAAGAGGCGCGGCCCGAGCCTGCCGTGACAGGGAAGGGCCGGTGCTCCTGCGAAGGCAGGAGCCCGACCAGCCGAATGCCGTTTGACCTGTGGGCTCCCGCCTTCCGGCAATGCGCGCTACGCCGGTGGAAGTTGGAGTTGACCGGCGCGCTGCCACCCAGCATGGCAACGCCATGAGCGAGACCATTCCCCTCAAGCTGTTCAACAGCCTGACGCGCCAAATCGAGCCATTCGATCCCGTCCACCCGGGCGAGGCGCGGGTCTATAGCTGCGGGCCGACGGTCTACAATTATCCGCACATCGGCAACATGCGCGCCTATGTGTTCGCGGACACGCTGGGTCGCACGCTCGGCTTCAAGGGCTACCGCCTCACCCATGTCATCAACATCACCGATGTCGGCCATCTGACGGATGACGCCGACGCCGGCGAGGACAAGATGGAGAAGATGGCGGCCGAGAAGGCCCAGTCCATCTGGGACATCGCGAAACATTATACGCAGGCTTATTGGGCGGACGTGGAGGCGCTCAATATCCGCCAGCCCGCGCATTGGTCGATCGCCACCGACTACGTGCCCCAGATGATCGCGTTCGCGAAGAGCATTGCCGACCGGCATTGCTATGAGCTGCCCGGCGGCCTCTATTTCGATACCGCTACGGTTGCCGATTATGGCCGCCTCGCCCGCGCCGCGACCGATGAGGGCGAGAGCCGCATCGATCCGGTGGAAGGCAAGCGCCATCCTGCCGATTTCGCCATCTGGCGCCGCACACCGCCCGGCGAGACGCGCCAGATGGAATGGGATTCGCCTTGGGGTCGCGGTGCGCCGGGCTGGCATCTGGAATGCTCGGTGATGAGCCGCGCACTGCTCGGCCTGCCATTCGATATTCACACAGGCGGCATCGATCATCGCGAGATCCACCATCCCAATGAGATCGCCCAGAACCAGGCGATTCAGGGCTTTGACGCGCAGCATGGGCATCTGGATTGCGCGGCCCACAGCGGCGCGCGCCTGTGGATGCACAATAATTTCCTCATCGATCGCTCGGGGAAGATGAGCAAATCGGCCGGCGAGTTCCTGCGTCTGCAATTGCTCGTCGACCGGGGTTATCACCCGCTCGCCTATCGCCTGCTCTGCCTCCAGGCCCATTATCGCTCGGAGCTGGAATTCTCCTGGGATAATCTCGGCGCGGCCCTCACGCGCCTCAAGCGCATGCTGATGAGCGCGGCGGCACTGCGCGACGTGGAGGCTGCCGAAGCGGTGCGCCACCCCAGGCTCCTCCCGCTGCTGGAGGCTTTCGATGCAGCGGTGAGCGACGATCTCAACACGCCGGTCGCCCTCACGGTGCTGGACGAGGCGCTGGCGATGAAAAAAGTCCCCGCCGAGGAGAAGCGCGCGCTCATCGCGGCGATGGACAATGTGTTCGGCCTCGCTCTCTTCACGCTGGACCGCAAGGCCCTGCGCCTGCGCCCGAAGGCCGCGACCATCGCGGACGAGGCAATCGACGCCGCGCTGGAGCAGCGCAAGGCCGCGCGCGCCGCCAAGGATTTTGCTACCTCCGACTCCATCCGCGATTCGCTCCTCGTCTCGGGTATCGAGGTGATGGACGGCGATCCGCTGGGCTGGGAGTGGAGGCTGGACCATGGCGCATAGACCCCTCATCGTCTTTCCCGAGGCGCATCGGGCGCGATTGCAGGCGATGCTGCCGGATGGCGTTGAGGTGCGAGGCTTCTCGACCCTTGAGGAAGCGCTGGACCTAGCGCCGCAGGCAGAGATCGGCTGGTTCGACGATTTTCCCACCGGCGCTTATGCTCGCGCTCCACGCGCGGCGGTGAACGCGAAGTGGATCAACACCGTCGTCGTGGGCTTCGATGCCTTCCCCATGGCCGAGATGCGCGAACGCGGGCAGATCTTCACCAATGGCGCGGGCCTCATGCCGGACGTGGTGGCGGATTATGCCGTAATGGGCGCGCTCACGCTGGCCAAGCGGTTGGACGAGGTGGTGCGCGGGCATGACCGGCGCGAATGGATTAGGACCGGCCCGCCCGGCGCGTTCGAGATGCTGGGCGCGAAGGCTCTGGTCATCGGCTATGGCGCCATCGGCCGGGAAATCGGCGCACGCCTGCGCGCATTCGGCACGGAGGTGACAGGCGTGCGGCGTGGCACGGACGGCGACCCCGCGATCATCGGCCCGGATGACTGGCGCGCGCGTCTGGCGGACTTCGATTTCATCATCCTCGCTGCCCCCAACACCGCCGAGACGAAGGCGATGATCGGCGCGGAGGAACTTGCGGCCATGAAGCCCGGCGCGCGGATCATCAACATCGCGCGCGGCGACCTCATCGACCAGCCGGCGCTCATCGCCGCGCTGGAGGTCGGCCAGATCGGCAGCGCTTTCCTCGACGTGACGACGCCCGAGCCGCTGCCTCCCGAAGACCCGCTCTGGCGCGCGCCCAACACGCTCATCACCATGCACATGTCCGGCCAGAGCCAGACCACCGCCTTCCAGCGCGGCGCCGCGCGTTTCCTCAAGAACCTCAAACATTATCTGGCGGGCGAACCGCTTGAGCATGTCGTGGATTTCGGGCGGGATTATTAGGCGGCAGAAATGCTCAGGTCCGATGCCCGCCTGTTGAACCTTGCGATTGCGCTGTCTGCACTAGCCGGCTTTGTCGATTCACTTGGCTTCCTCAGCGCGGGCGGGTTTTTTGTCTCCTTCATGAGCGGTAATTCGACCCGGCTGGCCGTAGGGATCAGTGAAGGGTCCACGGTTGCGCTGACGGCGATCGGACTCATTGCCGGCTTCGTGGCGGGCGTCGTGCTCGGCGGTCTTGTCGGCCACCATGCCCGGCATCGCCGCCGTCCCGCCGTGCTGGCGCTGGTGGCGGCTCTCCTTCTGCTGGCCGCCATATTGGCGCCCTTCTCGCTCCCCCTCGCGCTGCTTGCGATGGTGATGGCCATGGGTGCGGAAAACCCCGCGCTCGCCGACAATGGTGAGGTCAAGGTCGGCCTGACCTACATGACCGGGGCGTTGGTTCGCTTGGGGCAGGGCTTGGTCAATCGCCTGACAGGTCGCGACGCCAGTCACTGGCGCGTCGATCTCGGCTTGTGGTGCGGCCTCATGGCGGGCGCGATCGCCGGCGCGGCGGCCTATGCATGGATCGCGCTGTCGGCGCTGTGGATCGCTGCCGCACTGGCGCTGATCCTGTCGCTCGCCTCGTGGCGATCGGTTTCTTCGGCGCGCTGAGGCACCTTCAAGTCCGATATCGCTGTCCTACAGGCGTAGGATTCCGCCATGGCGCAGGCATGCATCGTCATTCTCGCGTTTCTCCCACGCCGCGCGTCGTTCGATCGGATTTCGGGCATGTTTTCGAGCGAGGAGGGCGCGAGGGAAATCGGCTTACCCCGTAACCTTCGTAACCTTAGCTATTTCTGTTCCCATCTCGGCGGCCATCCGCCTTGCCTCTGGGGCTTCAAGGGCGTAGGGGCTTGCCGCTTGTCCGCCACATCCCATGTTGTTGTTGTGTGGCGACACTTGGAGTTTTGAAGGTCATGACGGCGAAATGGGACCCCGCGAGCTGGCGGGATCATGAAGGGTTGCAAATGCCTGTCTATCGCGATGCTGCTGCACTCGCGACTGCTGAGGCGCAGCTTGGCAATTTTCCGCCGCTGGTCTTCGCGGGCGAGGCGCGCAACCTGACGGCTGAACTGGCCAAGGTCGCCGATGGCGAGGCGTTCCTGCTGCAAGGCGGCGACTGCGCCGAGTCCTTCGCCGAGTTCCACCCGAACAATATCCGCGACACGTTCCGTGTGCTGCTCCAGATGGCGGTGGTGCTCACCTTCGCCAGCAAGCTGCCGGTGGTGAAGGTCGGCCGCATGGCGGGCCAGTTCGCCAAGCCGCGCTCGGCCAATACGGAGACGGTGGGCGAGGTCGAGCTGCCGAGCTATCGCGGCGACAATGTGAACGACATCGCCTTCACGGCGGAAGGCCGCGAGCCCGATCCCGCGCGCATGATCCGCGCCTACAACCAGTCGGCCGCGACGCTCAACCTGCTGCGCGCCTTCTCGACCGGCGGCTATGCCAGCCTCGACAAGGTGCATGGCTGGATGCTGGATTTCATGGGTCGCAGCCCATGGGCGAAGAAGTTCAGCGAGATGGCCGACCGCATCGGCGAGGCGCTGGATTTCATGAAGGCGTGCGGGCTCAGCCCGGATACCGTGCCCCAGCTTGGCGGCACGAGCTTCTACACCAGCCACGAGGCGCTGCTGCTGCCTTACGAGCAGGCGCTGACCCGGCAGGATTCGCTGACCGGCCAATGGTATGACACCAGCGCGCATATGCTCTGGATCGGCGATCGCACGCGCTTCGTCGGCTCGGCGCATGTCGAGTATCTGCGCGGCATCGGCAACCCGATCGGCATGAAGGTCGGCCCCAGTCTCGATCCCGAGAACCTGCTGCGCCTGCTCGATGTGCTCAACCCGCGCCGCGAGGCCGGGCGGATCACGCTCATCACCCGCTACGGGCACGACAAGATCGAGGCGGTGCTGCCGCCGCTGGTCCGCGCCGTGATGCGGGAAGGGCATCCGGTGGTGTGGTCTTGCGACCCCATGCACGGCAATGTCATCAAGGCGGCCAATGGCTACAAGACGCGCCCGTTCGAGCGCATCCTGGCCGAGGTGCGCGGCTTCTTCGCCGTGCATCGCGCGGAAGGCAGCTTCGGCGGTGGCATCCATGCCGAGATGACCGGGCAGAACGTCACCGAATGCACTGGCGGCGCCATCGACGTGACCGAGCAGAGCTTGGCGGATCGCTATCACACGCATTGCGATCCGCGCCTCAACGCGGCCCAAAGCCTTGAGCTGGCGTTCCTGCTCGCGGAGATGCTCAACGACGAGCTGGCCGAGCGGCGCAAGCAGGCGGCCTGAACCAGCAGGCGGAGGGGCGGAATGACTCCGGCCGCGCGCCGGGGCCGCTGCTTTGCAGGGGAGGGCTGGAATATCGCCCTCATTTCGGGCCCCAAGGGGCGCGACCCCTTGCACGAATTGCATTCTCTGCCAAATAGGTTGGTATGCTTTCCCAACGTACGCGCTATTCCATCCGCGCTCTGCAGCATCTCGCGCGGCATTATGGTGAGGGGCCGATCCAGCTCGCGGATATCGCGGCCGCCCAGAACATTCCCGCCAAGTTCCTCACCGTCATTCTCTCCGAGCTGAGCCGCGCGGGTCTCGTCGCCACGCGGCGCGGGCGCGAGGGCGGTTATTGGCTGGCGCTGGCGCCCGTCGACATCCGTTACGGAGACATTTTCCGCCTCACGGATGGCGCACTGGCGCTGGTGCCCTGCGCCAGCCGCTATGCGCACGAGACCTGCAAGAATTGCCTGCCCGAGGAGCAATGCGAGTTGCGGCGGATCATGGTCAAGGTGCGTGACGAAACCGCGGCGATCCTGGACAAGCTCACCCTGGCGGACCGGTTCGAAGCGGGCGACGGCGCCCCTGCGGAACCGGTCGCCGATTACCCCCTTGAGGAGCGATCATGACCATTACCCTGCACGGCATTCCCAATTGCGACACCGTCAAGAAGGCGCGCAAGTGGCTCGACGAGCAGGGCCTCGCCCATGATTTCCGCGACTACAAGAAGGCCCCGCCTACGAATGCGGAACTGACGGGCTGGACCGGGGCACTGGGCTGGGAAGCGCTACTCAACAAGGCCGGCACCACCTTCCGCAAGCTGCCGGAGGCGGACAAGACCGGCATCGACGAGGCGAAGGCCATTACCCTCATGATCGCCAACCCCTCGCTCATCAAGCGGCCAGTGGTGACGGGCACGGGGAAACCACTCGTCGGTTTCAAGCCTGAGCAATGGGCGGATGCCCTCGCGCGCTAGCCTCTCCTAAGCCCGCTTCGTCATTGGCAAATGTGCGGCCGGGAACGGCGCTCCTTCCTTGCGCGTTTCTTCCTCAATACGAATCATAAGGAAGGAAAAGCGATGAAACTCGTGCTCATCGGACTTGTCACTGCCGGCGCACTGGCCGTCTCAGGCTGTTCCACGCTTCGCGGTGCCGGCATTGGCGCGGCGGCGGGTGCAGGTGCTGCTGCCATTACGGATAACGACGTTGGCAAGGGCGCAGCCGTCGGCGGCGCGGCCGGCGCGGTCGTCGGCACGGTTACGGACTGATAATCGCTACCAAATCAAATCATCCCGGGCGCGAAGTCAGTGCTCGGGATGGTGCGAGAGCGCCTCGATGACATCATCGAGACGCGCCGGGTCGCCAATCGCGATGACGTCGCCTTGGCTGGCCTCGCTCAGCAATTCTCCGGACCAATCGCACATCTGCCCGCCGGCGCCTTCGACGATCGGCACCAACGCGGCAATGTCGTGCAGCTTGAGCCCCGCTTCGACCACGATGTCGATATGGCCGCTCGCCAGCAAGGCATAGTTATAGCAATCCCCGCCCCAGATCGTATCGCGGCATTGCCCGCCAAGGATCGAAAAATGCTCGGCAGTGTGGCCGGGGAAATATTGCGGTCCGGTCGTGGCCAGGATCGCCTGGTCCAGCGCGCGGCAGGAGCGGGTTTTTACCGCTTTACCGTTCAGGGTCGTGGGCGTTCCCATGGCGCCTGCCCAGCGCTCGCCGCTGATCGGCTGGTCGATGATCCCGAGCACCGGCCAGCCATCCTGCATCAGCGCGACGAGCGTGCCGAAAATCGGCCGTCCGGCAATGAAGCTGCGTGTGCCGTCGATGGGGTCCAGAACCCATTGCCGCGCGGCCTCCGGCCGGATTGCGCCATATTCCTCGCCGATGATGCCGTCGCGCGGCCGTTCCGCCTCGATCAGCCGGCGCATGGCGAGTTCCGCCGCGCGATCCGCCTCCGTAACCGGGGAGGCGTCCGCCTTCGCCTCGACATCGTAGGGCGCCCGGAAGAAGGGGCGGATAGCGGCGCCCGCTGCATCGGCAAGGGCATGGGCAAGGGCGATATCGTCAGCGAGGGCCATAAGCTCCGCTAGCGTGGATAGGGGCGGCAGGGCCAGCTAAACTTCTCTCTTCGCGATCCGTCCTGGGATCTGTTGCGCTTCGGGGACGAGACATGCGCCTGCTGATGTGGGGTTTCACCATCATTCTTGCCTTCGCCGGCCTTGGCCTGTGGATGGAGGGCGGGTTCATCGGCGCCGGGGTCGTGGCTTTGGCCTTGTGTGTGCTGGCACTTCTTGCCTGCCCTTTCCTGTGGAGCAGGCCCGGGGGACTGGTTCCCGATGAACTGGCCATGCGCGGCAGGACGCGTCTGATGCTGGCCCTCGCGCTGATCTTTGCGGCGCCGTTGCTGTTGCCCTGGCGGCTCTGGCTCTGACGGGCCCGCACTGAATCGCTGTTGGCGTGGGCGACGCAGCGCTCTAAGCCATGCGCCATGCCTGAACTGCCCGAAGTCGAGACAACGGTTGCCGGCCTGCGCGGGGTGCTGGACGGCGCCCGGCTCACGCTGGTCGAGACGCGCCGGGCGGACATGCGCTTTCCTTTTCCGCCGGACCTGCGTCAGCGTCTCACCGGCGCGACCGTCACCACGCTGGGCCGCCGCGCCAAATATGGCCTGATCGATACGGATCGGGGCGATACGATGATCTTCCATCTCGGCATGTCCGGCCGCTGGCGGATCGATCCCGCGGAGATCGGCAAGCACGATCATCTGCTGGTCGAGACGGCGGACCATCGCCTTGCCCTCAACGATCCGCGCCGCTTCGGCTTCGTCCATCTGGTGGAGAGCGCGGCGCTGGGCGCCTACCCGGCCTTCGCCGCGATGGGGCCGGAACCGCTGGGCGACGACCTCACTGCCGATTATCTTGCCCGCGCGCTGGCCGGACGGAGCGCCCCCATCAAGGCGATGCTGCTGGACCAGCGCATCGTGGCGGGGCTTGGCAACATCTATGTCTGCGAGGCGCTGAATATCGCGGGCATATCGCCCACGCGCGAGGCGGGGCGCATCTCCAAGGCGCGGCTGGCGCGGCTGGTCGAGGCGATCAGGGCGGTGCTGCTGGCGGCCATCGCGGCGGGCGGCTCCACTCTGCGCGATTATGCGCGGCCGGATGGCGAACTGGGCTATTTCGCGAAGGACTGGCGCGTCTACGGGCGGGAAGGGGCGGCCTGCCCCTGTGGCGGGACCGTGCGCCGCAGGGTCGATTCCGGCCGCTCGACCTTCTATTGCGCGGCCTGCCAGACGTAGCCATAACATGAGGGGATAAGCGCACATGAAAGTCCTGCCGCTGCCGGCGCGGATCGCCGCACTACTGGTCGGCCTCATCGCCTTTGCCGCGCTGTCGATCCGCTTTGCCGTCTCGCTGGAGCAGGCCGGGTCGCCGCAGGCAGCGCTGTGGACGATGCTGCGCTTCTTCACCATCATCGGCAATCTGCTCACCTGCGTGATCTTCTTCGCGCTGGCGCTGGGCGTGAAGGCGGCCACGCAGCCCCGCCGGATCGCGGGCATCATGCTGCTGATGGGCCTCATCGGCATCGTCTATGCGCTGCTGCTGCGCGCGACGGAAAATCTCGCCGGTCCCGCGCAGACCTCCAATCTGCTGCTGCACTATATCGCCCCGCTGGCCGTGGCGCTTTACTGGCTGGTCTTCGCGCCCAAGGGCAAGCTGACTTATGCCGATACGCTGCGCTGGCCGCTGCTGCCGCTCGCCTATCTCGCTTATGCCATCGTCCGCGCGCAGTTTGACGGGCGCTATCCCTATCCCTTCCTCGATGTCGCGCGCCATGGCTGGATGCAGGTCGGCCTCAACGCGGCGATGATCGCAGCGGGCTTCATGCTGGCGGGCGCGGTGGTGGTGTGGATCGACCGCCGAATCGGGTGAAATTGTGCGCCAGAGGATGTTTTCGGGGATAAAATGAGCTGCAAAACGCATTTTCCAGCGATGTTTCGAAGCTGAAGACGAGTTGGAAAACGCGGATTTCTGCGCCTTTTGCAGCGGAACTTCTCTAACATCGCACATACGAGCGATGGAGACTTACCGAAAGTTTTCGCGGGGGCAGAGTATGCCCTTGATTTCATTAGCGGATTTACGGGTTCAAAGAGCGGCGGGCGATGCTCGCTTGCAGCACCTCATTAACTTAGCCAGCTGAAATAGGACAGCGCGATCACAGCGGCTTGCAGGCCGCTTCCAGCCATGCCCTGTTCTCGCCCTCCAGTTGCGGGCCGACGATCTCCAGCGTGCGGGCGTGATAGGCATCCACCCAGTCGCGCTCGGCCGAGGTCAGCGCCTCCACCTCGATGAGCGCGCGGTCGATCGGCGTGTGGCTCAGCGTCTCGAAGGCGTACCAGGGCCGCTCATTCTCGCCGGTGCCGCTCTCCACCACCAGCACCAGATTCTCGATGCGGATGCCGTATTCGCCGGTCTTGTAATAGCCCGGCTCGTTGGAGAGGATCATGCCCGGCTGGAGCGGTTCATCGCCGCCGCCCTGGGTCGCGATGCGCTGCGGCCCTTCATGCACGGAAAGGAAGCTGCCGACGCCATGGCCGGTGCCATGGGCATAATCGAGCCCTTCCGCCCAGAGGAACTGCCGGGCCAGCGCATCGAGCTGGCTGCCGCGCGTGCCGGCGGGAAAGCGCGCACAGGCCAGCGCAATATGGCCCTTGAGCACCAGCGTGAAGCGATGTCGCATCTCAGCCGTGGGCGTGCCGATGGCCATGGTGCGGGTGATGTCGGTCGTGCCGTCCTTATATTGCCCGCCGGAATCGACGAGCAGCAGCGTGCCGCTCTCCACCGGTCGATTGGTGGCTTCGCTCGCCTTGTAGTGCACGATGGCGCCATTGGGCCCGGAGCCGGAGATGGTATCGAAGCTCAGGTCCACCAGCGCGCCCGTCTCCGCACGGAAGGCCTGCAAGCGGTTCGATGCGCTGATCTCGGTTTGCCCGCCCTGGGGGCCTTCCACCCAGAGCCAGTGAAGGAACTTCGCCATCGCCGCGCCGTCGCGGGCCTGCGCGGCCTTGTGGCCTGCGATTTCGGTTTCGTTCTTGGTGGCCTTGGGCAGCACGGCGGGATCACGCACGGCCCTGATCGTCGCGCCTGCCTTGTCCAGCGCCTCGAAAATGGCGGCAACGGCCCGCTCGGGATCGACCGCCACGGTCCTGCCCGCCAGATCGGCCAGCGCGGCCGTGAAGGCGTTCCGATCCCGGATGGTCACGGCATTGCCCAGATGCGCGCGCACCTCGGCATCGATCTTGGCCGGGTCGACGAACAGCTCCGCCTTCCCGTCGGCATGGAGCAGGGCATAAGCGAGCGCGACCGGCGTATGCGTCACGTCCGCGCCGCGGATATTGAAGGTCCAGGCAATGGAATCGAGCGCGGTCAGCACCGTCGCGTCGATGTCCTCGCCGCGCATCCAGTCGATGATGTCGGCGCGCTTGGCGGCGCTGCTCTGGCCGGCATGGCGCTCCTCATGCGGGATGAGGCGGGCCTTGCTCGGCTCCGGCCGGTCGGCCCAGACGGCATCCACGGGATTGCGCTCCACCGCCACCAGCGGCGCGCCCTGCTTGGCCAGCGCGCGTGTCGCGTCTTCCACCCAGCGGCGTGTATGCAGCCAGGGATCATAGCCGATGCGCCCGCCGGCCGGCGCATGCTCGCCCAGCCATGCGGCCACGCTGGTTTGCGGCACGCTCTGATATTGCCAATGCGCGCCATCCACCTGATCGCGCACTTGCAGCGTGTAGCGCCCATCCACGAAGATCGCGGCCTCTGCCGGCAGCACCACCGCGCTGCCCGCCGATCCGAGGAAGCCCGTCAGCCAGCTCAGCCGCTGCGCATAGGCCCCGACATATTCGGAGAGATGCTCGTCCGTGAGCGGCACGACGAACCCGTCGAGCGACTGGCGGGCAAGCTGGGCGCGCAAGGCATTGAGGCGGTCTTCATGCGTGGACATTCGGTGATCCTGTGTTCGTTCCGCCGACATCATAAGGCTTTCGCGGTGGCTTGCCAGCGCTGGAGAGGCGTGGCGGCACTGATGACGCCGCGCCACCCCGCGTGCTAGGTGGCGTGGACAAATTCGAACAGCGCCCTCATCCGTTCGCCCTGAGCTTGTCGAAGGGCTGTCCTTCTTCCTTCGACGCCGCTGAAGAAAAGAACAGCCCTTCGACAAGCTCAGGGCGAATGGAGAGATTTCCAAGCTCAGGGCGAACGGAGAGATTTCCGCAGACACTCCTCTTCAAAGGGAATAACGCCGAGCTTGAATTTGTCCTCGCCGCCCAGGAAGAACGCCGGACGGCACGGATACGGAATCGGAAGGGCCGGATATGGTTGTCGTGCAGGATCTCCCGCTCACGCATAGCTGGCCCATCTATGAAGCCGCGTGGCGACTGCCGCTGGTTCGGGAGGTTGGCGCCGTGCCGGATGCAGGCGGCATCGGTCAGTGGAGCTGCCGCCTCATGGACAATGCGATCAATTGGTCGCCGGCGGTTCGCGATCTCTTCGGCCTGCCTCACGAGGAGCCGCTGACCCGTTCGCTCACCGTCTCGCTCTATCTGCCGGAGTCGCGCCTGGCCATGGAGGCACTGCGCGCCCACGCCATCCGCCATCATCGCGGCTTCACGCTCGATGCCCGCATCCGCCGGCCGGATGGTGAGAAGCGCTGGATGCGCCTCACCGCCGCTCCGGTCCTGTGCAACGGGCGCGCCGTGCGCCTGGTCGGCACCAAGCAGGATGTGACGGCGACTTATGACGGGGCGGGTTGAAGCGGCGGCGCGCCATTCCGGCTCGACATTTGCCACGCAGTCTTTCATGCCGGTGGTTCGCGCCGGTCCTCGGCGCGCAGGAAACGGCGTAGACGGACCGGAATGTCAGCTTCGGATTCTCATGCAGGCATTCTGAGGGACGCCCGCCCGTTTTCGCTGCGGCGGGACGGGGCCGGGAAGCTCCACCTTTCGGGCGTGCGATGATGCTGGATTGGCTGACCGCCACCATCGAGGCGCATCGCGCGCTCATCGGCCTCGTCATCCTTGTCGGGATTTTCGCGGCCTTCGTGAGCGAGCGCTACCCCGCGACCGTCACTGCGGTTCTGGGCGTCTGCGCCTTCCTCGTGACCGGCCTGCTGGACAGCCGATCGCTGCTCACCGCCTTCGCGAACCCCGCGCCTGTCACCATCGCCTCCATGTTCGTCCTCAGCGCGGCGCTCACGCGCACGGGGATTCTCGATCTGGTCGGCAACTGGATCGTCGCGCGCGCCAGGCAGCATCCTGTGCGCGCCATGGTCGAACTGATCCTGGGCCTGCTGGTGGCTGCGGCCTTCATGAACAACACGCCGGTCGTGGTCATCATGATCCCCATCGTGCTGCGCCTTGCCGCGGCGACCAACGTTTCGGCCAAGAAGCTGCTGATCCCTCTCTCCTATCTCACCATGCTGGCCGGCACGATCACGCTGGTCGGCACCTCCACCAACCTGCTGGTGGATGGCGTCGCGCGGGAAGCGGGGATGGAGCCCTTCGGCATCTTCGAGATCACGCCGGTCGGCATCATCGTCGCGTTGGTGGGCACGCTGGCGCTGGTCGTGTTCAGCCGCTTCCTGCTGCCGGGCGGCGACATGGCGCCTTATCACAGCGATGCCGACCGGATGTTCCTGAGCGAGATCAGGGTCCCGCGCGAGAGTGCGATGATCGGCAAGACAGTGGCGGAGAGCGGCATCCCCAAGCGGGCGCGCGTGGTCTCCGTGCAGCGGGGTGGCCAGCCGCTCGAAGGGTTCGACCAGCCGCTCGCGGCCGGCGATCGCCTGACGATCCGCGCCAAGCTGGCCGATCTCATGACCCTGCGCAGCCACAAGGACATCGAGCTTGGCGTCGCGGTTGTCGGTCAGGTCCGGCCGGATTCGCCGCTGGTGGTGGAAGCGACCATCGCGCCCAGTCATCCCGCGATCGGCAACCGGATGTACGACATCCCGTTTCTCAACGCGCATCCCGTTCGGCTGCTCGGCATTACGCGCCACCGGCACGATGCCGGGCCCACCCTGACGGAAAGCCGGATCAGGGCCGCCGATACCGTGCTGGTCACCGGCTCGGAGGACGCGGTGAACGCGCTGCGGGAAAACCCCGGCCTCATCGGCGTGGAAGAGACCGAGGGCGTCGCTTTCCGGCCGACCAAGGCTCCCATTGCGCTCACGGCGCTGGCCGGCGCCGTCATCCTCTCGGCGCTCGGTCTGGTGCCGATCATGATCGCCGGGCTCATCGCTGTGGGCGTCGTGCTCGCCACGCGCTGCATCGATGGCGATGAGGCCTGGGGCTCCATCAATGGCGACGTGCTGGTGCTGATCTACGGCATGCTCTGCGTGGGTGCCGCGCTGGAGCAGGCCGGCAGCATCAGCCTGCTGGTCGGCTATGTCCGGCCGCTGCTGGAAGGCGCCAGCCCCATCGTTTTGCTCTTCGCGGTCTACGCGAGCGCGAGCGCGCTGACGGAAGCGGTGAGCAACAATGCGGTGGCGGTCATCATGACGCCCATCGTTATTGGCCTCGGCACCAGCCTGGGGGTCGACCCGCGTCCGCTGCTCATGGCGGTCATGTTCGCGGCCTCGGCCAGCTTCGCCACGCCGATCAGCTACCAGACCAACACGATGGTCTATGCGGCGGGCAATTATCGGTTCGCGGATTTCATCCGTATCGGCCTGCCCATGAATGTCGTCGTCGGCCTTACCACCTGCATCGCGCTGAGCGTGATGTATTGACAGGATTGAGCCGGAGGCGGCCAGCGCCTATCTGGCTGGCATGACCGAAACGCTCCAGCCGCCCCGCGCGGCGCAACGCCCGCACCGCGCCGTCCATCACAACCGCACGCTGGACGATCTCTGGGCCTGGCTGCGGGACCCCGGCTATCCCGATGTGAAAGATCCCGACGTCCTCGCCTATCTCACGGCCGAGAATGGCTATTTCGAAGGGCATATGGCCGCGCGCAAGGGCCAGGTGGATGCGCTGTTCGCGGAGATGAAGGGCCGCATCAAGGAGGAGGACCGCTCCGTCCCGCAGAAGGACGGCGACTATGTCTACTGGAGCACCTTCGAGACCGGCGAGCAATATCGCCGCCACTGGCGCCGCAAGGTCGGCGCGCCCGAGGATGGATCGGCGGACGAACTGATCGTGGACGAGCCGGCGCTGGCGGCGGGGAAGGATTATTTCCGCCTCGGCGCTGTCGCCATTTCCAACGACGACCGGCTGCTCGCCTATGCCGTGGATGACAACGGATCGGAGCGCTACACCGTCCGTATCAAGGTGATCGCCACGGGCGAGATGCTGCCGGACGTGATCCCCGATGTGCTCTCCGCTTTGGTCTGGACGAAGGACGACACGGCCCTCGTCTATGCCCCCGCCAATGCCCAGTGGCGCACGGACCGCGCCATGCTGCACCGCCTCGGCACCGACGCGGGTGACGATGTGCTGCTCTATCACGAGGATGACGAGGGCTTCCGCGTCTCGGTGGGCCTCACCTCCGCGGAGAACTGGATCGTCATCGCCACGGGCGACCATGTGACCAGCGAAGTGCGCCTCGTGCCGGCGGACGACCCCACCGCCGCGCCCATCCTCGTCTCGGCGCGCGTGGCCGAGCGGGAATATGACGTGGATGAGCATGAGGGCTGGCTCTACATTCGCACCAACGACACGCATCCCAATTTCCGCTTCGTCCGCGCGCGGATCGAGACGCCGGATCAGTGGGAAGAGGTGGTCGCCGCTTCGGACGATTTCTACCTGACCGATTTCAGCCTGTTCAAGCGCTTCTACGTCACCGAGGGCCGCGAGAACGGGCTCGATCAGATCGAGATCCGCGATTATGCCACGCATGGCGCACAGCGGCTCGATTTCCCGGAAGCGAGCTATGTCGCCGGGCTCGACGACAATCCCGAATATGATGTGGACGTGCTGCGGATCAGCTATGAATCGATGGTCTCGCCGGAAACGATCTTCGATTACCGCCTGTCGGATGGCCACCGCGACGTGCTCAAGGTGCAGGAGATTCCCTCCGGCTTCGATCCCTCGCGCTACGCGACCACGCGGCTCACCATCCCCGCGCGGGATGGCACGGCGGTTCCCGTCTCCATCCTTCACTTGCGCGATTTCCCGATGGACGGCTCACGGCCGCTCTATCTCTACGGCTATGGCGCTTATGGCATCGCGATCCCGCCGGGCTTCGGCACCACGCGGCTCAGCCTCGTGGATCGCGGCTTTGCTTTCGCCATCGCGCATATCCGGGGCGGCGACGATCTGGGCCAGCAATGGTA
>Ga0160433_100401_pt1 | contig 23793 bp, 19 predicted proteins | sample HID1972K_E0MG_FD_108235 | JGI IMG/M metagenome (GOLD analysis project Ga0160433, IMG submission 108235) | Enriched pill bug-associated microbial communities from UW Madison campus, WI, USA - HID1972K_E0 MG | ecosystem: Host-associated > Arthropoda: Insects > Digestive system > Unclassified ...
GAGGCGATCAGGCCGGGGCTGAGATCGGGATCGCGCAGATTCTCCTCTATGAACAAGCGAACGCGCGCATGCCGGCCTGTCAGCACGGCGGAGGAGGTGATCAGATCGTCAAACGAGATGGCGAACGCGGTGGCGATGGCATCCAGCAGATTGCGGGCGACGCGATTGTGAACGGCTTCCGGCAAGCCGCCGGCCACCTGATCGAAGACGCTGCGGCAAAGCTCGGCGGCGCTTTCGGAAAGGCCCTCGCCAGCGCGCAGGTGCCGCCCGCAGAACTGATCGGGCGAAGGAAGATGCTCCCGGACCGTCGTCGCGCCGGTGCGGACCAGTATGAGATCCGCCGGCCCGTCCGAAACATAGCCATAGGGCACGGCACTGCTGCACAGCGAGAAGTCGCCGGGGCCGAGGTCGGAATCCTGACCATAATGAGAGAAGGTGGCGTGGCCGGTGACCTGCAGCAGGAACGTATAGGCCTGATCGGCATGATGGCCGATATGCTCCGCCGTGCGCTGGATCGACCCGGCGCCCATCACCAGCCGCACCAAAGTCACCGGGCCAAGGGCCGCACGCGTCATGACCGGCGCCGGCTCGCTGTTCAACAGGGACGCATGGGCGCGCTCGACATGCGTGGAATAAAGATCGGACCAGACGCGGCTGCGCGACGACTTGGGCGCCATCGCTACGGGGTGCACCTCGACCATGGTCGTATCATTTGCCTTTCATCTTTCGCGCTCTGCCCCAGTGCCACAGACGCGCTCGGACTTCGGACAGCCCGGGCGGGCATATCAGCAAGAATGGACACACGGAAGGCCGTTGCCGGATGGCGCACAAGCGAAAGGGCCCGCCGAAGCTATCGGCGGGCCCTCAAGGATCAACGATCAGCCGGGCCACTTCTCAACGAAGTGGCTGCCCGGATCAGGGCGTGGCCGTGTTCTGCTGGCCTGCCATCTGAGCGGCGGCAAGCTCCTGGATCTTCTTCACCAGCTCCGGATCCGACCGGGTGGCCTGCGCGATTTCATTGTAGCGCGTGGGCTCGAGACCCTGTGCCTGGACGGCGGCAAGCATCTGAGTCTGCTTGTCCGCCTGAGCGACGGTCGCGTCCTTCTGAATCTTGTCCGCTTCGATCGCGGCATTGGCAAAGCCGATCAATTCCGCATCGGTGAAGGTGGAGGGGGCCGCCTGGCCGGGCGCCGGCGTTGCTGGAGCAGGCGTTGCGGGAGCCGGCGTCGCTGAATCAGCCGGCGGCGTCGCGGGGCTCGTTGCGGGCGCGGGCGCGGCGGTTTCCTGCGCGAAAGCCGGCATCGCCAAGCCGCTGCCCAGCAGCAGAGCGGTAGAGAACAGCAGGGAAGGTTTCATCTTGTACCTTTCATTTCTTCAACGTGTTCGAGATTCCTGTCACAAAGCTAGGGTGCCGGGTCCCCATGGCAAATATTGCTCGACTACACGTTCATCGGCCGGGGCGAAATGTGGCCTGCTCCCTTCCCTACGCAATATGAGGCCCCTCCTGGAAAGAGTGACGGGCCTTGAATTTCGGCCAAACTATTAGACTATTGCATTCGATTTAATCTGTAAGCTGGACCGCATGCCCGGCAAGGTCACGACTATTCACCGCCGCAAGCCATTTTCAGATTGTCGGCTTTCGCTGGGCGCATGACAATGATTTGTGCCGCATTGTTCAAGTCCATGGCCTACACGGGCCTACCGTCCGGCAACCGGTTTCGCGCAGAGAAGTAGCGGAGAGCCTCCTGCCGGCGGAAACCAGCCTCTGCACGACTTGTTCGGCAAGGCAATACGAATGGAAGCACAGGAGAGCGCGTCCGGGTTCCGGTGGCGCGGACGATGGAGGGCCATGGAGAGCTTCAGCACTGAAACGATCGGCACAGGATCGCGCGCTCTCGCCTGGAATGAAATCTATTCCGCCAGGCTCGCCATGACGGATTATGTTCCGCAGGGCGGCGATTTCTCGGCAGGTCTGAAGCTGGGCGGGCTTGGCCAGCTCGGCATGGCGCGGCTCGTCTCCGGACCCTGCAGCATTCGCCGCTCGGACGAGCATATCGGCGGCGCACGCCTGTATTCCTTCATCGTCCAGATGAGCGGACGCGGGCAGCTCGTGCAAGGCAGCAACGAGGCCGTGCTGAACAGCGGCGATGTAACGCTATGCGATAATGGCGTGCCGCACTGCTACAGCCTGGATGGCGAAGGCGAAATGCTGCTGGTGCGCGTGCCCGGCGATCTGATCCACGATTATCTGCCTTACCCCCAGATTCTGTGCGGACGCCGGTTGCCGGCGCGCGAGGGGCTGGCGCCGATTGCCGCGGGCCTTGCCTGTAGTCTGTGGCGTGATGTCGAGCGCGGTTTCACGTCGGCTCATGCGGATGCCGTGGCGCATCAACTGCTCGATCTTTTCACTACCTCCTACAGCCTGGCTTATGGAGAGGAACTAAGCGGCCCGTTCCAGGATGCCACGCTGCATGCGAGGGCTACGGCTTATATCGAGGAGAATATCCGCGATTCCCAGCTGAATGCCCGCCGCGTGGCGATGGCGGTGGATCTGCCGACAGGCGAATTGCTCGCCATGTTCATCCGGCGGAGCGACAGCTTCGGCAGCTTTGTCTCCCGCCGTCGGCTCGACCGGGCGGCCCGGCAACTGCGTAATCCGCGCTGGCGCGGCTCCACGGTGTCGGAAGTAGCCTATAGCGTGGGCTATAACAGTGTGCCGCTTTTTACGCGCTGCTTCCATGCCCGGTTCGGCCTCAGCCCCGGCGACTATCGCAAGGCAGACCTGAACTAAGCCCCGGCCAAAGGCTTGCAATTCCTGCCGGTCCAAGCAAGTCTGGCTGCCGGGCCACGATAGCTTCTCCACAAAGGGGATTCCCTTCCCCCCAAGGAAGGGAGCGCGGCGGATCCTTATTGACGAAAGCCGGGCGCAGAACAGATAATCAAACAGGCAGGAAGCGTTCACGAGAATATTCGGAACGCGGATGCGGAGGGCTATGGAGAGCTTCACCACCGAGACGCTGCTGCAGGGCAAGCGCGCCCAGGCGTGGAACGAGATATATTCCACCAGGCTTTCGGCGACGGACTTCATTCCCCAGAATGTCGATTTCTCGGCCGGCCTGAAAGTCGGCGGACTGGGGCAGATCGGCCTCGCCCGACTCGTGACCGGCCCCTGCACCATCCGCCGCACGGACGATCACATCTCCGGCAGCACGCCGCGGCTCTACTCCTTCCTCATCCAGCTCAACGGCCGGGGGCATTTCCTCCAGGGCAGGAACGAGGCCGTGCTGCGTCAGGGTGACTTCACCATGTGCGACAATGCCGTGCCGCACTTCTTCAGCCTGGATGACAATGCCGAGATGCTTCTGGTGCGCGTGCCGGACGATGTCATCAACGACTATCTCCCTTATCCGGAGTTGCTCTGCGGCCGCCGCCTGCCCGCCGCCGAAGGGCTGACGCCGACCGCCGGCGTGCTGGCATGCAGCCTGTGGCAGAGGCTGGAGCGCGGCTTCTCCTCGGCGCATGAGGATAGCGTGGCGCATCAACTGCTCGATATCATCTCGACATCGTACAGCGTGGTCTTCGGGCCGGAGATCAGCGGGCCCTATCTCGACGCCTCGATGCACGAGCGGGCGATCAGCTACATCGAGGATCATATCCGCGACGGCGATCTCAACGCGCGGGGCGTGGCCGATGCGCTCGGCATCCTGCCTGGCGAGTTGATGGGGCTGTTCTCCCGCCGGGGCGACAGCGCACGCGCCTATATCCTGCGGCGCCGGCTGGAATTGGCCGCGCGCCAGCTCCGCAGTCCCCGTTGGCGCGGTTCGACGGTGGCGGAAATCGCCTATGGGCTGGGCTTTACGAGCCTGCCGCTGTTCACGCGCGCCTATCGCCGCCGCTTCGGCATGAGCCCCGGAGATTATCGCAAGGCGCAGTTCAACTAGGCGGCGAGGATAGATTCGGCCAACCACCTCGTCATTCCCGCGAACGCGGGTATCCCGTGGACGTAGCGGCCGTGCCCGACCTGTAACGGCGATCTTAGAGCGGCAGCCCGACTGGATTCCCGCGTTCGCGGGAATGACGGGAGAGAGGCCCGGGAACGGACGGTTCCCCATTTGGCACTTGCTGCTGGGTCGATTGGCCCGCGCGCACGGATGCAGCTGAGCCCCGGTGCCCGAAGGCGATTCCCCCGGATCAAGCTATTGAAATAATGGTGCTGCCGGTGAGGATTGAACTCACGACCTCAGCCTTACCAAGGATGCGCTCTACCACTGAGCTACGGCAGCACATGCCGTTCGCAGGGGGACCCCGCGTCAGCAAGGTCGGGCCTATGGCCTTGAGTGCCCCGGCTTGTCAAGGCGACTTGCGGCGCAAAAGCGGGATTCGTAGAATGGCAGGATGAGCAGCCCATCATCGGATCGCGAGCAGCGCCTCGCAGAGGCCCTTCGCGCCAATCTGCGGCGCCGCAAGGGCCGTGATCGGGCTGCGGCGAGCCCCACTCCCCCGGCGGACGAGCACCCCCGGAGCGATGATGACGCGCCTTTACCCATTGAGCGCGCGGACTGACCCTTCAGGGCTTGTTCCGATGCGGCGCACTCGGTGCTCCTGCCCTCGCAGGCACACGTTGGGCGTGCGCATTGGCGCACCCTGAAGCGGGCGACGAACGCCTGTTTCCCAGCGGTTACGGATGGGCCGCAAGTGTCCGAACCCAACAACAGGGTAGAGGGTTGACAGAGTTCGTTCGATCGAACAAAATCCCATACTGTGAACGGACAGCTCTCCTCGCGGCAGGATCTTTCGCTCCGGCTGGTGGAAGCCGCGCTGGAGCAGTTCGGCCGGCTCGGGTTCGAAGGCGCGAGTACGCGGGACATTGCCCGTGCCAGCGGGACGGCGATGTCCTCCATCACTTATCATTTCGGCGGCAAGCAGGGTCTCTATCTAGCCTGCGCCGATCATATCGTGGCGGTGATCGGCGAGATGTACGCCCCGCTGGTCGAGGCGATCCGCACGGACCCGCCACGCACCGCCGAGACTGCCCGGATGCGCCTGCTGGCGCTGCTGGAGACGTTCGCCCGCTTCCTGCTCACGCCGCGCTCGGCGGATTTCGCGCAGTTCATCACGCGCGAGCAGCAGCACCCCACCGAAGCATTCGATCGCCTGTATGAAGGCGTCATGCGGCCGCTGATCGAGACCGCGATCGGCCCTATGGCCATTGCCCGCCCCTCCCTGGATGACAAGACCTGCCGCGCGCTGGCGATGAATCTCATCGGCATGGCGCTGGTGCTGCGATTGGGCCGGGCATGCGTTGTCCGCACCATGCAGGTCGACGACCTCGACGAAGACACTGCCGAAATGCTCGTAGCCGGCCTGCGCCGGTCTGCCGAAACCCTGCTCACGGAGGCATGATGCCATGACCCGCAAGCGTCTGATCCTTCTCGTCGCGCTCGCCGCATTGGCGATCGCCCTTGTCGTCTGGGGGGCGGGCCTGCTCCGGAACGAGGACGAGCGGTTGCAGCTCTACGGCAATGTCGATGTGCGCGAGGTGGACTTGGGGTTCCGCGTCGGCGGGCGGATCGCGCGCCTGCCGGTCGAGGAAGGCGAGCGCGTGAAGCAAGGCCAGGTGCTGGCGGAGCTGGACAGCGCCTCCATCGACAGTGCTGTCGCGCAGGCGGACGCGCAGGTCGCACAGGCCCGCGCGGAACTGCTCAAGCTGGAGCGTGGCAGCCGCTCCGAGGACGTGACGCAGGCGCAGGCGCGTCTGGCGGCGGCACAGGCGGCGGCGCAGGACGCGCAGCGCGACTATGACCGGCGCAGGCCCCTGCTGGAACCGGGCGCGATCAGCCGGGATGTGTGGGACGGGACCGTCGCCATGCGCGACAGTGCGCAGGCGCAGCTCAGGGAAGCGCAGGCGGCGCTCGCGCTGGTGCGCACCGGAGCACGGCGGGAGGACATCGCGGCCGCGCGCGCGGCGGTGCAGGCAGCGGAGGCCGGCCGGACGCGCATCGGGACCGATCTCGACGATGCCCGGCTGCTCGCCAGCGTCGATGGCATGGTGGTGACGCGCGCTCGCGAGCCGGGCGCCATTGTGGGGCCGGGCGAGACGGTGTTCACTATCGCGATAGACCGGCCCCTGCGCGTGCGCGCCTATGTGGCGGAAGAGCAATTGAGCCGCGTCGCGCCGGGCATGAAAGTGGCCGTGATCGCGGACGGCAACCCCAAGCGCTATGCCGGCACCATCGGCTATATCTCGCCCCGCGCCGAGTTCACGCCCAAGACGGTGGAGACGAGCGACCTGCGGACAGACCTCGTCTATCGGCTGCGGATCGTGGTCGACGCTCCCGACGGCAAGCTGCGGCAAGGCCAACCGGTCACGGTCGAGTTGCCCGAACAGGCAGCGGACTGAGCCCGTGAGAGCGCCTCACCTCAAGGCGCGAGCAAGCGCGTGACGGAAGCCAACGCTTCCACCGGTCCGGTTGCGCGGGCGGACGGCATCCTCAAGCGCTTCGGCGCGGAGACGACGGCGCTGGATGGCGTGGATCTCATCGTCACGTCCGGCAAGGTCACGGGGTTGGTGGGGCCGGACGGGGCGGGGAAGACCACGCTCATCCGCATCCTCGCCGGGTTGATGAGCGCGGACGCCGGCAACGTCTCCGTGCAGGGTGCGCCGCCGGAAGAACGGCTCGACGCCATCGGCTACATGCCCCAGCGCTTCGGCCTGTATGAGGACCTGACCGTCCGCGAAAATCTGGTGCTGTATGCCGAGTTGCGCGGTCTGCCGCGTGAGGCGCAGGAGAGTGTGTTCGCGCGGCTGCTGGAGTTCACCGATCTCGCCCGCTTTCAGGGTCGCCCGGCAGGCAAGCTCTCCGGCGGCATGAAGCAGAAGCTGGGCCTTGCCTGCGCGCTGGTCAGCACGCCGCCGCTCCTGCTGCTCGACGAGCCGGGCGTGGGCGTGGACCCCATCAGCCGGCGCGAACTGTGGGCAATGGTGGCGGAGCTGACCAAAGAGGGCATCGGGGTGCTCTGGTCCACGGCCTATCTGGACGAGGCGGAGCTGTGCGACGAGGTGTATCTGCTGAGCGAAGGCCGGATGCTGTTCTCCGGCCCGCCGGCGGACCTCACCGGGGCGATCAGCGACCGGGTGATCCGTGTCACCGGCTTTGCCGAGCGGCGGCGGGAAGCGCTTACCGAGGCGCTGGACCGGCCGGACGTGACCGACGGCACATTGCAGGGCCGCGCGATTCGCCTGCTCATCGGGGAAGGCCATGCCGTGCCCGATGCCGCAGCGCTGGATATGGGGCCGGAAACACGGGTGGAGCCCGCCCCCGCCCGCTTCGAGGACGGCTTCATCGAGAAGCTCGGCGGCGGCCCGGAAGGCACGAGCGCACTGGCCGCCGCCTACAGGGAGATTCCGCCGAGCGACGTGCCCGCCATCGAAGCCAAGGGGCTCACGCGGCGCTTCGGCGATTTCACGGCGGCGCAGGATATCCGCTTCACCGTGCCGCGCGGGCAGATCTTCGGCCTGCTCGGGCCCAATGGCGCAGGCAAATCCACCACCTTCAAGATGCTGTGCGGGCTGCTCACGCCCACCGAGGGCAGCGGCTCCGTGGCGGGACACGACTTGCGGAGCGCGGCAGCGCAGGCGCGTGCATCGCTGGGTTATATGGCGCAGAAATTCTCGCTCTATGGCGATCTCTCGGTGGGACAGAATCTCGATTTCTTCGCCGGGGCTTATGATCTCTCCGGCGCTCGCGCACGCGAGGCGATCGAACGCGTGACGGAGATTTTCGAGCTGGATGCGCATCTCAAGCGCAATGCCGGAACCCTGCCGCTAGGGTTCAAGCAGCGGCTCGCGCTGGCTTGCGCGGTGATGCACGAGCCGCCCGTGCTGTTCCTCGACGAGCCGACCTCCGGCGTGGACCCGGTGATGCGGCGCGAGTTCTGGACGCACATCAACGGGCTTGTCCGGCGCGGCGTCACCGTGCTCGTCACCACGCATTTCATGGACGAGGCGGAATATTGCGATGACGTGACGCTCATCTACCGGGCGCGCCAGATCGCCAGCGGGCCGCCCGATGCGCTCAAGACGCAGGCAGCGGAACTGACCGGCGCGAGCGATCCCACGATGGAGGATGCGTTCATCGCGCTCATCGAAGCCTCGGACGCCGATCGGGATGGGGAGCAGGCGGCATGACTTCCGACGACCGTTCCGTGGCACACGCGCAGGCCAGCGCCGGTGGCTCCTCGCGGCGACGGCTGCTGGCGCTGATCGTGAAGGAATATGCCCAGATCCGGCGCGATCCTTCCACCTTCCTCATCGCCTTCGCCATGCCGCTGCTGCTGCTTTTCCTGTTCGGCTATGCGATCTCGCTCGATCCGCGCGAGACTCGGATCGCCGTGGTGGCGCAGGATGAGAGCGCGCCCGCCGCGCGGCTCGTGCAAGCCTACGTCCATTCGCCCTATTTCAGCGTGACGCCGCTGCGTGCCGTTGCGCCGGCGCGCGCGCTGATGGAACAGGACGCGATTCGCGGCTTCGTCGTGATCCCGCCGGATTTCGGCGTGAGCATGGCCAGCGGCGCGCCCCGGCCGATCCAGATCGTGACCGATGGCACCCAGCCCAATCAGGCGACCTTCATCGCATCCTATGCCGAAGGCGTGCGCCTCAACTGGATCGCGAGCGAGATGGACATGCGCGGCATCAGGGGCGCGGCGCCACCGATCGACGTGTCGCAGCGCGTGTGGTTCAATCCGGGCTTGCAGAGCCGCTTCTTCCTGGTGCCGGGCGCCATCGCCATCGTGATGACGATGATCGGCACGCTGCTCACCGCGCTGGTCGTGGCCCGCGAGTGGGAACGCGGCACCATGGAAGCACTGCTCGCCACGCCGATGCGGATGACCGAGTTCATCGCCTCCAAGGTGCTGCCCTATTTCCTGCTGGGCCTGGCCTCCATGGTGCTGTGCACGGTGATCGCGGTGGCCGTCTTTGGTCTGCCGTTTCGGGGCTCCATCTTTGCCTTGATGGCTATTGCTGCGGCTTTCCTGCTGCCGGCGCTGGGCCTCGGCCTCTATATCTCGGCCGCGACCAAGAACCAGTTCGTCGCCAGCCAGATGGCGCTGCTGCTCTCCTTCCTGCCCACCTTCCTGCTCTCCGGCTTCATCTTCGAGATCGGCTCGATGCCCTGGCCCATACAGGCGATGACCTATGCCGTGCCGGCCCGCTACCTCATCCCCGCGTTGCAGACCGTGTTCATGGCGGGGGATATCTGGCCGATCATCCTGCCGAACATCCTCATCATGCTGGGGTTCGGGGTCGGCTTCTTCATCCTGTGCTTCCGCGCGACGCGGCGGAGCCTCGACTCGTGAGCGCCGCCTTCACCCGGCAGCGCGCCATGATCGTGAAGGAAATCTGGGCGCTGCTGCGCGACCCCAAATCGCGCATCGTGCTGGTGCTGCCACCGCTCATCCAGCTCCTCATCTTCACGTTCGCAACGACGCTCGACGTGAAGAACGTCGATATCGGCCTCGTGGATCAGTCGGGCGGCATTCATGCGCGGGAACTGGTGCAACGCATCGAAGGCAGCCCGCAGTTTCGCGACGTGATCGTCCTTCCCTCCACCGCCGCGATGGAGGAAGCGATCGACGAGCAGAAGGTGATGGCCGCGCTGGTCATCCAGGCGGATTTCGACCGGCGAATCGCGCGGGGAGAAAGCACCACGCTGGGGCTGGTTCTGGACGGGCGCCGATCCAACGCCGCGCAGATCCTGGCGGGCTATGTGAGCGGGATCGCGGCCGGCTATGGCGCAGAGCTGGCGCCCGCGATGGTGCGGCGCGCGGGGGCGAGCGAGGTAACGCACTGGTACAATCCCAGCCTCGATTACATGTGGTTCACGCTACCGGGGCTGGTGGCCCTCATCATCTCAATCGCCGGCATCGCCATTACATCGCAGGCGGTGGCGCGCGAGCGGGAACTGGGTACGTTCGACCAGCTCATGGTCTCGCCGCTGCGGGTGCGGGAGATCCTCATCGGCATGATGGTGCCGCCGCTGCTGGTCGGCATGATGAATGGCGTGCTCTTCCTGCTCGTGGCGAAATTCGCCTTCGGGGTGCCGTTCACCGGCTCTTTCCTGCTCTTCCTCGTCGCGATGATCTTCTACCAGCTTGCGCTCATCGGCATGGGTCTTCTGGTCTCGGCTATGTCCATGACGCAGCAGCAGGCGTTTCTGGGCTCGTTCATCGTCACTGTGCCGCTCATCCTGCTCTCCGGCTATGCCGCGCCCATCGACAATATGCCGGACTGGCTGCAGATCATCACTTATGCGGACCCGGTCCGCTATTTCCTTATCATCGTGCAGGGCCTGTTCCTCAAGGCCATGCCGGCTTCCGTCGTCTTCCAGCAGCTTTGGCCGCTTGCCGTCATCGCCGTCATCTCATTGAGCGCGGCGGCCTGGCTGTTCCGTGCCCGAATGGAGTGAAGTCCATGAGTGTTCTCCATCCCCGCCTGCTGTCCGGCGCGGCCCTGTTGTTGCTCTCGGCCTGCGCCGTCGGCCCGGACTATGCGCCACCCGAGCCGCGCATTGCCGATCATTGGATGGCGGATGCCAGCGCGGGCGCGGTGAGTGCCCAATCCTGGTGGCGCGACTTCGACGATCCGTTGCTCGATTCGCTGGTGGACGAGATGCTGGCCGGCAATCCGGACCTGCGCGTGGCGCGGGCGCGGCTGGCCGAGGCGCGCGCCAACCGGGATGCCACGCGCGGCGGCCGCTTGCCCGAAGCATCGGTGAGCGCCACCGGCAGCCAGAACCGGCTGAGCGAGAACGGTCAGTTTCCCGTGGGTCAGATTCCCGGTTTCGCGCGGGATTTCGGCCTGTTCGACTTCGGCTTCGATGCAAGCTGGGAGCTGGACCTGTGGGGCCGGCAAGTGCGGCAGGTGGAGGCCGCGCAAGCGCGCAGTGATGCCGCCGCGCTGGCCGTCGAGGGCGCGAGGCTGCAACTCATTGCCGAACTCTCTCGCGCCTATGTGGGCCTGCGCCTCGCCCAGTCCGATCTGGAGACGGCACGCGGCGTGCTGGCGGCGCGGACCCGCCTTGCAAACCTCGTCGGCTTGCTGGCGCAGGCCGGGGAGACGAGCCGGATCGAGGCGGATCGCGCGCGTGGCGAGGCGCAGACGGCGCAACTGGCGGTGACGCAGGCGGAAGCCTCCGTGCGGGGCTCGGCGCTGCAAGTGGCTCGGCTCGTCGGCGCGGAGCCGGCCGCGCTGCTGCCCCGGCTCGAAACGCCCGGCGCAATTCCCACGCCGCCCGAAGCCATTGCGGCGGGGCTCCCGTCCGACCTGCTGCGCCGCCGGCCGGATATTAGAGGCGCCGAGCGGGATCTTGCGGCGGCCACGGCCGACATCGGTGTCGCGCAGGCCGACCTGTTCCCGCGCCTGTCCCTCAGCCTGGGCATCGGGCAGCAGGCGCGGGCCGTCTCCGATCTGCTCGACGAGGGCAGCAACCGCCTGCAAGCGGGTGGCGGGCTGTTCTGGCCGCTCTTCAATGGCGGGCGGGCGCGAGCGATGGTTCGCGCCGCCGATGCGCGGGCGCAGGCGGCCGCCGCGCGCTACGATGGGGCAGTGATCGGCGCGCTGGCGGACAGCGAGGATGCGATCAACCGCTTCGACCGCAGCTTGGCCGGCCTGGAGGCGGCGCGGGAGACGGCAGCGCGCGAGCGCTCCGCTCATGCGCTGGTAACGCGGCGTCAGCAGGCCGGCGAGGATGACCGGCTGGCGCTTGCCCGCGCCGAACTTGCACGGCTGGCGGCCGAGCAGCAGCTTGCCCGCGTGCAGGCGCAGGCGGCGGAAGCGGCCATTGCCGCGCACAAGGCCCTGGGCGGTGGCTGGAACTCCGAGTCGCCACTCGCGCGCATCGAGTCCGACACGCCCTGAGAGGCGGGATGAGAACAAGCAGAGGACAGAAGATGAAGGGGGTAACGAAGCTCATCTTCGCGGCTGCGTGAGGCTCTTTTGGCGAAGGCAGGATTCCTCGCGATTCGCGATGACGATCACCGGGAATGGCCCTTCGCGGTCGCAAAAAATCGCCTGATATCAGTATAATATCGAGTTAACCGAGCTGTGCGCCCGGTTTCCGTGGTCAAGCGTTTTATTTCAGATTTTTGACACGGCTCGCCCTTGATCGGCCTGGGGACGGCTGCCACAACTTGCCGTCCGGCGGGGTTCGAATCGCGACCCTGTCACAGCGAACGAAGTGAGCATTGGGCGCAGGAGGGGCATCTCCCTGCGAAGGGTTTTCCGCGCCCAGCTCACGGCGGCAATTTGGCCTTGGGCAGTGAATGATGGGGTCGGGGCAGACATGGGGCATCATGTGAGTCAGCAAGTGGGCGATGTTGCAGAAAGGATCGAGGCGGCCGACATGGGCGAGCAGCAGCCAGAGCGTGCGGCGCTTGAACAGGCCTGGACGGATATCCGCGCCGGGCTGCGCCGGGCCATTGGCGTCCGGCTCTTCGACCAGTGGATTCGGCCGCTGCGGCTTGGCACCTTCTGCGTGCCCTCCGGCACGCTCGATCTGGAAGCGCCTTCAGAATTCTCGGCGAGCTACGTGTCGAGCAATTTCGCCACGCGGCTAGCGCTGGCTTGGCGCACGGCGGCAGTCGGCGTTCAGGACGTGCGCGTGCTGCGGGCAAGCGAGGCCGTTGAAGCGGTCGAGGTGGCGCCCAGAAAGCGCACGAGCCCGGCAATGCACGCCGATGCGCCTGTTCCCGCAGCATCCGGCATGGCGATCGGGCAGGGCCCGCGCGCGCTGCGTTTCCAGCCACGCCACGATTTCGCCGGCTTCATGACGGATGATAGCAATGTGCTCGCCTGTTCGGCGGCCAAGGCGATGGCGGCGACAACCCGTCCCCGCTTCAATCCGCTGTTCATTCATGGGCCCACCGGCTTCGGCAAGACGCATCTGCTGCACGCCATCGCCGGCGCTTACGAGGAAGCACTTGGCAGCGCACGCCATGAGGGCGCGATTCTCTACATGTCGGCCGAGCGCTTCATGAACGAGTTCGTGGCAGCCATTCGCGCGAACGACACCTTCGCGTTCAAGGCGCGGCTGCGCGCGGCGCGGATGCTGCTGATCGACGATATCCAGTTCATTGCGGGCAAGGGGCCGACGCAGGAGGAATTCCTCCATACGCTCAATGACCTGATCGATGCCGGCGCGCGCATCGCGATCACCGCCGATCGCCCGCCCCAGCAACTCGGCGCGGTCGATCCGCGCATTCTCTCCCGCCTCGCCGGCGGCCTCGTGGCAGACATCCAGCCGGCAGGGCTCGATCTGCGCCGCCGCATCCTGGAAGCGCGGCGGGACAGCGTAGCGCCGGTGCAGGTGCCCGATGACGTGATCACGCTGCTGGCCAGCTCGATCCGCACGAGTATCCGCGAGCTGGAAGGCGCGTTCAACAAGCTGGTCGCTTATGCCCAGCTCATGGACAAGGCCATCACGGTGGAACTCGCCCAGTCCATGCTGGTCGAGGCGCTGCGGGCAAGCAATCGCCGCATCACCATCGACGAGATCCAGAAGGCCTGCGCCGCGCATTACCGCATCGATCATTCCGAGATGCGCTCCCAGCGCCGGGCCCGCGCCGTCGCGCGTCCCCGTCAGGTCGCGATGTATCTGGCGAAGAAGCTGACGCCGCGTTCCCTGCCTGAAATCGGCAGGGTGTTCGGCGGTCGCGACCACAGCACGGTGATCCATGCCGTGCGGACCATTGAGGCCATGCGGCTCGACAATCCGGAGATGGACGCCGACATCCGCGCTCTCCAGAAGCAACTGGAGGGCTGACGGGCGGCGCCTCATCGTCGCGCTGCGCGCGTGAGTCGCGCTCCTGCGGAAGCGGGAGCCCAGAACCCCAGCCGCAAGTTCTTACGCCCTGAGTTTCTGCCTACGCAGGAACACAAGACATGCGTTGTTGGATTATCCCACAGATCAGAAAGATGAGCCGGCGCGCTGCGCCGACCGATCTTATTTGAGCGCCGAGCAAGCTTCCTGGATGCGCGTGCAGGCCTTTTTCAGGATCTCGTCCGAGGTCGCGTAGCTCACGCGGAAGGCCGGGGCGAGGCCGAAGGCGCCGCCATGCACGGCCGCCACGCCCTTGGTATCCAGGAAATAGGTGATGAGATCCTCGTCGCTCTCAATCTTCCGGCCGTCCGGCGCGGTCTTGCCGATGCAGCCGCTGGCGTCCGGATAGACGTAGAAAGCGCCTTCCGGCGTCGGGCAATTGAGGCCGGGCGCATCGTTCAGCATGGCGACGACGAGATCGCGCCGCTTGCGGAACGCTTCGTTGCGCTCGACGAGGAAGCTCTGGTCGCCATTGAGTGCGGCCGCGGCGGCCGCCTGGCTGATCGAGCAGGGATTGGACGTCGACTGCGATTGCAGCTTGGCCATCGCCTTGATGATCCACTGCGGACCGCCGGCATAGCCGATGCGCCAGCCGGTCATCGAATAGGCCTTGGAGACGCCATTCATGGTCAGCGTACGCTCGTAGAGATCCGGACAGACCTGCGCGATCGTCTTGAACGGTGTCGGCGCGTACCAGACATGCTCGTACATGTCGTCCGTGAGGATCAGCACATGCGGATGGCGGCGCAGCACCTCGCCCAGCGCCAGCAATTCCGCGCCGGAATAGGCCGCGCCCGTCGGGTTGGACGGTGAGTTGAGCAGCACCCAGCGCGTCTTGGGCGTGATCGCCGCTTCGAGCTGCTCAGGCAGGATCTTGTAGAGCTGGTCGGCGCCGGCCGAGACGATGACCGGCGTGCCGCCCGCGAAGTTCACGATATCGGGATAGCTCACCCAATAAGGCGCGGGGATGATGACTTCGTCGCCGGCCTCGACCGTAGCGAGCAGCGCGTTGAACAGCGTGTGCTTGCCGCCCGAATTGACGCTGATCTGGCCGGTCTCGTAGCTCAGCTCATTGTCGCGCTTGAACTTGGCGGCGATCGCTTCCTTCAGGTCGGCCGTGCCATCGACATTGGTATATTTCGTCTGGCCATTGCGAATGGCAGCAATGCCCGCTTCCTTGACGAAATCGGGCGTGTCGAAATCCGGCTCGCCAGCGGAGAGGCCGATAATATCCTTGCCCTCGCGCTTCAGGGCAATGACGCGATCGGTCATCGCAAGCGTGGCGCTGGGCTGGATGCGGCCAAGGGCGGCGGAAGTCCGGGACATGGAACAACTCCTGACAGTCAGGGGGATGCGCGAAACGTCCGGAAGGCTCCGGACGGCGCGGTGCATAATGCGCTCAGCCGCGCGGTGCAACCACACTCGCCGCAACAAGCCCGCGCGCTGCATTGCCGATGAGCAGCCCTTCGGCCAGATCGTCCGGCCTGAGGTCGGCTTCCTCCGCTCGGCCTTGCGCGATGAGGCTCTGGCGCAGCACGCCAGGCAGCAACCCGCGTGAGAGCGGCGGGGTCAGCAGCCGGTCGCCACGCTGCACGAAGATGCTGGTGAAGCATCCTTCGGTGAGATAGCCCTGCTCGTCCATCAGCAGCACTTCGGGTGTGTTCGCGTGGCGCAGCGCCGCCTCGTAATGCCGCCGGTCCGTGGTCTTGTGCCGTACGCGCACATCGTCGCCGCGCAGGGCGCGGGTTGCGATGCCGACCGGAACGACATGGTCCGGCCAGACCGTGGGCGCACGCGCCTCGATGGCCATCATGCCGCTGCGCGCGAGAAGGAGGCGCAGCCGGCGGGGCTCGACGAACCCGAAGGTCGCGGCCTGCAATTCATTGCGCAGCTCATGGCGGTCCAGATGAAAATCGAGCGCCCGCGCGCTGGCTGTCAGCCGTTCGATGTGGAGATCCAGCAAAGGCACGCCGATGGCGGGATCGAATGCCATCGTCTCAATCAAATCGAAATGAACTGGCGTCGCGATCAAGCCCTCTTCTCCCCGGCCAGGGTGAGGAAGCGCGCCTTGTCCAGGCATTCCTGCCATTCGGCGTCCGGCTGGCTGTCCGCCACGACGCCGGACCCCAGGCCGACCACACCTGCCCGCGCGCCCTCTTCCAGCACGATGGTGCGGATCGCCACGTTGAAGCGCGCGGAACCGTCCGGCGCGATATGGCCGATGCTGCCAGTGTAGAGCCCGCGTCCGAAACGCTCGACCTCCCGGATGATCGCCATGGCCCGCAATTTAGGCGCGCCGGTGATCGAGCCGCAGGGAAAGAGTGCACGCAACACGTCGACGGGGCCCAGGCCTGCGCGCAGCCGGCCTTCGACGACCGAGATCATCTGGTGGACCGTCGGGTAGCTTTCGACATGGAACAGCGCCGGCACGGCCACGCTGCCTGCCTGCGTGACGCGAGAGATGTCGTTGCGGAGCAGATCGACGATCATCAGATTCTCGGCCTGCTGCTTGGGATCGCGCGCCAGGATGGCGGCAGCCTCGGCATCCTGGACCGGATCGGCGCAGCGGCGCGCGGTGCCCTTCATGGGACGGGTCTCGATACGTCCGCCTTCAAGCGAGAAAAAGCGTTCGGGCGAGAAGGAAAGGACATGGCGCCCGTCATGGCGCAGCAGGGCGCCGTGGCCGGCTGCTGCATGAGGGCGGATCGCCGCGTAAGCGGCCAGCGGATCGCCCTCGATCGCCACGCGCGCGGGGAAAGTGAGATTGGCCTGATAGATGTCGCCGGCCCGGATATAGTCGAGCACCGCGCCGATCGCGCGATCATAATCCGCGCGGGATATCAGGGGCTCGACGGGGCCGATGACGACATCGTCCGATGGCAGCAGGTCGGCGACAGCATCGCCGGGCAGGTGCTGCGGCTGCTCGAACAGGCCGAACCAGAGTAGCGGGCCATCATCGCCTTCCCGCGCGGCATAATCGGCCGAGCGCGGTTCGAAGGCGTGACCCGCCGTGTAGCTGATATAGCCGGCAGCATGCAGGCCCCTCGCGTTCGCCGCTTCAATGCGGGCCATAGCGGGCAACACCTCATCCATGCACTCGGCGCGGATGACCTCGACCGGATCGCGGAACAATGTCGCATGGCCGCTGCCGTCCGCGCTCGCATCGTCGAGCAGGACGAAGGGCGCATCGGCTTCCACGGGCAATCGGGCAGGACTCATTACGCCCTCTTGGCAGCGCGCCGTCGCCAACACCAGCCTCGCTGAACCGCACCGCGAAATGGCGTCGGCGAAAGGCAACAGCGAGTCGCCCGAAGAGCCGTTGACCTACGCGGGAGCGGGTGAGCGAACCCGATCTGTGGACTGGCAGGCACAGTGGGACGAGAATCGATCCACACTGTCCGAATTTCGGCCAGTTTCATCGCAGGACGATGTCGATTGTCATTGGTGGTTGAGAAGGTTTTCCATAGATGGCTCCGTCCTGAGACAGGATGTGGGAAGCGAGGGCAGACGTATGTCCAAGCATGGCGGAATGGCATGGGCGTTGGTGGTCGCGCTGGGCGCGCTGGCAGTCGTAGCGATGCTTGCGGCGCCGGAACCGGCGCGTTGGGCGATCCTGATCTGCTTCCTGGGCTTTGTGGGCGCCACCTTGCGCTTGCGCCGGATCCATTGACCGCTCCGGCGCAGAGCCTCAATCGAACAGTGAGCTGACCGAGCTTTCATCCGCGATGCGGCGGATCGCCTCGCCGAGCAGAGGGGCCATGGGGAGCTGACGGATACTTGGCGAGGCGGCCACCGCTTCGGTCGCCTGGATCGTGTCCGTGATGACCAGTTCGCGCAATTGAGACGCTTCCACACGCGCCGCCGCGCCACCGGAAAGCACGCCATGCGTCACGTAAGCGACGACATCGACCGCGCCGGCCGCCTTGAGCGCGCCAGCCGCGTTACACAGCGTGCCGGCCGAGTCGACGATATCGTCGATGAGAATGCAGAAGCGGCCCTTCACATCGCCGATGATGTTCATGACTTCCGATTCGCCGGCGCGTTCGCGGCGCTTGTCGACGATGGCGAGGGGGGCGTTGTCGAGCCGCTTGGCCAGAGCGCGGGCGCGCACCACGCCGCCCGAGTCCGGCGAGACGACCATGAGATTGTCCTGCGGGAAGCGGGCCTGAATATCCGCCGACATGACCGGCGCGCCGAACAGATTGTCCGTCGGGATATCGAAGAAGCCCTGGATCTGACCGGCATGGAGATCGACCGAAAGCACGCGGTTGGCGCCCGCCACGGTGACGAGATTGGCCACGAGCTTGGCGGAAATAGGCGTGCGCGGGCCGGGTTTACGGTCCTGCCGGGCATAGCCGAAATAAGGGACGACCGCCGTGATCCGCTTGGCCGACGCGCGCTTGAGCGCATCGATCATGATGAGCAGTTCCATGAGATTGTCATTGGCGGGATAGCTCGTCGACTGGATGACGAACACGTCCTCGCCGCGCACATTCTCGTGGATCTCGACGAAAATCTCCTCATCGGCGAAGCGCCGCACACTCGCATTGGTGAGCGGCAGCTCCACATAATCGGCAATCGCCTGCGCGAGCGGCATGTTGCCGTTGCCGGAGATGATCTTCATGTCGGGATTCCCATGGCTGCGGTTGTCGCGGCCCCTCTAGCGGGCAGGTGCCGCGCTGAAAAGCCGCTTGTGACGGTTTGAGGACAGGGCCCCTGTCGCGCCGGCTCCACAGCATCGCGCGACGACCCGAGACGCGGACGTTCTCAGTCCCTTGCTCCCTCCCGCCATGGCCCATAAAGCGGACATATGACAGCGCCACTCCGCATCGCCCTGGCCCAGCTCAATCAAATCATGGGCGATCTTGCCGGCAATGCCGACGCCATGCTGGCATGGCGCGAGCAGGCGCGGGCAGAGGGCGCCGACCTCATCGTCTACCCCGAGATGCAGCTCATCGGCTATCCAACCGAGGATCTGGTGCTCAAGCCCGCGCTCTCGGCGCGCGCGGAGACCGAGCTGCACCGACTGGCGCAGGCCACGGCGGATGGCGGCCCGGCCATGCTGGTGGGCACGGTGATCGCCAATGGCGGCCTGCTGTTCAATTGCGTGGCGCTGCTCGACGGAGGCCGGATCGCGGCGATCCGCCAGAAGCGCGAGCTGCCCAATTACGGCACGTTCGACGAGAAGCGCCTGTTCGCGCCCGGCCCGCTGCCCGAGCCGGTGGACTTCCGGGGCGTGAAGCTCGGCCTGCCGGTCTGCGAGGATATCTGGTTCCCCTTCGTCGCCGGGCATCTGGCGCAGCAAGGCGCTGAAATCCTCATCACCGTCAATGGCAGCCCCTATGAAGTCGCCAAGGACGATTTCCGCCTGCGCGGCATCTGCACGCCGCGCGTCGAGGAGACGGGCCTGCCGATCGTCTATCTCAATCGCGTGGGCGGGCAGGATGAGCTGGTGTTCGACGGCGCGTCCTTCGTGCTCAATGCGGACAAGGACGTCGCTCATATGCTCCCCGACTGGGAAGAGGCGCTGGTCGTCACCCAGTGGGAGAAGCAGGCGGACGGCCGCTGGTTCTGCCAACCAGGCGAGGTCCACGCGCTCGATGAGCATCCCGAAGACATCTACAACGCCATGCTGCACGGCCTGCGCGATTATGTGAACCGCAACCGCTTTCCCGGCGTGGTGCTGGGCCTTTCGGGCGGGATCGACAGCGCGTTGAGCGCGGCGGTGGCCGTGGACGCGCTGGGAGCGGACCGGGTGTGGTGCGTGATGCTGCCTTCCCGCTTCACCGTTCAAGAGAGTCTGGATGACGCTGCCGAGTGCGCGCGGCTGCTCGGCTGCCAGCTGGATACGATCCCCATCTCTCCGGCGGTCGAGGCGTTCGACACGATGCTGGCCCCAGCCTTCGAGGGCCGCAATCCCGATCTCACCGAGGAGAATATCCAGTCCCGCATCCGGGGCGTGACGCTGATGGCGCTCTCTAACAAGTTCGGCCACATGCTGCTCACCACCGGCAACAAGAGCGAGATGAGCGTGGGCTATGCCACCATCTATGGCGACATGGCTGGCGGCTATTCGGTGCTCAAGGACGCCTATAAGACGACGGTGTTCGACCTTTCCCGCTGGCGCAACGCGCACCGGCCGAGCGGCGCGCTGGGGCCGGACGGGCCGGTGATGCCCGAGCGGGTCATCACCAAGCCACCCACCGCCGAACTGCGCGAGGACCAGAAGGATTCGGATAGCCTGCCGCCTTATGAGGTGCTGGACCCGATCCTCTACGGCCTTGTCGAGCAGGAGAAGGCAGTGGATCAGCTTGTCGCCATGGGATTCGAGCGCGACACCGTGGTGCGGATCGAGCGGCTGCTTTATGTGGCGGAATACAAGCGCCGACAGGCCCCGCCGGGCGTGAAGCTGGGCGGCCGCAGCTTCGGCCGAGACCGGCGCTACCCCATCACCAATGCTTTTCGGACGGGTTGAACTTCCATGACTGTCATCACCCGTTTCGCGCCCTCGCCGACTGGCCATCTGCATGTCGGCAATATCCGTGCGGCGCTGCATAACTGGCTGTGGGCGCGCAGGATGGGCGGGCAATGCCTGCTACGCATCGACGACACGGATACCGCGCGCAGCGAGGAGCGCTTCGTGGAGGGCATCCGCGCCGATCTGGATTGGCTGGGCCTGCACATGGATGGCGAAGTGCGCCAGTCCGCTCGCTTTGATCTTTATGAGCAGAAGTTCGCGGCGCTGCGTGAGGCCGGGCGGGTCTATCCCTGTTTCGAGACGGCGCAGGAGCTGGATCTCAAGCGCAAGATACTGCTGGGGCGCGGCTTGCCCCCAGTCTATGACCGCGCGGCGCTTGCGCTGACGGCGGAGGAGATCGCGGCGAAGGAGGCGGCGGGAGAGCATCCGCACTGGCGCTTCCGGCTCGATCATGAGGGGCCGATCGAGTGGGTCGATCTTGTGCGGGGCGCGCAGCATTTCGACCCGAAGCTGCTGTCCGATCCGGTGATCCGCCGCGCGGACGGAAGCTGGCTCTACATGCTCCCATCCGTGATCGACGATATCGACATGGGCGTGACGCATGTGCTGCGCGGCGAGGACCATGTCTCCAACACCGCGACACAGCTCCAGATGTTCGTAGCACTCGGTGCCGCGCTGCCGCAATTCGCGCATATGGCGCTGCTGACGGGCGCGGAAGGCAAGCTCTCCAAGCGGCTCGGCGCGGTCGGCGTGGGGGAATTGCGCGAGGCAGGCATCGAGGCCATCACGATCAGCGCGTTGCTGGCGCGGCTGGGCACCAGCGATCCCGTTGAGCCCGTGACCGAGATGGCGCCGCTGGTCGAGCGGTTCGATTTCGCGCATTTCGGCCGCGCGCCGGCGCGCTTCTCGGATGAGGAGCTGTTCGGCCTCAACACCAAGATCATGCACATGCTGCCTTATCAGGCAGTGGCTGAGCGTTTGCCGGTCGAGATCGACGCGGCGGCTTGGCCGGTCGTGCAGCCCAATGTCGCCACCGTGGCGCAAGCGGCGGACTGGGTGCCGGTGCTGACGGGGAATATTCCGACCCCGGATCTGGGGGAGGAAGATCAAGCCTATCTGGCGCAGGCCATCGCTGTGGCCGAGGAGATCGATTTCTCGGCCGACCCTTGGGCCGCGCTGACCGGGGCGCTCAAATCCTCGACGGGGCGCAAGGGGAAGACCCTGTTCCTGCCGCTGCGGGTAGCGCTGACCGGCATGGATCATGGACCGGACATGGCCGCGCTGCTGCCGCTCATCGGTAAGGAGCGGGCGCTTGCGCGACTGCGCGCCGCAGGGCGTGCGACCGCCTGAGCCGGCGCTTTCGCGCGAGCCCGGCTTTTCAAGGCCATGGCCCATCACTATGTTGTCGCCATGGCCATTTTCCCTCGTCCCGCTTCCCCCAGAAGCGCCGTCTCCGACCTGCGGGAGATGTTCTCGCCAGAACGGCCGCATCGCTGGCCGATCTTGGCCCTTTCGGTGACGCTGACCGGCCTGTTGCTCTGGGGCTTCCATATCGATTCGCGCAAACCGCCCAAGGAGCGTGAAATCATCTATGTGGAAAGCTGGATGGCGGACCGGCAGGACAGCGATATCATTCGCCGTCAGCTTGTCGATCTCGAGCGCTATGAAGCGGCACTGGAGAGCAAACAGGGCGAGTTCCAGCGGTTGGCTGACGGTCTTGGCATCGAGTGGCGCGAAGATGCGGCTCGCAATAAGACGGAGCGTGAAGCGATTCTCGCCGCTGTCGAAAAGCGCCTGAACGATCAGCTCGCCGAAGCGCTCGCCCGTGAAGGCAACTCGGCGGGCACTGCCCAAGCGGCGCCCTGAGTTGGCTGCCGACTCGGCCTGGATGGCCGCCGCCATCGCCCTTTCCCGCCGCACATCCGGCCGCACCGCGCCTAACCCCAATGTCGGCTGCATCCTGTTGGATGCGGCGGGGCGAGTCGTGGGCCGGGGCTGGACGCAACCCTCCGGCCGGCCGCATGCCGAAGCGATGGCGCTTGAAGCCGCAGGCGCCGTCGCGCGCGGCGGCACGGCCTATGTCAGCCTCGAACCGTGCGCGCATGATTCGATCCGGGGTCCCTGTTGCAGCGACCTGCTGATCCAGTCGGGCGTGGCGCGCGTTGTGATTGCCACCGTCGATCCCGATTCGCGGACAAACGGCGCGGGCATCGCGCGCCTGCGTGAGAACGGGATCGCGGTGGAGGTGGGAACGATGGAGGCCGAGGCGCGCGCGGCAATGGCCGGCTTCCTCTCCCGCCAGCGCGACCGCCGGCCGCGCGTAACGCTCAAGCTCGCGACATCCCTCGACGGATGTATCGCGCTGGAGGACGGGACCAGCCAGTGGATCACCGACGCGGCGGCGCGTGCTCATGGCCATCTCCAGCGCGCCCGGCATGAGCTTATCCTCGTGGGCCGGGGCACGCTGGCGCAGGACAAACCGCGCCTCGACGTGCGCTTGCCGGGCCTTGAGGAGCGCTCGCCAAGGCGCGTGGTGCTCAGCCGCAGCGGTGCCGCGCCGGAGGATTGGCTGGTCATCGAGACACCGAGCGAGATCGCGGGCCTGCCGGGCGACCATCTCCTTATCGAGGGCGGCGCGCAGACGGCAGCCGCCTTCCTTGCCGAGGATCTGGTGGACAGCCTGCTGCTTTATCGCGCGCCGATCCTGCTCGGCGGCGGCAGGCCGGCGCTGGCCGATATCGGACTGGTCGATCTGGCAGAGGCCCATGGCCGCTGGCGCCTTATCGATGCCCGCAGCTTCGCGCCGGACCGGCTGGAGGTTTACGAGCGCGTGCGGGCGCAATAGAGCGAGGACCATGTTCACCGGCATCATCACCGACATCGGCACCATCCGCTCGGCCGAGCAGCGAGGCGACCTGCGGCTCATCATCGGCTGCCAATATGATATGAGCGGCGTCGCCATCGGCGCCTCCATTGCCTGCTCGGGCGTCTGCCTCACCGTGGTCGACAAGGGACCGGACTGGTTTGCGGCCGATCTCTCGGCGGAAACCGTCTCCCGCACGGCGCAGGGTGCGTGGACAGAAGGGCGGACGCTCAACCTCGAACGGGCGCTGAAGGTGGGGGACGAGCTTGGCGGTCACATCGTCACCGGCCATGTCGACGGCATCGGGGAAGTGACGGGCATCACAGCGGAGGGTGACTCACATCGCGTGACCATCCGCCTGCCGGCCGATCTGGCGCCCTATGTGGCTCCCAAGGGCTCGATCACGGTGGACGGCGTGTCGCTGACCGTGAACAGCGTGGAAGATTCGGCCAGTGGGACGACCTTCGGCCTCAACATCATTCCGCACACCTGGGATGTGACGACCTTCGGCAAGCTTACGCCAGGTCAGGCGGTGAATCTCGAAATCGACGTGCTCGCCCGGTATCTCTCGCGCA
>Ga0160433_100402_pt1 | contig 23629 bp, 16 predicted proteins | sample HID1972K_E0MG_FD_108235 | JGI IMG/M metagenome (GOLD analysis project Ga0160433, IMG submission 108235) | Enriched pill bug-associated microbial communities from UW Madison campus, WI, USA - HID1972K_E0 MG | ecosystem: Host-associated > Arthropoda: Insects > Digestive system > Unclassified ...
CACCGGCCCGGCCAGCGTCGCCGTCGGTGGCGTGGCGGTTGACGCCGATGGCAATCCGTTGATCACCAATGGCGGCGTGCCGGTGGATACCGGTGCCACCAGCGCCGGCGTCGGCGGCACCGCGGTCGGGGCCAGCGCCGATGCCAGCGGTTTCGCGGCGTCGTCGTACGGCGTTGGTGCGTATGCCTCCGGCGCGCAGTCCGCAGCGTTCGGTGCAGTATCCAACGCGATCGGCGATTACGCCACCGCGATCGGTACCCAGACCGTGGCCACCGGCACCAGCAGTACCGCCATCGGCGGGCCAGCCGATCTGTTGCCGGGATTGGGCTTCTTCGTACAGACCCAGGCCAGTGGTGAAGCCGCCACGGCGGTCGGTGCCGGAGCGATCGCCAGCGGCGACAACAGCACGGCCACCGGCACCCTGACCGAAGCCTCCGGCGAACAGGCAACGGCCGTCGGTTACTTCGCCTACGCACCGGGCGAACAGGCCAGTGCGCTGGGTGCGCAGAGCTGGGCCAGCGGGGCGCAAAGCACGGCGGTCGGCTTCTACGCCACCGCGCTCGGCGCGAACAGCGTGGCGCTGGGTGCCAATTCCGAAGCGGTACGTGCCAACACCGTGGCGGTGGGCAGCGAAGGCAACGAGCGGCAGATCACCCACGTTGCCGCCGGTACCGAAGCCACCGATGCGGTCAACAAGGCGCAGCTGGATGCCGTGGCGTCCAATGCCGTCGGCGGCGCGAAGTACTTCTCGGCGCAGCCGGAAACCGGCAGCGATGCCGGTGCGTACGCCGAAGGAGAAGGGGCGCTTGCGGCCGGTTCGGCCAGTAATGCCATCGGTGCCGGTGCGGTCGCGCAGGGCGCGGGCGCGACGGCCTTCGGCGATGATGCGCTGGCACTCGGCCGCAACACGTTCGCCGATGGCGATGGCAGCGTCGCCATCGGTGGTCTCGGCCAGGCCTACGACGAGTACAACCAGCCGATCTTCGACGAGCAGGGCAATCCGGTGCTGACCGGCACCAGCGCCAGCGCCGCTTCGACGGCGGTCGGCAATGCCGCGCAGGCCACCGGTACGCGCAGCAATGCGTTCGGTACCGGTGCGCAGGCGACCGGCGACAACAGCCTGGCCGCCGGCGTGCAGTCGCGTGCGGTCGGCGGCTACGCTGTGGCGCTGGGCGACAGTGCCTTTGCCAGCAGCAATGACAGCACTGCGGTGGGCGGCTACAGCTGGGCCACGGCCGAGGGCGCCAGCGCGTTCGGCGCCGGCGCGTGGGCGACCGCGACCAATGCCGCGGCGTTCGGTCCGGCCGCATGGGCCAGTGCCACCGGCGCCACCTCCATCGGCTACAACAGCTGGGCCAATGGCGTGAGTTCGACGGCGCTCGGCCGCGGCGCGTTCGGCTACGGTGACTACAGCATCGCGCTGGGCTTCCAGGCGCTCGGCAATACCGCCAACAGCATCGCCGCCGGTACCAATTCCGAGGCGCTCGGCGAGAGTGCCGTGGCGCTGGGGGCGGGCACCAGCGCGCAGGGCAGCAACAGCGTCGCACTGGGCGCGGGCTCGGTGGCCGAGCGCGAGCGCAGCGTATCGGTCGGCAGCGAGGGCAACGAACGCCAGATCACCCATGTCGCTGCCGGAACCGAAGGCACCGACGCGGTGAACCTGGACCAGCTGGACGCAGTCGCGGAAGTCGCCGAGAACACCAGCCGGTACTTCCAGGCCACCGGTGGCGAGGACAGCGATGCCGGCGCGCTGGCGGCCGGCACCAATGCAACCGCCATCGGTGAGGCCTCCAACGCCCTGGCCGACGGCGCATCGGCGCTCGGCAGCGGGGCCACGGCGGTCGGCCAGAATGCGACCGCGGTGGGCTTCAACGCCCTGGCCGCCGGCGAGAACAGCGCGGCATTCGGCAACAATGCGCAGGCGGCCGGCCCGGCCGCGGTCGCCGTTGGAGGTGTCGCCGTGGATGAAGACGGCAATCCATTGATCACCAACGGCGGCGTGCCGGTGGATACCGGCGCCACCAGCGCCGGCGTCGGCGGTACCGCCGTCGGTGCCAGTGCCCAGGCCGGCGGGTTCGCCGCTTCGGCGTTCGGCGTCGGCGCCTATGCCGAAGGCGCGCAGGCGTCCGCATTCGGTGCGGTCGCCAACGCGATCGGCGATTACGCCACCGCGGTCGGCACGCAGAGCGCCGCCATAGGCGCCAATTCGGTTGCACTGGGTGCCGCCGCGGAGGCCAGCGGGGCCTACAGCACCGCCACCGGCCAGGGCAGCCTGGCGTCAGGGACCAACAGCGTGGCCGTGGGCGGCGCGCTGTTCGGCTTCCTGCCGACCGAGGCCTCGGGCAATTACTCCACCGCGGTAGGCGGTGGGGCCTGGTCGCCGGGGCTGAACAGCACGGCGCTGGGCAACGCGGCGACATCCAGCGGCGCCAACAGCGTGGCGCTGGGTGCGGATTCCATCGCCGACCGCGATGACAGCGTGTCGGTCGGCAGCGCCGGCAGCGAGCGCCAGATCACCCATGTGGCCGCCGCTACCGAGGGCACCGATGCGGTGAACCTGGACCAGCTCAACGCGGTTGCGGACGCAGCGCAAACCACCAGCCGGTATTTCCAGGCCAGCGGCAGCGACGACAGCGATGCCGGCGCGTACGTGGAAGGCGACAACGCGCTTGCCGCCGGCGAGGCCAGCAATGCCATCGGCAACGGCGCCACCGCGCTCGGCAGCGGCGCCACGGTGATCGCCGACAACGCGACCGCGGTGGGCTTCAACAGCCTGGCCACCGGCTCCAACGCGGCGGCACTGGGCAATGCAGCCGCCGCGACCGGCGAAGACAGCGTGGCGCTCGGCAGTGGCGCGCAGGCCAGTGCGATCGGCAGCAGTGCGCTGGGCGGTTCCGCGCAGGCCGATGGTGTCTACAGCACGGCCACCGGCAGCGAAGCGGTGGCGTCCGGTGCGCAGGCGCTGGCCAGCGGCTTCCGCGCCTCGGCGACCGCCGATGGCGCATCGGCCGTCGGTAGCTACAGCGAAGCGACCGGCCGGCTGTCCACGGCGCTGGGCTATGCCGCGGTGGCATCGAACGCCAACGCAACGGCGGTAGGCGTCGGTGCCACCGCCAGCGGCAGCAACAGCGTCGCGCTGGGCAATGGTTCGCAGGCCGCGCGCGCGGACACGGTATCGGTCGGCAACGCCAGCGCCCAGCGGCAGATCACCCACGTCGCCGCGGGCAGCGAAGACACCGACGCCGCCAATGTCGGCCAGTTGAAGGAAGTGGCCGAAAGCGCCGGGGCGACCGGACGCCACTTCCAGGCCAGCGGTGACGGCGTCGCCAGCGCCAGCGGCAGCGAGGCGGTGGCCGCCGGTTCGGCGGCCGCGGCCAGCGCTACCCGCAGCACCGCGATCGGTGCCAATGCGGTGGCCAATGCCACCGGCGCCACCGCGCTGGGTGCGGACAGCTCGGCACGCGGTGTGAACAGCACCGTGATTGGTCGCTCGGCATCGACCAACGCCACCAACGGCGTCGCGATCGGCAACGGTGCGTTCGCCAGCAACGGCGCCAACAGCATCGCGATAGGTTCGGCAGCCGGCGTTTCCGGCGCGGATTCGGTGGCACTGGGCTCCGGATCGCGCGCGCTCGAAGCGAACGTGGTGTCGGTCGGCGGTGGCAATGGCAGCACCGGGCCGGCGACGCGCCGCATCGTCAACCTGGCCGACGGTCGCATCGCCGCCGGCAGCAGCGATGCGGTCACCGGCTCCCAGCTCAACGTCACCAACCAGCGCGTGGGTGCAGTGGAAACGCGCGTCGGCGACATCGACAACCGCATCGGCACGGTGGAAACCGCGGCAGCCAACGCGGTGGCTTACGACGGCGCCGATCGGGGTTCGCTGACCCTCTCCGGTCTGGAAGGCACCACGATCGACAATGTGGCGTCGGGGAGCATCGCCGGTGGGAGCCGCCAGGCGGTCAACGGCGGGCAGTTGTTCCAGTCACTGACCGATATCGCCAGCTTCCTCGGCGGCGGTGCCAGCGTCGGCCTGCAGGGCGTGTTCGTGGCGCCGAACTACGTGATCCAGGGCAGCACCTACAACAACGTCGGCGATGCGCTGAGCGCACTGGACCGCCGCGTCACCGATCTTGGCGAGGGCTCATCCGGCGGCCGGCAGCAGCTCGCACGGACCGCCAGCCTTGCCTCGGCGACGGCGGCCAGCACGGCGGTGACCGAACAGGTGGCCGAACCGGCGCCCGCAGCAGTGGCCACCGGCACCGGTGTGCTTGGTTCACCGGCGCCTGCCTCCAGTGGCACCGCGCCGGCGGCGGTGGTCGTGGCCGACACGGTGGTGATGGGCGAAGGGGCGGTGGCAAGCGGCGCATCGGCGACCGCGATCGGCCAGGGCGCCAGGGCCACCGCCGCCAACTCGGTCGCACTCGGCCAGGGATCGGTCGCCGACCGCGCCGACACGGTGTCGGTGGGCAGCGCCGGCAACGAACGCCAGGTTACCAACGTGGCCGCCGGCGTGCGGTCCACCGATGCCGTCAACAAGGGCCAGCTCGACAGTGGCGTCGCCGCCGCGAACAGCTACACCGACACCCGCTTCTCGACCATGGCCGACAGCTTCGACGTGTTCAAGGGCGAAGTGGACGGCAGGCTGCGGCACATGGATCGCCGTATCGACCAGCAGGGCGCGATGAGCGCGGCGATGCTCAACATGGCCACCAGCGCCGCCGGCATCCGCACCCAGAACCGGGTCGGTGTCGGTGTCGGCTTCCAGGGTGGCGAGTCGGCGTTGTCGCTGGGTTACCAGCGCGCCGTCAGCGACCGCGCCACGGTGACCCTGGGCGGCGCCTTCAGCAGCGACGACAGTTCGGTTGGCGTCGGTGCCGGTTTCGGCTGGTGAACGCCCGCGGTGACGGCCATGAGCCGTCGCCGCCTGTATCCATGTGGCGACCGGTAGTCGCCATCCACAACGTGAGGCCTGAGGGGGCGGGTCACGGCAACCCTGGCATGGCCGGCCAGGGGTGGTCGCAAGGAATGAAGGCCGCAGGTTTGGATCCACCATCGACCCAGAAGAGGATTTCGACGTGATCAACAAGCAGAACCTCCGCATCAACCTACTCGCCGCTGCCATCCTGTCGCTGACGGCAGGTGCAGGTATCGCACAGGCTGCAGACCTCAAGGTCAGCGCGCCGCAGGCATCGGCTGTCGCGCCGCAGCAGGTGGCGGACCGCATCATCGTGAAGTACCGGGCGGGCACGCCCGCGGCCGCCGATCGTTCGGCCAAGCTGTCGGTGGTCGGTTCGGCGCTGGCGCGCGCGTCGCTGTCCGGGGCCAATGGGAGTGCGCGGGCTGCCGCTCTCAACCCGCAGGTGGTGCGCAGGCTGGGCGTCGGCGCGGACCTGATCCGCCTGCAGTCGCGGCTGGAAGGGGCGGAGCTGGCCAGGGTGCTGGCCGAACTGAAGGCCGATCCGTCGGTCCAGTACGCCGAGGCCGACGTCAAGCTGCAGCGTGTCGATCTGCGTCCGCGCGAGGTGGCGCCGCAGCTGGTGCCCGACGATCCGTACTACGCGCAGTACCAGTGGCACCTGAGCAGCGCCACCGGCGGCATCAATGCGCCGGCCGCGTGGGACGTGGCGCAGGGCGAAGGCGTCGTGGTGGCAGTGCTCGATACCGGCATCCTGCCGGAGCATCCGGATTTCTCCGGCAACCTGCTGGAAGGCTACGATTTCATCAGCGATGCGGAAACCTCGCGCCGCGCCACCGATGATCGCGTCCCGGGTGCGCTCGACCAGGGCGATTGGGTGGAGAACGACAACGAGTGCTACGCCGGTTCGCTGGCCGAGGACAGTTCCTGGCATGGCACCCATGTTGCCGGAACCATCGCCGAATCCACCAACAACGGCGTCGGCATGGCCGGCGTGGCCTACAAGGCCCGGGTGCTGCCGGTGCGCGTACTCGGCAAGTGCGGCGGCTACCTGTCCGATATCGCCGACGCGATCACCTGGGCGTCCGGCGGTACCGTGGCCGGCATCCCGGCCAACACCAACCCGGCCGAAGTCATCAACATGAGCCTGGGTGGCAATGGCACGTGCGATGCGGCCTACCAGGACGCCATCAACGGCGCGGTGTCGCGCGGCACCACCGTGGTGGTGGCGGCTGGCAACTCGGCGTCCAATGCCGCCAACTTCCGCCCCGCCAGCTGCAACAACGTGGTCTCGGTCGGTGCGGCCCGCATCACCGGCGGCATCGCGTCCTACTCCAACTTCGGCGCGGTGGTGGACCTGTCAGGTCCGGGCGGCGGCGGCGGCGTGGACGGCAACCCGGGCGGCTACGTCTGGCAGGCCGGCTACGACGGCGCGACCACGCCCACGTCCGGTGCCTACACCTACATGGGCATGGCCGGCACCTCGATGGCGTCGCCGCATGTGGCTGCCGTCGTCGCGCTGGTGCAGGGCGCGGTCGCCGATGCCGACAGGGATCCGTTGACCCCGGCGGAGGTGGAAACGCTGCTCAAGCAGACCGCACGTCCGTTCCCGGTGACGATCCCGGCGGCCACTCCGATCGGCAGCGGTATCGTCGATGCCAAGGCCGCGCTGGATGAAGCCCTGAAGGAGCCGTGCACCGAAGACTGCGGCCCGACCGCCATCCCGTTGACCAACAAGGTCGCCGTCGGCGGCATCGGTGGGGCTTCCGGCAGCGAAGTGCTGTACAGCTTCGAAGCGGCGGCGGGCAAGGTGGTGAGCTTCGTCACCTACGGCGGTACCGGCAACATCTCGCTGTATGTGGGTGAAGGCAGCGAGCCGACGGCGACCGCGTTCAAGGCGAAATCCTCGCGCGCCGGCAATGCGGAAACGGTGCGCATCACCGCGCCGGTGGCCGGCACGTACTACGTCAAGGTCGTCGGCGAAGCCGCGTTCACCGGCGTCAGCCTGCTCGCCACGCAATAGGTGCGTATCGCTCCGGTAGAGCCGACCCAGGGTCGGCTCGCTGGAGGGGTGGACGTCGTGCCGGTCGCTGGCCGGCACGACGGATTTCCGGGCGGGCCTGCTGCGGATGATGCCCAGCTGCTACAGTCTGGAGCACTGCAGGAGAGCTCTCTGGTGAACGCGGTTGTCGAACCCGCCAATGCAGGCAGTGCCGAAGCGCCGTTGATCGATGCGCTGCTCGCGCATGGGCGCCTGAAGGACGCCGACCTGGCGCGCGCGCGCGCGCTGCATGCCGAGTCCGGCGGCAGCCTGCTGTCGCTGCTGGTCCGCCTGGGCCTGGTGTCCGAGCGCGACCAGGCGCAGGTCACTGCCGACGTGCTCGGCCTGCCGTTGCTCGACGGACGCCAGCTGCCCGATGCGCCGCCGCCGTCGCTGGCCGATGCGGTGCCGGTGCCGTTGCGTTTCCTCAAGCAGTTCCATGCCTGCCCGATCGCGCTCGACGAACGTGGCCTGCAGTTGTGGATGGCCGATGCGCATGATCCCTATCCCTGCCAGGCCATCGCGCTGGCGATGGGCGTGGCGGTGCACGCGAAGGTCGGACAGCGCGCGGAGGTCGACGACCTGATCGAGCGCTGGTTCGGCCAGGGCCGCAGCGCGATGGGTGCCATCGTCGAGACCGCCGACGGCGACGGCGCGGTGGTGGACGACATCGAACACCTTCGCGACCTGGCCTCCGAAGCGCCGGTCATCCGCCTGGTCAACCTGGTGATCCAGCGTGCGGTGGAACTGCGTGCCTCGGACATCCACGTCGAGCCGTTCGAAAGCCGACTGAAGGTGCGTTACCGCGTCGATGGCGTACTGGTCGAAGGCGAAAGCCCACCGGCCAACCTGACCGCCGCCGTCATCAGCCGCATCAAGATCATGGCGCGCCTGAACATCGCCGAGCGCCGGCTGCCGCAGGACGGGCGCATCATGCTGCGCGTGCAGGGCAAGGAACTGGATCTTCGCGTGAGCACGGTGCCGACCGCGCATGGCGAAAGCGTGGTGATGCGCCTGCTGGACCGCGAAACGGTGGTGTTCGATTTCGAACGACTGGGCTTCACCGATGAGTTCCTGCCCGCGTTCCGCAAGGTGCTGGAGCAGCCGCACGGCATCCTGCTGGTGACCGGCCCGACCGGCTCGGGCAAGACCACCACGCTGTACACCGCGCTGAGCCAGCTCAACACCGCCGACGTCAAGATCATCACCGTCGAGGATCCGGTCGAATACCAGATCGAAGGCATCAACCAGATCCAGGCCAAGCCGCAGATCGGGCTGGATTTCGCCAACGCGCTGCGCAGCATCGTGCGCCAGGATCCGGACATCATCATGATCGGCGAAATGCGCGACCTGGAAACCGCGCGCATCGCCATCCAGTCCGCGCTGACCGGCCATCTGGTGCTGTCCACGCTGCACACCAACAATGCGGCCGGCGGCATCACCCGCCTGCTGGACATGGGCGTGGAGGACTACCTGCTCACCTCCACCATCAACGGCATCCTCGCCCAGCGCCTGGTGCGCCGCCTGGAGCCGATCCATGCCGAGCGCTATGAAGCCTCGCCGGAGGAGATCGAACGCTTCGGCCTGCGCCGCCTGCAGCCGCACGGCGCGATCCACCTGTACCGGCCACGTCCCTCGGCGCTGGCGCCGACCGGTTACCTCGGCCGCACCACCATCGTCGAGTTCCTGGTGATGGACGATGAACTGCGACGTGCGGTGATGCGACGCGACGGCATGGGCGAGATCGAGCGCATCGCGCGCGCGCGCGGCATGCGCACAATGTACGAGGATGGCCTGCTCAAGGCGCTTGCCGGGCAGACCACCATCGAAGAAGTGCTGCGCACCACCGAGGACGCCTGAGCATGCCGGTGTACCGCTACAAGGCACTGGATGCGCATGGCGAGGTGGTGGACGGGCAGATGGAAGCCGCCAGCCAGGCCGAGCTGGTGCTGCGCCTGCAGGAGCAGGGCCACCTGCCGATGGAAACGCGGCTGGCCGGTGAAGGTGGGCTGGACGCCGGGCGCTGGCGCGGGCTGTTGCGGCCGCGTCCGTTGCAGGGGGCCGCGTTGCTGCAGTTCACCCAGCAGCTGTCGACGCTGCTGGGCGCCGGGCAGCCGCTGGACCGCGCCCTGACCATCCTGTTGAGCCTGCCCGAGGACGAGCGTTCGCGCCGGGTGGTGCATGAAATCCGCGACACCGTGCGCGGCGGTGCCGCGTTGTCCACCGCGCTCGAACGCCAGCACGGCCTGTTCTCGCGCCTGTACGTGAACATGGTGCGCGCCGGCGAGGCCGGCGGCAGCCTGCACGACACCCTGCAGCGGCTGGCCGATTACCTGGAGCGCAGCCGCGAACTGCAGGGCAGGGTGGTCAATGCGCTGATCTATCCGGCGATCCTGCTGGCGGTGGTCGGTGGTGCGCTGCTGTTCCTGCTCGGCTACGTGGTGCCGCAGTTCGCGCAGATGTACGAAAGCCTGGACGTGGCCCTGCCGTGGTTCACCCAGCTGGTGCTGCAGCTGGGGCTGCTGGTGCGCGATGGCTGGATCTTCTTCATCGTGGTGCCGGCGCTGCTGGCCTGGCTGCTCGAACGCAAGGCGCGGCAGCCGGCATTCCGGCTGGCGCTGGACGGCTGGCTGCTGCAGCGCAAGGGGGTCGGCACGCTGCTTGGCAAGCTGGAGGCCGCGCGCCTGGCGCGCACGCTGGGAACCCTGCTGCGCAATGGCGTGCCGCTGCTGGCCGCGCTGGGCATCGCCCGCAACGTACTCGGCAACCGCGCGCTGGCGGCCGACGTCGATGCCGCCGGCGAGGACGTGAAGAACGGCAGCGGGTTGTCCGCGGCGCTGGGGCGCAGCAAGCGTTTTCCGCGGCTGGCGCTGCAGATGATCCAGGTCGGCGAGGAATCCGGTGCACTGGATGGCATGCTGCTGAAGACCGCCGACACCTTCGAGCAGGAAACCGCGCGCAGCATCGACCGGTTGCTTTCGGCGATGGTACCGGCGATCACCCTGGTACTGGCATCGGTGGTGGGGCTGGTGATCATCGCCGTGCTGGTGCCGATGTACGACCTCACCAACGCCATCGGCTGATCCTGCCGCGGGCGGAACCGCCTTCCAATATCGAGGAGTCCAGATGAAACGACATGCCATTCCCCGCATCGCTTCGCCGCGCCGGCAGTCCGGCATGAGCCTGCTGGAGATCATCATCGTCATCGTGCTGATCGGCGCGGTGCTGACCCTGGTCGCTAGCCGCGTGCTGGGCGGTGCCGATCGTGGCAAGGCCAACATCGCCAAGGCCCAGGTGCAGACCGTGGCCAGCAAGATCGACAACTACCGGCTCGATACCAACCGGCTCCCGGCCAGGCTCGATGAACTGGTCACCGCACCGGCCGGCGTGAACGGCTGGCTCGGCCCCTACGCCAAGGCATCGGACCTCGATGATCCATGGGGGCGTCCACTGGAGTACCGCACGCCCGGCGACGGCCAGGACTATGAGCTGATCAGCCTCGGCAAGGACGGCCAGGCCGGCGGCAGCAGCTTCGATGCGGACATCCGCTACGAACAGTGAGTGCGACGGCCGTGGTCCTGCTGTCCGGCGGCACGCGACGATCGCCTGCACGCGGTATGTCGCTGCTGGAAATGCTGCTGGTGATCGCGCTGATCGCCGCGGTCGGCCTGCTCACCGCCGGCATGTTTTCGCGCGGGATGGGCGGCATGCAGCTGCGCGCTGCCGGCAAGGACATCGCCAACCAGCTGCGGCAGACGCGAGCCGAAGCCATCGCCCGTGGCACGCCGCAGCGCTTCCTGATCGTGCCCGCCGAGCATCGCTGGCAGGGCGCGGAGGGACGCCAGGGCAGCTGGCCGGACGCCGTGCATGCCAGCTTTGAAGGTGCGGCGCAGCTGCAGCGCGGAGCCCAAGAAGGTGCGATCGAATTCCATCCCGACGGCGGCGCCAGTGGCGGACGCATCGTGCTGCGCCAGGGCGAGGCGCGCTGGCGGATCGATGTCGGCTGGCTTACCGGCGAAGTCACATCGCGGCCGGAGCCTGCGCGGTGACCCGGCACGCGCGCGGCTTCACCTTGCTGGAAGTGCTGGTTGCGTTCGCGCTGCTGGCGGTGGCGCTGACCCTGCTGCTGGGTACGTTGTCCGGTGCCGCGCGCCAGGTGGGTGAGGCCGACCTGCGTTCGCGTGCGGTGCTTCATGCGCAGTCGCTGCTGGCCGTCACCGGCGTGGAGGCGCCGCTGCAGGTGGGCCAGCACCACGGGCAGTGGGAAGACGGGCGTTACCAGTGGGACCTGCAGGTACGGCCGTATGTCGAGCCGCGTCCGGCCGCTGCAGCGGCGATGGCGTCCGGCATCGGTGCCGCGCCGCGGTTGGTCGAACTGCAGCTGCAGGTGCGCTGGACCCAGCAGCGCGGGGGTGAGCTGGCATGGCGCACGCTGCGGTTGCTGCCACCGGAACTGGAAGGTGCGCCATGAAGCGTGGCGTGCGCGGTTTCACCCTGATCGAAGTGCTGCTGGCCACGGCATTGCTGGCCGGTGGGCTGGCGCTGGCGTTCGTCACCGTACGCTCGGGGATGGCCATCAGCCAGCGTGGCGAAGCGATGGCCGCCGACAACGAACGCATGCGCGCGGTGCAGGGCCTGCTGCGCCGCCAGCTGGCGCAGGCGTTGCGCAGCCCGATCGAACCCTTCGACCCGGCGCGCGAACCGCTGTTCTTCATCGGCCAGGCGCAGCGGCTGCGCTTCGTGTCCGAACTGCCCGGCTATCTCGGTCGCGGGGGCGCCTACGTGCATGACCTGCAGGTGGTGCCCGATGGCGATGGCGTGCGCCTGCAGCTCGGGTTGGTGATGGTGCAGGATGGCGTGCAGCTGCCGGAGACACCGGCGCGCGCGCCGGAGCCGCTGGCCGCCGGACTGCGCAGGGTGACGCTTCGATACCGCGGCCGCGACACGACCACGGGCGAACTCGGCGAATGGCTGGACGAATGGGAAGACACCCGTCGGCTGCCGCTGCTGGTGGCGCTGCAGGTCGAACCGCGGCGCGGCCCGGCATGGCCGCAACTGGTGGTGGCGCTGCAGAACGGCGGGCAGGGGGCGGCGCAATGAGCGCGCGCTTCGCGCCCGGTGCACACGGTGCGGCCCTGGTGCTGGTGCTGTGGCTGGTGGCGCTGCTGACGGCGCTGGTCGGCGCGTTCGCGTTGTCGGCACGCATCGAATACCTGCAGCAGCGCGTACAGGACGACAGCGGCCGCGCGCAGGAAATCGGCCGCGCCGGTGTTGCCTATGCGATGTCGCGCCTGCGTGCCGATCCGCAGCGCCCGGCGTGGCAGCCCGACGGACGCACCTACCGCTGGAGCTTCGACGGTGCGCGGGTGGATATCCGCATCGAGGATGAAAGCGGCAAGGTCAACATCAACCTGGCCGATCCGGCGTTGCTGCAGGCGTTGCTGCAGGGTGCGCAGGTGCCGGAGGCTGAAGCGGCACGGCTGGCCGGGGCGATCCTGGACTGGCGCGATGCCGATGACCTGAGCCCGCCGGGCGGCGGCGCCGAGGCAGCGGACTATGTCGCCGCGGGCCTGCCCTACCGGCCGCGCAACGCGCGTTTCGAAACCCTCGGCGAACTGCAGCGCGTGCTTGGCATGACCCCGGAGCTGTACCGGCGGCTGCGTCCCTCGCTGACCCTGCATGGCCGGCTGGCGCGCCCGGATCCGCGCTTTGCGCAGGCGCCGGTCCTCGCCGCGCTGGGCCTGGATGCCGTGCAGGTGCTGGCCCAGCGCCTGCAGCAGGACGCCACGGGCGGGGTGACGGAAACGGCACCGCTTGCCAGTGGCAGTGGCACCTATAGTATCGAGTGCCGCGTCACCGACGCGCGCGGGCGGGTTTCGACCAGCCGCGCGGTGGTCCGCGACCGTCCCAGCGTGGCGAGCGGGCAGGCATACACAGTGCTTCAACAGGAGCAGGGAATGGCGTCGCAATGACAGCATGGCAGGACGGGTTCAGGCAGGTGGCCGGGCAGATCGCCCCGCGCGCCGGCCACTTCCTGCGCTGGTGGCGCGCCGCGTTGCTGGCCTGGCTGCCGCTGCGCTGGCAATGGGCACTGGGCTGGGCGCCGGCACGCATGCTGCTGCAGCCCCAGGACGACATCCTGCTGCTGGTCCGTGAAGTCGGCGGCGAGCGCACGCAGGTTGCCACGCTGCCCTGGCCGTGCGATGTCGCGATGCTGGCCCGGGTGTTGCCCCCGCGGCTTTACCGCCTGCCGCGATGCTGGCTGCTGCCCGCCGACCAAGTGCTTCGGCGCACCCTGCGCCTGCCGGCTGCGGCCACCACCCGGTTGCGCGACGTGATGACCTTCGAGATCGATCGGCAGACCCCCTTCACCAGCGCCCAGGTCAGTTTCGACGTGCGTGCGCTGGGCACGGCGGCCGCCGAACAGCTCGATGCCGAGCTGGTGGTGATGCCGCTGGCGCGCCTGGAACAATGGCGGCACTCGCTGGCCGGCTGGGCGGACGTGCTCAGCGGCATCGACGTGGTGGACGCCAGGGGTGTTCCGTTGCAGGTGAACCTGCTGCCATTGGCGCAGCGCCAGCGCACCGCCGATCCGCAGCTGCGCGTGGAGCTGCTGCTGGCCTGCGCGGCGGTGGTGATGCTGGCGCTGGCGGGCAACCGGCTGCTGGACAACCGCGAGCAGGCCGCCGATGCGCTGCGCAGCGATGTCGAGCGCAGTGCCCGCAACGCGCGTGGCGTCGCCAATGAACGCGCGCAGCTGCAGGCGCTGGTGGACGGCGCCGGCTTCCTTGAGCGGCAACACGCGCAGCGCCCGGGCATGCTTGCGGTATGGAACGAACTGAGCCGGCTGCTGCCCGATGGCAGTTACCTGGAGAAACTCGGCGTGGAGAACAACCAGGTGCAGCTGATCGGCCTGAGCCGCGAAGCCAACCAGCTGGTTCCGCTGCTGCAGGCATCGCCGTTGTGGCAGCGGGTCAACCTCACCGGCGTGCTGCAGGCGGAAGGCACCGCCGGTGGCCGCGACCGCTTCACCCTGACCGCCGAGCTGCGTCCGCCTGCCGCGCCCGCGGCTTCGCCTGCGAAGGAGGCGGCCGATGCCGATCCCACCGACGCGCCGTGATCGCTGGCTGGCGCTGGCACTGCTGCTGGCGGCGCTGGCATTGGGCTACCTGCTGCTGGTGCACCCCTGGTTCACTGTTCCATGGCGGGCGATCGACCAGGAGATCACCGCACTGCAGGAGCGCCAGCAGCGCGTGCAGGCGCAGCTGGACCAGCAACCGCAGGTCGGAGCGCGGCTGCGCGAGGTACGCGAAAGCCTGCGCCAGCGGCCCGGCTTCCTGCCCGAGGCGACCGCCGAAGCCGCCGCCGCCGGGCTCGGCGCTCGCCTGCAGGAGGTCGTGCTGGCGGCAAGTCCCGGCAACCGCGCCTGCCTGGTGAGCAACCGCACGCCGATGCCCGACAACCGTGGCGATACCGGCTACACGCGCGTGGCGATGCAGGTGCGGCTGCGCTGCGGCGTGGACGAAACGGCCAGCGTGCTGCATGCGCTGGAGACCGGCACGCCACGCCTGTTCGTGGAAAACCTCAACCTGCTGGCGCAGCGCTTCCAGCAATCGCCGGATGAAGTCGGCACCGGCCTGGATGCCTCCTTCGAACTGGTGGGTTACCTGCAGCCGGACGCCGTCGCCCGCGTGCTTCAGGCGCCTGTCCTGGCCGCGCCGGCGCCGATGCCGGCGCTGGACGATGCAGGCGAGGCGGAGGTGGCGGATGCGCCCGGGATGCCCGACGCGATGTCGGTCGACGGCGGGCTGCAGGACGAGGACGGCGACGATGAACACTGAGCGCCTCAGCCTGCGCGGCTGGATCCTGCTGGCGGTGGCCGCGCTCGCCGCCACAGCGTGGCTGGCTGCGATGCTGGGCCTGGGGGGGCGCATCTCTTCCGCGCACGCCGATGCCGCCGCCACCACGCCGCCGCTGCCGAGCCTTGCCGCGGCGGCTATCGATCCGATGACGGCGCCGGGAAGCTTCGCTGCGGTCACCGAGCGCCCGCTGTTCGCCGTGGACCGGCGCCCGCATCCGTTCCGCCTCGGCGGCCCGGAGGCATCGGCCAGCGGAGCGCTGCGGCTGACCGGCGTGCTGCTGGCCGGCGAGTTCGGCATGGCGACCCTGACCAGCGAGCAGAACCGCTCGCTGCGCCTGCGCCTGAACGGCGATGCGGTTGAAGGCTGGCAGTTGCTGGCGCTTGAACCGCGGCGCGCGACGGTACTCGGACCCGATGGTGCACAGGTGCTGGAACTGGCGGTATTCGATGGGCAGGGCGGCGAACCGCCGACGGTATTGCGCGATCCGCGCGACACCCAGGCGGGTGCACGGTCGGGCATGCCCACCATCGGTAGCCCGTTGCCGCTGCCGCCGCCGCGCGCAACCCAGCGTGACACGTCGGCATCGGCCGCGCCTGCATCCGCGCCAGATGCGCGTCCGAGCCAGCAGCAGGGACCCAGCGAAGAACAGATGCGCGCGATCCGCGAACGCATCCGCGCCCGCCGCGAACTGCTGCAGCAGCAACAGCAACAACGCCAGCCGGAGCCGCCCTCCGGCGGTGCCGCCAACTTATAGAGTGAAAGCATGAACCTGCGTTTCCTTTCCTGCTCGTTCGTCCTCGCCCTGCTGGTCGGCTGCAGTACCGCGCCGAGCCCGGACGTGCGCCGCAATGCACGTTTCGACCGCAGCGTGGAAGTCGCCGCGCCGGATGTGGCCGGCGACGCCGAGGCAGGCGGGCCGAAGGCGGTGATCCGCCGCGGCTCGGGTACGGTCATCAACCGCAGCGCGGGGGCCGCATCGCCGTCGCTGTCGCAGGCCGGCACCGGCGACGCCACGTTCAACTTCGAAGGCGAATCGCTGCACGCGGTGGTCAAGGCCATCCTCGGCGACATGCTGGGCCAGAACTACGTGATCGCACCGGGCGTGCAGGGCACGGTGACCCTGGCCACGCCGAAGCCGGTATCCGGTGCGCAGGCGCTGAACCTGCTGGAGATGGTGCTTGGCTGGAACAACGCCCGCATGGTCTACAGCGGTGGGCGCTACAACATCGTCGCCGCCGACCAGGCACTGGCCGGCACCGTGGCACCGAGCACCGCACCGGCCGCCAGCGCGCGCGGCTTCGAAGTCCGCGTGGTGCCGCTGCAGTACATCTCCGCGGCGGAGATGAAGAAAGTGCTGGAGCCGTACGCGCGGCCCAACGCGATCGTCAACGTGGACAGCGGCCGCAACGTCATCACCCTTGGCGGCACCCGCAGCGAACTGGAGAACTACCTGCGCACGGTGGAGATCTTCGACGTCGACTGGCTGTCGGGGATGTCGGTGGGCGTGTTCCCGATCCAGTCCGGCAAGGCCGAGCAGGTCGCCGCGGACCTGGAGAAGATCTTCGGCGAAGAGAGCAGGACGCCCAGCGCGGGCATGATGCGCTTCCTGCCGCTGGAAAACGCCAACGCCGTCCTGGTCATCACCCCGCAGGCGCGTTACCTCGACCAGATCCAGGAGTGGCTGGACCGCATCGACACCGCCGGCGGTGCGCCGCGCCTGTTCTCGCACGAACTGCGTTACATCAAGGCGCGCGATCTCGCCGAGCGGCTGGCGGAGACCTTCGGCAGCAGTGAAGGACGCGGCGGCGATGCCGGGGCCTCGCTGGCGCCGGGTGGCCGCAGTTCGCGCATCGGCGGCGATGGTCGCGAACAGGACACGAGCCGTTTCGGTACGCCCGACGACGGCACCGGGATCAGTACGGGCATGGGCGGCGGCCAGGGCGGCGGCAGCATGAACCTGCCGGAGCGCACGTCCGGCAATGCCAGCGTCAGCCTGGACATCGGCGGCGACAAGGTCGGCGTGTCGGCGGTGGAAGAAACCAACGCACTGCTGGTGCGGGCCACGCCGCAGGCCTGGCGTTCGATCCGTGAGGTCATCGAGAAGCTCGACGTGATGCCGATGCAGGTGCACATCGAAGCGCAGGTGGCCGAAGTGGCGTTGACCGGCGAACTCAGTTACGGCGTCAACTGGTACTTCGAGAATGCGGTGCAGAACGCCGGGTATCCCGGTGGCGGCGATGCATCGCTGCCCAATGCGGCCGGACGCGATATCTGGGGCACCTACGCCGGGATGATCAGCGGCAGCAGCGGCCTGGGCTGGACCTTCCTCGGCCGCAACGCTGCCGCGGTCGTCAACGCACTGGACAAGGTGACCGACCTGCGCCTGCTGCAGACGCCGTCGATCTTCGTGCGCAACAACGCCGAAGCGACGCTCAACGTGGGCGACAAGGTGCCGATCAGCACCACCACCGTCAACACCGGAATCGGCACCAGCAGCTACAGCCAGGTGCAGTACATCGACACCGGCGTCATCCTGAAGGTGCGTCCGCGCGTCACTCGCGACGGCACGGTGTTCATGGACATCGTGCAGGAAGTCAGCAGTGCCGAGGACATCGCGCGCGACTGCAATCCGCAGGAAAGCAACTGCAATCCGCGCATCTCCACCCGCAAGCTGGCCACCGAGGCGGCGGTTCAGAGCGGCGACACCATCATGCTGGCCGGCCTGATCACCGACAGCGGCACCGATGGGCACAGCGGCATCCCGGGCCTGAGCCGCATTCCCGTGGTCGGCGCGCTGTTCGGCAGCAAGACCCGCAACAGCCGGCGTTCGGAAGTGATCGTCCTGCTGACGCCGACCATCGTCCGCAACGGCCAGGAAGCACGCCAGCTCACCGATGAGTACAGCCGGCGTTTCCGCGCGATGGAACCGATCGGCACACCGTCTTCGTCGCGCTGATGCGCTGACCAGGCAATGGCGGTCGCGCGACGGCCGCCGTGCTTGCTACGCTTGGGCCGCACACGGCGCGCGCCATTGCCCGCCGTGCATGACCACGAGCGGAGGCGGGATGGGGGCGATCGTGTTGTTGCCGTTGGGGGTGGACGATTCAGCGCTCGATCGCTGCCTGGCGGCGCTGGACGCAGGTACCGCGGCGGGCACGTCGATCTGGCTGGCCGACGATGCGCAGGCCGGACCGCGCGCGCAGGCGCTGGTGGAACGCTGGTTGGCGAATACGCCGTTGCAGGCCGAATACACGCGCCGCGCGCGGCCATTGGGAGAGACCGCGCACCTTGATGAGATGCTGCGCGCCTGCGATGGCCTGGACGTTGCCGTGCTCGCGCCGGACAGCGTGCCGGCTCCGGGCTGGCTGGACCAGCTGCAGGCCTGTTTCGACCGTGACGCCTCGATCGCTACCGCGACGCCATGGTGCAATGCCGGCGAGACCGTGGCGTGGCCGCGGATCGGCGAGGTCAACCCGATCCCCAACGCGCTGGAACCGCTGGCGCGTGCCTGCGCCGACATGCCACCCCGCCATCCCGAGTTGCCCTCGGCGGTGACCCATGCGGTGCTGGTGCGCGGCAGCGCACGGCGGCGCGCGGGCGGGCTGGACGTCGAAAGCCATGGCGGCTGGAATGCGGCGCTGGTCGACCTCGGGCTGCGCATGGCCGGGCTCGGCTGGCGCAACGCGCTGTGCGAAACCGCGTTCGTCGCGCGCGGCGGCGAAGGCGCCCATGCCGCTGGCGACCTGGAAGCGCTGGCCAGTCGCTGGCCGGCGTGGACGCCACGGTTGGCCGATTTCCTGATGCACGATCCACTGCACGCCGCACGCGAGGATCTGCAGGAGCGCTATCGGCAGGCGATAATGCCGCGCGCGCAGGGCGATCTGTTCGCCGTGCCATCGCCGCAGGAGCCCGCCGCTTGAACCAGGCCATCGTCGCCGTCGTCGTCACCTTCCAGAGCAGCAGCACCGTCGATGCCTGCCTGCAGCGCCTGCGCGATGCCGAGGGCATCGACGAGATCCGCGTGGTGGACAACGGTTCGCTGGACGAGACCGTGGAGATCGTGCAGCGCCATGCCAGCCACGATCCCCGCGTGCGTTTCATCGCCAATCCCGATAATCCAGGTTTCGCCGCCGCCAACAACCAGGGGGTGGCCGATTCGCAGGCACCGTGGCTGGCCTTCATCAACCCGGACGTGCTGGTTGAAGCGGATACGCTGGCGAGCCTGCGCGACCGCGCTGCCACGCGGGGCGATTGCCTGCTCGGGGTGGAACAGGTGGACGAGCAGGGCCGCCCCGACCAGGCGGTGCGCCGTCGCGATCCGGATTTCCTGGCGATGCTGCGCTCGCCCGGGCGCGGCTCGAAGCTGGCCATCGCGCGCGATCCCGCGCTGGCGCTGCAGCCGGTGCCGGCGCTGTCCGGCGCGGTGATGCTGATGCCGCGCGCGTTGTTCGAACGTATCGGGGGCTGGGATGCGGGCTACCGCCTGCATGCCGAAGACCTCGACCTGTGCCGGCGCGTGCGCCAGGCCGGCGGTACCGTGGCCATCGCCAACGACCTGCAGGTGGTGCACGTGCGCGGGGTCTCCAGCCGGTCGCGGCCGTTCTTCGTCGAATGGCACAAGCATCGCGGGCTGTGGCGTTACTTCGGCAAATTCGAGGCCGGCCAGCGCAGCCTGCCCGTTCGCGCCGCCGTGTGGGCTGCGATCTGGGCGCATGCGCTGCTGCAGGTACCGCGGCTGCTGCGCGGGCGCTGACAGGATCCGGCGCCCATCCAGGGCTTCAACGGCCCCGTGTAACCCGCCCACCCGACGCCCATGACGGTTTCCGGGTCGCCAGCCGCGTTGAGAAAAATGAAGTGGTAGAGCGGGTCCCATTGACCCTGCAGCTGTTGCTGTTGTGGTTGCCGTGCGGCGCATAATGGCGCCCATGATCATTGAATCCCTGCTCGACACCGACCTGTACAAGTTCACCATGATGCAGGCAGTGCTGCACCAGCATCCCGGCGCGCTCGTGCAGTACCGGTTCAAGTGCCGCACGCCCGGGATCGACCTGGCGCGCTATCTCGACCAGATCAACGAAGAGATCGACCACCTGTGCAGCCTGCGCTTCACCGAGGCCGAGCTGGATTACATGCGCGGCCTGCGCTTCGTGAAAGCAGACTTCGCCGACTTCCTCGGCCTGTTCCACCTGGATCGCAAGTACATCCAGCTGCGCCCTTCGGCAACCGTGCCCGGCGAGATCGAGCTGGACATCACGGGCCCTTGGCTGCACACGATCATGTTCGAAGTGCCGTTGCTGGCGATCATCAACGAAGTGTGGTTCCGCAATACCGGCAAGACCGATTTCGCCGAAGGTGAGCGCCGGCTCCAGGCGAAGGCGGCGCTGCTGCGCGACACGCCGGGGTTCGAGCAGTGCCGTATCGCCGACTACGGCACCCGCCGCCGCTACTCGCGCGACTGGCACGCGCGCCTGCTGCCCCTGTTGCGCGACGCGCTGGGCCCACAGCTGGTCGGCACCAGCAACGTGCATTTCGCGCGGCTGTACGACATGACCCCGCATGGCACGATGGCCCATGAGTACCTGCAGGCCTTCCAGGCGCTCGGACCACGGCTGCGCGATTCGCAGGTGGCGGCGCTGGAATCATGGGCGCGCGAATATCGCGGCGACCTCGGCATTGCGTTGTCGGACGTGGTCGGACTGGAAGCCTTCCTGCGCGACTTCGACATGTATTTCTGCAAGCTGTTCGATGGCGTACGCCATGACTCCGGCGATCCGTTCGACTGGGGCGACCGCATGCTCGCGCACTTCCAGCATCGCCGCGTCGATCCGCGCAGCAAGGTGCTGGTGTTCAGCGATGGCCTGGACATCGCCAAGGTGATGCGCCTGTTCGACTACTTCCGCGGCCGTTGCCAGGTGGCGTTCGGGGTAGGCACGCACCTGACCAACGATGTCGGGCCGACACCGCTGAACATCGTCATCAAGATGGTCCGCTGCAATGGCCAGCCGGTGGCCAAGCTCAGCGACTCGCCTGGCAAGAGCATGTGCGACGATCCGGGCTACCTGGCCTACCTGCGGCAGGTGTTCGAGCTGACTGCGATCGAATGACCCGGTGGGACCACCGGATGGTCAGGATGGCAATCGTGTGGGTGATGACCCTGTGACCCTGTGGGTGACGACCGTTGGTCGTCACATCTCTGGATGATCGACATGCATTGGAATGTGCTGGGGCTTGGAGAAGCGTGACGACCAACGGTCGTCACCCACAGGAGTCATCTCCCACAGAGGTCATCCCCACAGGGTCATCACCCACCGCGCATCATTCCAGCGCGTAGCGCAGCACGAACAATCCGGCCACCAGCCACACCGCCGGATGCACATCGCGCCAGCGGCCGGTGCCCGCCTTCAGTGCCGCGTAGGCGATGAACCCGAACGCCAGGCCGTTGGCGATCGAGTAGGTGAACGGCATCGCCAGTGCGCACAGCGCCGCCGGCACCGATTCGGTGAGATCGCTCCAGTCCACGTCCACCAGTTCGCGCAGCATCAGGCCGGCGACGAACAGCAATGCCGGCGAGGTCGCATAACCGGGCACCATCGCCGCCAGCGGCGAGAACAGCAACGCCGCCAGGAACAGCGCCGCCACCACCAGCGCGGTCAGGCCCGTACGGCCGCCGACCTGCACGCCCGATGCGCTCTCGGCAAACGCGGTCGTGCTGCTGGTACCGAGCAGCGAGCCGGCGACGATCGCGGTGCTGTCGGCGAACAGGGCGCGGCCGAAGCGCTTCGATGCACCCGGCAGTTTCAGCAGCCCGGCGCGACCGACCACGCCATACAACGTGCCGGTCGCATCGAACACTTCCACCAGCACGAACACCAGCACCACCTGCAGCAGCACCGCCAGCGGCGCGCCACCGTCGTGGTGCAGCAGCCCGGGCAGATCCAGCTGCAGGAACGTCGGCGCCAGGCTCGGCGGCAACGACACCAGGCCGGCGTATCGCACATCGCCCAGCAGCCAGCCGGCCGCCGTCACCGCGAGGATGCCGATCAGGATCGCACCGCGCACGCGGCGGGCTTCGAGGATGGAAATCAGCAGGAAGCCGCCCAGCGCCAGCAGTGGCGGCGCGGTGTCCAGCGGGCCCAGCGCGACCAGGGTGTCTTCGTTGCCGATGATCACGCCGGACTTCTGCAGCGCGATGATGGCCAGGAACAGGCCGATGCCGGCTACGATCGAAGCGCGCAGCGATGGCGGGATACCGGCCACCAGCCATGCGCGCACGCCGGTCATCGACAGCGCCAGGAACACCAGTCCGGAAATGAACACCGCCGCCAGCGCCTGCTGCCACGGCAGGCCGGCGGCTCCGACAACGGTGAAAGCGAAGAAAGCGTTCAGGCCCATGCCCGGCGCCATGCCGACCGGAAAATTGGCGGCGAAGGCCATCACCAGTGAACCCAGCGCCGCGGCCAGGCAGGTGGCCACGAACACCGCGCCCGGATCCATGCCGGTGGTGGACAGGATCTCCGGGTTGACGAAGACGATGTAGGACATCGTCAGAAAGGTGGTCAGTCCGGCCAGCAGCTCGGTGCGCACGCTGGTGCCGTGCTGCTGCAGCTGGAACAGGCGTTCGAACAGGGGCATGGGAATCTCCGCCAAAGGGCCGCTTGGGCGTATACCCTGCGGGTACTCATCCTATGGGTACCGAACATTGGTCCCGTGGGTACCGACCGTTGGTCGGTACATACCCATGGCGTCGCGACCATCGGTCGCGACCCACAACAGCCGGTATCCATCGCATCGCGACCCACAACAGCCGCGACCGGTTTTTCCTTTTCCTACTTCAGCGCCTTGAAGCGCAGGCGCTTCGGCGCGGCATCGTCGCCCATGCGGCGGCGCTTGTCCTCTTCGTACTCGCGGTAGTTGCCCTGGAAGAACTCCACGTGCGAATCACCCTCGAACGCCAGGATGTGGGTCGCGATGCGATCCAGGAACCAGCGGTCATGCGAAATGACGAAGGTGTTGCCCGGGAATTCCAGCAGCGCATCTTCCAGCGCGCGCAGGGTTTCGATGTCCAGGTCGTTGGACGGTTCGTCGAGCAGCAGCACGTTGCCACCCTGCAGCAGGGTCTTGGCCATGTGCAGGCGGCCACGCTCACCACCGGACAGCGAACCGACCAGCTTCTGCTGGTCCTGGCCCTTGAAGTTGAAGCGGCCGATGTAGGCGCGCGACTGGATCTCGATGCCGTTGATGTTGAGGATGTCCAGGCCGCCAGCGATTTCCTGGAAGACGTTGTGGTTGCCTTCCAGCGCGTCGCGGCTCTGGTCGACATAGGACAGCTTCACGGTCGGGCCGACCACGATCTCGCCGGTGTCCGGCTTTTCCTGGCCGGTGATCATCTTGAACAGCGTCGATTTACCCGCACCGTTGGGGCCGATGATGCCGACGATGGCGCCAGCCGGGACCAGGAAGTTCAGGTTGTCGAACAGCAGGCGATCACCGAACTTCTTGGAGACATTCTTGAACTCCATCACCGCGTTGCCCAGGCGTTCGCCCGGCGGGATGAAGATTTCATTGGTCTCGTTGCGCTTCTGGTAATCGACCGACTGCAATTCTTCCAGGCGGGCCAGGCGGGCCTTGCCCTTGGTACGGCCACCCTTGGCATTCTGGCGCGACCACTCCAGTTCCTTCTGGATCGCCTTCTGGCGGGCCTTTTCCTGGTTGTCTTCCTGCTTCAGGCGCTCGTCCTTCTGGGTCAGCCAGTCGGTGTAGTTGCCCTTCCACGGAATGCCGCGGCCGCGATCGAGTTCGAGGATCCAC
>Ga0160433_100403_pt1 | contig 23537 bp, 20 predicted proteins | sample HID1972K_E0MG_FD_108235 | JGI IMG/M metagenome (GOLD analysis project Ga0160433, IMG submission 108235) | Enriched pill bug-associated microbial communities from UW Madison campus, WI, USA - HID1972K_E0 MG | ecosystem: Host-associated > Arthropoda: Insects > Digestive system > Unclassified ...
AATACTCTGTGGGGGCGGCGGTTCGGCGCTCCGACTTGCCCGCGAAGCAGGCACCGCGGTGTATGGCACCGGCTTCGCCGGTGTTCGCGGGCAAGTCGGAGCGCCGAACCGCCGCCCCCACAGATTCAGATAAATCAATGAGTTAGCGTTTGTCTATGAGAGCCCACCCGCCGCCTTGGCGCCGCGCTGTCGCGCAGAGAACATATCTCTGGATGCACCTCATACCCTGTGGGAGCGGGCTTGCCCGCGAAGAGGCCCGCCTGGACACCATCGTTGTATGGCCCGGGCTGCGCCCGTGTTCGCGGCGGTCCGGCGTCCCGGCAAGACCCGCCCACAGGGTCTTGAGCTGCGTGACAGCGCAGCTCAAGGGGCTGGGCGATCTTCTACAGGATCGCGGCGCGTGGTTGTTACCGATTTGGTAACACACCCTTACCTATAAGACTAAGGTCGTCTGGTTGGCGTCCAAGGGCAGCATAAAGTAGAGCTGGGTTTTACCTAATCTGTGCTGCTAGGACAAAAACAATGAACGACAGCATCTACCTTTCGATACAAAACAGTCCGCGCTTCAAGGAACTGGTCAGCAAACGCGAACGCTTCGCCTGGATCCTCTCGGCGATCATGCTCGGCCTCTACTGCGCGTTCATCCTCCTGATCGCCTACGGTCCCCACCTGCTGGGCGCCAAGCTCAGTCCCGGGTCATCGATCACCTGGGGCATCCCCTTGGGTGTCGGCCTGATCGTCTCGGCGTTCATCCTCACTGCGCTGTACGTGCGTCGCGCCAACGGTGAGTTCGATGAGCTGAACAAGGCCATTCTCAAGGAGGCTCAGCAATGATCCGGCGTCTACTGGCAACCCTGGCCTTCGCGGCCTTCGCACCTACCGTCTGGGCCGCCGAGGCCTTGACCGGCGAGGTGCAGAAACAGCCGCTCAATGTCGCGGCGATCCTGATGTTCGTGGCGTTCGTCGGTGCCACCCTGTGCATCACCTACTGGGCCTCCAAGCGCAACAAATCAGCCTCCGACTACTACGCCGCGGGCGGGCGCATCACCGGTTTCCAGAACGGCCTGGCGATCGCCGGTGACTACATGTCGGCAGCCTCCTTCCTGGGTATTTCCGCCCTGGTGTTCACCTCCGGCTACGACGGCCTGATCTACTCGATCGGCTTTCTGGTCGGTTGGCCGATCATCCTCTTCCTGATCGCCGAACGCCTGCGCAACCTGGGCAAGTACACCTTCGCCGACGTGGCCTCCTACCGCCTCAAGCAGAAGGAAATCCGTACCCTGTCGGCCTCGGGCTCGCTGGTGGTGGTGGCCTTCTACCTGATCGCGCAGATGGTTGGTGCCGGCAAGCTGATCCAGCTGCTGTTCGGCCTGGACTACCACATTGCGGTGATCCTGGTGGGTATCCTGATGTGCCTGTACGTGCTGTTCGGCGGCATGCTGGCCACCACCTGGGTACAGATCATCAAGGCCGTGCTGCTGCTCTCCGGTGCCAGCTTCATGGCGCTGATGGTGATGAAGCACGTCAACTTCGACTTCAATGCGCTGTTCTCCCAGGCGATCGCGGTGCACCCTAAAGGCGAGGCGATCATGAGCCCCGGCGGGCTGGTGAAAGACCCGATCTCGGCATTCTCCCTGGGCCTGGCACTGATGTTCGGTACCGCTGGCCTGCCGCACATCCTGATGCGCTTCTTCACCGTCAGCGATGCCAAGGAAGCGCGCAAGAGCGTGCTGTACGCCACCGGCTTCATCGGCTACTTCTACATCCTGACCTTCATCATCGGCTTTGGCGCGATCCTGCTGGTCAGCACCAATCCCGCGTTCAAGGACGCCGCTGGCGCCCTGATAGGCGGCAACAACATGGCGGCTGTGCACCTGGCCGATGCCGTGGGCGGCAGCATATTCCTGGGCTTCATCTCGGCCGTGGCCTTCGCCACCATCCTGGCAGTGGTCGCGGGTCTGACCCTGGCCGGTGCATCGGCGGTGTCGCATGACCTGTACGCCAGCGTCTGGCGCAAAGGCAAGGCCAACGACCGCGACGAGATCCGCGTCTCGAAGATCACCACCATCGCCCTGGCGGTGCTGGCGATCGGCCTGGGCATCCTGTTCGAAAGCCAGAACATCGCCTTCATGGTCGGCCTGGCATTCTCCATCGCCGCCAGCTGCAACTTCCCGGTACTGCTGCTCTCGATGTACTGGAAGAAGCTGACCACCCGTGGCGCCATGATCGGCGGCTGGATGGGCCTGATCAGCGCGGTGGGCCTGATGATCCTGGGCCCGACCATCTGGGTGCAGATCCTCGGCCATGAGAAAGCCATCTACCCGTACGAGTACCCAGCGCTGTTCTCGATGATCATTGCCTTCGCCGGTATCTGGTTCTTCTCGGTCACCGACAAGTCCCAGGCAGCGGATGAAGAGCGTGCGCTGTTCTTCCCGCAGTTCGTTCGTTCGCAGACCGGGCTGGGCGCTTCGGGAGCTGTCTCCCACTGATCAGCCCTACTGCATGAACGAACAAGCCGCCGCTCAGGCGGCTTGTTCGTTCATGCGCCAGCGTAATTCACCCTAGGGGATAGGCCCCGTCAGCGTACGCTCGCAATCGCGCCAGGGGTCACGCGTTCGTCGCATTTTTGAATGCTTGGGAAATTTCCGAGGCTCTGTCGGAGCGGTCCTGCTCTGTTGGCTTATACACAAGCGAATAATTCTCCCGCTAGCGGCATTCGGCCGACCTGGCACGCTCCTGCGGCGTATTCGCAGGTCTTCAAGGAGAACGATTCGTGAAATCCCTACTCAAGGCCCTTCCTTTTGCTCTGCTGGTCGCAGGCGCCGTTCAGGCGGCCGACCCAATCGAAAAGCAAGTGCTGGTCACCGCCGTGGTTCCGACGGCTGCCTTCTATGTCGAACCCATTGGCAGCGACTGGATGAGTGACCCGCAGGAGCTGCCTTGGAACCCGCTGCGATCGGCGTTCGGCGAGATCCGCCACCAGCTGCAGGCCAAGAGCACCATCGGCCCGATCACCGGCTACCTGCTATCGCCGCCGGTCCTCACCAGCGGCCTGGATGCCATCGACCTGAACGTCAAGGTCGGCGCCACCGACCTGACCACCACCTCTGCCGAAATCCTCACCGCCGCCCAGGCCACTCCGGGGGCGATCATGGACTTCGTGGTCACCGCCAAGGCGCCCACCAGCGGTAGCTTCACCCCAGGCAACTACCAGGGCCTGGTCAACATGATGTTCGAAACCGCTGCGCCCTGATCCGCCTGCGATCCAAGCCCCTTCATCCTTTTTGCCCAACCCCGCCTATGGCCCACGCCATGGGGCAGGGTGGGCATTGCTTGCAGGCAGGGCCATGAGCAGACTTCACTCCTTCATTTCATCAGGCCGCGCCTGGCTGGCCGTGGGCGTCAGCCTCTGCGCGCTGCCGGCCTGGGCCGACCCAGCACCGGCCATGTTGGCAGCGGTCACCCAGGCGCAGGGCTTGCCGCGTGAATTCGAGGCGCACTTCTTCGATGTGCCACTGGCGGTTCGTGTCGAGCTCGACGGGCGCTACCTGGGCGATGCCATGGTCGTGCTGAGCCGCGACGATCGCGTGCAGCTACTGGACTTCACCGATGTCCAGGACAGCCGCGAACCGGCTGCCGTGCGCCGCCGCTGGCAGGCCCGCCTGGCCGACGGGCGCCCTTTGGGCGATTGCCAGGACGATTGCCCCGAGGGGTTGCGGGCGATTCACTACAGCCTGGTCAATTCGCAATTGTCGCTGCTGACCTTTGATGCCGAAAAAAGCGGCCCCGCCGCGGTGTACCACAGCCTTCCCGAACAGGGCAGCTACGGCTTGCTGCTGCGCAACCAGCTCAACCTGGTGGGCAGCGGTCGGGAGACCAGCGGTCGCTATGCCGTGCAGGGCCAGGGCAGCCTGGGTAACTGGACGACCTTGGCCGACGCCCAGCTCGACCGCGGCAGCGACACGCGTGAAGGCACCCGTTATCGCCTCGACCAGCTCTACGCCGAGCGGCTGGTCGACGACCATTTCTACCGCCTGGGTTATTTCACCCCCAGCGCCCAGGGCCTGACCCGCCAGCCGCGCCTGCTTGGCAACAGCCCGGATACCACCCTGGGCCTGATGCTCGGCAGCAGCGACAGCCTGTTGATCGAAAGCGGCCAGCCCAGCACCACGCCGGTGTACGTCACACCCAACCGCCAGGGCATCGCCGAGATCTACCGCAACGGTGTGCTCATCAACAGCCAGCCCGTGCAGCCAGGCCTGCAGACCCTCGATACCCGCGTGCTGCCAGGCGGTATCTACCAGATCGAGGTGCGCCTGGTCGAGGACGGCCAGGAAACCTCGCGCAGCGAAGCGTTCATCTACAAGCCATCGAACTGGAGCAACAGCGACAGTCGCTGGCGCTACAACCTGTTTCTCGGGCAGCAGACCAGCGCCCTGAGTAACTGGGACGACACGCACGACGACAGCCTCAGCAGCGGGGCGATGGTCAACTACCTGCTGCACCCGCGGGCGGTAGTGGGCTTCTCGGCCCAGCATGTCGACCAGGCCATGCAGTACGCCACCTCTTTGGACTGGGATGTCCGCGATCGCCTGAAAATCTACGGCAACCTCAACCAGACTCAAGGCCTGGGCAATGGCTACGACGTGCAGACCCTGTACAACCATGACCTGGGCTCGCTGGTGTTCAGTCACAGCCGCGCCTGGAGCCAGCCCGGGCGGACCCGGCGCGGACCGCTGGCGCGCCAGCAGGAAATCAGCCAGACATCGCTGTCGGTGAGCCACCGCCTCACCCCGCGCAGCACCGCCACACTGCGCCTGTCCCACAGCACCGGGGCCTCCAATGGCCTGGGCGTGGACTTGGGCTGGACGCAGTTCGGCAAGCTGGCAGGCTCGGACGCCAACTGGCGCTTCTCGGTGTTCGATCGCCCCGGCAGCGCCAGCACCGGCGAAAAACGCAACCGTGGCGTCAACCTCAGCCTGAGCATGAGCCTGGGCACACCAGGCCAGCGCATCGCCGCTACCTTGGGCAGCCGCACCTCGCGCGACGGCGGCCGCGACCAGAACGCGTCGCTCGCCTACCAGCAGGATGTCGACTACGGCGCGCTGCGCACGCTCGGGGCCACCGCGTCCCTGGACCGCTACGGCGCCGGCGTCGGCGGCAACGCGCAATTCCAGAGCAGCCTGTTCAGTGGCGATGCCTACGCCCAGACGTCCTCGTTCAACGGCCAGCTGAGCGCCGGCCTCAACCTGCAGAGCGTGGTGGCGCTGGGCGCTGGCAAGCTGGCCGCCAGCGGGCAGTACCTGGCCCACGAGGCCGGCCTGATCATCGACGTTGAGTCCGACCTGGACGCGCTCGAACTGCGCGCGGACGACTTCCAGGGCCTGAGCGCCATCTTGCACCCTGGGCGCAACGTGTTGCCGGTCGGGGCCTACAAGCCGGGGCAGGTACAGGTCGATTTCCGCGACAGTCATGCCCCGGCCGCGGTGATCCAGCCCAACAGCTTCGACTACCACCTCAACCGCGGCGGCGTCGAATACCGCCAGTTGCGCGTGATGCGCACCGTCACCGTGCTAGGCCGCCTGCTCGACGAAAACGGCAAGGGCCTGAGCGGCGCCCAGGTGATCAACCACGCCAGCCGCAGCGTCACCGAGGCCGATGGTTACTTTGCGGTGGAAATGAGCGAATCGACCCCAGTGCTCGAAGTGCGCCTGGCCGGCCAACCCGCTTGCCTGCTCAGCCTGGAGCCCAGCCGGCTGGCACGAGAGAACGATGTGCTGATGGCCGGCGACCAGCGCTGCCGTCCAGAGAGCCTGGCCGGCGCGAGCGACTCCAGGCGTGAGGGCGAGTCGTGAGGGCATTGGAACTGCTCTGTAGGACGTTTCCTAAAACTATTTCAGACGCTTCCTTCCTTGTTGTGCCAGGCATTTAGCCCGGTTTCAGCGAGTAATATTGATTGGCCACTACGGATGTACGGGGTTTCAGGATGAACAAGAGAACATGTTGCACGCTGATAGCTCTGCTGATGCTGCCGATGCCGCTGCGGGCAGCGCCGGAGCTGAACATCGGCGGGTTGTACGATTACATCGATGGGAGCAAGAGCACGCTGCTCAAGCGTATCCGCAACGGCGGCGATACCACCGCCTTCGTCAAGGTCAGCGTGGCCGAGCTGGTCTATGACGACAAGGGCACGGCCCGCGAGGTCAGCCTGGAGGCGCTGCCGCTCGACCAGCGTGGCCTGGTGGTCAGCCCCGCGCGGCTGATCGTGCCGGCCCGGGGCATGCAGTCGGTGCGGCTGCTGTACCGCGGTGAGCGTGAAGGCGAGCGTTACTTTCGCATTCGCTTCATCCCGGTGCTGCCCGAGGTCGACGACGGCTTTGCGGTCAACCAGGCCGAGGCCAATGCCTACCGCGACAGCCTCAAGGCCGGGGTCAACTTGCTGGCCGGCTACGGCTCGCTGCTGTTCGTGCGGCCCCGCGATACCCGCTACCAGACCACCACCTCGGCCGAGGGCGGCAAGCTGACCGTGGTCAACGCTGGCAACAGCACCGTGGTGCTCGATCATTTTCGCCTCTGCCAGGCAGAAAGTGAGCAGTGCGAGCCGGCCACCAAGCATCACCTGTTGCCAGGCCGCACGCGGCAATTCGAGGGCAAGCCAGGCCAGGTATTCCAGTTCGAGCTGCATGAGGGTGAGCAGCGCAAGCAGATGGCGGTGCAGGGATGATCGGGCTGGCGGGGTTGCTTGTAAGCAGGCGACACCTGTGGTTGTGGTTGAGCGCCATGCTCGCCCTGGCCGCACCTGTTGCCCAAGCGCTCGAGGTCACCCTGAGCGCGCGCTACCGCGGAGAAAACTCATCGGCTTTCGAACATACGACGCCTGAGGCCTCATCGTGCAGTTACTACCCAAGCATGTGCAGTAGAAACCTGACGGTGGATCTGCCTATCACCTATGACAAGCGTACGGCGGTAACCACCGAACCGCGCCAGAACTTCTTCATCAGGTTTCCAGAACGCAGGCAGATCACGCTCTTCAGTGACCAGACCGGCGAAGCCCAGCAGGTTACGCTCAACTTCACGGGGGTGACTCAGCGGGTTGCGAGCCAACGCGAGGCGCGCAACCCTACCACCGGATACGCGTACGGCGACTGCACCATGCAAAGCGGGCGCTGGACGACCCAGAAGGAATACCTCTACCACTGGAACATCAACCGCACGCCGGCCGAATGCTGGTCTCGGCCTGCCAGGAGCTCATGGGGTCAGGTCGAACATGTGACGACTTCCCATTTGAGCGTCGCCTATACCCTCGAGACGCTGCCGACCTTCCGCTTCCGCACCGGCACCTATCGTGGCAGCGTTACCTACAGGGTTGGCCCTGGGGGCGATTTCGATTTCGGTGACGACGTCACGGCGCTCAACGACGACAGCCTGACGATCCATGTCGTGCTGGAGGTCGAGCACAGTTTCCGCGTGGAATTTCCGCTCGACTTCGACCATGCCAGGCTGGAGCCGCCAGGCGGCTGGACGGGCTGGCTCGACGGCGGGCGCGTGCCTCCGCGGATTTACAACGACCTGTCGATGCGCATGTGGTCGACCGGGCCGTTCAAGGTCTACAAAGTGTGCGAGTACGACGTCGGCGATCACTGCGGTATTCGTAACCGCAGAGGGGAGGAAGTGCCGCTGAAGGTGGCCATCACGCTGCCCTACGGAACCCGTTATCAAGGCTGGCAGGTTGTCAATCAGTGGGCGTTGCCGACCGGCCGCGCAGCCGCCCTGAAGCTTGAATCGATACTCCCGACGTTCAACGACACCGCACAGCTGCACCTTGAAGTCGCCCAGGACGATGTGCGCTCGATGCTCGACCATAGCGGTGAGTTGTACAGCGGCAAGGTCACCGTCGTCTTCGACGCCGAACTATAGGACGCAATTGCCAATGAGGATGGATCATGTACAAAGCGCTCGTGGTAGATGACCACCCCTTTATTCGCGCCAGTGTCTGCATGCTGTTGCGCCAGGATTGCATCGATGTGGTGGGCCAGGCCGACAACGGCATCGACGCCGTGCGCCTGGTCCGCGAGGCATCCCCCGATATCGTGATCCTCGACATCACCATGCCCGGACTCGATGGCCTTGAGGTCACCGCCCGGGTCAAGGCCATGGAGCGGCCGACCAAGGTGCTGGTGCTGACCTCGCAACTGCCCGACTACTTTTCCTTGCGCTGCATGCAGGCCGGGGCGGCGGGCTACGTCACCAAGACCGACGACCTGACCGAGCTGAGCAAAGCCGTGAGGGCGGTGATGTCCGGTTATACCTACTTCCCGGAGGTAGCGCTCAGCTCGGTGAGCAAGTACGACCTGCATGCCTCCGAGGCACAATGCATCGCCCAGCTCAGCGACCGTGAACTGCTGATCCTCCAGCAACTGGCCCGTGGCCTGAGCAACAAGGCCATCGGCGAGGCCATGCTGCTCAGCAACAAGACCATCAGCACCTACAAGGCGCGCCTGATCGAGAAGCTCAGGGTCAAGTCCCTGGTCGACCTCGCCGACCTGGCAAGGCGAAACCAATTGATATAGAGCCCCGACTCTCGTGTCTGTGCGTGAAGTTCTGCTGACGTTGCTGTGTTGCCTGCTTGGCGCGGCGCTGCTGTGGGTCCGTAGCCTGCGGCGACAGGTGGCCGAGTTGCGGCATGCCAAGGCCGAGGCCGAGCGGGCCAACCATGCCAAGTCGCGGTTTCTCGCCACCATGAGCCACGAGATCCGCACGCCCATGAACGCCGTGCTGGGCATGCTCGAGCTGGCCTCGCACAAGGCCGCCCAGGGTGTGCTCGACCGCCTGTGCATCGACGTGGCCACGGACGCCGCGCGCAGCCTGCTGGCGCTGATCGGCGATGTGCTGGATATCTCGCGCATCGAGTCCGGCCGCCTGGAGCTGGCGCTGCAGCCGGCGCGTTTGCGCGAGCAGGTGGGGCGGATCGTGCAGCTGTTCGACCAGCAGGCACGCAGCAAGGGCCTGCAGCTGCTGCTGACATTGGAAGGGCAGGTCGATGCGCCCGTGATGCTTGACCCGCTGCGTTTCAAGCAGGTGCTGGGCAACCTGATCAGCAACGCCATCAAGTTCACCCACACCGGGCAAGTGCACGTGCGCCTCGGGGCACAGCCCAAGGGCGAGTGCATGACCGTGAAGCTGACAGTCGAGGATTCCGGCATCGGCATCGCCGAGGCGGACATGGCCCAGCTCGGCAAACCGTTCTGGCAGGCGAGCCAGCAAGGCTGTTCGGCGCGCACCGGCGCGGGCCTAGGCCTTGGCATCAGCCGCACCCTCTGCGAGAAGATGGGCGGGCACATGCAGGTGCACAGCACAGTGGGCGAGGGGACGCGCATCGTCATCCTGCTGGAGTTGGCCTGCGTGGCGGACGACGCCATGGCCGTGCCGCGTACTCCGCAGGCCAGGCCGCTGGACCGTGAAGGCGGGCAGCACGTGCTGGTGGTGGATGATTGCCCGGTCAACCGATTGTTGCTGGAGCAACAGTTGAACTACCTCGGCCACCGCGCCAGCGTCGCCGAGGACGGCGCTCAGGGCCTGCGCCGCTGGCTCGCCGAGCCATTCGATGTAGTGATCTGCGACTGCAACATGCCCGGGCTAGATGGCTATGCGCTGGCCAGGGCCATGCGCTTGCATGAGCGGCGCAAACGCCAGGTGCCGTGCCAGCTCCTGGGCTTTACCGCCAACGCCTTGCCTGGGGAACGTAGGCGTTGCCTTGCCGCGGGCATGGATGACTGCCTGTTCAAGCCGCTGAGCCTTGATGGCCTGGCCCAGGCCTTGGGCACGGATGGGCGCACCCGCAAGGCACGCTTGGCGTGGACCCAAGAAGCGACCCAGGCCCTGGACGTCAGCAACCTGCAACGCATGACCGTCTGCGACCCCGCAGCGCTGGGCGTCCTGCTCGACGAACTGCGCAGCAGCAACAGACGCGATCTGCAGCGGCTGACCGTGCTCATGGCCGACCAAGACCTGGGCGCATTGGCGGCGCTGGCGCACCGAATCAAGGGCGGGGCCCGCCTCGTCCGCGCCCAGGCCGTATTGGCCGCGTGCGAGCAGGTGGAGCATAATTGCACGCTGGCTGCACGGGCGTCAGGGGAATTGCAGGTGCAGGTCGATGCCCTGCGCGAAGCCATGCTACAGCTGGAGCGTCAGTTGGAAGGGTATTGTGTGGTGTAGGAGGCAAGCAACTGGAAGGACAGCAGGGCGCAGCAACCACCTGCCGCTCTGCTATGAAAAATCTATCTTGCTGATTTAACTAAGGTTTCCCAGGCGCTGCTAACCCTGTGGGAGCGAATTTACCGGGACGCCGCACCGCCGCGAACAGGGCGAAGCCCTGCCATACCCGAAGAGGTTTCAGGCCCGCTCCCCGCGCGGCGTCTCGGCAAGCCGCAACGCCGAGCCACCGCTGCAGGCTGACTTTTCCAAACCTCCCTACCGGGTCATATCATGCCGAGCAAGAGCAGGACCAGCAGGATGACCAATACCACGCCAATGATGCCGGACGGGCCATAACCCCAGGCGCGCGAGTGTGGGAATACCGGTAAGCCGCCAATCAACAGCAGGATCAGGATGATGATGAGTATCGTGGTCATGTCGTTGTCCTTGCGTGATAGAGGGGTGTGTTCGGATGTGATCTTCGGTCGGCCCTGGAAATCATGGCCGCTTGTAAATTCCGACTGGCGCGGGTACGCAAAAGTTTAATCGGCGTGCCTGTGCGCCCCTTTGCCCATGCCATTCAGCAGCCTGATAGGACACTGGACCGGCCCCAGCCATGGCTACACTGGCAGGCACATTCCCCATCACCACAAGGCTTGCCGCTATGCACAACCGCATGATGATTACCGGGGCGGGCTCCGGGCTTGGACGAGAAATCGCCTTGCGCTGGGCCCGCGAGGGCTGGCGCCTGGCCCTGGCCGATGTCAACGAGGCCGGCCTGCACGACACCCTGGCGCTGGTTCGCGAAGCGGGCGGCGACGGCTTCGTGCAGCGCTGCGACGTGCGCGACTACAGCCAGCTCACCGCCCTGGCCCAGGCCTGCGAGGAAAAGCTCGGCGGCATCGATGTGATCGTCAACAACGCCGGCGTCGCCTCGGGCGGATTCTTCGCCGAGCTGTCGCTGGAGGACTGGGATTGGCAGATCGCGGTCAACCTGATGGGCGTGGTCAAGGGCTGCAAGGCTTTCCTGCCGCTGCTCGAACGCAGCAAGGGGCGGATCGTCAACATCGCCTCGATGGCCGCGCTGATGCAGGGCCCGGCGATGAGCAACTACAACGTCGCCAAGGCCGGCGTGCTGGCGTTGTCGGAAAGCCTGCTGGTCGAGCTGCGCCAACTGGATGTCGCGGTGCACGTGGTGTGCCCGTCGTTCTTCCAGACCAACCTGCTCGACTCTTTCCGCGGCCCCACCCCAGCGATGAAAGCCCAGGTCGGCAAACTGCTGGAAGGCTCTCCGATCAGCGCCGCCGACATCGCCGAGTACATCTACCAGCGGGTCGCCGCCGGTGAGTTTCTCATTCTCCCCCACGAGGCTGGCCGCCTGGCCTGGCAACTCAAGCAACAGGCGCCCGAACGGCTCTACGACGAAATGGTGGACATGGCCGCGAAGATGCGCGCCAAGGCGCGCCCGGCCTGATAGCACAGGTACAACTGCGCGGCCAGCATCGCAGTGGTCCCAATTACCTAGGCACAGGTATGCTGCTCGCTTTTGTCGAGCCTGGACGCATTGCATGATCAATTACCTGTGGTTTTTTCTCGCCGCGCTCTTCGAGATCGCCGGTTGCTATGCCTTTTACCTCTGGCTGCGCCTGGGCAAGAGCGGTTGGTGGGTGGTACCGGCGCTGCTCAGCCTGACCTGCTTCGCGCTGATACTCACCCGTGTCGAGGCGGCCTACGCCGGGCGCGCCTATGCCGCTTATGGCGGCATCTACATCGTTTCGTCACTGCTCTGGCTAGCCCTGGTCGAGCGCGCCCGGCCACTGGGCAGCGATTGGCTGGGTGCAGTGCTGTGCGTGCTGGGGGCGAGTGTCATTGTTCTGGGGCCGCGGTTGCAGCAGGGCTGATGCACGGGCTGTTACAAGCGCACTCTGCAAGAGCTTTCTGTAAGACAAGTTACTTAGCCACGTAGGGTTCGTCTCTTTTGCCGGTGCATTATTGAGTAAGCATTCATCCCGGTGCAGGCTCCATTTTTTCCTGAGGCTGGAGGATCGGAGCATGCTGGTGATAGGACGCGAAGTCGGTGAGGTGGTCACCATCGGCGAGGACATCAAGATCAAGGTAATTTCGGTGGAGGGTGGCTCGGTGCGTTTCGGTATTTGCGCCCCGCGGCATGTAGAGGTGCACCGCTCGGAGGTGCACCGGCGCCTCGCCGCCAAGGCGAGCAAACAGTCACAGCAGGCCTGAGCCCGTTATCAGCCCAACAGCTCCGGCGGCACGTCGTGGCGCGCCAGCAGCTGGCACTGTTGGCTGTCGAGGTCGAAGAGAATGAACGCCTGGCCCTTCGCCAGGGCTTGGCGTACGCGCAGCACCCGGGTTTCCAGCGGCGTGTCGTCGCCATTGTCGGTACCGTCGCGGGTGACGAAATCCTCGATCAGGCGGGTGAGGGTTTCGGCTTCGAGTTGATCGTAGGGGATGAGCATGGCATCTGTGAGTTCGACTGTAGGTAAAGTCATGCTACGCCAATTCCAGGTGAACGCGGGAGAGATCATAGGTTAACGGATGTGGGAGTGGCTTGCCCGCGATCGGCCGCGCAGCGGTCGTAGAATCAGCCACCCCATTTTTCTAACACACCGCGATTGCAGGTTTTGCGGCCGCTACGCGCCCGATCGCGGCACGAGGCGCGCTCCCACAAGGCTGGTGCCGCGCTTGCAGGCTTTGTTCTCTGCGCGACAGCGCAGCCCAGCGGGCTGGGCGGACTCCCACAGATTAGGGTGCTCTTCATGTCCAGGCGTGTTCGTCTCGACTGCGCAAATGGCTTGAGACGGATCCGGATGTAGGAGCGAGGCTTGCCCCGCGATCGGCCGCGCAGCGGTCGTAGATCCAGCGACGCCGATCGGCCTGGCACACTAGGGTTGCAGCCTTTGGGGCCGCTGCGCGGCCCATCGCGGCACGAGGCGCGCTCCCACAGGCTGGTGCTCTCTGCGCGACAGCGCAGCCCAGCGGGCTGGGCGGGCTCCCACAGATTGGGGTGCTCTTCATGTCCAGGAGTGTTCGTCTCGACTGCGCAAATGGCTTGAGACGGATCCGGATGTAGGAGCGTGGCTTGCCCCGCGATCGGCCGCGTAGCGGTCGTAGATCCAGCGACCCCAATCTGCCTGACACATCGCGGTTGTAGCCTTTGGGGCCGGACCAGCGCTCCGGCAAGCCTCGCTTCAGATGATTGAGCCTTTCTCAGGTTTTATTGCCCACCAAACTGTCCACCGCCGGCACCCTTGTCTCGCTCTCCATCTGCGCATCATGCTCCAGCTGATGGCTGAAGCGCTCGAGCGAGCCGTTCGAGGGATGCGAGTCGCTGGCGAAGACCGGTGGGCTGAGCAGGTAGGCCGACAGCAGCCGGGTCAAGGCGGCGAGGCTGTCGATGTGGGTGCGCTCGTAACCATGGGTGGCATCGCAACCGAAGGCGATCAGCGCGGTGCGAATATCGTGCCCCGCGGTCACCGCCGAATGGGCGTCGCTGAAGTAGTAGCGGAACAGATCGCGGCGCACCGGCAACTCGCGCTCGCTGGCAAGCTTGAGCAGATGGCGCGACAAGTGATAGTCATAAGGCCCCGACGAATCCTGCATCGCCACGCTGACCGCATGTTCGCTGGAGGCCTGCCCAGGTGCCACCGGGGCGATGTCGATGCCGACGAACTCGCTGACATCCCAAGGCAATGCCCCGGCCGCACCGGATCCGGTCTCCTCAGTAATGGTGAACAGCGGGTGGCAGTCGATCAGCGGCTGCTGGCCGCTTTCGACCACGGCTTTGAGCGCCGTCAGCAAGGCCGCGACGCCAGCCTTGTCGTCCAGGTGACGGGCGCTGATATGCCCGCTCTCGGTAAACTCGGGCAAGGGGTCAAAGGCCACGAAGTCACCAATATTGATGCCCAGTGACTCGCTGTCGGCACGGGTGGCGCAATAGGCGTCCAGGCGCACCTCGACGTGTTCCCAGCTGACCGGCATCTGATCGATGGCAGTATTGAAGGCGTGTCCGCTGGCCATCAGCGGCAATACGCTGCCGCGGTACACGCCGGTGTCGGTGAACACGCTGACGCGGCTGCCCTCGGCAAAGCGGCTCGACCAGCAGCCCACCGGCGTCAGGGCCAGACGACCGTTGTCCAGCAGCGAGCGCACGCTGGCGCCGATGGTGTCCAGGTGCGCCGAGACGGCGCGGTCAGGTGAATTCTGCCGGCCCTTGAGCGTGGCACGGATGGTGCCACGGCGGGTCAGCTCGAAGGGGATACCCAGTTCCTCCAGGCGCTCGGCCACGTAGCGCACGATGGTGTCGGTAAACCCCGTCGGGCTGGGAATGGCGAGCATTTCCAGGAGCACCTTCTGCAGGTACTCCAGGTCCGGTTCCAGATGGTGTTCAGGCATGCGCGCTCCTGTGCTCAAACGTTCGGACGGCTGTGTGGAAACAGCAGGTCGACGAAACGTTCGGCGGTCGGTTGCGGTTCATGGTTGGCCAGGCCGGCACGTTCATTGGCTTCGATGATCACGTAGTCGGGCTGGTCGGCGGCGGGGACCATCAGGTCCAGGCCGACCACGGGAATGTCCAGGGCACGGGCGGCGCGCACGGCCGCGTCGGCCAGGACCGGGTGCAGGCGCTCGGTGACGTCTTCCAGCGTGCCGCCGGTGTGCAGGTTGGCGGTGCGGCGAACGGCCAGGCGCTGGCCCGCAGGCAATACGCTGTCGTAGTCCAGGCCAGCAGCGCGCAGGGTGCGCTGGGTCTCGTCGTCCACCGGGATACGGCTCTCACCGCCGGTGGCGGCCTGGCGACGGCGGCTCTGGGCCTCGATCAGGGTCTTGATATCGTGGGTGCCATCGCCGATCACCTCGGCCGGATGACGGATGGCCGCGGCCACCACCTCGTAGCCGATGACCACGATGCGCAGGTCCAGGCCGGTGTGGAAGCTTTCCAGCAGCACCCGGCTGTCGAAGCGTCGCGCCTGTTCAATCGCCTGGTTGATCTCTTCCAGGCTGCGCAGGTCGACGGCCACACCTTGGCCCTGCTCACCGTCCAACGGCTTGACCACCACGGCGCCGTGCTCTTCGAGGAAGGCCAGGTTGTCGTCGGCATTGCCGGCCAATTGCTGCGACGGAACGTGCAGGTGGGCGGCGTGCAGGGTTTTCTGGGTCAGGCTCTTGTCCTGGCAGAGGGTCATGCTGACGGCGCTGGTCAGGTCGCTGAGCGACTCCCGGCAGCGGATGCGCCGCCCGCCCATGGACAGGGTGAACAGGCCCGCCGCGGCATCGTCGACGTGCACGTCGATGCCGCGCTTGTAGGCTTCCTCGACGATGATGCGGGCATAGGGATTGAGCCCGGCCTCGGGGCCTGGGCCAAGGAACAGGGGCTGGTTGATGCCGTTCTTGCACTTGACCGCGAAGGTCGGCAGGTTGCGAAAGCCCAGCTTGGTGTACAGGCGCTTGGCCTGGCGGTTGTCGTGCAGTACCGAGAGGTCCAGGTAGGTCAGGCCGCGGCTCATGAAATGCTCGACCAGGTGGCGCACCAGGACCTCACCGACCCCCGGGCGGCTGCACTGCGGATCGACGGCCAGGCACCAGAGGCTGCAACCGTGCTCCGGGTCATCGAAGGCCTTGCTGTGGTTCAGGCCCATCACGCTGCCGATTACCGCGCCGGTGTCCTCGTCTTCCGCCAGCCAGTACACCGGCCCACCCTGATGGCGTGGAGTAAGCAGTTCGGGGTTGACCGGCAGCATGCCACGCGCCTGGTAGAGCTGGTTGATCGCCTGCCAGTCCGCCTCATTCTGCGCACGGCGAATACGAAAACCGCGAAACACCCGTTGCGCCTGGCGGTAGTCGGTGAACCACAGGCGCAGGGTGTCCGACGGATCGAGAAACAATTGTTGTGGCGCCTGGGCCAGCACTTGCTGCGGCGCTGCCACGTAGAGGGCGATGTCCCGCTCGCCCGCACGCTCTTGCAGCAGGTCCTCGGCCAGGCAGGCCGGGTCCGGGTAGGTGTGGCCGATCAGCAGCCGGCCCCAGCCGCAGTGCAGGGCACGCGGCTGGTCGTGGGGCTCGCTGCCGTCACCGGCCAGACGCGCCTGCAGGCGCTCGTAGGACGGCGTCTGCACGCGCTGCAGGCGCTGTTCGTAGGCGGTTGAATGGGCTTTCATCGATCAGATTCCTTGTTCGCTAAGCCACAGGTTCAGGGCCGCCAGTTGCCACAACTTCGAGCCGCGCAGAGGGGTGAGTTGACCATGGGGGTTGCTGAGCAGGCGGTCGAGCATGGCCGGGTTGAAGAGACCGCGGTCCTGGCTCGGGTCGGTCAGCAGTTCGCGGACCCAGCCCAGGGTCGCACCTTCCAGGTGCTTGAGGCCGGGGACCGGGAAGTAGCCTTTCTTGCGGTCGATCACCTCATGGGGGATGACCCGGCGCGCTGCTTCCTTGAGCACCTGCTTGCCGCCGTCGGGCAGCTTGAAGCGCCCAGGGATGCGTGCCGACAGTTCCACCAGGCGGTAGTCCAGGAACGGCGTGCGCGCTTCCAGGCCCCAGGCCATGGTCATGTTGTCGACTCGCTTGACCGGGTCATCGACCAGCATCACGGTGCTGTCCAGGCGCAGGGCCTTGTCCACGGCCTCGGGCGCCCCAGGCTGGGCGAAATGCTCGCGCACGAAGTCGCCGGCGGCGTCGTTGTCCAGCAGCCACGGGGCCTGCACGGTGTCGCGGTACTCGCTGTGGTCACGGTCGAAGAAGGCGCTGCGATAGGCCGCGTACGGGTCGCTGGCGCCATCGACCTGGGGATACCAGTGATAGCCGGCGAACAGCTCGTCGGCACCCTGGCCGCTCTGCACCACCTTGCAGTGCTTGGAGACTTCCCGCGACAGCAGATAGAAGGCGATGCAGTCGTGACTGACCATCGGCTCGCTCATGGCGCGGAAAGCGGCCGGCAGCTGCTCGATGATTTCGCCTTCGGCGATGCGCAACTGGTGGTGACGGGTGCCGTAGTGTCGAGCGATCAGGTCGGAATACTGGAACTCGTCGCCGCGCTCGCCGCCGGCGTCCTCGAAGCCGATCGAGAAGGTCGACAGGTCTTCCACGCCGACCTCGCGCAGCAGGCCGACCAGCATGCTCGAGTCGACCCCGCCGGACAGCAGCACGCCCACGTCCACTGCCGCGCGTTGACGGATTGCCACGGCTTCGCGGGTGGCGTCCAGCACGCGGGTAGTCCAGTCTTCAAGGTTCAGGCCCTGCTCGTCGGGCCGCGGGCCGAACTGCAGCTGCCACCAGGTCTGGCGTTCTACCTTGCCGTGGCGATCGATGCGCATCCAGCTGCCGGGCTCGAGCTTCTGCACGTTGGCCAGCAAGGTGCGTGGTGCCGGCACCACGGCATGGAAGTTCAGGTAGTGGTTGAGCGCTACGGGGTCGAGCATCGGGTCGATATCGCCGCCCTTGAGCAGCGCCGGCAGCGTCGAGGCAAAGCGCAGGCGCTCGCCATTGCGCGACAGGTACAGCGGCTTGACGCCGAGGCGGTCGCGGGCCAGGAACAGGCGTTGGGTATCACGCTCCCAGATGGCCAGGGCGAACATGCCATTGAGCTTGGGCAGCAAGGCCTCGCCCCAGGCGTGATAGCCCTTGAGCAGCACTTCGGTGTCGCCGTCGGACAGGAAGGCGTAGCCCAAGGCTTCGAGTTCACGGCGCAGTTCGGGGAAGTTGTAGATGGCGCCATTGAAGGCCATCGACAGGCCCAGGCCGTTGTCGACCATCGGTTGGGCCGAGCCATCCGAGAGGTCCATGATCTTCAGGCGGCGATGGCCCAGGGCGATCGGCCCTTGGCTATGAAAGCCCCAGGCGTCAGGGCCTCGAGGCGCGAGATGATGGGTGATGCGTTCGACCGCTGCGAGGTCCGCGGGACGCGGTGCCTGGTCGATCGGGGTGAAGCGTAACTCTCCTGCTAATCCGCACATAAGTCCTTACCGGTTTTGCCGTTGGGGAAAATGCCCCACGTCGGGGCACTTAGGAACTGACCGGTGAGGTTTCCAGGAGTTTTAGATCAATATGTTATATAGAATGAATGGACATGAAAGGGGACCATTTCGCGCAACATGAACTTCTCTTCGAGGCCGGCCCTGGGGGAGCCCACTCAGCCCAGCGGGCTGGACGGGTTCCCCAGGTACGGCGGCGATCCAGAAACCGATAAAAATCCGAGAGATGAATTTGTGCTGTTGCCAATAGCCGGGACGCCGGACCGCCGCGATGGACTGCCAGCAGTCTCAGGATCGCTTCCCGCGGATGATCTCGCGCAACATGAACCGATTCGGATGACATGCCTGGGCCACCCCACGCGACACCGGCAGCGGCTCGCCACTGACCCAGGCAGCGATCAGCTCTCCGCTCAGCGGCGCGGTGATCAACCCGCGTGAGCCATGCCCGCTGTTGACGTACAGGCCCTCGAGCCAAGGGCAGGGCGTGTCCGGCTCTTGGCGAGCGTCCTTGGCGAGCACGGCATAGGCCTCGGCAAAGGCCTCAGGGTCCGCCAGCGGCCCGACGATCGGCAGGTAGTCGGGGCTGGTGCAGCGAAACGCCGCGCGTCCTTCGAGCAGGGCCGGGTCCAGGTCGGCCGTGCCCAGGCGTTCGGCCAGGTCGCTGGAGATGTCCTGCAGCAGGCCCAGGTTGCCCTGGTGCTCGACGGGCGTCGGGGTGAGGTCCAGGTTGTGGAAGTCGAAGCTGGCGCCAAGGGTATGCTCATCGTCCCGTGGCGGGGCCACGTAGCCGTCGGCGCAGACCACCGTGGCCAAGGCGCGGCTCGCGGCAGTGGCGGGCAGGCGGGTGATCTGCCCGCGGATACGCTTGAGCGGTAGCCCCGCGCAGGGCGTAAAGGCACGGATCTCGGCAGCGGCGGCCAACACCACCAACGGCGCGCTCGCCAGCAGGCGCTCGCCGTCCCAGGCCTGCCACAGCCCATCGACCTTGCGCAGGCTCACCACCTCATGGTGTGGCAGCAGGCGGATGTTCGGCTGTCGCAGCTGCGCCTGGCACAGCGCCGGCGGATGCACCCAGCCGCCCTCGGGATAGAACAGGCCGCCGCTGGGCAGGCCCACGCCGGCAATGGCTTGGGCCTGCTCGTGCGTCACGCTGTGCAGCAGGGAGTCGTCGAAGGCCCCGGTAAGCTTGGCCTGGCGCGCGGCCTCCTGGTCGTCGAAGGCCAGCTGCAGGACGCCACAGGCATCCCAGTCATGCCCGCGCTGCAACCGTTGCAGCCAGCGGCGGGTGTAACCGAAGCCGGCCAGGATCAGCTGTGACAAGGCCGTGCCATGGGCCGACAGTTTGAGGTACAGCACGCCTTGCGGGTTGCCCGACGCTTCGCGGGCAGCGGCGTCATGCCGTTCCAGCACGCTGACCTGCCAGCCGCGCGCGGCCAGGCTGGCGGCGGTAGCGCAGCCAGCCAGCCCGGCGCCGATCACCAGCGCTTGGCGCGGCCCGGCCAGCGGGCGTGGCCGAGCATACCAGGGGGCGGCTGTCTCGCTCGGCTGGCCCTGGAACACGCCGCCCATGACCTCCCACTTCTTGCCAATGCCCGGCACGCGGCGCATGACGAAGCCAACGGCAATCAGTCCACGGCGCACCCAGCCGGTACTGGTGAAGGTGCCCAGGGTAGTGCCCGGAACCGAGAGGCGGGCGATCTGGGCAAACAGCTCCGGCGTCCACATGTCGGGGTTCTTCGCTGGCGCGAAGCCGTCGAGAAACCATGCATCCACCCGGGCATCGAGCTGCGGCAGCTGCTCGAGCACGTCACCGATCATCAGGGTCAGGGTCACCCGGCCCTGCGCCAGGCTGAACTGCTGGAAGCCCGGGTGCACCGCCACGTATTGCTCCAGCAGCTCAGCCGTGAAGGGCGCAAGGTCTGGCCACAGCTGCAGGGCGCGTTGCAGGTCGGCACGGCTGAGCGGGTACTTCTCGACGCTGACAACGTGCAGCCGGGCCGTGGCGGGCGCCAGCTCGGCGAACAGTTGCCAGGCGCAGAAGAAGTTCAGGCCGGTGCCGAAGCCAGTTTCGCCGATCACCAGGCAGTCCTGCGCGCCCAGCGCGGCCATGCGCTGGCACAGCTGGTTCTGCTCGATGAACACGTGGCGGGTTTCTTCCAGGCTCTGGTCCTTGGAGAAATAGATGTCGTCGTATTGCCGCGAGTGCGGGCGGCCTTGGTCGTCCCAATCGATCTGGGCGTAAGGGGGCAGGGTGGTTTCAGGCATGGTCGGCTCGGCAACAGCGGGTGACGCATTCTAGCCCATCACATGCCGACAGGGCGTCGCCTGATCCGCTAGTCTTGCCTATCCAGGTAAGGAGGCAGTTCATGTTCGAATCCGCAGAAATCGGCCACAGCATCGACAAGCAAACCTACGAGGCCGAAGTGCCCGCTCTGCGCGAGGCCTTGCTCGAGGCCCAATACGAGCTCAAGCAGCAGGCGCGCTTTCCCGTCATCGTGCTGATCAACGGTATCGAGGGCGCGGGCAAGGGCGAGACGGTCAAGTTGCTCAACGAATGGATGGACCCGCGCCTGATCGAGGTGCGCACCTTCGACCAGCAGACCGACGAAGAACTTGCCCGGCCTCCGGCCTGGCGCTACTGGCGGGCCTTGCCGGCCAAGGGGCGAATGGGCGTGTTCTTCGGCAACTGGTACAGCCAGATGCTCCAGGGACGGGTGCATGGGCAGTTCAAGGATGCCGTGCTCGACCAGGCCATCAGCGGCGCCGAGCGCCTGGAAGAGATGCTCTGCGATGAAGGGGCGCTGATCTTCAAGTTCTGGTTTCACCTCTCCAAGAAGCAGATGAAGGCGCGCCTCAAGGCCCTCAAGGACGATCCGCTGCACAGCTGGCGCATCAGCCCGCTGGACTGGCAGCAGTCGCAAACCTATGACCGCTTCGTGCGCTTCGGCGAACGCGTGCTGCGCCGCACCAGCCGCGACTTCGCCCCTTGGCACGTGATCGAAGGCGTCGACCCGTATTACCGCAGCCTGTCGGTCGGGCGCATCCTCCTCGAAGGCTTGCAGGCTGCCCTTGCCCGCGAGCCAAGCGCCAAGCGCCAGAGCAACATCACGCCGCTGGGGAGGAGCATCGATGATCGTGGCCTGCTTGGCAGCCTCGACATGACCTTGCGCCTGGACAAGCAGGACTACCAGGAGCAGCTGATCACCGAGCAGGCGCGCCTGGCCCGCCTGCTGCGCCACAAGCGCATGCGTCGGCACGCCCTGGTCGCCGTGTTCGAGGGCAACGATGCCGCGGGCAAGGGCGGTGCCATCCGCCGCGTCGCCGCCGCCCTCGATCCGCGGCAGTACCGCATCGTACCCATCGCCGCACCCACCGAGGAAGAGCGCGCCCAGCCCTACCTCTGGCGTTTCTGGCGGCATATCCCGGCACGCGGCAAGTTCACCGTCTTCGACCGTTCCTGGTATGGCCGGGTGCTGGTGGAGCGAGTCGAAGGTTTCTGCAGCCAAGGTGACTGGATGCGCGCCTTTGGCGAGATCAACGACTTCGAGGAGCAGTTGAGCAATGCTGGGGTGGTGGTGGTCAAGTTCTGGCTGTCGATCGACCAGCAGACCCAGCTGGAGCGATTCGAGGAGCGTGAGCAGATCTCCTTCAAGCGCTACAAGATCACTGACGAAGACTGGCGCAACCGCGACAAGTGGAATGACTATGCCAGTGCCGTCGAAGACATGGTCGACCGCACCAGTACCGAGATAGCCCCCTGGACGCTGGTCGAGGCCAATGACAAGCGCTGGGCCAGGGTGAAGGTGTTGCGCACGATCAACGAAGCGCTGGAGGCGGCGTTTGCCAAGGACAAGAAACAGGTTGGATGATAGTGGTGCCCGTGGCCCTCACCCCAACCCTCTCCCGGAGGGAGAGGGAGCTGACCGGGGTCGTCAAAAGATCGCGCCCGACCGAACACCGCGATCGGTTCTCTCTCCCTCTGGAAGAGGGCTAGGGTGAGGGTTAGGCTGCACACGGGTTGTACCTGCGGCCCTCACCCCAACCACCAAGGGAGAGAGAACTGACCGAGGCCTGCCCAGAGATCGTGCCCGAGCGAAAGGTCCATGCCACCTCGGAATGACGTGATGAGTATTTTTCCAGTCACTTTTCCCCAGCCGTACACTCCAACCCCCTAGAATTCCCGATTCCCCACCAAAGGGCTTACTGAGGCTTTTATGCATATTTCATCCGGTCGCTGGGTCTATGGCCTGTGTCTGGCACTGCTGACCGCGCTGCTCTGGGGCATCCTGCCGATCAAGCTCAAGCAGGTACTGCAGGTGATGGACCCGGTGACCGTTACCTGGTATCGCCTGTCCGTCTCCGGTGGGCTGCTGTTCGCCTGGCTGGCGGCGACCAAGCGCCTGCCCAGGTTCGGCCAGCTGGGGCGCAAGGGCCTGGGGCTGATAGCGGTAGCTACCTGCGGGCTGCTCGGCAACTATGTGCTGTACCTGTTCGGCCTGCGCCTGCTTAGCCCAGGCACCGCGCAACTTGTCGTGCAGATCGGGCCGGTGTTGCTGTTGGTGGCCAGTGTCTTTGTATTCAAGGAACGCTTCAGCCTGGGGCAGGGCGCCGGGTTGGTGATCCTGCTGGTGGGCTTTGGCCTGTTCTTCAACCAGCGGCTGGACGAGTTGCTGACCTCGCTCGGTACCTACACCACCGGCGTGCTGACCATCCTCCTGGCGACGAGCATCTGGACCTTCTACGCACTGAGCCAGAAGCAGCTGCTGACGATGTGGAATTCGATGCAGGTGATGATGGTGATCTACCTCTCCTGCGCTGTCCTGCTCCTGCCCTGGGTCCATCCGCTGGAAGTGTTGCAACTAAGCCCTTTGCAAGGCTGGCTGTTGCTCGCCTGCTGCCTCAACACCCTGGTGGCCTATGGCGCTTTCGCCGAAGCCCTGGCGCATTGGGAGGCCTCTCGGGTCAGCGCGACCCTGGCCCTGACGCCGTTGGTGACTTTCGTCGCGGTGGCCGTGGCGGCATGGTGTTGGCCTGATTTCGTGCAGGCGGAGCAGATCAATGCGCTGGGGTATATGGGCGCGCTGGTGGTAGTGGCGGGATCTGCGCTGGTCGCCCTGGGCCCCTCGATGGTGGCGGGGTGGCGGGCCCGATCGCGCGGTCCGGCGTCCCGGCACAAGGCGCGCTCCCACAGGTTCAGCTAAATCAGCGAGTTAGCATTTTGTTTGATAGGAGCTCGCCCAGCCCGCTGGGCTGCGCTGTCGCGCAGAGAACAAAGCCTGCAAGCGCGGCTCACCACCCTGTAGGAGCTGGCTTGTCCTGCGATCGGCTGCGAAGCGGCCGTAAAGCCAGCTATCTCGATCT
>Ga0160433_100404_pt1 | contig 23430 bp, 27 predicted proteins | sample HID1972K_E0MG_FD_108235 | JGI IMG/M metagenome (GOLD analysis project Ga0160433, IMG submission 108235) | Enriched pill bug-associated microbial communities from UW Madison campus, WI, USA - HID1972K_E0 MG | ecosystem: Host-associated > Arthropoda: Insects > Digestive system > Unclassified ...
AAGCGCGGCGCCTGATCGACAGCAACACCCGTAAGCTTTAGAGCGCATCCCGGTTTCGATTCGATCGATACCGGCGCTCCAACCAGGTTTTTTCAAGCCGCAGATGTGCCGACCGACTTGAAAACGCTCTGGACAATCCTAGGAGAGCCCCCATGTATGCCTTCGTTGACCGGCCTCTCAAATCTCTGGATCGCGGAGGACGCCTACTGGTGTGGGCCATGCGTCACTGGACCAAGGCCGCTGCCGCCGGGCGTTGCCCCTGCTCGGATGTGGGACCGGCCTTTCACAAGGCGAACCTGATGTCCGGCTTTCCGCATTTCCACATGATGATGGCTCTGCTCAATCGGCATGCGGTCGAGAAGCTGCCCTTCGGGGACATCGACTGCGCCCGGACCAGCGAAGGCGAAGCCCTGCTGCTCAGCCTCATTCGCACGGCCGGCAACGACACTTCCGAGCGGCTGGCGGATACAGCCGCGTTGATTATTCGACCCAATGCGGTCCCGCCCATGCTCATTGCGCTTGCAGCGCTGGGCGAGGCTCTGGCACAGGCCCGGCTATCCCCCGCCCTGCCGCTGGCGGACCCAGACAATGTGAGATTCCCGCATGAATGATATGGCCCACCAAGGTTTCGAAATGACGCCGACCGGCGCGCTCAGCGTCGAGCAAGTGCGCTGGGTGAAGCGCTGGAACGAGCATCTGTTCAGTTTTGCCATGACGAGGCCGGCGAGCTTCCGCTTCCGCTCGGGCGAATTCGTGATGCTGGGCTTGCCGGGGGAGAATGGCCGTCCGCTGCTGCGCGCCTATTCCATCGCCAGCCCGGCTTATGCCGACGAGCTGGAATTCCTCTCCATCAAGGTGGATGATGGCCCGCTCACCTCGCGCCTGTGCAACATCAAGGAGGGCGACCAGATCTATCTGGGTCGCAAGCCCACGGGCACGCTGGTCATGGATGCGCTGCGGCCGGGAAGCCGCCTCTTCCTTCTCTCGACCGGAACCGGCCTGGCACCCTTCCTCAGCCTGGTGCGCGACCCCGACGTCTATGAGTGGTTCAGCCAGATCGTGCTGGTCCACAGCGTGCGGCATGTGGCGGACCTTGCCTGGCGCACGGAGCTGGAAAGCCAGCTTGCCGGCGATCCGCTGGTGCAGGATCAGGCGTTGCTCCAGTTCCATTATTGCCCAACGGTGACACGCGAGCCCTTCCGCACCACGGGACGCATTGATGCGCTCATGGAGGATGGCACCCTGTTCGCGGGCCTGAGCGGTCCGGCGCGGCTCGACCCGGAGACGGACCGCGTCATGATGTGCGGCTCCATGGCGATGATTCGCGAATTTGCCGCCCGGCTCGAAGCTTTGGGCTTCGACGAGGGTTCGAACGCCAAGCCTGGCGACTATGTGATCGAGCGCGCCTTCGTCGACTGAGGGCATTCGCGGCGTGTCTGGACGGCCTTCCCGAATGGAATGGCCGTACAGTCAATCGGCGGATCAGATCAGGGTGACGGTAACGCGCGAGACCGGCTTTTGCGCTCTCCACGCTGCTTTCATTGCGAGAACTTGCATTTAGGGCGCATTCGGGGCTGCATCGGCGGCAGAAGTTGTGCATTAGGGTCGGCACATGCTCACGATCCTGCTGATCTCCTTCCTCGGTGCCTGCCTGATGCCACTGATCGCTTATGTGATCGGGCGTGGGGCGGGGCTGGTGATTGCTCTGTTCCCTTTCGGCCTGCTCGGCGCTTTCGTGACCATGGCGCCCTTCGTGGAGCGCGGCTGGGTGCGCGGCGAGGCAGCGGCCTGGGCGCCCTGGCTGGGGTTGGACTTCACCCTGCGGCTTGATGGCTTCTCCTTCCTCTTCTGCCTGCTGATCACCGGCCTGGGCGGACTCGTCACCATCTATGCGGGCGGCTATCTCACAGATAAGTCGCCGGCCGAGCGGTCCCGCTTCTTCTGCTACATCCTGCTGTTCCTCAGCGCCATGCTGGGCGCGGTGCTGGCCGAGAACCTGCTCGTCTTCCTCCTCTTCTGGGAAGCGACGAGTATTCTCTCCTTCCTGCTCATCGGTTTCGAGAGCCGCAGTTCCCGCGCCCGCCGCGCAGCGCTCATGTCCTTACAGGTCACAGCCTTCGGCGGCCTGGCGCTGCTCGCGGCGGTCGTGATGATCGGCCATGTGCTCGGCACCTATTCCATGGGGCAGGCGCTGCTGCGCGTCGATGAGCTGCACGCAAGCCCCTGGGGCCATGCCATCGTCGTGTGTATCCTGATCGCCGGTTTCACCAAGTCGGCGCAGTTCCCCTTCCATTTCTGGCTGCCCAACGCGATGCAGGCGCCGACGCCCGCTTCGGCCTTCCTCCATTCCGCCACGATGGTGAAGCTGGGCATCTACCTTCTCTCGCGTTTCGAGCCGGTGATCGGCGCAACCAACTGGGGGCGTGGCGCGCTCATCACGGTCGCCTGCATCACCATGCTGGTGGCCGCGCTGCAGGCGCTGCGCGCGGAGAACTTCAAGTCGGCGCTCGCTTATTCGACCATCGCCTCGCTCGGGATTCTGGTGATGCTGGTCGGGCTGGACGGCCCTGCGGCATCGGTTGCGATGATCGGCTTCCTTCTCGCCCACGCGCTCTACAAGGCCGCCTTGTTCTTCTGCGCGGGCTCGGTGCTGCACGCCACCGGGCTCTATAACCTGCGCGCCATGGGCGGCCTGGCGCGCCATCTGCCGCTGACCGCTCTCGCCTGCGTGGGCGCCAGCCTTTCGATGGCGGGCATCCCGCCCTTCATCGGCTTCATCTCCAAGGAGTTCCTTTTCCAGGCGCAGATCGAAAGCAGCTGGGAAGTCATCCCGCTGGCGATCGCCGTGATCGTCAACGCGGTGATGGTGGGCGTGGCCGGCGTGATCACGCTGCGGCCGTTCTTCCTCGGGCGCGGCAAAGTGAACAAGGTTCGGCATGGCGAGACCTTCTCGCTCGTCATGCCCCCGCTGTTGCTTGCAGGCGCCGGTCTCTTCATGAGCCTCGCGCCGGACTGGATCACGCGCGTTGCGATCCGCCCCGCCGTCGCCGCCGTCTATGGCCGCGCCGTGGAGGTGGACCTCACCGTATGGCACGGCCTCACGCCCATGCTGCTGCTCAGCCTCGTGGTCGTCACCATCGGCGCGCTCATCGTGCGTTTCTGGCGGCAGATCCACGCCTGGCTGCGCCAGAGCAAGCAGTTCAACACCTATGAGATCGAGCCGCTGTGGGAAATCAGCCTGCGCAATCTCGGCACTTATTCCCGCATGCTGACGGATCATCTCCAGCATGGAGACCTGCGGCGCTATCTTTTGGCTGTCGTGGGCGGGGTCGGCCTGCTGATCGCATGGTCGGTGATCGCGGCGGACGTGACGCCGGTCTATCCGGCGGTGGGACCATTGCGCGCCGCTGAAGCAATCGTCGCGCTGATCGGCCTCGGCGGCGCGGTCGCGGCGGCACGGGCGCCCACGGCCCTTGGCGCCATGATCGCGACGGGGCTGGCCGGTTTCGTGGTGGCGATCACCTTCCTCATGAACGGCGCGCCCGATCTGGCGCTGACCCAGTTCACCGTCGAGGCGCTGCTGGTGGTGCTGCTGACCGCACTGCTGCTTGCCGTTCCGCTTGCCAGCCCGCCGACCCGCAGCCTCGCGATGCGCAAGCGCGATGCCCTGCTCGCCACAGGTTTCGCCGTGCTGCTCTTCCTCGGCGTGATGGACATGACCTCTCGCGAGCATGTCTCGTCCGCCAGCGACTATTTCGGCCGGATGAGCCTCATCGCGGCGCACGGGCACAATGTGGTCAATGTGATCCTCGTCGATTTCCGCGCGGTGGATACGCTCGGCGAGACGATGGTGATCGCCATCGCGGCCGTCCTCGCTCGTTCGCTGCTGCGCAGTCGGGGCAGCGAGGCGCCGGTCCCGGGTCCGGAGCCGGTCCACTTTTCCTTCCGCGTCGCCGGGCGCTGGCTCAGCTTGCTGCTGCTGCTCGCCTCGCTGGCGATCCTATGGCGGGGCCATAATCAGCCGGGCGGCGGCTTCGTGGGCGGGCTCGTCGCCGCGCTCAGCTTCGCGCTGCTCGCGCTGGCCTATGGCGTCAATCGCGCTCAGCGCGCCATGCCGCTGCGGCCGCTGACCCTGGTGGGTCTGGGGATGCTCTGCGTTCTCTTCGCCGGCCTGCCGGGCCTGATTGTCGGCAGGCCCTTCCTCACGCATCTCTGGTGGTCGCCAGGTGGGCCGCTGCCGGACCTCAGCACCACGATGGTCTTCGATCTCGGCGTCTATCTGGTCGTGCTGGGCGCCGTGCTTGCCTTCTACTCCGGCCTGCAACGGGAGGCGACGCGATGACCGCGCTTTATGGCTTCGTGGGTGCCGGCATCATCGCCTGCGCGCTCTACATGATCCTCTCACGCAATCTGGTACGAATGCTGCTCGGCTTCTCGCTGCTGGCCACCGGCACAAACATCCTGCTCTTCCTCGCCGGACGGATCGACAGCCGTCAGCCGCCCATCGTAGGCGAAGGCGAGCGGGCGCTGGGAGAATCGGCCGATGCGATCACGCAGGCGCTTATCCTCACCGCCATCGTCATCGGCTTCGCGCTAACCGTGATGCTGGCCGTGCTGGTGCTGCGCGCCTGGCGCCATGCGCACAGCGTGGATGCCCGAGAAGTCGAGGCAGCCGAAGCTCTGGGCGCGCGTCGGGAGCGGGAGCAGCTGGATGACTGACGCGCTGCTGCTGATTTCCCCTATCATCCTGCCTTTCGTCACTGCCGCGCTCGTCCTCATCCTGCGCGTCCATATCAACGTCACCCGCGTGATCGCGCTGGTTTCAACCGGCGCGCTCGCGATCCTGTCGGTGCTGCTGTTCGTCCGCGCGAGCGGCGGGCACCGCATACCGATGATGGTGTTCGGCGGATGGCCGCAGGGGCTTTCCATCAGCTTCTCGGCCACGATGCCGGGCCTCCTGCTCGTCGTGGTAACGGCGCTGATCGCTCTTTCGGCCGCCATTTATTCCCTCGTCGATATCGGCCCGCGCCGCCGCCGCGCGGGCTATGACGCGCTGATGCTGGCCATGATCGGCGCGGTGAACGGTGGGTTCCTGACCGACGATCTGTTCAACCTTTATGTCTGGTTCGAGCTGGCGTTCATCGCGGCCCTCGGCCTGCTCACGCTTGATCGGCGCCCGGCGCAGATCGACGGCGCGATCCGCTATGCAAGCTTCACCATGCTCGCGGCGACCTGCATCCTGCTGGGCGTGGGCATGATCTACGGCATCACCGGCACGCTGGACGTGCGCGCCGCCGCCGCCGCGCTCGCCAGCCAGCCACCCACCTTCGCTTCCGCCGTGGCGGCGGCGCTGCTCTTTGGCGGATTCGCGCTCAAGGCGGGGCTGTTTCCCTTCCACCTCTGGCTTCCCGCTTCCTACCATACCGGCCCCGTCACGGCGATCGCGGTATTCGCAGGCTTGCTCACCAAGATGGGCTTCCATGCCCTGTTGCTGATTTTCGCGGGTATATTCGGCGTCGGCGCGGGGGGGGCCGGGGCGACACAGTTGGTGCCACTGTTCGGGTGGATCGCCGCCGCGACGATGCTCGTCTGCTGCGCCGGCGCGCTTTCGCATACGGATATGCGGCGCATTCTCGCTTATCATATCGTCGCGCAGGTGGGCTACATGATGATGGGCCTCGCCCTCGCCACGCGTGAAGGGTTGGCGGCTGCGGTCTTCTACATGGTGCATTCCATCATCGTGCAGGCCAATCTCTTCCTGGGCGCCGGACTCATCTATCGCGCGAGCGGAAGCTGGGATCTGACGCGGGCCGGTGGCATGGCGCGGAGCAACCCGCTGTTCTCGCTGGTGCTGGCGGTGCCCGTCCTGTCGCTGGCAGGCATTCCACCGCTTTCGGGCTTCTGGGCCAAGCTCATCATGATCCGCGAGAGCTTCGATGCCGGCATGGCTTGGCTGGGCATCGTTGCGCTCGTCGCGGGCTTGATGACGATCATCTCCATGTCCGTGTTCTGGTCCGACGCCTGCTGGAAGGAGCCCCGCGACCGGCCGGTGCGTCGCGTGCCGACGGCGGGGCTGGTCGCCATGATCCTGCTCTCCCTCGCCACGCTGCTTATCGGCCTCATGCCGCAGAGCCTCTGGACACTCGCCCTGCTTTCCAGCCGGGCTCTCGCGGCGCTTTCAGGAGGCGCGCCATGAAGCTGTTGCGCCGAGTTCGCGCCGCGCTGCTGCTTGCGATCATGTTCCTCTGGGATCTCATGGTAGCATCGCTCAGCGTTGCCCGGATCGTGCTCTCGCCCGGCATCCGGAACAAGCCGGCCATCATCAAGGTGCCGACAGATCTCCAGCGCCCGTGGGCAATAGCGCTATTCGCCTATTTCACATCGCTGACGCCCGGCTCCACATGCCTGCACGTCTCGGACGACCTGCGATATCTCTACGTGCATGTGCTCCACACGGCCGATGCCGCCAGGACCGTCGCGCGGATAAAGCGGATCTACGAACGCTGGATCGCGGAGCTGGAGCAATGATCGATCTCCCCGTATTGGCCGGTTTTCTCGCCATCCCGCTCGCACTTGCCCTGCTGCTGGCGGGCTGGCGCATGGTCAGTGGCCCGAGCTTCGCCGACCGCTTCGTAGCGCTCGACATGCTGACCGGGGTGGCTGTCGGCTTCGCGGCCCTGACGACAATAGCCACCGGCAGAGGCACGTTCCTCGACATCGCGCTCGGCATCTCGCTCATCAACTTCGTGGCGACCGCCGCCTTCGCGGTGTTCCTGGAACGCAAGCGGAGGCAGAAATGACTTATCTTGCAGCGGTGTTGCTGGTGCTGGGCACCGCATTTCTGCTCATCGCGGCGATCGGCGTTGTCCGTCTGCCCGATCCGTTGCAGCGCATGCACAGCAGTACCAAGGCCGGCACGCTGGGCGCGACGCTCCTCCTCCTTGGCGTGATATTGGCAAGCAATGTGGAAGAGCTGGGCTCGACCAGCGCGCTCACCATCCTGTTCCTGCTCATCACTCTGCCCATCGGCGCACAACTGCTCGCCCGCGCCAGCTATGTCTCCGGGGCCCAGCTGGAAGGGCTGGAGGATGACCCGCTGGCCAGCGAACTGGAGCGGAGCGTCAGCAAGCCCAAGGAACTCGCCGAGGATCCATGACGGAGTGGGCGGGCGGAAGGGGCCGATCTCGCCGGGCGGATCGATGCCTCAGTTGGGTTCCTTGCTCGTATCCACCTTCTCGACCCATTCCGGATAGAAGCTCGGCTGGCGGGTAGACCAGCCCGGAGCGGTCGCGGCCGCTTCGCTGATCGACTGGAGCAGCGCACGGCGGCGTTCCGGATGGAGGTGCGGCAGGCTGGCGGCGGCGCAGAAAGCGCCTGGCAGCCAGGGCCTTGCGCCTCCGCCGAGAAGCCGCTCATAGAGGAAGCGATAGGCCGAAAAGCTGTTCAACCGGTTCTGGCCTAGATCGAAGGCGGAGACAGTGACCAGCGGTGCCAGGAAAGGCTCCACCCGATCGAGTCCGCTGTCATCGGGCACCAGCATCTTGATCTCGTCCAGTCGACCGTAGATGCGGACCTGGGCACGGATGCTCGCCGCTTCCACGACGTCGCGCCCCCAGGTTTCCATCGGCTCGCCGCGGTGGAAGGCCACGTCGAGAGACCGTCGAATGTAACGCTGTGTGGCGGCCGGAAAGGAAGCGAACTCTCGCAATTCCGCGAAAGTGACGGCTCCCTCAGTCGGCTTCGCATGCTGACCCATAGCTGCCTCCTTATATCATGGCGCTCGGGGGACCATGAGGCTGCCCTGGTTACGGGCGGCTTAAGCCTCCGTTGTGCGTTGTTCATGGAATCAGATAATCTTGTGCGGCGCAACAGAAAAAATAGCACCATTTGATGAGGCTTGGAAAAGTGACGAAAAAGCCTCAAGCGGCGAAAAGGAGAGTATTGTGCACCGAAAATGCTGCAACGCAAAATAGCATGTTTCTCACCCAATTGCCGGTCTGAAGGACAGTTTCGGCGCGCGGGGGCTGGCAAGCTTCGCTCGCGATATTGATCGCTCCCGAGCCCCTTCCAGAAAGTCATGATCAAACTCGTCACGAGTCTCCCGGCCGCGTCCACGCTGCCATTCGGACCGAGGAGAAGGCTTACCGATCTGGAAAATGCTCGACATGAATTTCGGCGGTGCGGCCGATATAGAGGGCACGGCGGCCGGAGAAGGACACCATGTAGCCCGCGCAGCCCGCCGAAACAGCCTTTTCGCAGAAACCCCGATAGCTGTAGCCGGCCACCTGTTGCTGGGCTTCCTGGATCGCGACCTGCATGCGCGCCACCTCGAAAATTGGCGCTATCGGAGTATCGACCCGGCGGGCCGGCAGTTCGACACTTCCCCCGTCGGGCAGATAATATGTCGCGGTCGCCCGTCGAAAGTCGATCGCATAGCTTTCGAACCCGGCGTCCATCAGCGTTCTCACGATCTGTGGAAAGGCCATGCTGTCCCCCTCCGCTGCCTCAAGACAGGCCCGGGCAGTGGCAATCTGGTGGTCGTTCATGGCGGCGTCTCCGTGGTGGGGTTCCATTGCGTTCATTTTATGGGAATCGCGGTCATATGGCCGCGTTCGGCCAGGCTTTTCAGGATGCGCCGCAGCGTTTCCCGTTCATTCGTAGTGAGACATTCAAAAAATTCGGCATCGTTGCTGTCGGCGAGCGCAGCCATATCCGGCACGAGGTCACTGCCACGCTTCGTCAGTGCGAGTGTCTGTGCACGGCCATCGTTCGTGCTGGCCTCGCGTATCATCAGTGACTTCGCGATCAGTCTGTCCGCCAGCTTGGTGATCGCCCCTCTCGTCAGTCCCATCTCTCCCGCGAGTCGGCTGGGTGGCGTCGGTTCCTTGCCGTAGAGCGTGCGCATCAGGCTCCATTCGGCAACCGTCACCTCCTTGTCGGCCAGCTTGGCCGCAAAGGCATGAGACACGTGGTTGGACACCATACGCAGCCAGAAGCCGATATGGGCGGAAAGGTGCGAGACGTGCTGGACCGACGACATGGAAACCTCATTGACTGACTAGGAAACTATAAACATCTAGTTTACTAGTCAATCAGATTTATCGTGACGCCGCGCAGCGGCATATATGGGAAGCTATCGCACAGCCTCGCGACCGAGCCGCCCGCGCAGAAGATTAGCTGAACATTGCGAGGCTCAGGTCCTCCCTCGCCGCAGAAATTTGGCGCCGCATTCAGCACGGAGCGCGATTTGAGCGGATACTGGTTGGAGACGAAGCAGGCAAAAATGCCTTCGTATCCGGCTAGCCCGGCATATGCCGGTATCGATTGATTTATGAAATCTGGAGCGGGCGAAGGGATTCGAACCCTCGACCCCAACCTTGGCAAGGTTGTGCTCTACCCCTGAGCTACGCCCGCTCTGGCGGACCGGGGCAGCGCCTTCCGGTCGGGTGAGGCGGGCACCTAGCATCGCCGTGGGGGAGCGGCAAGCCCTTTTGCCGCACGCGCCAAAGATTCCGGGGCACCCTTGCGAAGTCCGGACATTCCACCCCATATGCGCAGGTAAATCGGTTCGGAGCAGGAGACGAGACGTGGCCACCCTGGGGTTGAGCGAGCAGGACAAGCAGGCCGTCGCGGATTTTCGCCGCGATGTGGTCGAGCCTTCGCAGACCAAGCTTGTGCTGGTCGATTTCTGGGCGGAGTGGTGCGGGCCGTGCAAGCAGCTCTCGCCGATCATCGAGAAGATCGCCGAGGATTATGCCGATCGCGGCGTGCTGCTGGTGAAGGTCAATGTGGACGAGAATCGCTTCATCGCGAGCCAGTTCCGCGTGCAGTCGATTCCCACCGTCTATGCCGTCTTCCAGGGCCAGCCGGTCGCCGATCTCAGCCAGGCCCGAACGGATGGACAGTATCGGCAGATGCTCGACCAGATCCTCGCGCAGCTTCCCATCGAAAGCGAGGCCGGCCAGCTCGCGCAAGACATGGCGCCGCTGCTTGCGATGGGCGAGGAGGTGCTGAGCGAGGGAGATGCAGAGCGCGCGCTTTCCATCTTCTCCCAGATTGCCGAGATGGCACCGGACAATGCGGAAGCGATTGGCGGTCAGGTTCGTGCGCTCGTCGCGTCCGGGCAGCTTGATACGGCGGAAGCGCACCTTGCCGAGCTGCCGGAGACGGTGGAAAAGGATCCTGCCATCGCCCGCGCCCGCGCCGCGATCGCTCTGGCCCGATCCGCAACGCCGGGTGTGGACGTCGCGCCGCTCAAGGCCCGGATAGAGGCCGATCCGGGCGATCATGAGGCCCTGTTCGAGCTTGCCTCGGCGCACATGGCCAACGGCGATCGCGACGCGGCCGCCGACGCCCTGCTCTCCAGCATCGCACAGGACCGGACCTGGGAGGAGGGCAAGGCGCGCGCGCAGTTGCTTCAGCTTTTCGAGGCTGTCGGGCTGGAAGATCCCTGGGTCGCGGGCCAGCGCCGGCGCCTCTCGCAGACCCTTTTCTCCTGAGGCCGGCATGAGCCGTCGGCTCGCCATATTCCCTCTTGGAGGCGCGCTGCTCTTTCCGCGCATGCACTTGCCGCTGCACATCTTCGAAGCGCGCTATCGCGCCATGGTGACGGAAGCGATGGCCCGCGATCAGCGCCTTGGCATGATCCAGCCGAGCGGGCCGGGCGAGCCCCCGCCGCTATTCTCCGTCGGCTGCATGGGCCGCATCGCGGAGATCGAAGCCCTGGAGGATGGATGTTTCAACATCATCCTTGCAGGGGAATCGCGTTTTCGCGTGCAGCGCGAGCTGGACGTATCCACCGCCTTCCGTCAGGTGGAAGCGGAGTTATTCGCCGGAGATGAGGATGGTCCGGGCGCTCTTGCGCCGAGCGAACGCGCCGCCTTGGAGGATGAGGCCCGCGCCTTCGCGGGATCGCTTGGTTATGTCGTCGAATGGGAAGCGGTTGAAACGCTGGATGACGAAACCCTCGTCAACGCCATTGCCCAGATCGCGCCGTTCGACACCGCCGCCAAACAGGCATTGCTGGAGGCGCCGGACCTGCGCGAGCGGACGGATATGATCATCCAGCTCATGCAGTTCGTTCAACATGGGGACGCGCAAGGCAGCAAGCGCCTTCACTAGCGCGGCGAGGCGGGGGGACACCCTTTTTCCCTCGTCCAAGCCGGGCAGACGATTAGGCTGGCCCTATGGCCTGCACGCGCCTAAATAAGCCGAACAGATGTTTGGCCTTTTCAGATCGAAGTCGGCACCTCTCCTGGTCGATCCTCCGGATCTGGGTGAGGGTCGCCGTGCCTATGCCATTGGCGACATTCACGGACGGCTGGACCTCCTGACAGCGCTCATCGACATGATCGCCGACGACGATCATGCCCGTGGCCCCGCCGGCACCGAGCTGATTTTTCTGGGCGACTATGTCGATCGGGGGCCGGAGAGCGCCGGCGTCATCGATTACGTTCTGCGCCTGCGCGAATGGTGGCCGGCCATGACCTGCCTGCGCGGCAATCACGAGGAAGTCTTCCTCATGGCGGCGCAGGGTGATGAAAGCGCGCTACGATTCATGACGCGGATCGGCGGGCGCGAGACGCTGCTCTCCTATGGCGCCACGGAGCACGACCTCGACACCATGACACCCGAGGCGTTGCGCGACTGGATCATGGCGGCAATACCGCAGCGGCACCTGGAGTTCCTGGAAGGGCTGGCGGACAATGTGCTGATCGGCAACTATGCCTTCGTCCATGCCGGCGTTCGGCCCGAGATCCCGTTTGCGGAGCAGGATGTGAAAGACCTGCGCTGGATTCGCGACGAGTTCCTCTATTATGACGATCCGCACGACTATTTCGTCATTCACGGCCACTCGATCACGGAAAGCGTGGAAGAGCGGCCCAATCGCATGGGCATAGATACCGGGGCCTATGCCTCGGGGATGCTCACCGCCGTGGGGCTGGAAGGGACCGAACGATGGTTCCTGTCCACGAAGATTGCCGGCGGCTGAGCCGCCGTGCCTTCAGGCCACCTTGGCAGTTTCGAGCTCTTCGTCCATCTCGTCTGAATCGCGCAGCACATAGCCCCGGCCCCAGACCGTCTCGATATAATTGTCGCCGCTGCAGGCCAGGCTCAACTTCTTGCGCAGCTTGCAGATGAAGACGTCGATGATCTTGAGTTCGGGCTCGTCCATGCCGCCATAGAGATGATTGAGGAACATCTCCTTGGTGAGCGTCGTGCCCTTGCGGAGCGAAAGCAGCTCCAGCATGGCATATTCCTTGCCGGTGAGATGGACGCGGTTGCCATCGACTTCCACGGTCTTGGCATCCAGATTGACGGCCAGCTTGCCGGTGCGGATGACCGATTGGGAATGGCCCTTGGAGCGGCGCACGACCGCATGGATGCGGGCAACCAGCTCTTCCTTGTGGAACGGCTTGGTCACGTAATCGTCAGCGCCGAACCCGAAGGAGCGGACCTTGCTGTCCATCTCCGAGATACCGGAAAGGATGAGGACCGGCGTCTGCACGCGTGAGCTGCGCAGTTTCTTCAGCACGTCGTAACCGTGCATGTCCGGCAGGTTGAGATCGAGACAGATAATGTCGTAATCGTAGAGCTTGCCCAGATCGAGACCTTCTTCGCCCAGGTCCGTGGTATAGACGTTGAACCCTTCGGTCGTGAGCATCAGCTCGATTGCCTTGGCCGTCGTCGGTTCGTCTTCAATAAGCAGCACGCGCATACGCTAGCCCCTTTGCTCGGTCGTTCGAAAGGCCTGCTTTGCTTCGATCCGACCGCCAATAATCATTAACCATATGAAGAATGAATGCAAAAGGTTAATTTTAAGTAAAGCGGCTTCTGAGCGCGAGTCGCGGGGGAATTCCCTCAGGGGGAACGGTCTGCGGGATGGCGCGGGGCTGCGTGCAGGAGGCACCCCTTTTCCCTTTACGAGCCTTGCTCACCGCCAGCGCTCTTCCCGTGCGGGCAGCAGCGTCCTATGGCTGCCCAATGCCCTTCAAACCATCATCCCCCGGCTTCCAGCAGAGGCAGGGGCCCGCCGGCCTCTCCCCGCTGAGCGACCGCGTCCTCTTCATGGATGGCGAGGCCATCATCCTGGATAAGCCCGCAGGCTTGCCTGTCGATCCGCCGCGCGATGGGAGCCTCAGTCTCGAAAATCATCTCGCCAGCCTCACATTCGGTTTCCAGCGCTGGCCGGTGGCGGTGCATCGGCTCGATCGCGATACGAGCGGCTGCCTGCTGCTGGCACGCAATCCCAAGGCGGCTCGTCGTTTCACCCAGGCATTCGAGACGCGGCAGGTCAGCAAGATTTATCTGGCCGTGCTCGATGGCGTTCCCGGCCAAAATGAGGGCACGATCGACCTCCCGCTCGGCAAGACCAGCAGCCCGCAGGACGGCTGGCGCATGCAACCGGACGCCAAAGGCAAGGCCGCCATCACCCATTGGCGCCTACTGGCCTCGCGTGGCGAGCGGGCGCTGGTGCGGTTCATGCCCGAGACGGGCCGGACACATCAGCTTCGCGCCCATGCGCTGCACGGCCTGGGCCTCGGCATATTGGGCGATTCCTTCTATCAGTCCGGCCCTGGTGGAGGCTGGCAAGGCGGCATGTTGCTGCACGCCTACAGCCTCAGCCTGCCACGAGAAGGAAAGCCACCGGTCGAGGCGACAGCGCCTCTACCGCCCGGTTTCGCGGACGCCGGCTTCCCGGACGCGCAGGCTCTCTATGACGAAGCTGGTCCGGCAGATGGCTGAATGGTCGATCCCTGACGAGGCGATCGAGGAGAAGTTCATTACGGGCGGCGGTCCCGGCGGCCAGAATGTCAACAAGGTCGCCACAGCGGTGCAGTTGCGCGTGAACGTTTTCGCGCTCGGCCTCCCGCCGGAAAGCTATCGGCGGCTCAAGGAAATTGCCGGATCGCGCATGACAGCCAATGGCGCCCTGCTCATCCAGGCCAATCGGTTCAGGACGCAGGAAGCCAACCGGGAAGACGCCCGCACGCGCCTGTTCGCCCTGCTCGATAAAGCCAGCGAACGCGAAGCGCGCCGCATCAAGACCAAGCCGGGCAAGGCCGCGAAAGCAAGGCGCGTCGACACCAAGAAGCAACGGGGCGGCATCAAGGCGGGACGCGGCAAGGTGCTGATCGATTAGAGACGTCCAGCCGACGTTGAAGCGATCAGTGCGGGACGACGCCCTGTACCCAACCTTCGCTGCAAGATGCAAAAGCCTCGATCTGGCTGATGAGATTGAGAGCTTTGGAGCTGTGGATTTGCGCTTCGACGATCCCTGGGACGTCACTCGGGAGCGGCGAGCACCGGCATCGGCAATGTCGTTATAATGGGCAGCGGCGGGACAGGCATTGCCGGCGTGGCTGCGGGCGCTTGGGCGGACGACGTCTGAGGCGACGGCGCGGGCGCGAGTCTCGGTGAGGAAGCGGACTCTGCCCGGACGGGATTGGCTTTCGGCGTGACCGGTCGGCTCGGGGGAGACCTTTCCGCCATCTTCCGCACGACCGGAGCGGCACGGGAGGCGGCTGCCGCAGGCGCAGGAGGAGGAGCCGCCTGCGCCTCCTGAGACGCAGCCGTGGGGGAAGCATCGGGCCGAAGGGCATTGGCGGGCTCGGCCAGCGCCTGAGTCCCGTTCTCTCCCACCGAGATCTGCGGCGACGAGTGTGAGATTTCCACCGCCGGTCTGTCCCCGCCCGGAGGCGCGACGATGCCGAAGCGCTCGCCGAGCATCAGCGCGCCGAGGGCGAACAGGGCCAGCGAGGTCAGCGCGATGATGGTCGTCGCGGCGAGCCAGATCACGCCCGAGCGCCTTACACGCCGGGCGGCGCTCAGCGCCTCGTCCGACAAAGCGCCGGAGAGCGACACGTCGGTCCAATGTGTGATGGCCCTGCGGATCGCGCCGGCCACGGGGAAAGTCAGAATCATGCCGACAAGCGCCGCCAGCAAGGCTGCCATGACGCCGCCGAAGAAAATCCGGATCAATTGCTCGAACAGTTCGCTCCCCAGCGCATTCCGGGCGGAAATGCAGGCATAGAGGGCCGCACCGTTGAGCAGGACGAGCATGGTCAAGGTCCAGCGGAAAAGCGCCGATGTTTCCTCGATGAGGCGGGTGAGCCCCGTCCCCAGGCGTTCCACGCTGCGGCGGCCCACTTCACGCCCCAGCGCGCTCATCGCTGCATCGTCACCGCCCTGAATGTCCGGCTCCATGGTTATTCCCCCTTTACCATGTCTGCTCTCAGACCATGGCGGCAGACCGATCGCAAGAGCGAACAGGCTGGTTCGCAAGCCCCGCCGGCCCTACATCGGCACGCATGCATGAGATCCCTCCCTTCGGTGCCGGCAGCAAGGCAGAGCTTTATGCCGATCTCCTTGCCGCGGCCCGCGCCATCACGGCCGACGAGACTGACGCCATCGCCAACATGGCCAATGTCGCGGCGCTCATCTGGCAGGCCGTGCCGGACCTGAACTGGGCGGGCTTCTACAGGCTGGTGAGAGAGGAACTGGTGCTTGGCCCCTTCCAGGGCAAGCCCGCCTGCATCCGCATTGCCATCGGTGCGGGCGTCTGCGGCACTGCCGCCGCGACTCGCACTACCCAAAGGGTGGAGGACGTCCACGCCTTTCCCGGCCATATCGCCTGCGACGCCGCATCGGCATCGGAGATCGTGGTGCCCATCCAGGTCGGGGACAGGCTGATCGGTGTGCTCGATCTCGACAGCCCCCTGCCCGCCCGTTTCGACACTGCGGACCAGGCCGGCCTGGAGACCTTGTGCACCGCGATCGCGCCCGCGTTGCTCGGCTGAGGCCCCGCCTCCTGCTCTGCTCCACTTTGGGACAGGCCACCTCAGCGAGACGCTGGCAAGGGCGCCATCGCGCTGATAGCTTTTCTCTCATTAATCGCTCTGCCTGTGGCCGCCAGGCGCAACATGGCGCCGCACTGAGCGATCTGGGCCGGGGGGCCGTCCAGCAGGGGCCGGCTGCGTTCGCGCAGTCGGCCCTTAGCTTGCCCGCCCTGTCGATATCTCGAACGCCGGACTTCGGCCTATTTGAGCACGCGCCCTTCGGAATCGCGCGGCAAGCTCTGCTCGCGATTTGGCGCGTCGCCGTTGCCAGACAAGCCGGGGGGAGCCGCAAACCGTTCCCAGCCCGCGCGTCCCAGCTTCTCGATGGGCTGATAGCGGACCTTGTAGTTCATCCGCTCCGAGCCCTCGACCCAATAGCCCAGATAGACATAGGGCAGGCCGGCGCGCTGGGCACGCAGCACATGATCCACGATGATGTAGCTGCCCAGCCCGTTGCGCCCTTCCCGCTCAGGATCGAAGAAGCTGTAGATCATCGAGAGTCCATCGCCCTGCTTGTCCGTCAGGCAGGCGCCGATCAGCGGACCGGGTCGGCCATCCACGCCGGGTTCGCGATATTCGATGACATAGGATTCGACCGGCGTCTGCTCCACCATGTCGGCGAAGTCGATCTCGTCCATCTCGGTCATGCCGCCGGTGGGATGGCGCGCGCCGAGATAGCGCTGAAGCAAAGTGAATTGCTCGTCCGTCGACCACGGCTTGCAGGCGCGCACGACGAGATCGCTGTTGCGCCGCATCAGGCGGCGCTGCGTCGCGTTGGGCTTGAATTCATTGGCGACGATGCGCACCGAGACGCAGGCGCTGCAATCCGCGCAGCTCGGCCGATAGGCGACGTTCTGGCTGCGGCGGAAGCCGATGCGCCCCAGCGCGTCGTTCAATTCGGAGGCATGCTCGCCCGCCAGTTCCGTAAAGACCTTGCGCTCCGTGCGCCCCGGCAAATAAGGGCACGGACCCGCATTCGTCATGAAGAACCGGGGAAAGCGGAAGGCTACGCTCACATCGTCTCCTGCGGCCGCCGCGCGGCCGGTGAGTCACTTGCTGGATGACTATGCCTATATCGGCCGAGTGTGAAAAGACCATTTACCACGGGATATGAATGTCTAAGAATGCGGCTACGGGCCCCGGAGGCCCGGTGCGGGCCTGCACCACTGCCCGCCCGGCCCGCAATGGATATGCTGCCCGAGGAGGAACAGTCCTATGGTCAAGCTGACGCAGGCCGAAGAGGCGATGCTGGCCGGCGAATCCGGCGCAGCTACGCAGAAGGCCATGGAATTGCTTATCCGCTACGCCGACGCGCTCGGCGCCGAACGATTCGTCGAGACCAACAATGTGGCCGGCGTGCCCGGCTCCGCTCCCCAATGGGTGAAGGATTATTACAGCGCGGACGGCGGCGACTATCGCGCGGTCTTCTCCCGGTTCGACCTGGATAGCGATGAGGTGGTGGACGTACCCCGCATGAACGCCTTCTCATGCCATCTGCAGGGCGGCATGGACCCGACGCTCTGGCAGGAGCAGGGCATGACCGAGGCGGCGCACGAGAATTTCGTCTCGGACGAGGCGGAGGTCGCGGCGCACGGCATCCAGATCCTCAAGACCTGCACGCCTTATCTGGCCGGCAATGTCCCGGTGATGGGCGAGCATTGCGCATGGATGGAATCGAGCGCCGTCGTCTTCGCCAATTCGGTCATCGGCGCGCGGACGAATTGCGAAGGCCGCGAATCGACCAGCGCCGCAATGCTGGCCAAGCGCATCCCGGACTGGGGCTTCCATCGCGACGAATTCCGCAAGGGCCAGCATGGCGTCGACGTGCAGGTGCCCGTCGACAGCATCTTCGAATGGGGAATGCTCGGCTATTTCGTAGGCGATGCGGTGGAGGACACCATCCCTGTCATCACCGGGACGGTGAGCGAGGCCAGCCTCATCCGCCACAAGCATTTCGGCGCGGCGGCGGCCTCGTCGGGCGGCGTCGAGATGTATCACATGGTCGGCATCACACCGGAAGCGCCCAGCACAGAAGCGGCCTTCGGCGGCGTGCCAAGGGGCGAGCGCTTCATCTATGACAGGGCGGCACGCCAGCGCATCTACGAGACACTGAACAGCGTCGGCACCTGCGAGGATGTCGATTATGTCATGCTGGGCTGCCCGCATTATTCGATCGAGCAGATCGCGCAGGCCTGCGCGCTCATCGAAGGTCGAAAAGTGCACGAGAATTCGGCGCTCTGGGTGTTCACGAGCCGCGCGGTCAAGGCGACCGCCGATGCCAATGGCTATACGAACATCCTGCGCGATGCCGGGGCCTATCTGATGACCGACACTTGCTCGGCGATCAGCCAAGCCGTTCCGCAAGGCACCAAAGTCGCGGCGCTCGATAGCGCCAAACAGGTCCATTATCTGCCCGCCATGATGGGCATCGAGGGCTGGTACGGCACGACCGCCGAATGCGTCGACGCTGCGTGCACGGGCAAATGGCGAGGGAGGCTGGCATGAGCGAGGTTCTGGACAGGCCCCGCGCGGTCATCAGGGGCCGTGCCGTCGTTCCGGGCATCGCCGAGGGTGAGGCGCTGGTGACGCGCGAGACCATCTCGGGCTGGGGCGGCGTCAACCCAATGACCGGCACGGTGATCGAGAGCCGGCACGAACTCAAGGGGCAGAGCTTCGCGGGCAAGGTGCTGGTGTTTCCCGGCGCCAAGGGCTCCTCGGGCTGGTCGGGCATTTTCCACATGGCCAAGCTGCGTGGCATGTCCCCGGTCGCAATGGTGTTCAACATCATGACCACCAAGGCCGCGCTGGGCGCCGTGGTGATGCGCACGCCCACCGTGACCGAATGCGATCAGGACCCGCTCGACATCATCCGGACCGGCGACTGGGTGCGCGTGGATGGCGACGCGGGCACGATCACGGTCTGGGATCGCACGCCCGGCTGAGCGACTTCCGCACGCATCGCGGTCAGCGGCGGTTCGTGTGATCGAGCCTCATTCCTGCCCGCTCGGGATCAACTCCTGTGCCCGGCCGTGCGGCTTTTCTCGCGAGCACTGCGGCGCGGGACATGCTAGCCTCGGCTCGGAGCCCGCATCAGCGGGCCATGGGAGGGGATCGCGACGATGATGGTCTTGACGGCGCTTGTGCTTGCCATTCTCTTCATTGTCCTCGCGACCGTCCGCCTCAAGCTGCATCCCGCCATCGCCCTGCTGCTGGCCGCCTTCGGCTTCGGCGCAGGCAGCGGAATGCAAGGGCCCGAGCTGATCGACACGGTCATCGCCGGCTTCGGCGGGACCATCGGCCAGATCGGCATCGTCATCATGGCCGGCGCGCTCATCGGCGTGTTTCTGGAGCGCTCGGGCGGGGCGCTCAAGCTGGCCGAGGCGGTACTCCGCCGCACGGGCGAGAAGCAGGTGCCCGCCACCATGGCCGGCATCGGTTATATCGTCTCGATCCCCGTCTTCTGCGATACGGCCTTCATCATCCTCTCCAGCCTCAACAAGGCGCTTTCCCGCCGCGCCGGCACCACCGCAGCCGTGGGCGCGACGGCACTCGCACTCGGCCTCTATGCCACGCACACGCTGGTTCCGCCCACGCCCGGCCCGCTGGCCGCAGCTGGCCTGCTCGGCGCCGATCTTGGCCTCGTCATTCTCTGGGGCGGCCTTGTGGCGCTGGTCGGCGCCGTCACCGGCTGGCTCTTCGCGATCACCATGGCCGCAAAGGTGGAAACCGCAGCCGAGGATGTGCCGGATGAGCCGGCCCTCATATCATCGACACAGGAGCCGGTCGTAGCGGGGCCGGGAGCGTTCCATTCCGCACTCCCCATCATCCTGCCCCTTCTTCTCATCCTGCTCCGGTCGGTCGTCACCCTGCCATCGCGCCCTCTGGGCGAAGGCAGCCTTGTGTATGCGATGGAAGTCATCGGCCATCCCATCATCGCTTTGGGCGTGGGCGTGGCGCTGGCTCTCACTCTGCCGCGCCGGTTCGAGCGGTCCATGCTGTCCGCCGAGGGCTGGACCGGCGAGGCGCTGGCGACGAGCGCGACGATCATTCTCATTACCGGCGCGGGCGGCGCATTCGGCCGGGTATTGCAGGCTTCCGACATTGCAAACATCGTCGGCGCCAGTGTGCAATCCGCCAATCTCGGGATTTTCCTGCCGTTCCTGGTGGCCGCCGCGATCAAGACCGCGCAGGGTTCCTCCACGGTCGCGATGCTGACGGCAGCAGGGTTGACCGCGCCCTTGCTGGCGGTGCTCGGGCTCGACAGTCCGAACGGCACGGCCCTTGCCACCGTCGCCATCGGGGCCGGGGCCATGGTCGTCAGCCACGCCAATGACAGCTATTTCTGGGTCGTCACCCAGTTTTCCGGCATGAGCGTGCGTGCCGGCTATCGTCTGCTCACGTTGGGCACATTGGTCGAAGGTCTCGTCTGCGCGGTCGCGGTCTGGCTACTCAGCCTCGCGCTGCTCTGAGGCCGTGAGTTCAACAACCCGCGACGCGAGCCGCTCCACTTCCCCTCGGTCATGGCTCACATAGAGGATCGGCAAACGCAATTCATCCCGGATGCGTTCGATCACGCTCATGATCTCATCCCGCCGGCCGGCGTCCAGCGAGGAAAGCGGCTCGTCCATCAGCAGGAAGCGCGGTCCGGCCAACAAGGCCCGGCCGATTGCTACACGCTGCGCTTCGCCGCCCGACAGGGTGCGCGGCCAGCGGGCGAGCAGATGGCCGATGCCGAGGAAATCCACAGCCTCGTTCAGCGTCATCCAGCGGCTTGCGGGGTCGGCCAGACGCCAGCCGTAGAGGAGATTGTCGCGCACCCGCTTGTGCGGGAACAGCCGGCCGTCCTGAAAGACATAGCCTGCCCGCCGGCGCTCAGGTGGCAGATCGATCCCAGCCGCGCTGTCGAACAGGCATTCGCCGCCGACGATGATCTGTCCCCGGTCCGGGCGGAGCAAGCCGGCCACCATGTTCAGCACCGAGGTCTTGCCCGCGCCCGACGGCCCGAACAGCGCCGTCACGCCGCCTTCGCTGCTTAGAACGAGCGAGATATCGGTCGCCCCGAGTTGCCGCGCGATGTCGATCTCAAAGGACATGGCCGCCCTTCCCAAACCCCGAACGGCGCGCGAGCCATTCCGAGACCAGCAGCGCGCCGAGCGAGAGCAGCACGGCGATGATCGCGAGGCGCGTCACGGCAGCCTCATTGCCGGGAATCTGCAACGCACCATAGATGGCCAGCGGGATGGTGCGGGTCTCACCGGGAATATTGGAGACGAACGTGATCGTCGCGCCGAACTCCCCGATGGAGCGGGCAAAGCCGAGCACCGCGCCGGCCAGAAGCCCCGGCCGGGCGAGCGGCAGCGTGATCGTGAAAAAGGTCCGCAGCGGCGAGGCACCCAGCGTACGCGCCGCTGCTTCCAGCCGGGGATCGACCGCCTCGATGGAGAGCCGCATGGCCCGCACCATCAAGGGCAGCGCCATGATCGCCGCCGCCAGCGCGGCTCCGGTCCAGCGGAACATGAACGTGACGCCCACCCATTCGGCAAACCAGCGCCCGATCGGGCCATTATTGCCGAACGCGATAAGCAACAGCCAGCCCATCACCACAGGCGGCAGGACCAGCGGCAGATGGACGAAGGCATCCAGCAACAGCTTGCCGGGAAAGCGCGCGCGGGCCAGCAGCCATGCGATGGCGAAGGCAACCGGCAAGGTCGCCAGCACCGCCACGCCGCTCACCTTGAGCGACAGCAGGATGATGTCCCACTCCTCGGCCGTCATGCCGCGCTACCCATTCCCGGCCATGGCATCAGCGGACCGAGAAGCCGCGCCGCGCGAAAATGGCTTTGCCTTCGCGTGAGAGAAGGAAGCGGCGGAAGGCCTCGGCATCGGGATGCTTCGAGGCTTTGAGCGTGGCGATGGGATAGCTGACCGGTGAATGGCTGTTTGCCGGAAACACGCCCACAACACGAACCTTGGAAGAAGCGCGCGCGTCCGTGGCATAGACGATGCCGAACGGCGCCTCGCCGCGCTCGACCAGCAGCAGCGCGGCCCGGACATTCTCCGCGATGGCGATGCGGTTCTGGACCGAAGGCCAGACGCCGAGCGCCATCAAGGCCGCCTTGCCATAGCGCCCCGCCGGCACTGCGTTGGGATCGGCCATGGCCAGCCGGCTGTTACCCAGAGCCTTCGCCAGCGGAAAATCGCGGCCAATACGCAGATTGGCGCGGCTGCCGGCCGGCACGATCAGGACGATGCGATTGGTCAGGAAGGAAGCTCGGGTCCCCGGCTTGAGCAGCCCCTTGTCGGCGACATGATCCATCCATTCCTCGTCCGCCGAGATGAAGAGATCGGCCGGCGCTCCTGCTTCGATCTGCCGCGCCAGGGCTGAGGAGCCGGCGAAGGAAAGCACCGGGGCTTCGTGCCGGCGCGCGGTCCAGGCCTTGGCGGCATCGTTCATGGCTTCCTGAAGGCTGGCGGCGGCGAGCACCAGCGGACCGCGCGCGAAGGCAGGCACGGGTGCGACGAGCAGGAGGCAGGCCAGCAGAAGGCCGAGGTAAACACGCAGTACAGAAGGCATGGACCGTCCCGAATAGCTATAGCCAGCCATATACAGGGTTAGACGGCAGGCGCAAAGCATCCGTGCAGGTGCGCGGGGGCCGCCGCCGTCAGTCCTTCTGGCTCTTGCGCGGTTCCGCCAGCATCGCCTGTGCCAGCGCGGTCTGGTCGGGGCAGGCCGAGGCGTCGCCGAGCCGGGCCTGCAAGGCGCGGTAATGCGCCAGCACCTGCTCGCCAAGCGCTGTTATTCGGGCGCCGCCGCCCTGAGATTTGCCTGGCGAGGTTTCCACCAGCGGCTCGCGCCAGCAGCGGTTCATCGCGTCGACAAGCAGCCAGGCGCGGCGATAGCTCATGTCCATCGCGCGCCCGGCAGCGGAAATGGAGCCGTTCTGCCGGATCGCGTCGAGCAGGTCCGCTTTCCCCGGCCCCATGGCGATCTCATCGCCACAAAAGAGCTGGATCTTGATCTTGATACCGGCCGGATTTGACATGAGCGGACCATAAGATGGCCCATTCACGCCAGCAATGGGTAAAGGGGAGAGACTCAGGCCAGCTCCACCGGCGTCGTTTCGTAACCGCCCTCGGCAAGTGCCTGCATCAGCCGCTGGAGATGCGCCTCGTCGCGCGTCTCGCATTCGATGTCGGTGATGAGTCCCTTGGCGGGCAGCGAGGTGAACACGCGCTGATGATAGACCTCGATGATGTTGACCTGCTGCTCGTGGAAAATGCGCGAGACATGATAGAGCGCGCCCGGCCGGTCCTGCAGGCGGATACGCAGGCGCGCCAAACGGCCCGAGCGCGCCAGATCGCGCAGCAGCACATTGGCGAGCAAGCGCGTATCGATATTGCCGCCGCACAGCACGAGGCCCACGGTCTTGCCCGCGAACATCGCCTTGTGTTCGATCAGCGCGGCCAGCCCGGCAGCACCGGCGCCCTCCACCACGGTCTTCTCGATCTGCAAGAGCAGGCTCACGGCTTGCTCCAGCGCCCGTTCCGTGACCAGCACCACGTCGTTGGCGAGCGCGGAGACGAACCTGCG
>Ga0160433_100405_pt1 | contig 23350 bp, 20 predicted proteins | sample HID1972K_E0MG_FD_108235 | JGI IMG/M metagenome (GOLD analysis project Ga0160433, IMG submission 108235) | Enriched pill bug-associated microbial communities from UW Madison campus, WI, USA - HID1972K_E0 MG | ecosystem: Host-associated > Arthropoda: Insects > Digestive system > Unclassified ...
AACAACATTAAATAGAAATAAATGGCAATCTTAGCATTTCAAAAACCGGATAAAGTTATCATGCAGAAATCGACTGATTTTGATGGTCAATTTGAATTTCGTCCGTTAGAACCAGGATTTGGTATAACCATAGGTAATGCTTTACGTCGTATATTGCTTTCTTCATTAGAAGGATATGCAATTACTGCAACACGGTTTTCCGGAGTTTCCCACGAGTTTTCTACCATTAAAGGTGTTGTAGAGGATGTAACGGAAATTATTCTTAATTTGAAACAAGTACGTTTCAAAAAGACTGGTGAATTAGGTGATACAGAGAAGATTTTCATCGTGATTAATGGACAAGAACAATTTAAAGCAGGTGATATCACTAAGTTCTCATCTAACTTTACAGTTCTGAATCCAGATCTAGTAATCTGTAATCTTGATAATAATATTCCTTTAGAAGTTGAAATAACAGTGAGCAAAGGCAGAGGATATGTGAATGCTGAAGAAAACAAAGTTGCAGATTCTGCGCTTGGTGTTATCGCCATTGATTCAATCTTTACTCCTATTATTAACGTAAAATATACAATCGAGAATTTCCGTGTTGAGCAAAAAACTGACTACGAGAAATTACTTTTGGATATTTCTACAGATGGATCTATTCATCCTGAAGATGCATTGAAAGAGGCAGCTAAGATTTTGATTCACCACTTTATGCTTTTTTCTGACGAGAATATCTTATTGGAATCTCAAGCTAAAGAAGAAACGAAAGAAGTTGATGAAGAGATTTTACACATGCGTAAAGTTTTAAAAACTGAATTGGTAGATTTAGATCTTTCAGTTCGCGCATTGAATTGTCTTAAAGCTGCTGATATACGCACATTAGCTGAATTGATTTCTTATGACGTTGCTGATATGTTAAAATTCAGAAACTTTGGTAAAAAATCTTTAACTGAAATTCAAGAATTAGTAAAATCAAAAGGTTTGTCTTTCGGGATGAATCTAAATAAATTTAAATTAGACGAAGACTAGATCTTCAAATTAACAAGCGACCTGCTGCATAATTCCCTCCTAAAATTAGTCGAGACGGTATGCACAAATTTTAATAAAAATGAGACACGGAAAAAAATTCAATCACTTAGGCCGCACCAACAGCCACCGCCAGGCAATGTTGTCAAATATGGCTACTTCGCTTTTAAAACATAAGCGTATTACCACAACTTTAGCTAAAGCAAAAGCTTTGCGTCAATATGTTGAGCCTCTTATTACAAAATCAAAGACAGACTCAACACATTCTCGTCGTACTGTATTCTCTTATTTGAAAGATAAAGACGCTATCACTATTTTGTTCCGCGAGATATCTACAAAGGTTGCTAATAGACCTGGAGGTTATACTCGTATTATAAAGTTAGCTAATCGTTTGGGAGATAACTCTGAAATGGCAATTATAGAACTTGTTGATTACAATGAGGTTTATAATAATAGCGGAGAGACTAAAGTTGAGAAGAAGACTACACGTCGTCGTGGTTCTTCTAAGAAAAAAGCGGAAGCTCCTGAAAAAGTAGAAGCCATTGAAGAAGCTACAATCGTAGAAGATTCTTCAACTGAAAAAGCAGAAGAAGTTGAAAAAGCAGAAGATGCAGAATCAACTGAAGATAAAAAAGAGGATTAAGCAATACGTTTAATTCAATAAAAAGAAAGCACCCAAATCTTATAGGTTTGGGTGCTTTCTTTTTGGTCAATTTTTCTTGGCAAATTTTCAATTATTATGGCATGATTGTGACATCGTGCCATTTTGACACCAGTATGGAATTAAAACATGTGTTTTTATAGGTAATATGGATCAAAGTTCTTGCTTGGTATAAGGTTTGATAAGTAACTAATGTTATTCTTATTAAATAAATTGAAAAAATAAAACATATGTCAAAAATTATTGGAATCGACTTGGGAACTACAAACTCCTGTGTTGCAGTAATGGAAGGGAACGAGCCTGTTGTAATTTCTAACAATGAAGGTAAAAGAACAACACCATCTATTGTTGCTTTTGTAGAAAATGGTGAAAGAAAAGTTGGGGATCCTGCTAAGCGTCAAGCTATTACAAATCCAACTAAAACTATTTCATCCATCAAGCGTTTTATCGGACAAACTTTTAATGAGGTTACTTCTGAGATAGAGCGTGTTCCTTATAAAGTTGTTAAAGGCGATAACAATACCCCTCGTATTGTTATTGATGACAGGAAATATACTCCTCAGGAGATATCTGCAATGACTTTGCAGAAAATGAAAAAGACTGCCGAAGATTTCTTAGGTCAAGAAGTGACTGAAGCCGTTATTACGGTTCCTGCTTACTTTAATGATGCACAGCGTCAAGCAACAAAAGAAGCTGGTGAAATTGCAGGATTGGTAGTTAAGCGTATCATTAATGAACCAACTGCTGCTGCTCTTGCTTATGGCTTGGATAAGGCTCATAAGGATATGAAAATTGCAGTGTTTGACTGCGGTGGTGGTACGCATGACGTTTCAATCCTTGATCTAGGAGATGGTGTATTTGAGGTGAAATCTACGGATGGTGATGTACACTTAGGTGGGGATGATTTTGACCAGGTAATCATTGATTGGTTGGTAGAAGAATTTAAAAACGAAAATAGTGGCTTTGATTTAACAAAGGATGCTATGGCTTTACAACGTTTGAAGGAAGCTTCTGAAAAGGCAAAAGTTGAATTATCAAGCGCTACTACAACTGAGATCAACTTACCTTATATCACAGCTGATCAAACAGGACCTAAGCATTTGGTTCGTAATCTTTCACGTGCAAAGTTCGAGCAATTAGCAGATAGTTTAATTAAACGTACCATTGATCCTTGTCGTTCAGCATTGAAGAATGCCGGATACGATAAGTCTGATATTGATGAGATTATTTTAGTTGGAGGTTCGACTCGTATTCCTGCTATTCAGGAAGCTGTAAAGAATTTCTTTGGAAAAGAACCATCTAAAGGTGTAAATCCAGATGAAGTTGTAGCCTTAGGTGCTGCTATTCAGGGTGGTGTATTGACTGGTGAGGTTAAAGACGTTTTATTACTTGACGTAACACCTCTTTCTTTGGGTATTGAAACCATGGGTGGTGTTATGACCAAATTAATAGAATCTAATACTACCATACCAAGTAAAAAATCTGAAGTCTTCTCAACAGCTTCTGATAATCAACCTTCGGTAGAAATTCATATTCTCCAAGGAGAGCGACCAATGGCTGCCCAAAACCGTACAATTGGACGTTTCCATTTAGATGGTTTGCCACCTGCACCAAGAGGTATCCCTCAAATTGAAGTTACTTTCGATATTGATGCTAACGGTATTCTACATGTATCTGCCAAGGATAAAGCTACAGGTAAGGAACAGAAAATACGTATTGAGGCATCTTCTGGTTTGACAGATGATGAGATCAAAAGAATGAAAGAAGAAGCAGAGGCAAATGCCGAAGTTGATAAAAAAGCAAAAGAAGAGGTTGATAAAATCAATGCTGCAGATGCATTAATCTTCTCTACTGAAAAACAGTTAAAAGAATACGGTGATAAGATCTCAGCTGATAAGAAAGCTCCGATAGAAGAAGGCCTTAAGAAGGTAAAGGATGCTCATGCAGCTCGTGACTTTGACGCATTAGATTCAGCTCAAACCGAATTGCAAGAGGCATGGAATGCTGCATCTGAAGAGATGTACAAGGCATCACAAGAAGGAGGCGCTCAGCAGCCTGAAAATCCGTCGGCAGGAGGAGCTTCATCTGGGCAGGGCGGAGATGATGTAACAGATGTCGATTTTGAAGAAGTAAAAGAAGACGATCAAAAATAAGTTCGATCTAATAAAAAAGAGAAGGGGTTCCAATATATTGGAACCCCTTCTCTTTTTTATTAGATGTTTATGTTTTTATTAAAATTATAATATTTATTTCCACAGGTTTTCAGGATAGACCCCTTCCTGGATCAATTTTGAAATGCTCTCCTGTACAATTGGCTTATCCTCTTTATAAGTTACCCCAAACCATTTTTCAGATGTAGGAATAGTCTTGAACGTAGCTTTGTTTTCTTTGATCAATTCATCCGCTACCAAAGGAATAAAAAATTCTGCTTTAGGGTTCATGTGATTTGCTTCAACGAACTTTTTAAAGAGCTCCAGTGTTGCATTGAAAATTGCCGGAGTGAATCCCCAGAAATTCATGGATACGCGCGCGTCCAAAGGTAATTCAACCTCCTGATCATTATCTTCAAAAAAGATGTGCTTTTCTCCATCAATATCTTTGAAATAGACTTTTGTCCGTTCTACAATCTCTGTCATATTTCCCTGGTCATCCACCTTACATACACCTCTGGATACAGATCCATAATCAGATAAAGTTTTGTCAGCACGAAAACCCATCAAAGCAAATGAATTGTCGTTTACTTCTTTTGTTAAGAAGTCTGCCATCTTTTTAAAAGAGTCGTAGCCATAGTAATCATCTGCATTAATTACACAGAAAGGTTCGTTAATAACATCCTTTGCAGCCAATACCGCATGGGCTGTTCCCCAAGGCTTTGCTCTTTCAACTTCCCTTTCAATGTCATATTTCTTAAGGTTAAAGTCTTGGAAAACATAGTCTGTTTTAATCTTATTCTTTAGTTTAGGTTCATAAATAGATTTAAAGTTTTCTTCGAATTCTTCTTTTATTATAAAGATCACTTTCCCAAAACCAGCACGAATTGCATCATATATTGAATAGTCTATTATTGTTTCTCCATTAGGGCCAAATGCGTCAATCTGTTTCATACTGCCATAGCGGCTTGCCATACCTGCAGCCAGAATTAAAAGAGTAGGTTTTTTCATTATTAAAGTTGTCTTATTTATTAAAGTTTTACAGCTTTTTTCTGCTCAAGAGAGCAGAGTTTGTTTGATGTTTCTCAATTTATAAATAACATGAGAGACAGCTCTATTGTTCTCTATTATTCTTTTATTAATAAAAGAATAATTTTATTTAGCAAAAGATCGATAGTCTTTATCCGCTTCCAAGGAATTCACAACCTCATAAAGTAAGCGGATTGCATTGTCTACATCATCGATATGAGCCATTTCGACTGTAGTGTGCATATAACGTAAAGGAAGTGAGATTAATGCCGAAGCTACTCCCATATTGGAATAAGCAAAGGCATCTGTATCAGTTCCTGTAGTTCTCGAAGAAGCCTGTCGTTGGAATGGAATATTTTTATCCTTTGCGGTATCTACAATCAGTCTGTTTAGATTTATCTGAACTGCCGGAGCGTAAGAAACCACCGGACCAAGTCCGCATGCTAAATCGCCCTGTACATTCTTCTCTATCATAGGAGTTGTAGTGTCATGCGTTACATCTGTAACGATCGCTACATTTGGTTGTATACGTGCAGCAATCATTTCTGCACCCTTTAATCCAATCTCTTCCTGAACTGAGTTAACAATATATAAACCGAATGGTAGTTTTTTCTTATTTTCTTTTAAAAGCCGGGCAACTTCCGCAATCATAAAACCTCCAATGCGGTTATCCAATGCTCGTCCAACATAATATCGATCATTTAAGATAGTAAATTCATCTTCGTAAGTTATTACAGAACCCACATGGATTCCCAAAGCTTCAACCTCTTCTTTGGATGTACAGCCACAATCCAAAAAGATGTTCTTTTGATTAGGATTTTCTTCCTTTTCTTTTCCTGATCTTGTATGAATAGCCGGCCAGCCAAACACAGCTTTTCGAATGCCTTGGTCGGTGTGGATATTAACTCTTTTTGAAGGTGCGATCTGATGATCTGATCCACCATTTCTAATTACATAGATCAGTCCTTCGTTATTAATATAATTTACAAACCAGGAGATCTCATCTGCGTGAGCCTCTAAAACAACTTTATATTTAGCTTTCGGATTAATTACACCCACGGCAGTGCCATAGGTATCAGTAAAAGATTCATCTACATATTGATTTATATAATCTAGCCAAATTCGTTGACCCTCCCATTCGAACCCTGTAGGGGAAGGGTTATTAAGGTAGTTTTCTAAAAAGTCAATAGATTTTTGATTAACAATTTTGCTTTGTATTGTTTTGTTCTTACTCATGAAAATTAAATTTATAGTGGAATGTTACCATGTTTCTTTTTAGGAAGATTAACTACTTTATTCTCTAACATTTTAAATGCATAGATTAGTTTTTGACGGGTTTGAGCAGGCTCAATAACCTCATCAACGAAACCTCTTTCAGCAGCCCGGTAAGGGTTGGCAAATTTATCTGAATACTCTTTTTCTTTTTCTAACCATTTTGTCTGTTTATCCTCAGCAGCAGTGATTTCTTTCTTAAAAATAATTTCAGCAGCTCCTTTAGCACCCATAACAGCAATCTCAGCTGTTGGCCAGGCATAATTCATATCTGCACCAATATGTTTACTATTCATTACACAGTAAGCACCTCCATAGGCCTTTCGTGTAATTACGGTGATTCTTGGAACCGTAGCTTCACTAAAAGCGAATAATAATTTAGCACCGTGTGTAATAATACCATTCCATTCCTGGTCAGTACCCGGTAAAAAACCAGGAACATCTTCAAGCACCAATAGTGGTATGTTAAAGCAGTCACAGAAACGCACAAATCGCGCTCCTTTAATGGATGCTTTTATATCTAAAACACCTGCCAGTGAAGCTGGCTGATTGGCAACAATACCAATGCTTCTGCCGGCAATTCTGGCAAAGCCAACAACAATATTTTCTGCAAAATCTTTATGAATCTCTAAAAACGATTCCTCATCAGTCAACTCTTGAATAACCTCCCGGATATCATAGGGCTGTGAAGGGTTTTCCGGAATAATGTCGTTTAACTTTAGACGTAATTCATCCTTTGCCTGATATTCTTTTCTTGCCGGTTCATCCTCACAATTTTGAGGCATGTAGCTGAGCAGATCTTTTATTCTGTTAATTGCTTCCAATTCATTTTCACAAGCAAAATGGGTTACTCCCGATTTGGTAGCGTGCGCATCTGCTCCTCCTAATTCCTCAGCTGTCACCGCTTCGTGAGTAACTGTTTTCACCACATTCGGACCCGTTACAAACATATAGGAGGTGTTCTTCACCATTAAAGTGAAATCCGTGATGGCAGGAGAGTATACAGCACCACCGGCACTAGGACCCATAATAGCTGAAATTTGTGGAATAACTCCTGAAGCAAGCGTATTCCGATAGAAGATGTCTGCATAACCACCCAATGATACCACGCCTTCTTGGATCCTGGCACCTCCTGAATCATTTAGCCCGATAATAGGAGCTCCGTTCTGAACAGCAAGATCCATTATCTTGCAGATCTTTTCAGCATAGGTTTCCGACAAAGAGCCTCCAAATACGGTGAAATCTTGTGAGAAGACATATACCGCACGTCCGTTAATCGTTCCATAACCAGTAACAACACCATCACCCGGATATTTTTCTTTCTCCATGCCGAAGTCAGTGCTGCGATGGGAAACGAACATCCCGATCTCCTGAAATGATCCCTCATCCAATAAAAAAAGGAGTCGTTCACGTGCGGTAAGCTTTCCTTTTTTATGTTGGCTTTCAATACGTGCAGCACCTCCGCCCAGCATAGCAAGAGCCGTTCTATCTTTTAATAGTTGAAATTTATCTTTCAATTTAATCGATTTTGAAATTAAGGAATGTTTTATTGAATAACCTCCGATAAAGGTAAGAAATTTGTTTGTTTAAGTCTGACTGATAAAAGGAAATGAAAATCAGATTATTTTTTGATATTTTGTTTACGGAACCAAGCATAAATTCTTAATATTGTAACAATATTATAATTTTTCTGAAATTAATACCCTCCAAGTAATGTGTACTAAAAAATTTGATAATGAAAAACTCACCCAGAGTTTTGAAAAGATTATGGCTGGAAACAGAGAATGGGCACAAGAAGTACAGAATGATGAGACCGGCCTATTTCAAGAACTTGCTAAAGGACAACATCCCGATTTATTATGGATAGGCTGTTCTGATAGTAGAGTTCCGGCAAACCAAATAACGGGCACTCGCCCAGGCGATGTATTTGTACATCGTAACGTTGCCAATGTATGTGTGCATTCAGATATGAATATGTTAAGCGTACTTGACTTTGCTGTAAATATTCTAAAAGTTAAGCATATTATTGTTGCCGGTCATTACGGCTGCGGTGGTATAACAGCTGCTATGAATAGAAAGCAATATGGATTGCTAGATAATTGGTTAATACATTTAAAAGATGTGTATCAGATACATGCCGCTGAATTAAATGCTATTATCGATATAGAAAAAAGAGAAGAACGTTTTGTAGAGCTCAATGTTGTAGAGCAAGTTGCTAATTTATGTAAAACAACAATTGTACAAAATGCATGGCAAGAACGAGATGATCTGGCCATTCATGGTATGGTAATCAAAGTAGCGACCGGAGAACTTGTAGACCTGAATGTTACAGCTACAAAAGCAGATAACCGGCTAGAGCAATTCTTTTCTTTTGACGACTAGCGAGATTATTCTTCTTCCATAAACGGATACCGATAGTTTGTTGGGGAGTCAAAAACTTCTTTAATTGTACGTGGAGAAACCCAGCGCAACAAATTGATCATTGATCCAGCCTTATCGTTGGTTCCAGAACCTCTGGCACCTCCGAAAGGTTGTTGCCCAACTACGGCTCCGGTGCATTTGTCGTTGATATAAAAATTCCCGGCAGTATTTTTCAATGCTTCTGTAGCCTGAGCAATGGCATACCTGTCTTGCGCAATCACGGCTCCGGTTAAGGCGTAGATAGAAGTTCCATCAACAAGCTTTAAGGTTTCTTCAAATTTATCGTCTTCATAAACGAATATGGTAAGAACAGGTCCGAATAATTCATCGCATAAGGTAATGTAAGTTGGCTTTGATGCTACAAGAACTGTTGGTTCAATAAAATAACCCTTATTTTTATCATAGTTTCCTCCGATAAGAATAGCTACGTCAGGATCATTTTTGGCAGCATCTATGTAACCTGCTAATTTGTCGAACGACTTCTCATCGATAACTGCATTAATGAAGTTACTAAAGTCTTCAACACCGCCCATCTTGAAAGAGGAGATGTCACGAATCAGAGTTTCTTTTAATGCAGGCCATAAACTCGCTGGAATATACACCCTGGATGCGGCAGAGCATTTTTGCCCCTGATATTCGAAGGCTCCTCTTATAATTGCAGTATTGGCAATCTCTACATTAGCAGATGGATGAACCAGGATAAAGTCCTTTCCACCAGTTTCTCCCACTATGCGTGGATAGGTTTTATAGATATGGATATTCTCTCCGATTGTTTTCCATATATTTTGAAAAACAGCTGTCGAACCGGTAAAGTGTATTCCTGCAAAATCCGGATGTTTAAAGATAATGTCTCCAGCTTCCGGGCCATCGACATAGATTAAATTAATTACTCCGGCTGGTAATCCTGCTTCTTTAAACAACTCCATAATTACATTGGCAGCATAGATTTGAGTATCCGCCGGTTTCCATACAACCACGTTTCCCATGAGAGCAACACTGCTAGGCAGGTTGCCGGCAATAGCAGTAAAATTAAAAGGAGTTAATGCGAACACGAAACCCTCCAGCGGTCTGTGCTCCACTTTATTCCATACGCCACGTGGAGATATGGGCGGCTGCTGAGCATAGATCTCGCTCATATATTCCACATTAAAACGAAGGAAATCAATAAGTTCACAAGCAGAATCTATCTCTGCCTGATAGGCATTCTTTGATTGCCCCAACATGGTAGCAGCGTTTAACTTGCTTCTATACGGTCCGGCAATTAAGTCGGCAGCCTTTAAAAAGATAGCAGCTCTTTCCTGCCATGCCAATTTCTCCCAATCTTTTTTGGCATCTAATGCTGCTTGAATAGACGCATTAACATGGTTCTTATCACCTTGATGATAATGACCTAAAATATGTTGATGATCATGTGGTGGTCGTAAAGCCTTTTTATTATTGGTTCGCACTTCCTCACCTCCAATATACATTGGAATATCGGCTTCAAAAGAGCGTGCAGTTTCAATGGCTTCTTTTAATAATTTGCGTTCTGTGCTGCCTGGTGCATAAGAGAGAACCGTTTCATTAACAGGTGTGGGTACCTTGAAAAATCCCTTTGACATAGTAAATGCTTTTAGATACAAAGATATTGTTTTATATAAAACGCGCCGTTCGTAATTAGTTATATCATTGTAAACTTAAATTATTGTTTATTTTTGATCTGAAATGATTAACACACTTCGATTACTTTTATGGCCGTTTTCTTTACTTTATGGACTGGTGATTGCTATTCGCAATTTCCTGTATGACAAGAACATTTTTAAATCTCAAAAGTTTGATCTGCCGGTTATTGTAATTGGAAACCTAGCGGTTGGCGGTACAGGTAAAAGTCCATTAACTGAATACCTGATTCGTTTATTAAAAGATTCTTTTAAAGTAGCAAGCTTAAGCAGAGGTTATGGCAGAGAAACAACAGGATTTATATACGTTGAAAAAACCGATAGCTTTACAAAGGTTGGAGACGAGCCCTTACAGTTTAAAACTAAATATCCCGAAGTTACAGTTGCTGTATGCGAAGATCGAGTAGAAGGAATAAAGAAATTGAAAGATACCAATGAGGTTATAATTTTGGACGATGCCTTTCAACATCGAGCACTAACTCCTGGTTTAAGTATCTTGTTATTTGATTATGAAACCTTGTTTAAGCCTCGCTTATTTTTACCTGCCGGTAATTTACGCGATTCATTTACACAGCGTAAAAGAGCAGATGTTATTATTATCACAAAAACACCCTCTTTACTATCCGAAGAAAAAAGAATAGCTGCTCTTAAAAGTGTAGCTGCAAATGCTAATCAGCAGGTTTTATTTTCTTCGTTAAGTTATGACAGTCCTTATAATATATTTAATGTTACAGAAACTAATGACGATATTCTAGATCAAGAGAGCGATATTTTATTGGTTACCGGTATTGCAAATCCAAAGCCTCTAGTGAATTATTTAGAAGGTAAGTGCCGCAAAATTGAGTTGATCTCATATCCCGACCATCACAGCTATACAGAGAAAGATATTGAGTCTATTGTTAAAAAGTACACAGCTTTATCTTCCAATAGGAAGTTCATTGTTAGTACTGAAAAAGACCTGCAACGTTTAAAGGATTTTTTAAATACACCTCTTTTAAACGGTTTGCCCATCTGGATTATATCAGTCAAAGCCTGTTTCAATGAAGAAGATACTCGGCTTTTCTCCTCTCTTATCTTAAACTATTGCCGCAAAAAGGTAAAGTGAAGAGATAATAGTATTTTCGTAAAAAATAAAGATTATGTATAGAGAGCTAGAAGAAACGTTAAAATATATCAACCAGCATGTCGGTGATTTTAAACCAGAGGTTGGAATAATATTGGGTACCGGACTTGGCAAGCTTGCCGGTGAAATCGAGATAGAAAAACAACTAATGTATGCTCATATTCCTAATTTTCCTGTTTCCACAGTTGAATTTCATTCCGGTAAATTAATATTTGGTACACTCAATGGCAAAAGAGTGGTTGCTATGCAAGGCCGTTTACATTATTACGAAGGCTATTCTATGCAACAAATAACATTTCCGGTACGTATTTTAAAACTGCTGGGCATCGAAAAACTATTTGTTTCTAATGCCAGTGGTTCATTAAACCCGGCTATAAAGAAAGGCGACCTCGTGTGTATCGAGGATCATATCAATCTTCTTCCTAATAACCCTTTGCGTGGTAGTAATTTGGATAGACTAGGCCCTCGTTTTCCTGATATGAGTAAACCGTATTGCAAAAAGATACAGAAGGAAGCCATAGAAATTGCTGCTAAAAAGAACATAAAAATGCATCAGGGTGTTTATGTTGCAATTATGGGGCCCAATCTTGAAACGCGTGCGGAGTATCGTTATATGCGTATTATTGGCGGTGATATTGTAGGAATGAGTACCGTTCCGGAAGTGATTGTGGCTAATCATATGGGTTTAAAAGTATTCGCCATATCGGTTGTTACTGATGAGGGTTTTCACGAAGATCTGCAGCCGGTTTCTTTTGAAGAAATTGTGGAGGTCGCCGCACAAACAGAACCATATATGACGGAGATTTTAAAAGAATTAATAGCTTTGTAAAGAATGATGAACTTCCGCTTTTTTATAATTGGAGTCCTTTTATGTCTCGCCTCGCAATCCCTTTTTGCACAGGTTCCAATAGGAAGTGGAGAACAATGGGGTGAAGATCTAGATTCTCTTAGAAATGCAGAGGAATTAAAGGAAGATTCAATTATTTACAATGCAAGTTACATTCGGTATACTACATTAGATCGTATGAAGCTGGGCACTTATACGGTTCAGATAGATACCAGCCTTAGAGGATTTCAATATTATAACCCTCAGAATAATCCTTATAATCCAAGCATTAATACTGGAAGTTACGGATTACCAACACGCGATCTGCTTTTTAGTCCATCAAAAACTATAGGCTTTCAGACCGGTTTTCACAGTCTTGAGCGCTATTTGCTTCATCCGGACTCTATTCGTTACTATCGGGCTCGTTCACCATTTTCAGAACTGGGTTTTGTAACAGGCGATCAGGTTTTTCGGGCAACGGTAGCACAAAATGTTACCCCTAAATGGAGTGTTGGAGGTGAGCTGAATTTTGCTCTTGCAAAAGGTTTCTATCAGAATCAACGATACAATGATTCAAAAGCAGCTATTTTCTCATGGTATGAATCTGATAATAATCGGTATAATCTTTTAACCAACATGGTATTTAATACCTTGGTCGCGACAGAAAATGGATCGGTATTGAATGATACTCTTTTTGACGTTAAAGGAAGACAGGCCAGTGAAGCAGAAATTGTAAGACTGAACGGGCAAAGAGAAGAACGTCCCCGGCAAACGTGGAAGGACTATAGCTTCTTTCTTCGTCAAAGCTTTTTTATCGGTAGAATTGACTCTATTAGTCCCGGGACACAAGAATTGCAAATCTTGCCTACACAGCGTGTTTCTCATACTTTACAACTCAGCAGTAAAAAGTTTAAGTTCTATAAAAATGAGGATGATGCAAATGGTGCCTTTCCATTTACGCAAGATCCTGCTATTCTAACCAACGATTCAACACGCTTAAAATCAATCAGCAATGAATTTGGATATAGTTTTTATCTGCGTGGTAAATCTACCTCTTTTATAAAAAACGAAGTAAAGCTTGATTTACGTCTTCAAAATGAAATATCCTGGTTTAATGCCAAGGATGATAAGTTTAGCTTTCAAAATACAACTTTAAAAGCCGGTATTGGCTACCGCTTTAGTGATCGGGTCAACATTATAGGAGATCTTAATCAGATTGTTGCCGGTAGAAATTTTGGCGACTATCTCTATGAAGCGAATGCCAACTTCTTACTTAGCAATACAGTAGGTCGTATAATTGTGGGTGGTTATATACAAAATAAATCACCGGAATATCTTTTTGAACACGTTAATTACCAATATCATAAGTGGCCTGAAAATGGAGATGGCGCATTTAATTTCGATAAAACCAAGATCAACAACCTTTCTTTTACTTACGAAAATACTAAACTGGGTTTTACAGGCAAGGCAGAATATTTCCTGATGAATAATTATCTCTACTATAAGGAAGTTGACAATCCGGATTTAACTGAGATATTGATGCGAAAAATAGAACCTGCTCAAATAGCCGGTAATATAAATATGTTGAAGATTTCGGTGGGAGAGAAGCTTACATTCGGTAGATTCCATTTTGATAATTATGCCGTTTATCAGAAGTCTGATTATATGAATGTATTGCAAACTCCTGAATTATATACATGGCATAGTTTCTATTATAATAACATCCTTGTAAAGGTTGTAAACTTTAATATTGGATTCGATGTGCGTTTCAATACACCTTTTGTAGCTCCTTCTTATGCCATAAACGTTAGTCAGTTTTACAATGATAATGCTGATATTGAATTCTCAACTTATCCAGTCGTAGACTTGTGGTTAACTGCCACTCTTAAACGGACAAACTTCTTTCTTCGATATGATTATGCTAACCAGGGATTGTTATCGAACGGTTATTATACGGTTAGACGTTACCCTATGGCAGATGCAAATCTCCGATTTGGATTAACATGGAAGTTTTATGATTAAGTTATTTGAAATATTATCTTTGTGAATTAAAATTGAAAAATATGAGTAAAGCAATAATAAAAACTGAAAAGGGAGATATGACAGTAGAGTTCTACGATAAAGATGCCCCTAATACTGTAGCGAATTTCTTAAAGTTAGCAAAGTCTGGCTATTACGATGGAGTAACTTTCCACCGTGTAATTCCTGATTTTGTAATTCAAGGAGGAGATCCGACAGGAACAGGTGCAGGTGGTCCGGGTTATTCAATTGATTGCGAGCTTGAGGGTGAAAATCAATACCATGACCGTGGTGTTTTATCGATGGCACATGCAGGTAGAAATACAGGCGGTTCCCAGTTCTTTATTTGCCATAGCCGTAACAATACTGCTCATCTTGATAGAAATCATACTTGTTTTGGTAAAGTAGTAGAGAACGTAGATGTTGTTGATGATATCCGTCAGGGAGATAAAATCACAGGCGTTGAAATTATAGAAGAATAAAATATTCGGTTTCGAAATTGTTAGAACTGAGTCATAAAGAATATACATGAATTTAAGAGGAATTGTTGCAGTATCGGGAAAACCCGGTCTCTTTAAGTTAATAGGACAGAATAAAGCGGGTTATGTACTTGAAACTCTGGATGCTCAAAAGGTTAAATCAGTAGTAAGCTTATCTACCAGTAAAATGGCTTCTCTTGAAGATATTACTATTTTTGGTGAAGAGGATGATATCCGTTTGCCTGATGTTTTTGAACAGATGAAGGCTGAAGAGAATTTACCCGATGTTAAAACAGCCAAAGGTGATGAACTACGTGATTTCTTCAGAGTGGTGGCCCCACATCACGATGAAGACCGTGTTTATAGTTCTGACATAAAGAAAATTATAAGTTGGTTTAGGATATTAAAGGAACTGCCTTTATTTAATGAAGAGGCGCCGGAACCTTTAGAAGCTGTCGCAGAGAAAGCTGCATCAAAGGAATAGTAAAAACCAACATAAAAATTTAAAAGGTGTCTTTAAAGGCACCTTTTTTAGTTAGTGAAATAAATTAGCAGTGCAATGATTAATACTCCTATAATAATTGCAATGGTCATAGATCTGCTTTCGCTTACCTGGTTTCCACCTTTATAACGATAGTTCCTTTTTCCAAAATTACTCATAGCTTATTTTCCTTTCATTATTTTAATAATTCTACCTATTAGATGAATCTGACAGCCCTTTTCCATAAAATAATTGCTCTAATCTATTCGTGATGATAGGGCTCACCTTTCAAAATGCTAAACGCCCGATACAATTGTTCACTAAAGAACAAACGAACCATCTGATGCGAAAAAGTCATTTTTGAAAGGGAAATTTTAGCATCAGAACGATCTTCAATGTTTACATCAAAACCATAGGGGCCGCCAATAACAAAAATAAGATGTTGGGTACTCGACAGCATCTTCTTACTTAAAAAAGTAGCGAACTCTATCGATCGGTATTCCTTGCCTCGCTCATCTAATAGTATAACACAATCTCCGTTATTAATATGTTTTAATATTTGTTCAGATTCTTTTGCCTTTTGCTGTTCCTTGCTTAGATTTTTACTGTTCTTTATATCCGGAATAACAATCATTTTAAAATTAATATAAAATTTTAAGCGTTTTTGATAGCTGTCAATACCTTCAATTAAATAGGAATCGTCGGTTTTACCGATACAAATAAGGCTTATCTTCATGAAGGCTGCTTTTTATAACCTGAAATAACTGTAAAGTTAATTTTTCAAAGCCGTTCTTAAAGATTAAATTCGGAATTTATTATAAACATGAGCTTTCAGAAAGAAGAATACTACCAGAGTAATATAACGGATACCACAGCCCGTATTAACGAATTGAGTAGCAAAATCAATCGTTTTTCGTTTCTACGGCTTGCTTTAATTCTTGTAGGAGGTTTTACTCTGTTCCAGGTAATACAGTCGGAGCAGGTCGCGCTTACCTTAATTACTTTTATCGGAATTGTAATCTTGTTTTTCTGGTTAGTCTTCATTCAAAGTAAACTGGTTAAAAATAAGGAAGCATTTGAACGCTTCTTGAAAATAAACGAGAATGAAATTACAGTCTACAACAATCGTAGCAACAATATCTATAATAATGGAGAAGCTTATGTAGACGATAAGCATTTATATAGCTCTGATTTGGATATATACGGCGATTCTTCGCTGTTTCAATTAGTTAATAGATGTTCGAGCATTAATGGCATTCGAAAGTTGGCAGAGTGGCTGAATAAGCCTCCAGGGAAACAAGATATTGAAGCCAGACAGGAGTTTGTTGAAGAGCTATCTGCCAATTTTGACTTTTGGCAAAATATTCAGGCTCAACTGATTTTTACACTCGACAAGCCTACGGATTATAAGAAGAAATTAGAAATCTATCTTTCTAAGACGATCCCTATAACGTCAATTAAGTTCCTTAGAACCTATGTAAAGATCACTCCATTTTTAATGCTTGCTTTATTAGCAGGAAGTTTTTTCTCCTCTAAGCTATTGGCGCTGTTTATAATTGTCGGTATCCTTCACCTGCTATTGAGTATTTTCTTTGCCGGGAAAGTTAATCAAATCGTTTCGGATGTAAACATTGCCGGTAGTGCATTGCTGTCCTTTTCTTCTATTTTCCAATCCATTGAACAACGATCCTGGAAAAGTGAATTAGCTAAGTCTTTGCTTAGTAATATTGAGGCTGAAACGAATAGCCCCGTTTCGCAGTCCATTAAAAACCTGTCCAAGATCTGTGAACGCCTGGATGTGCGTTTAAATGTCTTTGTTGGAACTGCATTAAATGTATTCTTATTGTGGGATCTGAAACAAGTATTTGCTTTAGAAGAATGGCGTAAAACACAATCATTAGGTATTCCGGAAGCATTTGATCTGCTATCAGAATTTGAAGCTATCGGAAGCATGGCAACTTTGCATTTTAATCGCCCCGATTGGGTTTTTCCTCGTATTAATAGCGCCCAGACTCATGTGTTCGAAGCAAGTCAGCTAGCTCATCCGTTTATCAGCGATCAGGAGGTTATAGCAAATGATTATTCATTAAAAAAGCATTGCATTGCTCTTATTACAGGTTCTAATATGGCCGGTAAAAGTACCTTTCTACGAACCATAGGAATAAACGCTGTATTGGCCTATGCCGGAGCTCCTGTTAATGCTTCCTTTATGGAAATATCAGTTATGCAAATGGTTACCTATATGCGTATTCGCGATTCTATCAACGAAAGTACATCTACGTTTAAGGCAGAATTAAATCGCATTATGCAAGTATTAGAAGAAGTAGAGCTGCATAAAAACACCTTCTTCTTATTGGATGAGATGTTACGAGGGACCAATTCTGTAGATAAATACCTGGGTTCAAAGGCTATTATTGAAAAGCTAATTGCCAACAAGGGTGTAGGAATGGTAGCAACTCATGATTTAAAATTAGCCGATTTATCGGAGGTGTATCCCGATTATGTAAGAAACTTCCATTTCGACATCCAGGTTAAGGGGGATGATATGCTCTTTGATTATCTGTTAAAAGACGGTGCATGTACCATCTTTAATGCATCACTGCTCTTAAAAAAGATAGGAATCCACATCTAAACTTAATCTGAAAATAAAATCAACAAGGTCTCACTACCCTTGTCATAATTCGTTATGGTTATAAAAGGATCAAACTCACATTAAACAAGAACCAGACAGGGATAACACAGGCTTAATATCCTTGTTTTGCCCCTGTCTGGTCCCTGTTTGAACCCTGTTTGATCCCTGTTTGAATAAATCAAATTAAAAGCAATATGTATTGGTGATTAATTGTTATTTTTAGAGCTTATTAAATTGATATAAAAACGAATATTGATATTATGAAATTACTTGAAGGAAAAACTGCTTTGATTACCGGTGCGTCTAAAGGAATTGGGCGGAGAATAGCAGAAATGTTTGCTGAACAAGGTGCGAATGTAGCATTTACCTATCTTTCATCTGTTGAAAAAGGAGAGGCGTTGGAGCAGGAGCTTCAGGTTTTTGGAACAAAAGTAAAGGGTTACCGGTCTGATGCTTCTAAATTTGATGAAGCAGAGAAATTGATCCAATCTATTGTAACTGATTTTGGAACCTTGGATGTTGTAGTAAATAATGCAGGTATCACAAAAGATGGTTTGTTAATGCGGATGAGTGAAGAGAATTGGGATGATGTAATTGATATCAATCTTAAATCGGTATTTAACGTTACCAAAGCTGCTTCACGTGTAATGATGAAGAACAGAAAAGGGGTTTTTATAAATATGAGTTCGGTGGTAGGAGTACAAGGTAATGCCGGACAGGCGAACTATGCAGCTTCAAAAGCCGGTATAATCGGGTTTTCTAAGTCGGTAGCAAAAGAACTGGGTTCCAGGAATATTCGTACTAACGTAGTAGCTCCAGGGTTTATCCGGACAGAGATGACCGATGTGTTGGATCCGAAGGTAGTGGAAGGATGGGAGCAGGCTATTCCATTGAAACGTGCAGGTGAACCAGAAGATGTTGCTAACCTTTGTGTTTTCTTAGCTTCAGATATGAGTGCTTATATTACCGGACAAGTAATACCGGTTGATGGCGGAATGCTTTAATAGGATTGTTTACGTTGTTATTCATGAATGATAACGTAAACATCTTCGTTATCTTTTTTCATGAAATATTTTTCACGTGCAAATTTCTGCAGCTTTTTAGGATCGGAGGTTAAATCATCCAGATCGCTTTGAATTTTTTCGATCTCTTTGGTATAGAATTCTTTCTCTTGTTGAAGCTCGTTCAGTTGGCTTTTATATTGATATTGAGAGGAAATATCATTTCGATCAAAGAATAGCATCCAGACCACAAAAGCCAGGCTTGCAATTATGTATTTGTTTTTAATGATATTCAGTACCCGATGCATGAAACAAATATAAACTTTGGAATTGAGAAAGCACAAAAAAACAATTAAAAAAGAAAGGGTTGGTGAATTCACCAACCCTTTCTTTTTTAATTAGGAGTAATTACTTTGCAAATTTAAAGTTCTTTCCTAAGAATCGTGCATTGCTACCTAATTCTTCTTCGATGCGAAGAAGTTGGTTGTATTTAGCGATTCTATCTGAACGGGATGCAGAACCAGTTTTAATTTGTCCACAGTTTAAAGCTACTGCAAGATCTGCGATTGTATAATCTTCAGTCTCGCCAGATCTGTGACTCATTACAGATGTATACCCGTTATTTTGAGCCAATGAAACTGTATTGATAGTTTCTGTTAAGCTACCAATTTGATTAACCTTAACTAAAATTGAATTAGCAATATGCTCAGTGATACCTCTTTGTAAACGAGTAACATTGGTTACGAATAAATCGTCACCTACTAATTGTGTTTTGTCTCCGATAGCTTCTGTAAGTGCTTTCCAGCCAGCCCAGTCATCTTCATCTAAACCATCTTCAATAGAGATGATAGGATATTTTTTAGTCCACTCAACCCAATAGTTAACCAACTCCTCAGTGGTCATTTTCTTGTTATCAGATTTGTGGAAGGTATATAGTCCGGTTTTCTTATCGTAGAATTCAGATGAAGCAGCATCCATTGCGATGTAAACATCTTCTCCTGGTTTGAACCCAGCTGTTTCAATAGCTTTTAATACGGTTTCAACAGCTTCTTCGTTTGATCCGATGTTAGGTGCAAAACCACCTTCGTCGCCAACATTTGTTGAATAGCCTTTTTTCTTTAATACATCTTTAAGATGATGGAAAATTTCTACTCCCCAACGAAGTGATTCAGAGAAAGACTCTGCCCCTACAGGCATTACCATGAATTCTTGAAAATCTATTTTGTTATCCGCATGTGAACCACCGTTTAAGATGTTCATCATTGGAACTGGCAATGTGTTTGCATTTACACCACCAATATAACGGTATAATGGTTGTCCGCTTTCTTGTGCTGCTGCTTTTGCAACTGCTAAAGAGACACCTAATATTGCGTTTGCTCCTAATTTTGCTTTGTTTTCAGTGCCATCCAATTCGATCATTAATTTATCGATAGCATTTTGTTCAAAAACATCAGCTCCATTTAATTCAAGAGCAATGGTTTCATTTACATTTTTTACTGCTTGTAAAACTCCTTTTCCCAGGTATTTTGATTTGTCGTTATCACGAAGTTCAACTGCTTCGTAACTTCCGGTTGAAGCACCAGAAGGAACTGCTGCACGTCCTACAAATCCATTTTGGGTTGTAACATCAACTTCGATCGTTGGGTTACCGCGCGAATCCAAAATCTGTCGCGCATGTACATCAATAATTAAACTCATTTTTATTATTTTTTATTAAAAAATTTCCTTAGTGTTAAAAGTACCCTGGTGAAAGGAATGTCAAATATAGGATATTTTAATTAAATATTATTTCTGCAGAATAATACTATTTATCTGATTTTATTGTATCTATGAAATCATTGAAAAGATAAACCGAATCTTGCGGGCCAGGTGATGCTTCCGGGTGATATTGTACTGAAAATGCTTTCTTTCCTTTAACACGGATGCCCTCAATGGTATTATCGTTCAGGTTTCTGTGTGTGATTTCTACTTTATCGGATTTTTCAACATCAGAGGCTATAATACCAAAGCCGTGGTTCTGGCTTGTTATCTCGCATTGGCCGGTGATGATGTTTTTAACAGGATGGTTTATTCCACGATGTCCGTTAAACATTTTCTCTGTTCCGATTCCATTTGCCAGTGCTAGTAATTGATGTCCTAAACAAATACCAAACATTGGTTTCTCTGTTGCTATGATATCTTTAACAGTTTCCAGAGCGTAAGGCATTGCCGACGGATCGCCGGGACCGTTTGATACGAAATAGCCTGCAGGTTTCCATTCTTCCATTTCTGCGAAGGTTGTTTTAGCAGGAAATACTTTTACATAGACATCACGATTGCCGAAGTTTCGTAGAATGTTTTTCTTTATTCCTAAATCCAGTACAGCTATTCTGTATTCAGAGTTCTCATCGCCGTAATAGTAAGGCTCTTTTGTTGATACTTGTGAAGAAAGTTCCAGACCTTCCATAGATGGAACTTCTTTTAAACGATTTTTTAACTCTTCAATGTCCAAAATCTCTGAAGATATGATAGCGTTCATTGCACCTTTGTCACGGATATGACGAACAAGGGAACGTGTATCGATGTCTGAGATGCCGACTAAGTTTTCTTCTTCAAAATAGCTTTGGATAGACTTACTAGACATCTTCCTGCTAGGAGTAATGTTATAGTTTTTGCATACCAGACCCGATATTTGAATTTTTGCAGATTCCTCCTCATAATCGCTTATGCCATAGTTCCCAATATGTGCATTGGTAGTAACCATGATTTGTCCGAAATAGGATGGGTCTGTAAAGATTTCCTGATAACCAGTCATTCCGGTATTGAAGCAAATTTCACCTGTTGTGGTTCCGATTTTTCCGGCTGCTTTACCATAATAAACAGTACCGTCTTCTAATAATAAAATAGCTGGTAGATTTGTGTAAGTAGTCATTCTTTTTAATTATTTCTTTTTCTAAATGGTGAGGCGTGAAAATTTTCAGAAATTAGCGGATAAAAAAAATGGCCATTGAAGGCCTCAAATAAATGGAAAAGATGATCTATACCGTTGTTTTTGACAGTATCTTTGCATTTGGGAATGAAGTAAAAGACTTCAATTTTCACAAAGGACAAAGGTAAGAAATTTTTGATATATTTTTAAGCTTTTTTAATTAAAGTTCTTTACGTAATCTGGCAACGGGAATATTCATAGCCTCTCGGTATTTCGCTACGGTTCTTCTTGCAATAGGATAGCCTTTTTCCTTTAATATTTCAGTAAGTTTTTCGTCAGCAAGAGGTCTTCGCTTGTCTTCATTTGCAATACATTCTTCCAATATCTTTTTGACCTCTTTGTTGGATACTTCTTCTCCACTTTCTGTTTGAATAGCTTCGGAGAAAAAGGATTTTAACAGAAAAGTACCAAACTCTGTTTGGACATATTTGGAATTGGCGACACGAGAAACAGTGGATATATCCATATCAACCCGATCAGCGATGTCTTTCAGAATCATGGGCCGTAAATTCCGGTCATCTCCTGTAAGAAAGTATTCATATTGGTAGTTCATGATGGCGCTCATGGTCTTTAACAAAGTTTGTTGCCTTTGTTTAATAGCATCTATAAACCATTTTGCAGAATCTAACTTCTGTTTTACAAATTGCACAGCCTCCTTCATTTTTTTATCTTTCTGATCAGATTTTTCATAATGCTGAAACATCTCCTGATAGGATTTGCTTACCCGGAGTTCGGGGGCGTTCCGTGAGTTTAAAGTCAAAATTAATATGCCATCGTTGTTTTGAATGTGGAAGTCAGGGATAACGTGAAGTTGCTTTCCCGCAACTGCTCCGGAATCACCGGGTTTAGGGTTTAGCTTTAAAATTTCATCGATAATGGCTTTTAATTCTTCTGAATTGATGTTCAGGGTTCTTTCCAGCTTATCGTAATGTTTTCTTGTAAACTCTTCAAGATGGTTTTCTATAAGCTGTATTGCCTTTTGTATGATTGGGTTCTGGCTGTCTTTTTTTCTTAGCTGGATCAGGAGGCATTCTTGTAGATTTCGCGCACCTACACCTGGAGGGTCAAAGCGCTGAACTTTTTCCAATACATTGAGTATCTCATCTTCGCTTGCAATCACATTTTGAGAAAAAGCTAAATCGTCCGTTAATGATTCAATGGGACGGCGCAGGTAACCATCGTCGTCTAAACTTCCAATAATTTGGTGGCCAATCAATAAATCCTTTTCTGATAAGGACAGCAAATCCAATTGTTGTTTCAGATTCTCAAAAAATGAATGCTGAATAGCTATTGGTATTTCTTTGCGGTCATCCTCATCGTCATTATTATGATTGCTTGAACCGCTATAATCGTTTACATTGTCGTCTTGCAAGTATTCTTCGACATTAAATTCCTCGTTATCAGAATTTTGTTCTTCCTGTGTAGCTTGGTCGCCAGGGTCTTTATCGGGATAGTCCTCTTGTGGTTCGTTCATATTGGCAAGGCTAAGATCTTCCAGAGCCGGATTTTCTTCAAGCTCTTCTTTGATCCTTGCATCTAATGAAACGGTAGGCACCTGCAGTAGTTTTATGAACTGTATCTGCTGAGGTGATAGTTTTTGTAATAGTTTTTGTTGTAGA
>Ga0160433_100406_pt1 | contig 23314 bp, 19 predicted proteins | sample HID1972K_E0MG_FD_108235 | JGI IMG/M metagenome (GOLD analysis project Ga0160433, IMG submission 108235) | Enriched pill bug-associated microbial communities from UW Madison campus, WI, USA - HID1972K_E0 MG | ecosystem: Host-associated > Arthropoda: Insects > Digestive system > Unclassified ...
GCGCAGAGAACAAAGCCTGCAAGCGCGGCGCAATACTCTGTGGGAGCGGGCTTGCCCGCGAAGCAGGCACCGCGGTGTATGGCACCGGCTTCGCCGGTGTTCGCGGGCAAGCCCGCTCCCACAAGGTTCAGCTAAATCAATGAGTTAGCGTGTGTTCTATGAGAGCGGCCTTGTGCCGGGACGCCGGACCGCGCGATCGGGCGCGCAGCGGCCGCAAAACCTGCAATCGCGGTGTGTCAGAAAAATTGGGGCGGCTGATTCTACGGCCGCTGCGCGCCCGATCGCGCGGTCCGGCGTCCCAGCACAAGGCGCTCTTACAGGGTGGCCGCCGCGCTTGCAGGTTCTCTGCGCGACAGCGCAGCCCAGCGGGCTGAGCGATCTCCTACAAGGGTCAGCTAAATCAATGAGTTAGCGTTGTTCTGTGGGAGCGGGTTTACCCGCGAATGGTCCGTCCAGTCAACGACTGTAGGCCGGGCGCTGCGCCCTCGATTCGCGGACAAGCCCCGCTTGCATAACCCTGCTACCATCGCCCCGCCGCATCCTGATCGCTTTGCTTGCCCTCGACCCAACGCGGCCCTTCCCCGGTGTTCTCTTTTTTCCAGAACGGCGCCCGGGTCTTGAGGTAATCCATGATGAAGTTGCAGGCATCGAACGCCGCCTGCCGATGGGCGCTGGCCACACCGACGAAGACGATCGGCTCGCCAGGCTCAAGCGCGCCGATACGGTGCAGCACCTCGACCTTGAGCAGCGGCCAGCGCTCGCGGGCCTCGACGACGATCTTGTGCAAGGCTTTCTCGGTCATCCCTGGGTAATGCTCGAGGAACATGCCCGCCACCTCGCGCCCGTCATTGAAATCGCGCACGTAGCCGACAAAGCCGACCACCGCCCCAACGCCGACATTGGCGGCGTGCATGGCATTGACTTCATCGCCAGGGTCGAACGCGCCTTCCTGTACTCGCACGCTCATCTTCAGCCTCCAGTCACCGGTGGGAAAAACGCCACTTCGTCGCCCTGCGCCAAGGCTTCGTCGAGCTTGCACAGGTCCTGGTTGCGTGCGCACATCAGGTTCTGCTCAGCCAGCACCTGGTACTTGCCACCCCGCGCCAGCAATGCCTGGCGCACGTCGTCGAGGACGCTGAAATCACCCACCAGGGTCTCGCCGTCCTGGTCGAGCGCCTCACGGTAGCGGGCGAAATACACCACTTCGATCTTCATTGCGCATCCACCTGGTAATGGCCGCTCTTGCCGCCAGTCTTCTCCAGCAGACGCACCTGCTCGATGGTCATGCCCTTGTCCACGGCCTTGCACATGTCATAGATCGTCAGCGCCGCGACGCTGGCGGCGGTCAGCGCTTCCATTTCCACGCCAGTCTGCCCGGCCAGCTTGCAGCGGGCGACGATACGCACGCTGTCGATACCCTCGGCACTGAGCTCGACCTTGACGCTGGTCAGCATCAACGGATGGCACAGTGGGATCAGGTCGCTGGTCTTCTTCGCCGCCTGGATGCCAGCGATGCGCGCCACGGCGAATACGTCGCCCTTGGGGTGCCCGCCCGCGACGATCATCTGCAGGGTCTGCGGTAGCATGCGCACGCGCGCTTCGGCCACCGCCTCGCGTTCGGTCACGGCCTTTTCGGTGACGTCGACCATATTGGCGCGTCCCTGGGAATCGAGATGAGTCAGCACAGCTTTCCTCCTGTTCAGGAGCAAAGAGTGTAAACCCTGGGGTCAGCTTTTGTGAGCGAAAAGAAGCCGGACGGAGCCCGTCCGGCGCTGTAGGGTTACAGGTGCCCTTCGGCGTATTCGGCCAGTACCGAACGCGGCACACCTTGCAAGGTGATGTGCACGCCGTGGGGGAAGTCCTTGAAGCGCTCGGTCAGATAGGTAAGCCCCGAGCTGGTAGCGGACAGGTAAGGGGTGTCGATCTGCGCCAGGTTGCCCAGGCAGACCACCTTGGACCCGGCACCGGCGCGGGTGATGATGGTCTTCATCTGGTGCGGGGTGAGGTTCTGGCACTCGTCGATCAGGATCAGGCTCTGCTGGAAGCTGCGCCCGCGGATGTAGTTCAACGACTTGAACTGCAGCGGGACGCGCTCAAGGATGTACTCGACGCTGCCATGGGTGCTCTCGTCGTCCATGTGCAAGGCTTCGAGGTTGTCGGTGATCGCCCCCAACCAAGGCTCCATCTTCTCTGCCTCGGTGCCTGGCAGGAAGCCGATCTCCTGGTCCAGCCCCTGCACGCTGCGGGTGGCGATGATACGCCGGTAACGCTTGCTGACCATCGTCTGCTCGATGGCCGCGGCCAGGGCCAGGATGGTCTTGCCGGAGCCCGCGGCGCCGGTCAGGTTGACCAGGTGGATGTCGGGGTCGAGCAGGGCGAACAGCGCCAGGCTCTGGTGGATGTCACGCGGTTTCAGGCCCCAGGCCTCCTGGTGCAGCAGCGGCTCCTGATGCAGGTCGAGCAGCAGCAGCTCGTCGTCCCTGATGCCCTTGATCCAGCCGACGAAGCCCTGTTCGTCGATGATGAACTCGTTGATGTGCACCGCCGGCAGGTTGTCGCTCAATTGCACGCGGTGCCAGGTACGGCCGCGCTCCTGGCGAGTCTCGACCTTGCTGACGCGGTCCCAGAAGGAGCCGCTCACCGAGTGGTAGCCCTTGGGCAGCAGGGAGACGTCGTCGACCAGCTGGTCGGTGCTGTAGTCCTCGGCGGCAATGCCACAGGCGCGAGCCTTGAGGCGCATGTTGATGTCTTTGGTCACCAGCACCACGTCCAGGTCCGTGCGCTTGGCACGCAATTCCAGCAACTGGTTGATGATGATGTTGTCGTTGAGGGTCTCCGGCAACAGGCGGTGGGGTTCGTTGCGCGGGCTCATGACGATCGACAGGAAACCCTTGGGCCCGCTCTTGCCACGCTGGATCGGTACCCCCTGCTCGACGTCCGCGGGCGAGGCATCGCCCAAGGTCTGGTCGATCAGGCGGATGGCCTGGCGGCATTCGGCGGCAACACTGTGTTTGCCGGTCTTGAGCTTGTCGAGTTCCTCCAGCACCGTCATCGGTATCGCGACATGGTGCTCCTCGAAATTCAGAAGGGCGTTGGGATCGTGAATCAGGACATTGGTATCGAGCACATACAGGATTGGCTGGGTGGAGGAAAGGGTGCGTCCATGGTCATCCATACTCGGTCACCTTATACAAGAGCCAGACGGCGCATCAGCGCTACGCCGTAGAGTGACTGCCGGTTCTCCCCGCGCCCGCGTCGTTACGGGTAGGGAGGACTCCGCGCATAGGTTGGGCCGGATGACGCCACCTGTGCTGCAGGGTTCGGCGGTCTGACTCCTTGATACCGCAAAACCCATGACCGTAAAAAGCATTTTTTACGCTCAGGTGATGTTTATTTTTCGGATGACGAACAGGGCTTGGCTAATGGGTCCGCCGGGTCTACATTCAAAGATCAACATGGTCGTTAGCTGCAAGCGGCAAGCGGCAAGGAAAAGCAGACCTATAGTGCGGGCACGGTCGCGCACTGCGCAACATCGCCTTGCTTGCGGCTCAGTAAGCCTGACAGTCCTGCCAACCGATCCCGCTTTGCGCCGTGTACTGCAGCAACCACGCCAAGGCCGGCTGCGCCTTGGGCAGGCTGTCATGGAACTGGATCACGCCCTTGCGCCACAGCAGCATCAGGCTGAGTACGCGCTGGGCGGATTGCTCGGCGGTCAGCGGGCCGTCGTCCTGGGCATCGATGTCCCATAGCGAGACCTGCAGCTGCTGGCTGGCCATGAACGCCTCGCCATCGGCACGGCGCTGTCCATAGGGCGGCCGGAACAGCGGCACGTACTGTTCGGGCAGGTCGCTCCGTACTCGCGCCTGGCTACGACGCAACGAATCCTGCCAGCCTTGCCACTGGGCATGGGAGCGATACTCCCAGCCCTGGATGCCCACGCATTGATCGGCATAGAGCGCGCGCAGGGCGTTGACGGCGTTGGCATCGCGACGCTGCGCGAAGCGATTGCCGAGCACGAAGAAGATCGCCCCCAGCTTCTGCCGCCGCAAGTAGTGCGCAAGCTCATCGGTGGCGCCGCCCTGGGAGCTAGGTCCGCCAGCGAAGGTCAGCAGGAACAGGCGGTCGTTGAGCTCGTCGCCGTTGCGCTCCTGCGGGGAGTAGCGTTCGATCTCGCTGCCGGTCTGCGCAAACACGGCCGCCTTGCGCAACTGTTCATCAAGGTAACGGGTATGGAACTGGTGGGTTGGTTTCAGCCATTGGGTATAGAACTCGCCAACATTGTCGGCGAACGTCGCCGCCTGCGCGCGCAAGTCGCTCATGGATTCAATGGGGTAGCAGAACGAGGCGTCCTGCTCGCAACTCTGGCGCGCCTGGTCGTAGTTCTGCCACAGACGCTGCCACATGCGCGCGCGCACCGCGCGGACCCTTTGCAGGTTGATCTGCCGCAGTTGCAGCCGCGCGGCCAGCTCTGCCTCGCCAAGCATCTCGCTCTCTTGCAGGACCTGGGCAAACGACAGGATCTCGGCACGCGAGGCAACGTCGAACAGCGCCGGGCTGTCGAGCGATTCTGGCCACACGCTGCGGTCGATGCTGGCCAATGGCAGAGGGGCGGCCTGAACGGCCAGGCTCAGCAGACCGGCCAACAGGGTCAGGGCAATGCGCACGATCGATCTCTCCCGAAGACGTGCCGCGCACTATAGCGTCCGCGGGTGGCAATGGTCTGCGGCTATTGTGACCATAGCTGGAGATCACCGCCCCGGCCCCGTAGAATCGGCACCAAGACTTCAGGAGCCGACCCATGCTGACGGTGATTTCCCCCGCCAAGACCCTCGATTACGACACTCCGCCGGTAACCCAGCGCTTCACCCTCCCCCAGTTTCTGGACGACGCCCAGGCATTGATCGTCCAGCTGCGTGAACTGTCGCCAGCGCAGATCAGCGAGCTGATGCACCTGTCCGACAAGCTTGCCGGGCTCAATGCCGCACGCTTCGGCAGCTGGACCCCGGATTTCACGCCTGCCAACGCCAAGCAGGCGCTGCTGGCGTTCAAGGGCGACGTCTACACGGGGCTTGATGCCCAAAGCCTCAGCGAAGACGACTTCAGCCATGCCCAGTACCACCTGCGCATGCTCTCGGGCCTGTACGGCCTGCTGCGTCCGCTCGACCTGATGCAGCCGTATCGCCTGGAGATGGGCACCAAGCTGGCCAACGCCCGCGGCAAGGACCTCTACGCCTTCTGGGGCACGCGCATCAGCGAATGGCTGAACAAGGCGCTGGCCGACCAGGGCGACGACCTGCTGCTGAACCTGGCCAGCAACGAGTACTTCAGTGCGGTCAAGCGCAGCGCCCTGCAGGCGCGGGTCATCAATGTCGATTTCAAGGACTTGAAGAACGGCCAGTACAAGATCATCAGCTTCTACGCCAAGAAGGCCCGTGGCCTGATGAGCCGCTTCGTGATCCAGGAGCGGATCAACGATCCCGAGCGGCTCAAGCAATTCGACGTGCAGGGCTACCGCTACAGCGCCGAGCAGTCCAAGCCTGATCACCTGGTGTTCCTGCGCGATCATCCGCACGCGTAACCTTTCTTCCTTGCCATCGCGGCGCGCCCCGCGATGGCAATCCTGCTGAAATCCCTTCCCTGCACAATGCTTCAGAGTGGAGCGCTGCAAAGCGTCACCCTGTCATTTCCCAGGCGCCAGAAAACCGGCGCATTTATATTTATTAGCAAACACACTAAGCCTGTTCGAAGTTTTTTGACGAATCATGAAAAAAAATTTCGGGTGCTGGCACAAAAACATCTCACCTCTATTTCGCCCTTTATAAACAGGGACGAAAGGCTAGTGTGCTATCAAAGTGAAAGTATTTGCTCCTGAAAAAATGTTTAGAAATCTTTCACCGGCAGTAACCCGGGCCAGGAACTTATCCCCCTGAATGCCGCTCATAGCACCCGTAACGATTCTCGAGCGGTGCACGTAAGAGAAGACTTACACAGGACTACGGCAAGTATCCGCTATTTGCCACACTAACTTTGACTGGGCCCATGGCCACCCGTGCCCCAGTTTAAAGCAGGAGAGACGCGCCCCCTTCAAATCGTCCTAGTGGTTGATTTCAAAGGATTTTATTCACTTGAAAGAACAAGCACAGCAGCGCGCAGTTAGCGCATTGCAATAAAGACGGCTGCATTTCAGGGCACGCCCTTATTTATTTGGCCTGTTACTGCCAACTTAGAGTGCATCACAGTTCGCACTCCCTATTTATATGCCTGCGTTCGGTGAAGTGACAGCTTACTGGCATAACTCCGCACGCCTGAATATTGCTGGTTAACCAACCCGGTCTGACTCTTTGTTTATCGAGTCGACGTGAAAAACACACGAGGTGAATGCGATGCGTATCAGCATCTTTGGTTTGGGTTATGTGGGTGCAGTCTGTGCAGGTTGCCTGTCGGCACGTGGCCATGACGTGATTGGCGTGGATGTTTCCCGCACCAAGATCGACCTGATCAATCAGGGCAAGTCGCCCATCGTCGAACCGGGGCTCGAAGCGCTGTTGCAACAGGGCATCGCCAAGGGTCGCCTACGCGGCACCACCGATTTTTCCGAAGCCATCCGCGCCAGTGACGTGTCGATGATCTGCGTTGGCACGCCGAGCAAGAAAAACGGCGACCTGGGCCTTGAGTACATCGAATCGGTATGCCGCGAGATTGGCTACGTGCTGCGCGAAAAGTCCAGCCGCCACACCATCGTGGTGCGCAGCACCGTGCTGCCGGGCACCGTGAAGAACGTGGTCATCCCTATCCTGGAAGACTGCTCGGGCAAGAAGGCCGGCGTCGACTTCGGCGTTGCGGTCAACCCTGAATTCCTGCGTGAAAGCACCGCGATCAAGGACTACGACCAGCCACCGATGACCGTCATCGGTGAACTGGACAAGGCCAGCGGCGATGTCCTGCAGGCCCTGTACGAAGAACTCGACGCACCGATCATCCGCAAGGACATCGAAGTGGCCGAGATGATCAAGTACACCTGCAACGTCTGGCACGCCACCAAGGTCACGTTCGCCAACGAGATCGGCAACATCGCCAAGGCGGTCGGCGTCGATGGCCGCGAAGTGATGGAGGTGGTCTGCCAGGACAAGGCCCTGAACCTGTCGCAGTACTACATGCGTCCCGGCTTTGCCTTCGGCGGCTCCTGCCTGCCAAAGGACGTGCGCGCCCTGACCTACCGTGCCAGCAGCCTGGACGTGAAGGCGCCGCTGCTCGACTCGCTGATGCGCAGCAACGAAACCCAGGTACAGAACGCCTTTGACATCATCGAAAGCCATGACAAGCGCAAGGTCGCCCTGCTCGGCCTGAGCTTCAAGGCCGGCACCGACGACCTGCGCGAGAGCCCGCTGGTGGAGCTGGCCGAGCGCCTGATCGGCAAGGGCTACGAGCTGAACATCTACGACGACAACGTGCAGTACGCCCGCGTCCATGGCGCCAACAAGGATTACATCGAGTCGAAGATCCCGCATGTCTCGTCGCTGCTCAGCGCTGACTTCGAGCAGGTGATCGGTGACGCCGACATCATCGTCCTGGGCAACCGCGACGAGAAGTTCCGCGCCCTGGCGCAACAGGCACCGGCGGGCAAGCAAGTGATCGACCTGGTCGGCTTCATGAGCGCGTCGACCTGCCCGAACAGCCGTACCGAAGGCATCTGCTGGTAAACCCGGCGCTTGCGCGGGGCCAGTGGCCCCGCCTCGCCCCTTTTCTTTTCGCGACGGATGCAGAACATGCAAAGGCTCAAGACAGTGCTGTTGCACAGCGCCGGGTGGCTGTTCTACATGAGCCTGCTCATGCTGATCGCCCTGGCCTTGCCCAGCGATATCTTCGACCCGCAGTCGAAGCGCTTCATCTTCCTGGTCGGCGCCGTCGGTATCTGGCGCTACTCCATGGGCGCGACGCATTTCGTGCGCGGGATGATCTTCCTCTACGGCGTCTACCCCTACCTGCGGCGCAAGGTGCGCAAGCTGGGCAAGAGCGCCGATCCGTCGCACGTCTACCTGATGGTCACCAGTTTTCGCATCGATGCGCTGACCACCGCGCAGGTCTACAGCTCGGTGATCCGCGAGGCGATCAACAGCGGCTTCCCCACCACCGTGGTCTGCTCGCTGGTGGAGATGTCCGATGAGCTGCTGGTCAAGAGCCTGTGGGCCAAGTACAACCCGCCCGGGCACGTCAAGCTGGATATCGTGCGCATCGCCGGCACTGGCAAGCGCGATGGCCTGGCCTACGGCTTTCGCGCGATTTCGCGGATGCTGCCGGACGAACATGCGGTGGTGGCCGTGATCGACGGCGACACCGTGCTCGGCGACGGCGTGGTCCGCAAGACCGTGCCCTGGTTCAAGCTGTTTGCGAACGTGGGCGGCCTGACCACCAACGAATTCTGCGAAGTGCGCGGCGGCTACATCATGAGTGAGTGGCACAAGCTGCGCTTCGCCCAGCGGCACATCAACATGTGCTCCATGGCCCTGTCCAAGCGGGTGCTGACCATGACCGGGCGCATGTCGATGTTCCGCGCCAGCGTGGTGACCAACCCCGAGTTCATCGCCGACGTCGAGAGCGACTCGCTCGAGCACTGGCGCCTGGGCCGTTTCAAGTTCCTGACCGGTGACGACAAGTCCAGCTGGTTCAGCCTCATGCGCCTGGGCTACGACACCTTCTACGTGCCGGATGCGGCGATCAACACGGTCGAGCATCCACCCGAAAAAAGCTTTCTCAAGGCCAGCCGCAAGCTGATGTACCGCTGGTACGGCAACAACCTGCGGCAGAACTCCCGCGCCCTGGGCCTGGGCGTCAAGCGCCTGGGGCTGTTCACCAGCGTGGTGCTGTTCGACCAGCGTGTGTCCATGTGGACCAGCCTGCTGGGCCTGACCGTGGCGATCATCGCCAGCTTCAAGTTCGGCCTGGGCATGCTGTTGGTGTACCTGCTGTGGATCGGCATCACCCGGCTGATCCTGACGATCATGCTGCTGTGCTCGGGCCACAGCGTCGGGCCGGCCTACCCGGTGATCCTCTATTACAACCAGATCGTCGGCGCCGTGATGAAGATCTACGTGTTCTTCCGCCTCGACAAACAGTCCTGGACCCGCCAGCCCACTGCCCTCAAGCGTGACCTTGCCAGTTTTCAACAATGGTTCAACACCTGGTCCTCGCGGACCATGACCTTCTCGGCGGCCAGCATCTTCGTGGCTGTGCTGTTCATGGTCGTGTGAGCCCAACCCGGATCGGATCTAACAGGAACAAATCGCCATGAATACCGCCGTGAACGTCAATGTCGTGCATGAGTCCGAAGCCCAGCGCCAGCATGCCCGGGTAAGAATTCCGGCCAAGCTGCGCTACCTGGGGGCCAACCGTGAGCCACAGGAAGTCAAGGTCGAGGACCTCTCCGCCGGCGGCCTGGCCTTCTACGCCAAGCAGCCGCTGAGCGTCGGTGAAGTGCTGCGCGGGCGCCTGCAGTTCGTGGTCGACAACCTGGGCCTGTCGATGGACATCGAGTTCCAGGTGCGCTCGCACCACAGTGCCGATGGACGTACCGGCGTGCAGTTCCAGAACCTGGAGCCGCGTGACATCGCCACCCTGCGCCACATCATCACCTCACACCTGTCGGGTGAGCTGATCAGCGCCGGTGACGTGCTCAGTACCCTGCAGCGCGACAACTTCACCAAGGCGCGCAAGCAGAAGGATGGCGGTTCGGGCATGAGCGCGTTCGGCCGTTTGCGGGCGGTGAGCGTCAGCCTCGGCGTATTCGTGGTCGGTGTCGCCGCCTTCGGTTTCATCGCCAAGTCGCTGTATGGCCTGTACTTCGTCAGCCATGCCCAGGCCGGCGTGGTCGCCGTGCCCACCACCCAGATCACCATGCCCCGCGACGGCAGCGTGCAGAGCCTGGTCGAGCGTGGCGGCACGGTGGTCAAGGGCGCGCCGCTGGCCTCATTCAGCACCAGCATGCTCGACCTGCTCAAGGGCCACCTGGATGACCAGCAGCTGGAGCCGGCCAAGGTCGAGGAACTGTTCGGCAAGCAGCTCAGCGGCACCCTGACCAGCCCCTGCGACTGCGTGGTGTCACGCCAGCTGGTGGACGACGGCCAGTACGCCAGCAAAGGCCAGGTGATCTTCCAGCTGGTGCCGCGCACCCGCGTCCCGACCGTCGAGGCGCGCTTCAGCTATCGCCAGTTCGACGAGATCAAGCCGGGCACCCGGGTCAACTTCCAGGTCGCCGGCGAAGACCACGCGCGCACCGGCCAGATCGTCAGCAGCGCCAGCCTCAACAGCGAAGACCTGGCCTCCGACATTCGTGTGCAGATCAAGCCCGATGACACCCTGCCCGCCGAACTCGCCGGCCGCCCGGCCTCGGTCAACAGCGACCGTGGCCCATCGCTGAACTGGCTGATCGACAAGGCCGTGGCCCGTGGGCTGTAAGAGGATCGCGCCGATGAATTGCCGAATGCCATTGCGAGGGCTGCGCCCTGCTCCCATACAAGCGGGCTTGACCCGCGACCGAGCGCGCAGCGCTCGCCCCTTCACCTGGTGCGCCCTGGCCATGGCTGTCGCGCTGGCCGGCTGCGCGGGCCTGCCCGACCAGCGCCTGGCCAATGAAGCCCTGCAGCGCGGTGACACCGCCACTGCCGAGCGCAACTACAAGGCCTTGGCGGACCTGGGCTACAGCGAGGCCCAGGTCGGCCTGGCGGATATCCAGGTCGCCTCCCGCGACCCTGCGCAACTGAAGGAGGCCGAGGCCACCTACCGCGACGCCGCCGCCTCCTCGCCACGCGCCCAGGCCCGCCTCGGCCGCCTGCTGACGGCCAAGCCCGACAGCACCCAGGCCGAGCGCGAAGAAGCTGAAACCCTGCTCAAGCTTGCCGACAAGCAAGGCGAAGGCAACACCCTGATCCCGCTGGCGATGCTCTACCTGCAGTACCCGCAGAGCTTCCCCAACGTCAACGCCCAGCAGCAGATCGAGCAATGGCGCGCCGCCGGCAACCCCGAGGCGGGCCTGGCGCAGATTCTGCTCTATCGCACCCAGGGCACCTACGACCAGCACCTGGAGGACGTCGAGAAGATCTGCAAGGCCGCCCTCACTACCACCGACATCTGCTACGTGGAACTGGCCACCGTCTACCAGAAGCGTGCCCAACCCGAACAACAGGCCGCGCTGCTCGATCAGCTCAAGCGCGCCTACGGCCGCGGCTTCGTCCCCGCCACACGGGTCGACAGCGTCGCCCGGGTCCTGGCCGACCGCAACCTCGGCCAGACCGACGAGAAGACCGCCCAGGCCCTGCTGGAACAGGTCGCCCCGACCAATCCGGCGTCCTGGGTCAGCCTGGCCCAGCTGCTGTACGACTTCCCCGAGCTGGGTGATACCGACCAATTGCTCGGCTACATCGACAAGGGCCGCGAGGCCGAACAAGCGCGCGCCGAACTGCTGCTGGGCCGCCTCTACTACGAAGGCAAGACGCTACCTGCCGATGCGCAGAAAGCCGAACGGCACCTGCTGGCGGCCGCCGACGCCGGTGAGATCAGCGCCCATTACTACCTCGGCCAGCTGTACCGCCGTGGCTACCTGGGCAACGTCGAGCCGCAGAAGGCCGTCGACCACCTGCTCAGCGCCGCCCGCGGCGGCCAACTCAGCGCCGACTATGCCTTGGCCCAGCTCTACAGCGAGGGCCACGGCATTCGCCAGGACGCTGGCAACGCCTGGGTCTTCGCCCAGCTGGCGCAAGCCAATCCGACGCCGCAATCGACCGAATTGCTGCAACAACTCGACCAGCAACTGACGCCCGACCAGCGCAGCCTGGCCCAGCACCTGCTGGCACAGGAACAACAGGCGCGCGGCGCCATGGCCCCGGGCAACACCGCCCTGGCCCTGCAAGCGCTGCAAGAAGCCGACGACGGCGAGGACGCCCTATGACGCTCAATCCGTTCATGAAGGCCGGCATCGGCCTGAGTTTCGCCCTGCTGTGGTCATGTCCGACCCTGGCGGACCTGACCGCCGAGAAGAACTTCGGCCTGGAGGTGAAGATCACCGGCCAGTCCGAGGACGACCGCGACCTGGGCACCCGCTCTGGCGGTGACGTCGCCGGCCTGGGCCTGGACCTGCGCCCCTGGGTCTATGGCGAGCGTGGCAACTGGAGCGCCTACGCCATGGGCCAGGCCGTCGCCGCCACCGACATCATCGAGACCGATACCCTGCGCCAATCCGACGACGGCAGCGAAGTACAGAACAGCGACGACAGCCGCGAGCCGGACAAGAGCTACCTGGCCATGCGCGAGTTCTGGATCGGCTACAGCGGCCTGACCGCCTACCCCGGCGAGCAACTGCGCCTGGGCCGCCAGCGCCTGCGCAACGAAGACGGCATGTGGCGCGACACCAACATCGAGGCCCTGAACTGGACCTTCGACACCACCCTGCTGCGCGCCAACCTCGGTGTTGCCGAGCGCTTCAGCGAGTACCGCACCGACCTCACCGAGCTGGCCCCGGAAGACAAGGATCGCCTGCACCTCTACGGTGACGTGGCCACGCAATGGACGCCTGGCCACTGGGTTGGCCTGCGCGCCCACCACACCCATGACGACGGCACGCTGAAAAGCCCGGGCGAGACCGTCGACGGCCTCGACAAGACCCGCACCGGCGACCTCACCTGGCTGGGGCTCGAGGCCAACAGCGACGCCTACAACTGGCGCAACCCGAACACCCTCAACTACTGGGGCAGCCTGACCTGGCTGACCGGTGACCGCGACAGCCTGAACACCACCCTGGTGGGCAACGAGCAGGTGGCCAGCGGCAAACAGAGCGGCGACGTCAATGCCTGGGCCACCGACCTTGGTATCCGCCTGCGCCTGGACCCCAACTGGCAGGTCGGCGCCGCCTACGCCCGTGGGAGCGGTGGTGGCGGCGACGACGGCTCGGGCAACTACGAGCAGACCGGCCTTGAGAGCAACCGCTCCAACTTTACCGGCACCCGCTCGCGCGTCCACCGCTTCGGCGAAGCCTTCCGCGGCGAACTCGGCAACCTGCAGGCGGCCACCCTGTTCACCTCCTGGCAACTGCGCGACGACTACGACGCCAGCCTGGTCTACCACAAGTTCTGGCGCGTCGACGGCGACCAGAACATTGGCAGCAGCGGCATCAATGCCGTGGTCGACGATGGTGGGGTCAACCGTCCGCTGGTCCGTGGCGAGAAAGACCTCGGCCAGGAGATGGACCTGGTGGTCACCAAGTATTTCAAGCAGGGCCTGCTGCCGGCCGCGCTCAGCCAATCGATCGACGAGCCGTCGGCACTGGTGCGGTTTCGTGGCGGCGTATTCAAGCCGGGTGACGCCTACGGCAAGGAAGCGGACTCGTACATGCACCGCGCGTTCATCGACGTGATCTGGCGGTTCTGACGGCGGCAATGACATGAAGAGTGCAACGACATGAACCTTCACCCCAATTTTCGCCATGGCCTGCTGGCCAGTGCCCTGCTGCTGGCCAGCAGTGGCCTGGCCCTGGCCGACACCGCAAGGCCCATGGCCAAGGAACTGCAGCACGCCAAGACCTACACCGTCAGCAGCGCGCCGATCGAGCCGCTGCAGATCGACCCGCCCACGCTGCCCGATCTTTCCGGCTACACCGCCGACGCGGTACAGAAGAAGATCGACCGTAGCCACAAGGGCAAGGTCAGCGTGCGTCGCATGCTCCAGGAAGAATCGCTCAAGGAGTTCATCGGCGGCGACAACAAGGCCGCCGAGTGGGTCCAGCGCCAGCACGGCATCCCCCAGGCGATCTTCGTCGACGACGGCCATGTCGACCTGGCCCAGTTGAGCAAGCAGGTACCCAAGCAGTACCTGCGTGAAACCGAGCCCGGCGTGTACCTGGCGCGCCTGCCGATCGTGGTCGGCCAGAAAGGCGTGCTGGAGATCGACGGCAAGGTCAAGGAACTGCGCCTGTCCGAGGAAGGCGGCTCGTTCCTGGTCAACGACGGCAAGCTGTTCGTCACCGACACCCAGGTCACCGGCTGGCGCGAGAAGGCCAATGGCCCGGCGACTTTCCGCTCGCCGCAGGCCTTCCGCCCCTTCCTGCTGTCCTGGGGCGGCACCCAGACCTACATCGTCAATAGCAAGATGGCCAGCTTCGGCTACGCCAAGAGCAAGTCGTACGGGGTGAGCATCTCCCAGTACACCCCGAACATGGCCAAGCGCATGGGCCGTCCCGACCCCACCGGCTGGATCATTGGCTCGCAGTTCAGCGACATGTGGTACGGCTTCTACTGCTACGAGACCAGCGACTTCGTGGTCAAGGACAGTACCTACCGCGACAACATCGTCTACGGCATCGACCCCCATGACCGTTCGCATCGCCTGATCATCGCCGGCAACACCGTGCATGGCACCAAGAAGAAGCACGGCATCATCATTTCCCGCGAGGTCAATGACAGCTGGATCTTCAACAACAAGAGCTTCGACAACAAGCTCTCGGGGGTGGTGATCGACCGTAACAGCGTCAACAACCTGATCGCCTACAACGAGATCTACCGCAACCACACCGACGGCATCACCCTGTACGAAAGCGGCGACAACCTGATCTGGGGCAACAAGCTGATCAACAACCGTCGCCACGGCATCCGCGTGCGCAACAGCGTGAACATCCGCCTGTACGAGAACGTCGCCATGGCCAACGGCCTGGTCGGGGTATACGGGCACATCAAGGACCTGTCCGACACCGACCGCGACATCGACCTCGACCCGTTCGACACCAAGGTGTCGCTGATCGTGGTGGGCGGCGAGCTGGCGGCCAATGGCTCCGGCCCCTTGTCGATCGACTCGCCGCTCTCGGTGGAGCTGTACCGCGTGGCCATGCTGGCGCCGCGCAAGGCCAGCGGCATCAGCCTCAATGGTGTGCTGGGCGAACGCCAGGACGAGATTCTCGACCTGCTGGTGCGCCAGCGCAAAGCCGTGCTGATCGACCCGGTCGAGCGCCAGACCGAAATGCTGGATTGAGGAAGCCACGACCATGACCCCACACCTGATGAAACTGCTCGGCCTCAGCGCCGCCCTGCTGGCGATCAGCCAAGGCGTGCGCGCCGATGAGGTGCAGGCGCCGCGCTTCACCGCCGAGCCTTGCTGCCAGCTGTGCCCTGAGGCGCAGGATGCCAGCCGCTACACCACCCGCTACCAGCAGAACTTCACCACCCTGGTTCAGGCCCAGGGCGACTGGCTGTTCCGTACCCGCGAAGACCTGCGCACCGAGTTCGACACCACGCCTGCCGGCTACCAGCGCCTGCAGCAGATCCACGACGCCTTCAAGGCCCGTGGCGTGGAGCTGGTGGTGGTCTACCAGCCGACCCGCGGCCTGGTGAACCGCAACATGCTCAAGCCCGAGGACAAGGCTGCCTTCGACTATCAAAAGGCCCTGCGCAACTACCAGGCCATGCTCGCCCGCTTCAGCAAGATGGGCTACAGCGTCCCTGACCTGTCGCCGCTGACCAACGAACAACTGGCCGCCGCCGATCAGGGCAAGGATTTCTACTTCCGCGGCGACCAGCACTGGACACCGTATGGCGCCGAGCGCGCGGCGAAGATCGTGGCCGAGACCGTGCACAAGATGCCGGCCTTCGAAGGCATCCCGCGCCGCGAGTTCGAGAGCCACAAGTCCGGGCGCATGGGCAAGACCGGCACCCTGCACAACGTCGCCGGCCAGCTCTGCGGTACCAGCTATGCGGTGCAGTACATGGACCAGTTCAGCACCCAGCCCAAGGGCGAGAGCGGTGGCGACGACCTGTTCGGCGATTCCGGCAACCCGCAGATCACCCTGGTCGGCACCAGCCACAGCGGCAAGAACTACAACTTCGCAGGCTTCCTGCAGCAGTACATCGGTGCCGACGTGCTCAACGTCGCCTTCCCCGGCGGCGGCCTGGAAGGCGCGATGATCCAGTACCTGGGCAGCGACGAATTCAAGAACAACCCGCCGAAAATCCTCGTCTGGGAATTCTCGCCGCTGTATCGCCTGGACCAGGACACCATCTGGCGGCAGATGCTGGCCCTGCTCGACAATGGCTGCGAGGGCCGTCCGGCGCAGATGAGCGCCAGCACCGCGCTCAAGCCGGGCAAGAACGAGCTGATGGTCAACGGCAAGGGCGGCGTGATCAAGGACCTGGTCAACCGCAACCTGCAGATGGACATCCGCTTCGAAGACACCTCGGTCAAGACCCTGCAGGCCACCCTCTGGTACCTCAATGGGCGCCACGAGGACATCAAGATCGACAAGCCCGAGACCTCCGACACCGATGGCCGCTTCGTCTTCCAGCTGCGCGAGGACGAGGACTGGGCCAGCCAGAACCTGCTGGCCGTCGAGGTCCAGGGCCCGGAAAAAGGCAGCCAGAAGGTCGAGGCCACGCTGTGCAAACGCAACCATTTCGCCGGCACCGCGCAACAGACCGCGCGGGCTGGCCAGTGAGGCGCCCCATGAACACACTCCGCACGTTCGCCGCTCCCACCCTGCTCGCCCTGGCCCTGATCGGCCCGGCCGCGCAGGCCGCAGGCCTGGTGCCGCCGCAGGGCTACTACGCCGGCATCGAGAAGCTCAAGACCGGCAAGAACACCTTCCGCTGCGACGCGGTGCCCAGGCCCTACACCGGCGCGCTGCAGTTCCGCAGCAAGTACGAAGGCTCGGACAAGGCCCGCGCGACCCTGAACAAGGAATCGGAACAGGCCTTCCGCGACTCCACCGAGAGCATCACCACCCTTGAGCGCGGGGTCAGCAAGGTGATCGGCCAGTACATGCGTGATGGTCGTGCGCAACAATTGGACTGCGCCCTGACCTGGCTCGGCACCTGGGCGCGCGCCGATGCGCTGATGTCCAGCAGCTACAACCACACCGGCAAGTCCATGCGCAAATGGGCATTGGGCAGCATGAGCGGTTCGTGGCTGCGCTTGAAGTTTTCCAGATCGCAACCGTTGGCCGCGCACCAGGCCGAGGCCGAGGTCATCGAAAAATGGTTCGGCCGCCTGGCCGAGCAGACCGTGCGCGACTGGAGCAACCTGCCGCTGGCGAAAATCAACAACCACAGCTACTGGGCGGCCTGGTCGGTGATGGCCACCGCCGTGGCCACTGACCGCCGCGACCTGTTCGACTGGGCGGTGAAGCAATACAAGGTTGGCGCCAACCAGATCGACGAGCAGGGCTTCTTGCCCAACGAACTCAAGCGCAAGCAGCGCGCCCTCGCCTATCACAACTACGCCCTGCCGCCGCTGGCGATGATCGCCAGCTTCGCCCAGGCCAATGGCGTGGACCTGCGTGGCGAGAACAACAGCGCACTGCAACGCCTGGGCCAGAAGGTGCTGTCCGGCTCGCGTGACCCGAGCGCCTTCAAGGCCAGAAACGGTGAGCAGCAGGACATGCATGACCTGAAAGTCGACAACAAGTACGTCTGGCTCGAGCCCTGGTGCAGCGTTTATCAGTGCAATGGCGACACCTTGCAGCGCAAGCGCGGCATGCAGCCGTTCGACAGCTTCCGGCTTGGCGGCAACCTGACCCGGGTCTACGACCCGCAGGCTGAAGACAAGAAATAACGCTGCAACCCTGTGGGAGCGGGTTTACCCGCGAACAAGGGCGAAGCCCTTGCCATGCACCGCGGTGTCTTCTTCGCGGGTAAACCCGCTCCCACAGGGGCCTAGGTGTCCCCCACGACTTTGTGGGGGGTTGGGGGGCTGCGGCCCCATACATGAACAACAATTAGGAGAACCGGGATGGTCTTTTCATCGAATGTATTCCTGTTCCTGTTCTTGCCGATCTTCCTCGGCCTGTATTACCTGAGCGGGCAACGCTATCGCAACCTGCTGTTGCTGCTGGCCAGCTACATCTTCTACGCCTGGTGGCGGGTGGACTTCCTGGCGTTGTTCGCCGCAGTCACGTTGTGGAACTACTGGATCGGCCTGAAAGTGGGCGCCGCCGGCGTGCGCACCAAGCCGGCCCAGCGCTGGCTGCTGCTGGGCGTGGGCGTCGACCTGTGCATCCTGGGCTACTTCAAGTACGCCAACTTCGGTGTCGACAGCCTCAACGCCATCATGACCTCGATGGGCCTGGAGCCGTTCATCCTCACCCACGTGCTGCTGCCGATCGGCATCTCGTTCTACATCTTCGAGTCGATCAGCTACATCATCGACGTGTACCGTGGCGACACGCCGGCCACGCGCAACCTGATCGACTTCGCTGCCTTCGTCGCGATCTTCCCGCACCTGATCGCCGGCCCCGTGCTGCGCTTTCGCGACCTGGCCGAGCAGTTCAACCACCGTACCCACACCCTGGACAAGTTCTCCGAAGGCTGCACGCGCTTCATGCAGGGCTTCATCAAGAAGGTGTTCATCGCCGACACCCTGGCGGTGGTCGCCGACCACTGCTTCGCCCTGCAGAACCCGACCACGGGCGACGCCTGGCTCGGCGCCCTGGCCTACACCGCGCAGCTGTACTTCGACTTCTCCGGCTACAGCGACATGGCCATCGGCCTGGGCCTGATGATGGGCTTCCGCTTCATGGAGAACTTCAAGCAGCCCTATATCAGCCAGTCGATCACCGAGTTCTGGCGGCGCTGGCACATCAGCCTGTCGACCTGGCTGCGCGACTACCTGTACATCACCCTGGGCGGCAACCGCAAAGGCACCTTCAACACCTACCGCAACCTGTTCCTGACCATGCTGCTGGGCGGCCTGTGGCACGGCGCCAACTTCACCTACATCCTCTGGGGCGCCTGGCACGGCCTGTGGCTGGCCATCGAGCGTGCCCTGGGCCTGGACACCAACCCGCAGCGCTTCAACCCGATCAAGTGGGCCTTCACCTTCCTCCTGGTAGTGGTCGGCTGGGTGATCTTCCGCGCCGAAAACCTGCACGTGGCCGCACGCATGTACGGCGCCATGTTCAGCTTCGGCGAGTGGCAGCTGTCGGAACTCAACCGCGCCAGCCTCACCGGCCTGCAGGTCGCGACCTTGGCCGTGGCCTACGCCACCCTCGCCTTCTTTGGCCTGCGCGATTTCTACCGCAACGCCAAGCCTACGCCCCAGGCCACCCCGGTGGCGGTTCACGCCGACGGCACCCTGAGCCTGGACTGGAGCCGCGTGATGACGCGTGCCCTGGTGTTGCTGCTGTTCGTCGCTTCGATCCTCAAGCTTTCGGCGCAGAGCTATTCGCCGTTCTTGTACTTCCAGTTCTGAGGCAGATGACATGACCCGGACATTACGCATCTTCTACTCGCTGCTGTTTCTCGCGCTGCTGCTGGCGTTGGGGCTGTGGTCGCTGGGCGGCTTGGGCAGCTTCCAGCGCACCGCGCCGATGAGCGTGCTCGACGGCAAGCTGGCCAAGGCTGCCGAGACCCACTACGACGCCCAGTTCCCGCTCAAGCGCATCGGCACCAACTTGTGGGCAGCGCTGGATTTCAAGCTGTTCAACGAAGGACGCCCCGGTGTGGTGCTGGGGCGCGAGCAATGGCTGTTCTCCGACGAAGAGTTCAAGCCGACCGCAGGCGCCGATCACCTGATGGAAGACAATCTCGCCCTGATCCGTGGCGTGCGCGACACCTTGCAACGCCATGGCGTGCAGCTGGTGCTGGCGATCGTCCCGGCCAAGGCGCGGCTGTACTCGGAGTACATCGGGGAAGAAGCGCCCGCCAGCCTGCATGCTGACCTGTACAGCCGCTTCCACGCCAAGGCCCGCCAGGCTGGCGTGTTCGCCCCCGACCTGCTGGCGCCGCTGCAACAGGCCAAGGCGCGTGGTCAGCTGTTCCTGCGCACCGACACCCACTGGACGCCGATGGGCGCCGAAGTCGCCGCCCAGGCCCTGGCCGAAGCCGCGGGCCGCCAGACCCTGCTCACCGGCGAGCCGCAGGCGTTCGTCACCGAGACCGGCAACAGCGGCCCGTACAAGGGCGACCTGACCAACTTCCTGCCGCTCGACCCGCTGTTCAGCAACCTGTTGCCCCACCCGGACACCCTGCAGCAACGCAGTACCCGCCCGGCCGATGGCCAGGCCGACAGCGGCGACGCCCTGTTCGCCGACGCCCAGATCCCGGTAGCGCTGGTCGGCACCAGCTACAGCGCCAACCCGCACTGGAACTTCCTTGGCGCCCTGCAGCAAGCGTTGCGCAGCGACGTGGTCAATTACGCCGAAGATGGCCATGGCCCGCTGTTGCCAATGCTCAAGTACCTGCAGAGCGATGCCTTCAAGACCAGCGCCCCGCAGGTGCTGATCTGGGAGTTCCCGGAACGTTATCTGCCCATGAAGAACGACCTCGGCGCCTTCGATCCGCAGTGGATCGCGCAGCTGAAAAACACCCGTAAATCCGAAGCAAACCTGGCTCTGTCGTCCAATCGGACGGATCACTGAAGAGGAAAACGTACATGACCACCAAGACTTCCATCGCCAAAGCCTTCACCCTCGCCGCCGGCCTCAGCGTGCTCTCGCTACAGGCCTTCGCCGGCGCCGACGCGGCCTTGTACGGCCCCAGCGCACCGAAGGGCTCGACCTTCGTGCGCCTGTACAACGCCACCAGCGAGCCGGTCAGTGCCAATGTCGGCAATACCCAGATCAGCCAGGTTGGCGGCCAGGGCAGCAGTGACTTCAGCTTCATGCCGCAGGGTGACTACAGCGCCCAGGTCGACGGCAAGAGCGTGCCGGTCAAGCTCGCGGCCGACAAGTACTACACCCTGGTCAACAACGGCAGCGGCGCCCCCCAGCTGATCGAGGAACCGCCGTTCAAGAACAAGCAGAAGGCCCTGGTCCGTGTGCAGAACCTGAGCGACCAGCCCCTGACCCTGAAGACCGCCGACGGCAAGACCGAAGTGGTCAAGACGGTGGCCGCCAAGGGCCGTGGTGACCGCGAGATCAACCCGGTCAAGGTCAACCTGGCCCTCTATGAAGGCAACAAGAAAGTCAGCGACCTCAAGCCGGTCGCCCTGGAGCGCGGTGAAGCAGCCGTGCTGTACGTCACAGGTTCCGGCAACAGCCTGTCGCCGGTCTGGGTCACTCGCCCAGTGTCCACCAACTGATTCCTGCCCCTATCGACCTTTGGAGAAACAACATGATCCCGGTAATTCTTTCTGGTGGTAGCGGTTCGCGCCTGTGGCCTCTGTCGCGCAAGCAGTTCCCCAAGCAGTTCCTGGCCCTCACCGGCGAGCACACCCTGTTCCAGCAGACCCTGGAGCGTCTGGTCTTCGAGGGCATGGACGCACCCATCGTGGTGTGCAACAAGGACCACAAGTTCATCGTCAACGAACAGTTGGGCGGCCTGAACCTGCAGACCCAGGCCATCCTCATGGAACCCTTCGGGCGCAACACCGCGCCAGCGGTGGCGATTACCGCCATGAAGCTGGTCAACGAAGGCCGCGACGAGCTGATGCTGGTGCTGCCGGCCGACCATGTGATCGATGACCAGAAGGCCCTGCAACGCGCCCTGGCCCTGGCCACCGTGGCCGCCGAGCGGGGCGAGATGGTGCTGTTCGGCGTGCCGGCGACCAAGCCCGAGACCGGCTATGGCTATATCCGCTCGAGCCAGGACGCCTTGCTGCCCGAAGGCGTGGCGCGGGTGGCCCAGTTCGTCGAGAAGCCCGACGAGAAGCGCGCCAACGAATTCGTCCGCGCCGGCGGCTACTTCTGGAACAGCGGGATGTTCCTGTTCCGCGCCAGCCGCTTCCTCGAAGAGCTGAAAAAGCATGAACCGGACATCTACGACACCTGCCTGCTGACCCTGGAACGCAGCCAGGAAGACGGCGATAACCTGACCATCGACGAAGCCACCTTCGCCTGCTGCCCCGACAACTCCATCGACTACGCGGTGATGGAAAAGACCCAGCGCGCCTGCGTGGTGCCGCTGTCGGCCGGCTGGAGTGATGTCGGCTGCTGGTCGTCACTGTGGGCCGTGCATGAGAAAGACGACGACGGCAATGTCACCAAGGGCGACGTGGTGGTACAGGACAGCCGCAACTGCATGATCCATGGCAACGGCAAGCTGGTGTCGGTGATTGGCCTGGAGAACATCGTCGTGGTCGAGACCAAGGACGCCATGATGATCGCCCACAAGGACAAGGTCCAAGGCGTCAAGCAACTGGTCAACACCCTCGACCAGCAAGGCCGCAGCGAGACCCAGAACCACTGCGAGGTCTACCGCCCGTGGGGTTCCTACGACTCGGTGGACATGGGCGGGCGCTTCCAGGTCAAGCACATCACCGTCAAGCCCGGCGCCAGCCTCTCGCTGCAGATGCACCACCACCGTGCCGAGCACTGGATCGTGGTATCCGGCACTGCCGAGGTGACCTGTGACGAGAACGTGTTCCTGCTCACCGAGAACCAGTCGACTTACATCCCCATCGCCTCGGTCCACCGCCTGCGCAACCCGGGCAAGATCCCGCTGGAGATCATCGAAGTGCAGTCCGGCAGCTACCTGGGCGAGGATGATATCGAACGCTTCGAGGATGTGTACGGGCGCAGTTCCACGCCAATCGAGCGCGGGGTCTCGGTGAAGACCATCGCTCAATAAGCTCCAAGCTGCAAGCTGCAAGCTGCAAGCTGCAAGCTGCAAGCTGCAAGTAAAAGCGGGACTGTGGGGTGCCGAAGACGAAGGCATCACACGGTCCCGCTTTTTTCTTGCAGCTTGAAGCTTGAAGCTTGAAGCTCCAAGATGAACAGACCCCGCATCAAGAGGTCTGCACATGCTTATCGGTGCCCTGCTCATCCTCACCTGGCTGGTGCTGCTTTTGCGCTACCCGGCCAAGGCCCTGCCCATTTCCCTGGCCGCCGTGCTGGGTCTTGGCCTGGTGGCGCTGTGGGTCGTCTGGGAGGACAAGCGCGAGGCCACGCAACTGGCCCGCCTGGACCTGCGCCTGAGCTACGCCCCCGATCAATGCCCCGCCGACCGTGCCCTGCAAGTGCGCATCAAGAACGGCAACAAGGCCCCGCTCCAGGAATTGCGCTGGCGCGTCGCGGCCTATGCGCCGGGCGACACGGTCAATCTTGCCGAGAACACCTACGGCGCCCCGCGCTATCGCGGCCCTGGCGAATTGCAACCTGATGCCCAATGGAGCGATTGCCTGCCGCTGCCGCCGCTGCGTTCGGGCTATCGTCCGCAGACCCTGGAATTTCGCGCCGAGCACTTGCAGGGCAGCTTCGCCAACTGAATACCCCCATCCTCCAAGGTCCCTGTAGGAGATCGCCCAGCCCGCTGGGCTGCGCTGTCGCGCAGAGAACAAGGCTTGCAAGCGCGGCTCACCACCCTGTAGGAGCTGGCTTGTCCTGCGATCGGCTGCGAAGCGGCCGTAAAGC
>Ga0160433_100407_pt1 | contig 23232 bp, 22 predicted proteins | sample HID1972K_E0MG_FD_108235 | JGI IMG/M metagenome (GOLD analysis project Ga0160433, IMG submission 108235) | Enriched pill bug-associated microbial communities from UW Madison campus, WI, USA - HID1972K_E0 MG | ecosystem: Host-associated > Arthropoda: Insects > Digestive system > Unclassified ...
CGTCCACATCAACCGCGTCTCCAAGACGGTGAAGGGCGGCAAGCGCTTCGGTTTCGCTGCGCTGGTCGTCGTCGGCGATGGCAAGGGCCGGGCTGGCTTTGGCCATGGCAAGGCGCGGGAGGTTCCCGAGGCGATCAGCAAGGCGACTGCCGCTGCCAAGAAGGCCATGGTTCGCGTGCCGCTCAAGGAAGGCCGGACGCTGCACCATGATGGCCGTGGCCATTTCGGCGCCGGCAAGGTTACGCTGCGCACAGCGCCTCCGGGGACCGGTATCATCGCCGGTGGTCCGATGCGCGCCGTGTTCGAGAGCCTGGGCGTGGCGGACGTTGTGACCAAGTCGGTCGGCACCTCCAATCCCTATAACATGATCCGGGCGACCTTCGCGGCGCTGACGGAGCAGACCAGTCCCAAGTCGGTGGCGCAGCGTCGTGGCAAGAAGGTTGCCGATCTGCTTCGTCGTGGCGGTGCCTCCGCAGAGGTCGCCGCAGCCGATGCGGAAGCGATTGCGGAGTGAGCAACATGGCCAAGATCAAGATCAAGCAGATCGGTTCGCCCATTCGTCGGCCGGAGTCGCAGAAGAAGATTCTGATCGGGCTGGGTCTGGGCAAGATGAATCGTGTCGTCGAGCTGGAGGATACGCCCGAAGTGCGCGGCGCTATCCGCAAGCTCCCCCACATGGTTGCAGTCGTCGAAGGCTGAACCCTGAACCGAAAAGTCTCATGCTTACGTGCATGAGATTAATGAATATCCGCGCGACAAAAGCGAAAGCGAGTGCAAGACATGAAACTGAACGAACTCAAGGATAATGCTGGCGCCCGTAAAGGCCGCATGCGCGTGGGCCGTGGTATCGGCTCCGGCAAGGGCAAGACCGCCGGTCGCGGTCAGAAGGGCGCCAAGGCGCGCTCCGGCGTTGCGATCAACGGCTTCGAAGGCGGCCAGATGCCGCTCCACATGCGGTTGCCGAAGCGCGGGTTTAACAACATTTTCCGCAAGGATTATGCCATCGTGAACCTGGGCATGGTCCAGAAGGCAATTGATGCCGGTAAGCTCGATGCTTCCGCGACGATCGATCAAGCTGCACTGCGCGCGGCGGGTCTCTCGCGTGGAGGGAAGCATGGCGTGAGATTGCTTGCCAAGGGCGAACTGACCAGCAAGGCCAGTTTTGCAGTCGCCGGCGCTTCAAGTGGAGCTGTAGAGGCGGTCGAGAAGGCTGGCGGCAAGGTGGAGATTCTCGCCAAGGCAGTGGCGACGGACGCCGAGTAATTCATGTCCGGCACAATTGTATAATTGCTTGCTTGCATAACCGACCCCTCTCGCCAATATCCGCGAGCGGGGTCGCTTGCTTAGGCAGTCAGTGATCAGGCGAGCGATAATCGACAAGCGCCTGCCGGAGAGTTAGAGGTTAGGCTATTCGTCCGCTTCGGGCGGGCCGCAGCTTTGGGAATTACAAGCAATCATGGCATCACGCGCCGACCAAATGGCAGCCAATCTGAGCCTCGCGAATTTCGGTCAGGCGACCGAGCTCAAGAAGCGCATCTGGTTCACACTGGGCGCGTTGGTCGTCTTCCGCTTCTTCTCTTTCGTGCCGCTGCCAGGAGTTGATCCGACAGTGCTGGCCCAGCTCTATCAACAGACGCAGGGCGGCATTCTCGATATCTTCAACACCTTTTCCGGCGGTAGTCTGGAGCGCATGAGTCTTATCGCGCTCGGCATCATGCCCTACATTACCGCCTCCATCGTCGTTCAGTTGGCGGCGTCGTTGTCGCCAAAGCTTGCCGCGATCAAGAAGGAAGGTGAGTCCGGGCGCAAGAAGCTCAATCAGTATACGCGCTACGGCACCGTTGGCCTTACGGCCGTTCAGGGCTATTTTATTGCGGTGGGACTGGAAACCTATGGAGCTCAATCGGGTTTGCAGGCTGTGGTCGATCCTGGCGTGCTGTTCCGCGTAAGCGCTGTCATTTCGCTCATCGGCGGTACGATGTTCCTGATGTGGCTCGGTGAGCAGATTACGAGCCGCGGGATCGGCAACGGCATTTCGTTGATCATCATGGCCGGCATCGTGGCTCAGCTACCGGTGACGCTGGCGAACCTGTTTGAGTCGGGGCGCACGGGATCCATTTCGGGTCTGCTGATCATCGGCATTCTTATCGTAGCGTTGGCGCTCATCGCGGGCATCTGTTTTATGGAACGGGCGCAGCGACGGGTGCTTATTCAGTATCCGAAGCGGCAGACCCGCCAGGGCGTGATGCAGGCGGATCGGAGCCATTTGCCGCTCAAGATCAATACCGCCGGCGTCATTCCGCCGATCTTCGCTTCATCGCTGCTGCTCCTGCCGCTGACCATCACCCAGTTTTCGGGCGCGGGCGCCGAGGCGACGAGCGGCGCCTGGGGCGATTTCGTGCTGACGATCAATCAGTATCTGTCGCACGGTACGCCGGTCTATATGGCGCTCTACGGCGCTGGGATTATCTTTTTCTGTTTCTTCTATACTGCCGTGGTCTTCAATCCCGAGGAAACGGCTGAGAACCTGAAGCGCAACGGCGGGTTCATTCCCGGCATCCGTCCGGGCAAGAATACTGAGAACTATCTCGACTATGTGCTCACTCGGATCACGGTTATTGGCGCAATCTATCTCGCGCTCGTCTGCCTCATTCCTGAGTTCATGATCGCGCGCGCTGGAATACCCTTCTATCTGGGAGGAACCAGTCTGTTGATCGTCGTCAACGTGACGGTGGATACCGTGACCCAGATCCAGAGCCATCTCATTGCGCATCAGTATCGCGACCTCATAAAGAAGGCGCGGCTGAAAGGCCGGATGCGCTAAGCAAGGGACCGGTTTGGTGGTGCTTAGGTGCGCTGTCGATCCAATCTTGGGGGAGTGAAATGAACATCATCCTGCTGGGACCGCCCGGCGCCGGCAAGGGAACGCAGGCGCAGCGTCTCGTTGCGGAGCGCGGAATGGTTCAGCTCTCGACGGGCGACATGCTACGTGCAGCCGTGAAGGCCGGCACACCCATCGGCCTGCAGGCGAAAGCTGTCATGGACGCGGGCGAACTGGTGTCGGACGATATTGTCTCTGGGATCATCGGGGAAGCGCTTGATACGCTACCGCCCGAGACCGGCGTCATCTTTGACGGCTATCCCCGCACGACAGCGCAAGCCGAGAGTCTGGACGCTTTACTGATCGCACGTGGTCGCCGCCTTGACCATGTCATCGAACTGGAAGTCGATGAAGATGCATTGGTGGACCGTGTGACCGGTCGTTTCACCTGCGTCAGCTGCGGTGAAGGATATCACGATCGGTACAAGCACTCCAAGGTGGAAGGCGTGTGCGACAAGTGCGGAAATCGCGAGTTCAGGCGTCGGCCCGACGACAATGAGGAAACGGTGCGTACCCGCATGGCTGAATACCGCGCCAAGACGGCACCTATTCTGCCGATCTATGAGGCGCGGGATATCGTGAGCCGGGTGGATGGCATGTCCGACATCGAGGAGGTGGCGAGCACTATCGCTTCACTGCTCGACAGCTGACGCTCCCGCTTGGTAGGGAGGGCCGGAGGGCCTGCTGGGAAGTGAGGCGGTTTGGCGGAGCGCTCCATGGCTGGTCCGATTGATGCGAGAGCGATTGCCCTGCTGGACGACGGCCGTCGTCGCTATAGCCCGGTCAAGCCATTGCTACGCTCTCATCTCGCGCGCCCTTTCCCCCAGGGTGATCACAAGCGTATCCTGTTGGTCCACATGGACGATCCCATCGCTTGGCCGCAATTCTATCCCTTCTATCACGATGCGGCCCTCTTCGCCGATTTGGGCTACGTTTTCCGTACTGTCCCTTATCCTGCACAGGGCGCTGAACGCCTGATAAAGGAAGCCTCTGCGATTTTCCTGCAGTCGCCATATGTCCTGGGCGATGGCGAGATCGAGCGTGTTCTGGAACGGTTGAAGAGTGCGAATCCGCGAGTGCCAGTCAGTTATTTTGATTGGTTCGCTCCGACAGATGTCCGCTTCGCAGATCGCGTGGGCGATTATGTCGACTTCTACACAAAGAAGGCGCTGCTTCGGGATCGGGACTATTACCGAGCCGACCACGCTGCACATACTTCGCTGGAGGAATATTACAGCGCATCCTTCGGTCTGGTGCCGGACCATCCCACGTGGAGTTGCCGCCCTGACATTGTGGAGCGGTTGGTTCTGGCGCCGGGTTTTGCAACGGCGCCGAAACTTTTGAATGCCTTTGGGCGGCGAACTGCCGTTCCGTCAGGCGCGCGCACCATCGATGTTCATGCTCGCTTCGATACAGCGCCGAGGCAATTGCATGCAGCGGGCCGTGTGAACGCCGGAGCGCGGACGCATTGGTATGTGGCCATGCGGGAGCAGGCCATGGAAATGGTGGAGGGCTTGCCCTCCCGTTACAATATCGCACGGCAAGGCCGAGTGGGGCGCCAAGAGTTCCTGGCCGAGCTAGAGCGGTCGCAACTCTGTTTCAGTCCGTTCGGTTTTGGCGAGTTGTGCTGGCGCGATCTCGAAGCCATGTTGACTGGCGCCGTCTTGATAAAGCCGGATATGTCGCATCTGGAATGCTTCTGTGACATTTATCGTCCGGGAGAGACATATATTCCAGTTCGATGGGATCTTGCAGATCTGGCTGATACAGTCGCCGCATTGCTCGAACGGCCTGCAGAATGCCGGGCGATCGCGGCCCGAGCGTTTAACTCCGTAAAGGGCTACCTGGCAGGGCCAAAGACTGAAAATCTATTGCGGCACCTGACGGAGACTTCGAGCGTCGTGTAGGCCAGTAGATCTCAATCAACCCTGGCGTGTCTGTTTTTTCTTATGGCAGACTGTAGCATGGCAAATACCTCGGCCTCCGGCCCCTGGGGTCGGCCGAAGATTTGCCACAAGGCAATATGGCTCAAGAAATAGGACAAAGCGCCTATCACCATCGTCCCGCAAAGCGCTCCAACGTGGGAGACTGCCTGAGGAGGAAGCGCCGCTTTGAAGAGCAGGACGCAGATGATCATGCTGCTTATAGCCAGGAAGGTACGTGAACAGCCTCTGATCTGCTCCCATACCGATACGTGGACGATTCGCTTGGCCAATGACAGATAGAGGATGACGGAACCTAGCGTTGCCAGCACTCGGGCGGCCAGCAGGCCCGGAATGCCGAACAGGAGAAGGCCGGCAACGACCATCGGCAAACGAAGCCCGAATGCGATGAAGTTGTACTTGAAGAGCTTACGGGTAAAGCCTGCCGCCATGGCCAACGGCGCCGCCGCTATGGTGAGATTTTCGAAAGCCAGAGCGAAAGCGAGCACCTGCATGATCTGGATGATAGGCAGCCATTTCTCGCCGAGCAGGACATGGACGAACATGTCCGACACCAGGGCTAAGCCTATGCCGAAAGGCAGGCAGAGCGCAAAGACCAGAGATTGGATGCGCTTGTAGGCCGAGGCGAGTCGGGCAGGGTCGCCTTTGACTGCCGCCAGCCCTGGGAAGAGGACCCGTACAAGGGAGCCTGAGACCTCACGGGTGGGCATCTGCGCCTTATCATCCCCAAAGCTGAAATAGCCGACGGCACGTTGACCCAGCACCCCTCCGATGAGGAGACTGTCGAATCTCGCGTTGATCGCGGTCAGGATCGAACTGAATGTCATCCAGATTGAGAAGGACCACAGCTCAGGCACACGCTTAAAGCTGAAACGAGGACGATAAGGGGCGTACAAGTGAGTGAACGCTACGCTCAGGAACTGCATGAGCACGATCGGAATGACGATCGCCCAGTAGGTGCGGTAATAATAGGCAATGAGCACTGATGATATTGCCGCCACAAGGCGCACCGTGACTCCCACGAATGCGTCCGGCCCGAAGGAGAGGTTCTTCTGTATCATCGGCCAGCGAGCACTATAAAACCCGCTCATCAGGGCTTGGAGCGCAATGGCAAACATGATCGGGATAAGACGTTCATCATCATAAAAATGGGCAGCCGGCCAAGCGACGCTGACCAGCAGAAGAGCAAGCGCTGCGGACCGTATGAATCCCAGCGTGAAAGTACTGTGAAAATGGTCCTCCTCGACATGATCGATGCGAATGAGGGCGTCCGAAAGGGGGAGCGCCGTCAGCGCGGTCACAATTGCGCCGATGCCGACCGCGAGCGCGACAAGCCCAAAATCTTCCGGCATCAAAAGTCGTGCCAGGAAGATCGATGAAATGAAGGAAATGACGTTAACGGCCAGGCGGGACGCCATAACCCATCCCGCCCCTCTGACGAGCCGCTGCTTTACCGACGGGGTATTGGCTGCATCATTCATATGATCTGTCGGGGATATCGCTGACGGGTGGAGAAAAAAATGGATAGGCTGGCGCAGCCTGTTTCGAGGCCATAAAATCCCCTAAGGCCTTTTCCTACCCTTATTATTAAAGGCGAGGTGCAAAGCGGTCGCTGGTTGACAACTGGGAAGACTCAGGATATTGCCCGTCGATCCCGAGACGGCAGGTCAAACGGCAGCGCTATTGTGCGCCAGCCGCTATTTTTGCGTCTCGGGCGCAACGCGACGAGATGGGGTGTCTGCCACAGCACCCTGTGGAGCAGGAGGATACATGGCACGTATTGCGGGCGTCAACATCCCGACCAACAAGCGCGTAATTGTCGCGCTGACCTACATTCACGGCATCGGCCCCAGAACGGCGGTGCAGATTGCGGACAAGCTCGGTATCGACCGCAGCCGCCGCGTGCAGGACCTGAGCGATGCCGAGGTGCTGCAGATTCGCGAGACGATCGACGCCGACCTCACGGTCGAAGGTGATCTGCGTCGCGAAACGGCGATGAACATCAAGCGCCTGATGGACCTGGCCTGCTATCGCGGCCTGCGCCATCGCAAGGGCTTGCCGGTCCGCGGACAGCGCACGCACACCAACGCGCGCACCCGCAAGGGCAAGGCAAAGCCGATCGCAGGCAAGAAGAAGTAAGCAGCAGGCCGGACGGCCCACCCGGCCAGGCGCCTTTGCCTGCCGCCGCGTGAGCCGCAACCGGCGCCGGAGCGATCCGGCTTCTTCTGTTCCGCCGGGAGCCGCTTCAAGCTCCAGCTCCCGCCAGGACAGTCCGGACCAGGGACCCAAGCCCGCCAGCCGCAAGCCGGCCAGCAGACGGCCCCCGGTCAGAAAGCCCCGCCAAGGCACGCCACCCATAACGGGAGGGCAGCCGGAAACGGGGCGGAAGGGGCAGCACGACCGGATCGGGATCAACCCGATCAGCGCGCAAGACCCGGACGAACGGACGGTCCGCCCAAGACACGGCTCCCAGCAGGGCGCCAAGGCAAGGGCAAGCAAGGCAAGGCGGGCGGGGTAGAGCAAGGCAGCACTTCAGGTGAGGCGCATCGGGGCGAGGCAAAGCAGGTCGAAGGTCGAGGTCAGGCACGTCAGGTCGAAGAAATGCAGATGAGGTCCAGTCCAGCGGGCCGCCCGGCAGGAAAAGCCGGGGCAGGCAAGTGGACAGGATGCGAAGAGGCAAGACAGGACGCGCAAAATCGGCGAGACAGGCGGAGACGAAACCAGAGCGGCCTTCCGGTTCAACCAGTTTCGAGTAGGGAAAAAGGCAGATGGCACGGGAACCCCAGCGGCTTCGCAGGCGCGAGCGCAAGAATATCTCCGCCGGCGTCGCGCATGTGAACGCCAGCTTCAACAACACCATGATCACGATCACCGACGCCCAGGGCAACGCGATCAGCTGGTCCTCGGCCGGCACGATGGGCTTCAAGGGCAGCCGCAAATCGACGCCCTATGCCGCGCAGGTCTGCGCGGAGGACGCGGGCCGCAAGGCCGCCGAACATGGCGTGCGCACCCTCGAAGTGGAAGTGAAGGGTCCCGGCTCCGGCCGCGAATCGGCCCTGCGCGCACTGCAGGCCGTGGGCTTCACGATTACCTCGATTCGCGACGTGACACCGATCCCGCACAATGGCGTGCGGCCGAGCAAACGCCGCCGCGTCTGACCGGGCCGACGAGCGGGGCGGTTTCCAGCCGGAAACCGCATCCCCGCCCGAACATTCCTTTAAAGGCCGAGGCTGGACCGCTGCTCATCTCCATCGCCCTCCGCCAAACTCCCAGGGGAAATACATGACTGTCAACATCAGGAACTGGCAGGAATTGAAGAAGCCCAACGGCCTTGAGATCAAGGCCGCGGACCCCAAGCGCCGCGCGACCTTCGTCGCCGAGCCGCTTGAGCGTGGCTTCGGTCTCACACTGGGCAATGCGCTGCGCCGCGTGCTGCTCTCTTCTCTCCAGGGCGCGGCCGTCACGGCCATCAAGATCGAGAATGTTCTGCACGAATTCTCCTCGCTCGCCGGCGTGCGCGAGGACGTGACCGACATCGTGCTCAACGTGAAGAAGATCGCCCTGCGGATGGAAGGCGAAGGCCCCCGCCGCCTCCAGCTCTCCGCCACGGGCCCGGCCGAAGTGAAGGCCGGCGACATCGCCGTGACGGGCGACATCGCGGTGATGAACCCGGATCTGGTGATCTGCCATCTGGACGAGGGTGCCAGCTTCAACATGGAGCTGACCGTGGACACCGGCAAGGGCTATGTGCCCGCGGTGAACAACCGCCCGGCCGACGCGCCGATCGGCCTCATCCCGGTGGACGCGCTTTACTCGCCCGTGCGCCAGGTGGCCTACAAGGTGGAAAACGCCCGCATCGGCCAGGAACTGGACTATGACCGCCTGAACCTGACCGTCGAGACCGACGGCACGGTGACGCCGGAGGATGCCGTGGCCTATGCCGCGCGCATCCTGCAGGACCAGCTCCAGCTCTTCGTCCACTTCGAGGACCAGCTCCCGAGCGCGATGCCGACCGGCACCGGCGCGGGCGCCGCGACGGACGAGGCCGAAGGCGACACGAACCAGATCAACCGCTACCTCCTCAAGAAGGTGGACGAGCTGGAACTCAGTGTCCGCAGCGCCAACTGCCTCAAGAACGACAACATCATCTACATCGGCGACCTGGTGCAGAAGACCGAGGCCGAGATGCTCCGCACGCCGAACTTCGGCCGCAAGAGCCTCAACGAGATCAAGGAAGTGCTCTCGTCCATGGGCCTGCGCCTTGGCATGGATATCCCCGGCTGGCCGCCGGAGAATATCGAGGAGATCGCCAAGAAGCTCGAGCAGGAACTGCTGGGCTAAGGAGATCGGATCGGGTCAAAGAGGAACCTTTGACCCGGCCTTTCAGAGCTTCGGTTCAGGAGAGCCCCCTGCCGCGAGGTGGGGGCTTTTCTGTTGTAGGGCTAGCCCCGATCATTCCGTTATGGGCAAGAGTTAGGTGGCGTGCCCTGCAAATCGCTCTGTATTGGAAAGACGAACCAAGCAGATAATCTTTGAGAACACGGCCCCTCATGCACGACACCCAAAGCGTGGCCCCTATGAGGCCTTGGAGGAAGCGGAGCCCGCGCTGGGCGGATGCAAAGCCCTGTGGCACCTGCTCTCCACAAGGGAGCTAGCGGCCCGACATATGCGGCTTTTCCTTGACTCCGGCGGCGCGATGGGCTTTGGGGCGGCACTTCAAGCCTCATCGCCTGCAAAGGTGCAGGGGCGGGCTCTTGGCGGTGGCCCTGATCATTGCCTGGTACGGGGTGCCTGACACGGCCCCATAACGAACGAAGGACAGACCCATGCGTCACAAGATTGGCGGCCGCAAGCTGCAGCGCACTTCCGCTCACCGCATCGCGCTTTTCCGCAACATGGCCGCCGCGCTCATCAAGCACGAGCAGATCAAGACCACGCTGCCCAAGGCCAAGGAACTGCGCCCCTATGTCGAGAAGCTGATCACGCTGGCAAAGCGCGGCGGCCTCTCCAACCGTCGCCTGGCGCATGGCCGCCTGCTCGACGACGCGCAGCTCGTGAAGCTCTTCGAAGTGCTCGCCGAGCGCTACAAGGACCGCAACGGCGGCTATACCCGCATCATCAAGGCCGGCATCCGCGCCTCTGACGCCGTGCAGATGGCGATCATCGAGCTGGTCGATCGCGACGAGAGCGCCAAGGGCCAGGACAGCGGCCCGGTGCAGACCGCGGACGAGGACGAGCTGGAAGCCGCCTGATCGGCTCCGCGCCTATCCTCCGGGATTGAAAGAGGCCTCGCCGGCAATGTCGGTGGGGCCTCTTCGCATTTGGGCGGCGGGGCGCGTTCCTGATCCTCGGCGTGTGTGGCGGGCTATTTGCGCCCAGACACAGCCCATATCCGATGTGGGATGGACAAGGGCGACTCCGGGAAGCGCTCCTGCAGCAACGCCTCAAGCGCATCGTCGAACTAGGCGATCTCTGCCGGCGCGAGGCTGGCCTTCACGCCGGCGCTCGCCCGGATGCGGCCGCGCCACGCTTCGTGGGAATAGGGAATATCCATGTCGAACGAGAAGGTCTCGATGTCGACGAAGGCAGCTTCGCGCAGGTCGCGGAGCCAGGCGGGGTACAAGCCCGTGCCGCCCGCCATGGTCCAGCGCGGATTATGCGCGAGGATCAGCGCCTCGGTCGCCTCGACGACATTGGACGCCAATGGCAGCCAATCGAAATGGGCGATGATGATCCCTCCGCCGGGAACGAGGACGCGATGCGCCTCGGCTGCGGCCTTGGCCCGGTCGAACCAATGCCAGCATTGGCCGGCCGTGACGAGATCGACGCTCTCATCGGCCTCGACCAGCGCCTCGGCCGATCCGACACGATAGGCGATGGAGAGGCCAGCTTCCCGATCCATGACCTCGGCCTCCGCAAGCAGGGCGGCGGCCGGATCGATGCCGGTGACGCGAAGGCCAAGCGCGGCAAGGCCCCGCGCAATCGTGCCCGTCCCGGTTCCCAGATCGATCGCGGCAGAGCCCGGCGATGCCCATCCAAGCTGGTGCAGCCGCGTGGAGAAGTCCGGCGGGAAGCCGGCCCGGTACGCACGATAGTCGGACGCCGTTCTGCCGAAGTCTATTTGCGCGCCGAATGCGCGCGTGGCTGGGATGTTCGGAGAATCGGGCATTCATCGTCTGCCCGGCGCGCGTCTCGGCTACGCCATCACCGCCGCGCTTTCCGTCTCCGCGATCCAGCCGCCGCCCAGGACGCGGTCGCCGGCGTAGAGCACGGCGGCCTGGCCGGGCGCGACGCCATATTCGTTGCTCTCGAACCGCAGGCGATCGCCGTCCAGCCACGCGGGTACGGGCTTGGCCATGGAGCGCACTTTCGCGCTCAGCGGCCCGGAAAAATCGCCGCCGATCCAGTTGATCTCCTCCAGCCGCGCCGCCTGCACGGCGAGCGCGGCCTTGGGGCCGACGATCACCCGGCGCGTCTCCGCTTCCAGTCGCACGACGTAGAGCGGCTCGGCCAGCCCGCCGATCTCCAGCCCCCGCCGCTGCCCGACGGTATAGTGGATGAGCCCCTTGTGCGGGCCGAGCACGCGCCCGTCGACATGGACGATCTCGCCGCTGTCATCCGCCTCCGGCCGCAGCTTGCGCACGATGCCGGCATAATCGCCATCAGGCACGAAGCAGATATCCTGACTGTCCGGCTTCAGCGCCACGCCCAGCCCCAGCTCGGCCGCGATGGCGCGCACGGCCGGCTTTTCCATGCCGCCCAGCGGGAAGCGCAGATAATCGAGCTGGTCCTGCGTGGTGGCGAAGAGGAAATAGCTCTGGTCCCGTGCGGGATCGACGGCGCGATGCAGCTCGGCGCCGCCCGCGCCTTCCACGCGGCGCACATAATGGCCGGTGGCGAGGCAATCCGCGCCGAGATCCCGCGCCAGGGCGAACAGATCCGTGAACTTCACGCCCATGTTGCAGCGGACGCAAGGGATCGGCGTGCGGCCGGCAAGATATTCGTCGGCAAAACGCTCCATCACGGAATCGCGGAAGCGGCTTTCATAATCGAACACATAATGCGCGATGCCGAGCCGGTCCGCGACCGCGCGGGCATCGCGAATGTCCTGCCCCGCGCAGCAGCTTCCCGTGCGGCCCACGGCAGCGCCATGATCGTAAAGCTGGAGCGTCACGCCGATGGTTTCGGCGCCTGAGCGCGCGGCCAGCGCGGCGACCACACTGGAATCGACCCCGCCGGACATGGCGACGACGATGCGCTTGACGGCAAGCGGCTGCGAAAGCTGGAAAAGACCATCCATGCGCCGTCATATAGAGAGCCCAAGGCGGCGCGACCAGCCTCGGTAAACGTCCACCATGTCACACACGCGCGCGGTTCGCCCCGGCGGAAGCACCGGTAATCCCACCTAAAAACCTCTCAACGTCGCCTTTACTCCTGCTTATCCTTTGCCTGCTAGCACAGCGGCATGGGCATAAGTGCACATCTTGACGATCAGGCCACGCCTTTCGCTCTGGCGGGCAAACTCAGCACCCGGATTCCGGATTTGCGTCTGCTGCTGACGGTTCATGCCGCCCGCCAGGCGACGACACCGACGGCACGCTATGTTCACGAGTCCGACCTGCCGGCCGTACTCGCGGATGAGCCGTATCGGCTGAGCCTGATCTTCGCGTCGACCCAGACGAATCCGTCCGTCCTGCAGAGGGCGGCCGGATCGTTCAACGGGGCGGTGGCGGCACTTATGGGGGTGGGGAGCGATGGTGAAGGAACCGTTCACTCTGGCGGTTAGTCTGAGGGAAAAGCTTTGGGGCCAACATCATCAACAAGAAGACGTGCGAGACCGATCCCCGTCGGTGAATGAGGAAAGAATGATCGAGAACCAGAAAATTCGCCCGGCCCAAGTCGTCGGCCCCCTCGGTGAACCGCTGACGCTCGAGTCCCTTCCGCCCCCGGACACGACCCGCTGGGTGGTGCGTCGCAAAGCGGAAGTCGTCGCAGCCGTCAATGGCGGTCTACTGACCGTGGATGAGGCCTGCGAGCGTTACCATCTGACGCTCGAAGAGTTCGCGAGCTGGCAGCGCGCTGTCGACAGATCCGGCATGCCGGGGCTGCGCGTCACCCGGATCCAGCACTACAAGTCGCTCTATGAGCGGCAACAGCGCTACTGATCGAAAGAAAACGGATCGGCGGAGCGACCACTCTCCCACGATTTGCCCCGCATCCCATGAAGGGCCCGCCCGAGCGATCGGCGCGGGCCTTTTCCGTTCTGGGGCAGGGCGCCGGGCAGTGGCGGACGTTGGGGAGGGAATGCGCGGGAACGGAAGGCCGTTCAACCGGCGGGCGAACTGTCGGTGAACACCGCAAGCTGCGCGGCGAAAGCGCGTCGATAGGCCGGGCGGTCCACGCCGCGCGCGACATAGGCGGTGAGGCCTGGATGTCTCTCCAGCAGGTGCGATCCCTCAAGCCGGCGGAGCACCGTCACCATCAGCAGATCGCCGGCGCTGAAATCGCCGTCGAGCCAGTCGGCATTGCCGAGCCGGGCGGACAGCTCATCCAGCCGGCCATGGATGCGATCCTCCAGCATGGGCATGCGCTCGCCGAACCAGCTCTTCTCGCGCTCCAGATAAGTCGCCATTTCGCGCTCGACGATCGGCGGCTCCAATGTGCCGAGAGCCGCGAACATCCAGGCGATGGCGCGCGCCCGCGCATGGGCGTCGCCCGGTAGCAGGCCCGCATGGCGCTCCGCGATATGGAGCACGATGGCCCCGGATTCGAACAGGGCGAGGTCGCCTTCCTCATAGGTCGGAATCTGCCCGAAAGGTTGAAGCGCGCGATGCGCGGGTTCCTTCATCGCGCTGAACGACAGCAGCCGGACGTCATAGGGCTGGCCTGCTTCCTCCAGCGCCCAGCGCACGCGCATATCCCGCGCGAGACCCCGGCCGCCATCCGGGGAGCGTTCGAAGGCGGTGATGGTGATGGTCATCGCAACACTCCGGTTGTGGGACGAGGGCCCTCATGGCGATCATTCGAGGATAAGCCATGCCGACGGGTGATCGCTCGGAGTGCGACGGCGTGTTGCGAGAACCGGAAGAAAGGAGCCTGGGCGGTGTGCGCAAGTTCCGGCCGATGGGTGATTGCTCGCTTTGGGGTAGGGAGATGCCGTTAGCCCCTCCCCTTCAGGGGAGGGGTAGGGGGTGGGGACGACGCCCCGGCATCGCGCGCATAGCGATCCATCGGAAACCTCCCGGTCCCCACCCAACCCCTCCCCTGAAGTGGAGGGGCCAGGCCTGCAATGGCGGGAAAGGGCGTTCCGCATTGGCAGCTTGCCGCCCTGTCGTATTTGTCCTGCTTGTCCTGCCGTCCGGCGCCCCCGCTTTGCTCCTCCGTCAAAAGCGGGCAGAAGAGCGCGATGCCCACCGTCTTCAGCCATGCCATGCTGCCGCTGGCGGCCAGCGCCGCGCTTGGGCGGCGACGCATTCCGCCTCGCCTCGCCATGCTGGGGGCGATGCTGGCCTTACTGCCGGATCTAGACGTGATCGGCTTCCCGCTCGGCATCGGCTATGGCAGCCAATGGGGTCATCGCGGCTTCACCCATTCGCTCGTCTTCGCGCTGCTCGCGGCGGGGCTGGCCGCTTCGCTCTGGCGCGGAGCGCGCAGCCTCACCGCATTTCTCTTCCTCTTCGCCTGCGTCGTTTCGCATCCCCTGCTCGATCTGCTCACTGATGGCGGGCAGGGCGTGATGCTGCTCTGGCCGTTCGATGACCGGCGACTGTTCCTCGACTGGCAACCGATCCGTGTCTCCCCCATCGGCGCGCGCTTCTTCACCGAACGGGGGCTGGAGACGGTCCGCTCGGAACTGCTGCTGGTCTGGCTGCCGGCGCTGCTGGTGGCGATAGCGGGAATGGTCTGGCGGCGCCGGCGCGGAACGTAAGCGGGCATCGCCATTCCTTCCCCTCACCCATGGGGAGGGCTAACGAAAGCTCCCGTCTAAATCCGTGATCCAGCGGCGAGCGTGCGCCGCCCCGCCTCAATAGCCGATCGTCAAGCCTACCGCGACGTAACGATCGCCGACATTGCCCTTGATCGCCACCTTGGGCAGCAGCGGCATCGCCACCGTGCCGTAGACGCGTGGTTCATCACCGCTGATCCGGGCGCCCACGCCGAGCCGCAGCGACATCGGGATCTGATAGGCCGCCTCGATCCGCCCATAAGCCGCCGTGCCGCCATCGCGCAGATAGACGCCCGCGCCCGGCGTGATGCTGAAGCCGGCCAGGCCCAGCTCATAGCCCGCGCCCAGCTCCGCGCCCCACCGGCCGTTGGCCCGCGCGTAATTGCCTTCCGCGCCGAACCCCTCGGCCTGTGCGGGAACGGCCAGTCCAGTGAGCGCGAGCGCCGCGCAGGATGCCAATGCGATACGGATTTTCATGTTGTCGGTCTCCAGAGCTGCGCTGCTTCGCCGCCGCGCTAGGGAGCGGCGGAATCGGGAGCAAGGAAGTGGGAGACGAAGCGAGTCGGTTCAGCGGCAGGATGAAGCGGCCGATCCTCATCTTGGGGCTTGCGACCATGGGCTGGCAGGGGCTTGCGCGATTTTATCCCGATGAGCCCTTGACCTTCCCATGGTGGGAAGCCCCATCTTGGGGCATGATGGCATCCACAAGCACGAGGAAGAGGGGCATGAGCGCCCGCAACGAACCGCAACGAACCGTTGGCTCCACGATCAGCCTGCCGATCGAAGGCATGACCTGTGCCTCCTGCGTCGGACGGGTCGAGAAGGCACTGGGCGGGGTCGAGGGCGTCGCCTCGGTCAGCGTCAATCTGGCGACGCAGCGGGCCGATGTGCGTCCCGGCGGCGTGATCGACCGGCAGGCACTGGTGCGGGCCATTGAGGGCGCCGGCTATCATGTCCCCGCCGCCGTCACCGAACTGGCTGTCGACGGCATGACCTGCGCATCCTGCGTGGGGCGCGTGGAAGCCGCGCTGAAGGCCGTGCCCGGCGTCAGCCAGGCGGCGGTGAACCTCGCGACCGAACGAGCGAGCGTGCGCGGCACGGCCGATCCGCAGGCGCTCGTCGCGGCGATCGGCTCGGCCGGCTATGCGGCGCGGCCGGTGGGGCAGGGCCGTGACGAGCAGGCGCAGCGCAAGGATGCGGAGCAGAGCGCACTCAAGCGCGATCTCATTCTGGCCGCGCTGCTGACCCTGCCGGTCTTCGTTCTGGAGATGGGCGCCCATCTCATTCCCGGCATGCATGGCCTCATCATGCGGACCATCGGCATGCCGTGGGCCTGGTATCTCCAGCTCGCGCTGACGACGCTGGTGCTCGCCGGGCCGGGCTTCCGCTTCTATCGGAAAGGCATCCCCGCGCTGCTTCGGCTGGCGCCGGACATGAACGCGCTGGTCGCCGTGGGGACGCTGGCGGCCTACGCTTATTCCACGGTCGCCACGTTCGCGCCTGCATTGCTGCCGGCGGGCACGGTGAACGTCTATTATGAGGCGGCGGCGGTGATCGTCACGCTGATCCTGCTCGGGCGTTTCCTCGAAGCGCGGGCCAAGGGGCGCACCTCCGAGGCGATCCGGCGGCTGGTCGGCCTGCAGGCGAAGACCGCGCGCGTCCGGCGGGGCGAGGGCATGCAGGAGATCCCGATTGCCGACGTCGCATTGGGCGACATGATCGAGGTGCGGCCGGGCGAGCGCATTCCCGTCGATGGCGAAGTGACCGATGGCGAGAGCTATGTCGATGAGTCCATGATTACCGGCGAGCCCGTTCCCGTGGCGAAATCGGTGGGCAGCGCGCTTGTCGGCGGCACCGTCAACCAGAAGGGCGCTCTCCTGTTCCGTGCGACGGCGGTGGGCGATGCGACGATGCTCGCGCAGATCATCCGCATGGTCGAGGAGGCGCAGGGGTCGAAGCTGCCGATCCAGGCGCTGGTGGACAAGGTGACGATGTGGTTCGTGCCGGCCGTCATGGCGGCGGCGGCGCTGACCTTCCTCGTCTGGTTCATCTTCGGGCCGCAGCCGGCGCTGACCTTCGCCCTCGTCAATGCCGTGGCCGTGCTCATCATCGCCTGCCCCTGCGCGATGGGCCTTGCTACGCCCACCTCGATCATGGTCGGGACGGGGCGGGGCGCGGAACTGGGCGTTCTCTTCCGCAAGGGGGAAGCGCTGCAACTGCTGAAGGATGCGCGGGTCGTTGCCGTGGACAAGACCGGCACGCTGACCGAAGGACGCCCGGCCCTTACCGACATGGAGATCGGGAACGGTTTCGAGCGCGGCCACGTGCTTGGCCGGATCGCCGCCGTCGAGGCGAAATCGGAGCATCCGATTGCCCGTGCCATCGTGGAAGCGGCGGAAAGCGAAGGCATTGCCGTTCCGGAGGTGAGCGCCTTTCAATCGGTGACCGGCTTTGGCGTGAGCGCGCACGTCGCCGGAGAGGCGGTGCAGGTCGGCGCGGATCGTTATATGCGCGAACTGGGCCTGGATGTGGGCGTCTTTGCGGCGACGGCCAGGCGGCTGGGCGATGAAGGCAAGACGCCGCTTTATGCCGCCATCGGCGGGCAACTCGCGGCGATCATCGCGGTAGCCGACCCGATCAAGGAGACCACGCCCGAGGCTATCGCCGCCCTGCACGGGCTTGGTCTCAAGGTCGCGATGATCACCGGCGACAACCGCCGGACCGCGCAAGCTATCGCGAAGCGGCTCGGCATTGATGAGGTGGCGGCCGAAGTCCTGCCCGAGGGCAAGGTGGAGGCCGTGCGCACGCTGAAGCAGGCGCATGGACGGCTCGCCTTCGTCGGCGACGGCATCAACGATGCGCCCGCGCTGGCGGAGGCCGATGTGGGGCTCGCGGTGGGCAACGGCACGGATGTCGCGATCGAGGCCGCCGATGTCGTGCTGATGTCCGGAAGCCTCAAGGGCGTGCCCACGGCCATTGCCCTCTCGCGCGCCACGATCGGCAATATCCGCCAGAACCTGTTCTGGGCCTTCGCTTACAACATAGCGCTGATCCCTGTCGCGGCGGGGGTGCTGTATCCGGTCTGGGGCATCCTGCTCTCGCCGATCTTCGCCGCCGGAGCCATGGCCCTGTCGAGCGTGTTCGTGCTGGGGAACGCGTTGCGGCTGCGCGGCTTTCAGCCGCATATGACCATGCAGGAGATGCCGGCATGAACATCGGACAAGCGGCGAACGCCTCGGGCGTATCGGCCAAGATGATCCGATATTATGAGCAGATCGGCCTGATCCCGCCCGCCGAGCGCACCCACGCGGGGTATCGGGCATATGCGGAGGCCGATGTGCACGGGCTGCGCTTCATCCGCCGGGCGCGCGATCTTGGCTTTTCGGTCGCGGAGATCAACGAACTCCTCGGCCTCTGGGGGAACCGCGCGCGCCACAGCGCGGACGTGAAGCGCATCGCCGCCGCTCACATCACGGAGTTGCGCGAGAAGATCGCGGGCCTCGAGCAGATGGCCGACACGCTGCAAACGCTCATGGATTGCTGCGCGGGCGACGACCGCCCCGATTGCCCGATCCTGGAAGATCTGGAGAATGCGGCGGGCCGGCGATCTATCGCCCACACCGCATTTTCCAAAGGCGGCGGCCCTGGGAAAGCGTGAGACTCAGCCCTCACCGCTCACCATTTGATACTTATACCGGCGTTGCCTGCCAGGATGCTCGTTCTATGCCCGCCCAGATTTCCCTTGTAATTGGCGGCGGCGAAGAACCCGACGCCGGGAGTGAGATCGACGGCGAAGCCACCGCCCAGCTCAAATGTGGTCCCATCGAGATCGGCGATGATCGGATCGCTCCCGAAGCGGAGGGTCTGCTCGCCCGAAAAACCCTGCCAGACGTTGGCCTTCAGATGTGGCTGGAACAACCCCGCGCCGGTTTCGACACGTCCTTCCAGTCGCAGGCCCAATCGGGCGGTCCAACTGTCTCCGCGATCGAACGACACGGTTGAAAAGCTGTCCGTCTGATCTTCGAGCGAGAGACGGTTCCAGATGACCTGCCCCTGGGCTTCCAGCGTCCACTTGTCGGAGAGGGTCAAGGGATAGCCGCCTTCAAGTGAGGCTGTTAGTCCGGTTCCGTCGAGTTGGATACTTTCGCCCGAGGTGGCTCGCGTCGTGCCGTCGAACCAGGTCACCATGAAGACGCCGTCGAGATACCAGCCCGACGGGCCGATGTGCGTCCAGTAGCCGCCGACGCTCTTGCTGTCGGCATCGATGTTGCCAACACCGAGATCATTCCAGCCCAGCGCCTGCCCCTTCACCGCGCCGTCCATCTCGATATAGCCGAAGAAGGCGCCGATGCGGTCCATGTGGCCATCGCTCTCTCGTCCCCAGAGATCCTGCCCCACCTGGAAGCCTTGCAGATCGCCATCGATGCTGGGATCGACCGTGCCGCCCCATTTCCGCTCGGTGCCCTGAGCCAGAATCCGGCCCCAGCTTGCGGGGAGAAGCCCGTCGCCGCCGCGCAGGAGAGACTGTTCACCGCGTCGATCATGGAACGTGCCGAGCGTCGTCATGGCAAGTTCGTGCGCGACCGGCGGGACGACCGCATAGGCAGCAACCTCTGCCCGATAGAGCGGAACCACATCGGCGACGACCGGGGTTGCGTCCGGTGTCGGCGGTGGCGCTGCTGCGGCGGGTACGGGCGCGGCTTCGGTCGGCGCCGGCGGCGCGGCGGGCGGCGGGTCGGCCGGCTCGGCGGGCGCGGGCTCGGGAGGCGCGACGGGTGCTGGCGCGCTGTCCTCCACCGGGGGCGTAGGGTCGACCGGCTCGGTGTCCGGGGTGCCTTCGGACGGCAACGGCACGTCGGGCAGGGTCGCCGCCGGCGGGGGCGGGGCGGTCTCCACGGGTTCCGGCTGGGGCGCCGGGGCTGGCGGCTGCAGCGGCGTGGCGGCCGGCGCGGGTGGCGTATCGTTGACGATCGTGGATCGCAGATACCAATTTTCCTGCGTATTCTCGGAGACGCCGCCCTTGAAGAGGAAATATTCGTAGGCACCCGCCGCCACCCGGTTGTTGAGGGCGAAGGTGTCGGCGCCTGTGTTCGCTCCGTTCAGGCCCTGGACGACCAGAATGCCGTCCTGACCGGTGGCCGCGCCCGCTCCGCCGGCATTGAGGATGTTCATGGCCGTGACGCCGGAAACCGCGCCGCCGTCGATCACCAGCCTGTCCGATGGGGAGTTATCGCCGCCGAGTACGGTATTGAGGAACAGCTGGGCATTGTTGCCGCTGTAGTTGCCGCGGATCGTGAAGGTATCGGCCGTGCCGCCGCCATTGTTCGTGAGATCGATGCGCCCCGCGTTGACGACCGTTGCCAGTTGGGCCGCTGCGAACGGCGCAATCCCTCCATTCGCGCCGCCGCCATATAATGTGCTGGTGGTATCGATGGTAAGCGTTCCGGTTTCCGTCCCGCTGTCCCCCAGGGTGAGCATATCGTCGAAGATCAGCCGGGAATCGTTGGTGAGCGTCATGGCCTCCCACCCGTCGAAGCGCGCCACACGGCCCGTCTTCACGTTGTCGAACGACAGGCTGTCCATGCCGGCACCGCCCGTAACCTGCGTCGTCGCGCCGATATGGGCATCTGTGAGGTTACGCAGCGATGCCGTGTCGTCATTCCCGCCCAGATCGACAACGCCATATATGATGCCGCCACCATCCCAGGTGAAACTGTCGTTCCCAACGCTCATGCGAACGTCGCCGCCGACAGTTCCGCCTGTGACCGTTACGTCGTCCGTTCCGCCACTGACGCTGATGTTCCCGCCAATCGTGCCGCCTGAAAGGATGATCGTGTCGTTGCCGAAACCGGTGACGAGATTCTTGTCGATCGTGCCGCCCGACATGTCGAAGGTGTTGTCGTCGAGTTTCATGTTGACGCGGCCGATGCGTCCACCGGTCATCTCCGCATAATCACCATCCTCGAAGAAATCGACGATACGGCCACTGGACATGTAGAAGGTATCGAGATTGTCGCCTTGGCTGAGCGAGGCGATCTCACCGCCGGTCATCACGAACTCGTCGGTTCCGCTGCCTTGCTGAACATTCCGGCCGATCGAGCCGGCGGAGATGACGAAGCTATCAGCGCCGCCACCCTGATTGACCGTTCCGTCGATCGTCCCCGAATGCATCTCGATCCGGTCGGTTCCGATGCCGAAAGACACAGAGCCCTGAATCGCGCCGGTGCCATCCGCCGGCAGCACCAGCACATTGTTGCCGTCGGGATCGTCAAGCCCAGGCGAGGAATCACTGTCGCAAACAAAACTGTCATCGCCTGCGCCCGGCATCAAGTCGCAAGCTGCGTATGCGGGCGTGGATATCAGCAGGATCGCGCCGGATGCCAATGCTGTGTTGGTCAGCAACCATATTCTTCGAAAAGAAGACTGAACATCGCGTCGCATCATTACTGAAATCCCGATCATTTCGGATCTCGCTCAACAAATCGTGCTTGTCAGTAACATCTATGGATCACGTAAGATTTTTTGGAACAAGCTAAAATTATTCTTAATGAACATTAAATGCCATTTCCCAAACCCCTGTCATCCGCCGGGAGGATGGCGCGGATCTGGACGGCGCCACCTTGAGCACCGCAACTCTTCTGGCAGTTCGGGATGTCCGCAAGTTCGCCGGGATTGGGTGCATTCGGCCAGCACAGCCATCGTTCCCACGGAAGGGGCGAGGAATATTTACGTTTCGGCGCGGTGGGCATCGCCGGCCTTAACGAACGAAAAAATCCCGCATTTCTGCGGGATCTTCGCTTCCGGTGCCAGTTGGTGTGGGGAGCCCGATCACTCCCACTCTAATATTTTTCCCGCCATAAATAATTGATTTTACTGCAGAAAATATTCATTCCGGCACCCGGAACCGAGACCCGGGCCGTCAAAGAGTTATCCTTTTGATTTTATTGTATTTTCTTGGAGTTTCAGCGCAGAAAAAATTCTGTGAACTATCAGCCTCTATCGGCCATCTCGTGTCTTCTTTGCACAGTGGGCGCCTCATCTACACTCACAAGAAAGTACCGTCAAAAGCGCCAAAGTCTATACCTTGCTCTCAATTTTGGATGGCGCGTCGCTGTCTTTGCGAGAGCGACGCAGTGAGGGCAACCAGGATCTGTGCGCCCCTCAGAAGACCTACCCCCTGCGCGAATTTTAGTTAGAGGCGCGTTCATATTCTGATTGCAAACCGCTCGGCATTTATGTAGTTTGAGGAATGCTCGAACTCAAAGACATCGCGGACATCTACTCCGGCATGGCGGTTCAGGAGGGCGACGGGCCCGCCCGCTTCGTACGCCTGTCCGACCTGTCGGATCTGAGGTCCGGCCGGCCGCTCCATCTCGCCGCCGGAGAAGCGCCCGCGGTTGCACGAGCACTGCCGATAGCAGACGGCGACTTGATTGTCGGCGCACGCGGCTCGGCAACGGATGTGTGCTTAGCCAATTACTCTCTGTTTGGCGCTTTTATTTCCCTCGACCTTTACTTGGTGCGCCCCAACACATCGAAGGTCGACCCAGGATACCTCGCGGCTTTTCTTGACCTTCCTGGAACGCAAGCTGCGTTAGCTGGAGGCAAGCAGGGCAGCGGTCTTGCTCGGCTTCCTAAAGAAGCGCTCGACAAGCTTGTCGTTCCGCTCCCGCCAATGCCTGAGCAGCGATCGATCGCCGAGTTGGCTCAGTCTTTTCGCGACGAAGCGGAGCTGCTGCAGCGGCTTGCCACTCTCAATTCCATCCTTGGTCGTGAGTCCCTCGCGCGTGCCATTCGCGCTGCTGCCACGAGCCCGCATTCACAGGAGATCCTATGACCACTCTGCAACAAGACGACATTCTCGCAGCGGTATGGCGTGCCTGCGATACATTTCGCGGGGCAATCGATGCGTCCGGCTACAAGGACTATATCCTTACTGCCTTATTTCTGAAGTACATCAGCGACGTGCGCCGCAAGCATGTGGAAGAGTTTCGTCGCGAATACGGCGGTGACGAGCTTCGCATTCAGCGCCGCCTTGATCGCGAGCGTTTCAAGCTGCCCACCGTGGAGCTGAAAAACACCAAGACGAACGAAGTTGAGGAGAGCTTCCTAGGCGATTTCTACAGCCTTTATGAGCGGCGCACCCGCGACAACATCGGAGAGCTGATCAACATCGTCCTCGACGCGATGGAGAAGGCCAACGAAGGCAAACTCGGCGGGCTCTTTCGGGCTATTGACTTCAATTCCGAAACAAACCTTGGCCAGACGAAAGATCGTAACCGCAGGCTGAAAACGCTCCTGGAAGACTTCGCGAAGCCCGGCCTCGATCTTTCCGATACCTCCGAAGACATTCTCGGCGATGCTTATATTTTCCTGATCGAACGCTTCGCGTCGGACGCTGGCAAGAAGGCAGGCGAGTTCTTCACACCGCGCAAGGTTTCCGAAGTTGTCGCCAAGCTGGC
>Ga0160433_100410_pt1 | contig 23120 bp, 26 predicted proteins | sample HID1972K_E0MG_FD_108235 | JGI IMG/M metagenome (GOLD analysis project Ga0160433, IMG submission 108235) | Enriched pill bug-associated microbial communities from UW Madison campus, WI, USA - HID1972K_E0 MG | ecosystem: Host-associated > Arthropoda: Insects > Digestive system > Unclassified ...
GGCATCTATGCCTATGGCGTGACCTATATCTCCGCCGCGCTGTTTCCGGGCAATGTGGACGAGGCGGTGCTGTTCGCGCTGGCGACTTTCGCCATATCCTTCCTCGTGCGGCCCCTGGGCGGCCTGTTCTGGGGACGGCTCGGGGATCGCTTCGGCCGTAAGTCCGTGCTGGCGCTGACCATCCTGCTCATGTCCGCCGCCACCCTCTGCGTCGGGCTCATCCCCTCTTACGCCACCATCGGCTTCTGGGCGCCCGCGCTACTCATCCTGCTACGGATGCTCCAGGGCTTCTCGACCGGCGGCGAATATGGCGGCGCTGCCACGTTCATGGCGGAATATTCGCCGGACGACAAACGCGGCTTCTATGGCAGCTTTCTGGAGTTCGGGACGCTTGCCGGCTTCTCGCTCGGCGCCATCCTGATGCTGGTCTTCTCGCTGATGCTGGGCGATCAGGCGATGCATGACTGGGGCTGGCGCGTCCCCTTCCTGGTCGCCGCGCCGCTTGGGCTCGTCGGCCTCTATTTGCGCTCGCGGCTGGAGGATACGCCGGTGTTCCGCGCGCAGGAGGTGACGAGCGAGGACTTGCCCTCATCCGGCCTGCGCGGACTGATACGCTCTCACTGGCGACCCATATTGGTTGTTGGCGGCCTCGTCGTGGCACTCAACGTCGTCAATTATACGCTGCTCAGCTACATGCCCACTTATCTCCAGCGCCGTATCGGTCTTTCGGCGAGGGAGGCGCTGGTGGTGCCCATCATCGGCATGCTGTTCATGATGATGTTGCTGCCCTTCATGGGCCACTTGTCGGACAAGGTGGGGCGCCGGCCGCTGTGGCGCTTCTCCCTCATTGGCCTGCTTTTGCTGGTGGTGCCGCTCTACCTGCTGATGGGAACGGGCTTTGTCGGCGCGATCGTCGCCTTCATTCTGCTTGGCCTGCTCTATGCGCCGCAGCTCGCCACGATCTCGGCCACCTTCCCGGCCATGTTCCCCACTCATGTGCGGTTCGTCGGCTTTGCGATCGCCTATAATGTGTCCACCTCTATCTTCGGCGGCACGGCGCCGGCCATCGGGAGCGGCCTCATCACGCTGAGCGGCAATGAGCTGATGCCGGCCTTCTATATGATGCTGGCTTGCCTCGTCGGCCTGTGGGCGCTGCGCTACATGCCGGAGACGGCACGCTGCTCCCTGCATGACGACCCTTTCAAGCCGGCGAAGCAGGCAGCGCAAAAGCGCGGCTGAGGAACGGCTCCGCGCGCTGGCGCTTCCGCATCGAGCGCAGGGAAACCCGATGAGCGCTCAGACGCCCGGGCTCACCTCGCCGTGGCGATCCATGACGAAGGGGATGCAGGGCACCCCTGCTAGCGCCGGAACGATGCCGCGCGCGGATGTCTCTTTGCGTCAGGAGGGCCGCCAGCACCAAGGGCGAAGGAGCCTACCGTTGCGCCAGCTTCAGCGCGCTCAGCGACCAAAGCCTGCGCCGATTACACATAAAGCTTCCTATATATAAAGAATCCTTTATATCTCTTCGAGTAATGGCGAAAGATGAAGCCGCAACCTTGTTGGAGAGCCTGTCATGACCAAGCCCCCCTTTCGCGCCGAGCACGTCGGCAGTTTTCTGCGCCCCGCCAAGCTGATCGATGCGCGCAATGACCATGCGACGGGCGAGATCGACGCTGCCGCGCTGCGCGCCATCGAGGATGAAGCGATTCGCGACGTGGTCGCCTTTCAGGAAAGTGTCGGCGTAAAGGCCGTCACGGATGGCGAGTTCCGCCGCAAGTTCTTCCACACCGATTTCCTGCTTCAGCTCGATGGCATCGAGGAGCATGGCGGTATGGAGGTCGCCTTCCACAACGCAGCCGGCAAGGATGTCCACTTTGCGCCGCCGAAAATGGTCGTCACCGGCAAGATCGGCCACGCGAAGCCGATTCAGCGCGCGGACTACGAATTCCTGGCCAGCGTCGTGAGCGAGACGCCCAAGGTGACGATCCCGTCCCCGACCATGCTGCACTTCCGCGCCGGGCGCGAAGGCATCAGCGAAGTGGTGTATCCCGACATGACCGACTTCTTCGCCGACGTGGCGGACGCCTATCAGGACGAGGTCTCCGATCTTGCCGATGCCGGCTGCCGCTATCTACAGCTCGACGACACCAACCTTGCTTATCTTTGCGACGAGACGCAGCGCGAGAATGCCCGCAAGCGCGGCCTCGATCCCGACGATTTGCCGCGCCATTACGCGAAGATGATCAATGATGCGCTGGCAACCGCGCCCGCCGACATGTTCACGGCGATGCACTTGTGCCGCGGCAATTTCCGCTCGAGCTGGGCCGCGGAAGGCGGTTACGAGCCGGTCGCCGAGATCATGTTCAACGAAGTGGATATCGACGCCTTCCTGCTCGAATATGACGATGCCCGCTCCGGCGATTTCGCGCCCTTGCGTTTCCTTCCCAAAGGCAAGATCGTGGTGCTGGGCCTCGTCACCACCAAGCTGGGCGAGCTGGAAACGAAGGACACGATCAAGCGGCGCATCGATGATGCGACGAAGTTCGCGCCCATTGATCAGCTCGCGCTTTCCCCGCAATGTGGTTTCGCCTCCACCGTGCACGGCAACGACATCGCCTTCGATCAGCAGAAGGCGAAGATGGAGCTGGTGGCGGAAATCGCCCAGGAAGTCTGGGGCACGCACTGATCCGGCTTGAACGGGGCCGGCATTCGGTGGGGTAGGGAAAGCCCCTAAGCCCTTCGTACGATGAGACTCGGCCCTCTCATCGGACGGTAAGATCGCTCCCCATAAGGACTGGCTTTGTGGGGATTGGCCCCAAAACGTCAGTTCATCGGGCCGGTCAATTCACCGGCGGCACGGGTTGCGGCGGTGCATCGGGGTCTTCCTCATGCACCTCCACCCGGCCAAGACCGACATGACTGTGCCGGCGGCTATAAGCGAAATAGACGACCAGCCCGAGCGCACCCCAGATCGGCAGGACCAGCATCGCCTTGAGAGGAAGGTTCACATACAGGCCGAACGTGCCGAGGATCGCCAGCGGCGCCACCACCCAGATCATGGGCGCGCGGAACGGACGATGGCGATCCGGCTGGGTCCGCCGCAGGATCAGCACCGCGATCGCCACCATGAAGAAGGCGAAGAGCGTGCCGGAGTTGGAGATGTCGGCAAGCTGGCCCACCGGCAGGAACGCCGCGAAGAAGGCCACCGCGACGCCCGTAATCATCGTCACGATATGAGGCGTCCGCCAGCGCGGATGAATGGTCGCCAGCTTCTCGGGCAGCAGGCCGTCGCGCGCCATCACGAAGAAGATGCGGGTCTGGCCGAACAGCATGATGAGGATCACGGACGGCAAAGCGAGGAAAGCCGCCAGACCGATGAAGTCGCCGATCCGCTCATAGCCGATGGCGCGCAGCACATGCGCCAGCGCCTCGCGCGAGCACACGAGCGGCTCCGTGGCGGCAGCCGACAAGATGCGGCACTGCTCCGCCATCGCAGCGGTGCCCGGCTCGAGCACTTCGCCATTGGGACCGGCGACCGGCTGCGCACCGAGCGCGCCGATGGCCCCGGAGGCGACCAGCAGATAGAAGATCGTGCAGATACCCAGCGACCCGATGAGGCCGATCGGTACATTGCGCTGGGGATTCTTGGTCTCCTCCGCCGCTGTCGAAACCGCATCGAAACCGACATAGGCGAAGAAGATGGACGCCGCCGCGCCCACGATACCAAGGCCGGAGCCTTCCCCGTGCCCGAACCAGCCATTGGGAGCAAACGGTTCGAAATTCGCGCCCTTCAGGACCGGAATCGTCAGCATGATGAACACCGTGAGCGCAGTCACCTTGATGACCACCAGAATCGCATTGACGCGCGCGCTTTCCGTCGTGCCGATCATGAGCAACCCGGTGACGAGCAGGGCAATGACGAGCGCCGGGACGTTCGCCAAGCCACCCGCATAGGGGCCGACTACCAGTGCATGAGGTAATTCGATGCCCCAACTCGCCATCAGGCCCACGAAATAGCCTGACCACCCGACCGACACGGCACTCGCCGCAACCGCATATTCAAGGATGAGCGCCCAGCCGACCATCCACGCCATCAATTCGCCCATCACGGCGTAGGTATAGGTGTAGGCGGAGCCCGACACCGGCACCATGGAGGCGATTTCGGAATAGCAGAGCGCAGCCACGCCGCAGACGAAGGCCGCGATCACGAAGCTCCAGATCATCCCCGGCCCGGCTTTTTGCGCCGCCTCGGAGGTCAGCACGAAAATACCGGTGCCGATGACGGCGCCAATGCCCAGCATGGTGAGCTGAACGGGGCCCAACGATCGATGCAGGGATTTCTTGTTAGCAGTGGCGAGAATGGCGTCGAGTGGCTTGGTACGGCCAAAGATCATGCGCGTCTTTCTTTCGCTCAATAGCGGCGCTTACCACTATCCCCCCTGAATTGTCGGGCAGACTAATGGCTTATCGCTATCACGCAAGTAGGTTGGCGGAGAGAAGGTCAGGTTCAGGATGACTTCCGCCGGGCACGCCACTCCACCGCTGTGATTTCCCACAACTCGCTCGGTAAACGACCGCCGACATAATCCTTCTTCATCGAGGCGATACAGCGCATGCCCTGCCGAATGGAAAGGCGCCGCGATCCTTCATTTTCGAGCGCCTTGTGGATACGCATGACAGACTGCCCCAGCTCATCGAACCAATAGTCAGTGACCGCCTCGGCAGCCTCGCTCATCAGGCCCTGGCGCTGCCAAGCAGGGTCGAGCCAGAAGCCACGATTGGCGTCTTCGTTGATGGCAAGGTCGATGCGGCCGATCAGGCGACAGGCCTCGGCTCGCGGGAAGATCGACCAAGCCCAGCATTCGCTTCGCGCGATCGCCGGAAAAAGCTGGTCGATGAAAAGGATTCCGCGCCATCCTCGGGATAGGGCCAGGGGACGCCAGCATTCAAATGCCGCACGATTTCCCACTGCGGAAAGAGGCGCTGGATCGCCGGTGCATCGGCCATCTCCACCGGCCGCAGTGCAAGACGCGCCGTTTCCAATGTGGGGTAGCCGCCCACGGCCCCGTTCCTGCCTCTCAGCGAGCCAGCATCGGCCCGAGCGGATGCCCGCCGAAGAGATGCACATGGAGATGCGGCACTTCCTGCCCCCCATCCAGCCCCGTATTGGCCAGCAGACGGTAGCCGGGCGCCACCAGCCCGGCCTCGCGCGCGATGGCGCCCACCGCGCGAACGAAGGCCGCGATTTCGGCATCATCCGCCCGCGCCGAGAAATCGTCCCAACTCACATAGTCGCCCTTGGGAATAACGAGGATATGCGTGGGCGCTTGCGGATTAATGTCGTGGAAGGCGAGCACATGCTCATCCTCGAACACCTTGTTGCACGGAATCTCGCTGCGCAGGATCTTCGCGAAGATGTTGCTCTCGTCATAGGGCACGGTCGGGTCGATGGGCATATGCCTACTCCTTGGGACGAGACGCCTTCTCATCCAGGCCGGAAACGCCCTCGCGCCGATCCAGTTCGGTGCAGACATCGGCGAGGCTGATACCGCTGTCCGCCAGCAGGGCAACGAGATGGAACAGAAGGTCCGCGGCCTCACCGGTGAGCGCGGCCTTGTCGCCCTCGATCGCGGCGATCACCGTCTCCACCGCTTCCTCGCCGAGCTTCTGCGCCATCTTCGCGCGGCCCTTGGCACGCAGGCGCGCGACATAGGATGTTGCCGGATCGGCCTCACGTCGGATGAGGATCGTCTGTTCGAGGCGAGCGAGGCTGTCCATGGCCGACTCCTTGCCTCTCGGCCGGCGGTCGTCAATGGCTTTCAGGCGAGCGCCTGTCAGAGGCTCCGCACCGGGATGCCGGCGGCGGCAAGCGCGGCGCGCGCTTCCCGGACGCTATGCTGGCCGAAATGGAAGATCGAGGCCGCCAGCACCGCGCTTGCATGGCCCTGCGTCACGCCCTCGACCAGATGCTCCAGCGCACCGACGCCGCCGCTGGCGATCACCGGCACGGACACCGCATCGGCGATGGCGCGGGTGAGTTCGAGATCATAGCCCTGCCGGGTGCCGTCGCCATCCATGGAGGTCACGAGCAGTTCGCCCGCGCCCAGATCGGCGAGGTGCTCGGCATGCGCCACCGCGTCGATGCCGGTCGGACGGCGGCCGCCATGCGTGAAGATCTCCCAGCGCCCTTCGCCCACGCGCCGTGCATCGACCGATGCGACCACGCACTGGCTACCGAACCGCCCGGCGATCTCGCTTACCACTTCGGGCCTGGCCACGGCCGCGCTGTTCACCGCCACCTTGTCCGCGCCGGCCAGCAGCAGTGCCCGCGCATCGTCCGCGCTCCGCACCCCGCCGCCCACGGTCAACGGCATGAAGCAGACCTCTGCCGTGCGCGCGACGATATCCAGCAGCGTGCCGCGGTCCTCATGGCTTGCCGTAATGTCGAGGAAGCACAGTTCATCCGCGCCGGCCGCATCATAGACCTTCGCCTGCTCCACCGGATCGCCGGCATCGCGCAGATCGACGAAGTTCACGCCCTTGACCACCCGGCCATTGGCGACGTCCAGACAGGGGATGATGCGGGTGCGGACGGTCATCCCGCATTCGCTACGGCGATGGCGGCGCGCAGGTCCAGCCGGCCGTCATAAAGCGCGCGGCCGGTAACGACGCCCTCGATGCCCTCGCCGGCATGCAGGCTCAATACGCGAATGTCCGATATGTCGGCCACCCCGCCACTGGCGATCACCGGAATATCCACGGTCCGCGCGAGGTCGACCGTCGCCTCGATATTGACGCCTTTGAGCAGCCCGTCCCGGCCGACATCCGTAAAGAGCAGCGAAGCGACGCCCGCATCCTCGAACCGCCGGGCGAGATCCACCACCGGCATGTCGGATTTCTCCGCCCAGCCATCGGTCGCGATCATGCCGTCCCGCGCGTCCACGGCCACGACGATGCCGCCGGGATATGCCGCCGCCATCTCCTTGACGAACTGCGGATTCTTGAGCGCCGCCGTTCCGATGACCACGCGGGAGACGCCGACCTCGAACCAGCCCTGCACGGCCTGCGCATCGCGGATGCCACCGCCAAGCTGCACATGACCGGGGAATGCCTGCACGATTGCAGCGATGGCCGCGCCATTCACGGCATGGCCCGCAAAGCTCCCGTCGAGATCGACCACATGCAGAAAATCCGAGCCTTGATCGGTCCAGATCCGCGCCTGCGCGGCGGGATCATCGCCGTAAACGGTCGCGCGATCCATATCGCCCTCGGCAAGGCGCACGACTTGGCCGCCCTTGAGATCGATGGCAGGGAAGACGATGAAAGGCGGAATTCCGGTCATGGCTTCCACTCCAGAAAGCGGGCGAGCGTCGCGAGGCCATAGGCCTGGCTCTTCTCCGGGTGGAACTGCACGCCCAGTATATTGTCCCGCCCGACTGCGGCGACCAGCGGCCCGCCATGGTCGCTCGTGGCGATCACATGCTCAGGGCTCTCCACCTCGAAATGATAGCTGTGGAGGAAATAGCCTTCCCCCTGCACGATCAGCGGGTGCGGCTGCGCGGGGATCACGTCGTTCCAGCCCATATGGGGGATCTTGATGGCGGGATCGTCCCGCTCGAACTTCCGGACGGTGCCGGGAATCCAGCCCAGGCCCTCGTGCCGGCCGAATTCCTCGCCCGCGTCGGCCAGCAATTGCATGCCCACGCAGATGCCGAGAAACGGCCGGCCGACCTGAAACACCGCCTCATGCATCGCCTCGATCATCCCGGGGATGGCGCGCAGCGGCTCGATGCAGGCGCGGAAGGCACCGACGCCCGGCAGCACGATCCGGTCCGCCCGACGCACGACTTCTGCGTCCGCAGTAATCATGACGCCCTGCGCGCCCGCCGCGCGGAGCGCATTGTGCACGGAGTGGAGGTTCCCCGCGCCATAATCGATGAGCGCGATGGTCATGACAGATCAGCCGCCCAGACGACCCTTGGTGGAGGGTATCGCATCGCTCTTACGCGGGTCGATCTCCACCGCCGTGCGCAGCGCACGCGCAAGCGCCTTGAAGCAGCTTTCGACGATATGATGATTATTGCTGCCGTAGAGATTCTCGACATGCAGGGTGATCCCGGCCGCCTGCGCGAAGCTTTGGAACCAGTGCTCGATCAGTTCGGTGTCCCATTCACCGAGCCGCTGCATGTTGATCCCGACTTTCCAGACCAGCCAGGGCCGCCCGGAAATGTCGAGCGCGACGCGCGTGAGCGTCTCGTCCATCGGCGCATGCGTTTCGCCATAGCGCGTGATTCCGCGCTTGTCGCCGAGCGCCTTCGCCACCGCCTCGCCGATCGCGATGCCGGCGTCCTCGGTCGTGTGGTGCTGGTCGACATGCAGGTCGCCCACCACCTTCACCGTGAGATCGATAAGCGAATGGCGCGAAAGCTGCTCAAGCATATGGTCGAGGAAACCGATGCCCGTGGAGATGGAATAGACCCCGGTGCCATCGAGGTTGACGCTCACCTCGATATCGGTCTCGCCGGTTTTCCGCCTGATGTCCGCGCTGCGCATGGCTGCGCCTATAGCGCGCCCTGCCCCCCATGCAATGCGCTTGTCACGCAACCGTGCTTTCGGACGCGCTCCACGCTTGACCGGTCGGTCTCCCGCGCTAGGACTGTCGGCATGACGGAAGAGCCAGCGGACAGCCTGATTCCCTATGACGAAATCGTCCAGGAGGCGCTGCGAGCGATTCCCGGCCGTGTTCTGCAGGACATTGCGCAGACGGGCGTGCTGCCCGGCAATCACCATTTCTACATCACCTTCAAGACGCACGCGCCGGGTGTGAGCGTTCCACAATGGCTGGCGGAACGCTTTCCGGATGAGATGACCATCGTGCTCCAGCACAAATTCTGGGATCTCAAGGTGAGCGATACGACCTTCGAGGTCGGCCTCACCTTCAATCAGGTGCCGGCTCATCTCGTCATTCCCTTCGCGGCGCTGCGCTTCTTCGTCGATCCCGCGGTCAATTTCTCGCTCGAGTTCCAGGCGTTGGAAAACGGCGACGATCCCGAGCCGATGGAAAGCCCGGGCAATGACGGGTCGGCCCCGCAGACCGAAGATGGCTCCAACGTGGTGACCATCGATTTCGGGAAGAAGAAATAGGGCCGCGACTCCGGTTCACCGGTCAGCCCTTCAGCACACTCCCTAGTCTTCGCGCTGCGCCGTGAAATCGAAGGTGACGGTCACGCCGTCCGCGATCGTATCGGTGCTGGCCCATTGTCCGGTTCCGACCCCGAAGGCCGTGCGGCTGAGCTGCGCCGAGCCCGTTGCCCGGGCCTTGGCGTCCTCGATATCCAGCGTGAAATCGAGCGTGACCGGCTTCTGCTGGCCATGCAGCGAGAGCGTTCCCGCCGCGCGATAGGCATTGTCGCCGCGATGCGTGATCCGGCTGGAGCGGAATGTCGCGCGCGGATAGGTCGCCGTCTCGAAGAAGTCGCCGCCGCGCAACATATCGTCGCGCTGGCTGTCCGCGCTGTCGACCGAAGCCAGATCGACCGTCACGCTGATGCGGGAACCGGGCAAATCCTCCGGGCTGAAAACGATATCCGCGTCCCAGCGCGCAAAGCCGCCTTCGATGGCCGAGCCGGAATATTCCGTCCGAAACCCCAGCCGACCGCCGGACTGAACCTGCCACGGCATGGCCTTTTCGGGCTGTGCCGCCGCGCTCTCCTCCTCATCCTCCTCGGCCTGTGCTGTCGCGACCGCCTCTTCCTCGCCGCCAGCTTCCGCGCCAGCCGTCGCTGCATTCTGCTGGGGAGCCATCTCAGCGATAGCATTGTCCGCCAACGCAAGCTCCGGCGCCGGCTGTGGCACGGCGACAGCTTGTTCAGTGGCGGCAGCGCCTCCGAAAGGCAGAAGCCGCGCAACGGAGAATGCCGCCACGGCGCCCAGCACCGCAACCACGGCGACGGCGTGCAGCGCGCTCCGAGCGCCCCAGACGCGGGGCACCATCCGGCCAAGGATGTCGTCATGCAGGATGTGATGGCGCAGAGCGCCGGCCACATGCAGCACGACGAGACCGGCGAAGAGCCAACCCAGCAGGCCGTGCACGGCATTGGCAGGGTCGTGCCAGCCCTCGCCCAGAGGCAGATGCGGCCAGGGAATGAGGCCGAAGAGCAGGGTCTGCACCTTGATCGGCGCGGTCGAGACGATGATCCAACCGGTGATCGGGCCGCCGATCATCACCACATAGAGCAGCGCATGCACGGCCCCGGCAAGCGCCGCGAGGGCCGGGCTGGTCTTCAGCGTAGCCGGCCGAGGCACAAAAATGCGGATGGCAAGCCGCGCCAGGCTGAGCAGCAGAATGGTGATGCCCACGGTCTTGTGGAGCTGATAGGCGGCGAACTGGGATAGTCCCGCCAATTCCTCCATGCGCCAGCCGAGCGAGAGCTGGAACAGGAGCAGTGCCGCCAATGTCCAGTGCAGGATGATGGCTGCAATCGAATAGCGAGCAGGCGCTGCTTGCGCGCTCATCCCTCTCTCCTCCCTTTGACCCGTTGCCTGAGTTGCCAGCCGTACCCCGGCTTGGCAAGCGCAACGATGCCCGCAGAACGATGCCGGAAGCGAAGGGGGTGAGTGATACGGCAAAAATGGCCCAGCCAAGGCGACGAGTGCCGCATCACCCCTGCAATAACGCGCCGCGGGGGTAAACGCTCCGGCTCGCATGCAGCGCAAAGGGCACACGCATGGGCGAGCAGCGCATTCCTTTCCCTCTCCGGGAAAGCGATATCGGTTTGGCGGGCGGGCTGATCCGAAAGCAGTGGTGCCGCTTAGGTGACTCGAACACCTGACCCTCGCATTACGAATGAGGATGGCGGAGCCACTTTTTCCTAGATAGTTGAAAGCATTAGGCGACATTCGCGGCCTTATTCCGTGAATTTTTCCGCAAATTTGCGACTGCGCTCAACGCCTCCGCAACTTCCTCGTCCAGCACATGAGCATAGCGGGCTGTGGTTTTCAGGTCCGAATGGTTCAAGGTCTTCTGGACCAGCTTGAGGTTTCCGGTCGCCCTCAATAGCTTTGTAGCCGTGTCGTGGCGAAGGTCATGGAACCGAAGGTCCGTCACTTTGGCTTTCGCCCGCGCCCGTCGCCATGCCATTTTCGCCCCGGCATAGGTGAGCGGATAGCGCTCGCCCTTTACCCGCCTGTCGGCTTCCACGTCGCTCCTACGGTTGCTTGTGGCGACGTAGGTAAACACAGCCTCGGGATGATGCCCTTCGCACTGTTTCAGGATCGCCCGCACCTCCGGCGTGATGGGCGTGACAACTTTCCGGCCCCGCTTGCCCGTGGTGACGATTTGCTTCGCAAAGAGATTGACGTTGGACCAGCTTATCAGCGTCTCATTGAGGCGCAGGCCGGTGAGACGGGCGAACTCCAACCAAAGGGCATAGTCGTCCCGAATGGCGGCATCTATGACCGCGCTCTCATGATCGTCCAGTTCACGAACACGCTCTTCCGAAGCTTTTTGCCAGTGGCTGCGCCAATCGGGTTCCATCGGCAGCGATTGCCGCCAGACCCGCTTTGCGCGGCTGAACAGCGCCTTGAGCGGGGCCAGAGCAGACCGATTGACCGTGGCGGGGGAAATGCCCCTGACAACCCGCTCAACAAGCTTGCCATCCTTGTTCTTCGTCTTGACCGTCACCTTGTGCCCGAGACGCCATGCCACCAGCGCCGCAACGTCGGTGTCGGTTATCTGGTCCAATCGCTTGGCGGGGCCAAAGAAGCTTAGCAACCGCTCTAGGTTCGCCCACGTGTCGAGACTGCTTGCGTGCTTTTCCCCGATCTCTGTCCAGAACCGACCGCAGGCAATATCCAGCGTCATAGGACCAGACCCGGTAAGCTGTTCGCGCTCCAGATCGGCTTTCGCCTGCGCCCTTATTTGGCGCTCTGCAATCTCAGCCTCTTTTTTGTTCCGGGCTTTTGTAGAGCCGTGAAAGCGACGACCGTTGATGACGAAGCTGTATTGCCAGAATGGACTTTTGGGGTTTTTGTGGAGGGACATTTCGGTGTCTCCCGGACCTTTTGGTCTTCGATGAAGGTTTGAAGATTGTAGCTGGTGAAGCGGTAGCGCTTCCGCATGGCGGTCCCGATGTTGATGTATCGGAGCCGCCCCATCCGAATGTGCTCTTTGAGCGTCTTCACGCTCATGTTGAGCTTTGCGGCCGCTTCGTCGGGAGTGAACAGAGGTTCATCGGGCAAGGGCCTGTCATAGCTCACGGCGCTGCTCCCGATATGTCTCCAGCATGATGGCCAGCGCCCCGGCCACTTGCTCTTGCGTGAAGTTTTCCCCGCCCAAACGTGAACGAACGACCGCTTCCGCTTCGCTTAGAATCTCCCGCTCCTCGTCGGCGGTCGGCTTGATCCGATGGGTAAACCTGAGCGCGGCTCGCCGCCCCTGATCGATTGCGATAGCTCGCCAGCCGGTGCCGCTCATCATGCGGCCTCATCAAGAGAGGGGACCGCTGCGCCGAAGGCGGGACCAGATTCGTTCTCAATCCGGAACTCAATTGCACCGATGGAAAGTCCCAACTGCCTGGCCTTGGCTCGTGCGGCGCTGATCGCAGCGTCCCTGTCCTGCCCCTCGGGAAAATCCTCGCCGTAGACGCCCACCGAGACAGCGAAGAATTGCTGGCCCGACAAGTCGCACTGCCGGACCACGATTTTCAACGGGTCCGCTTTCATAGCGCGATCAATCAAGTCGCACAGAGCGCCGTTTAGCGAACGGTTTTCAGCGTCCTTATAGTGGTCCAGCCATGCCCGTTGGGCGGGCTGAAGCCGAAGCTTAAGATCAGTGGGTTGCATACACATCTCCTTATGACGTCTTTTTGACGTCACATATGACGTAACAACGCGGTGGATTGCGGTCAACCCCACTTTGACCCTATAGAGACGTCATGAAAACTCCTTTGCCAGACTACAAGTTGCGGCTTCCGCAAGCGCTTAAGGACAGTATTTCTGCGGCTGCCACTGCGAACAACCGTTCCATGAATGCGGAGATGGTGGCGCGGCTAGAAGCGAGCTTCCAGAGTGACGAAGCGACGGCAAGGGGGCTGAAGGCCATTGCTAAGACCGCCAAGGGCAACACCATCGTCCACCTGGAGAAAGAGCTCGCTGAACTGAAAAGAGTTGTTGTGGCGCTAGCTGCTAAGGTCGGTTGATGACCACGAGACGGGGGAAATAAATGGCAGGAAAGTACGTCGCGCCGTCAACGCGAGAAGCCGCATTCAATTGCCCGCACTGCGATACATTGACCTCTCAAACTTGGTACGATGTTTTGGCGTCACGGCGGACAAATCAGTATCCCACGCCTAAGGGGCCTCCTCAAATAACAGGAGAAGGGATGACTGGGGCGAGCGCTCCTGACGTTCTCCGGATGATGAACGCTCTTTCAAACTCGTCAAATGAAACATTGGACGAGGCCTTGCTCGTACCGAAAATATCACCTCCTGAAAAGAACCTCAAAGTGCGAGACGTAAGAAACATTCATCTTTCCACTTGCTTCACATGCAAGAAGATTACAGTTTGGATTGGAGACAATATTGTCTATCCTGCGAATGGTGAGGCGCCTTCTCCAAATGAAGATTTACCAGAAGCAATATTGATAGACTACCGCGAAGCCAGCGCAATTTTGAACACTTCCCCTCGTGGAGCGGCCGCCTTAATCCGTCTATGCATTCAGAAGCTCTGCCAGCACCTCGATCAACCCGGGGAAAATTTAAACCAAGACATAGCCTCACTTGTAAAAGCGGGACTAGATGTCAGAGTGCAGCGAGCGCTCGATGCCGTGCGAGTCATAGGAAACAATGCTGTCCACCCGGGGGAAATCGACCTCAACGATGATCGCGCGACGGCCGCATCTCTGTTCCGCCTATTAAACCTGATTGCGGACAAAATGATCTCTGAACCGAAGCACGTCGATGAGGTTTACAGCTCGCTACCTCAAGGAGCTCTAGATGCGATCCAGCGACGCGACGCCAAAAATTAGGCCTACTTCCATCCATTCGAGGCAGCGCGACCACGTTGGCGGGGAACATTGACACTACGCTCTACGATGCTGCAATTAACAGCTTGCCGGGATTCTTGCCGAACCCCGGCGGCCCTTAAATTGTTGAGGAAAGCGTAAGATCAGTTACGCGGACCGTTCTTGCCAGTGCGGTACGTTTCCTTGACGGTGGTGCTCGGACGGCGCTCAGTTTCCGGTACAGGGATAAACTGACCCGTCCGTGCATCACGTCCGCGTTCATGCGTAGCCATAGTGTTCTCACCCCCTTTCAAGTTGGCTGCGCGAGCAGCCCGTTAAAAGGGGAAAGCGCCTTGCGCCGGTGGCAACCCCGGATGGCGATGGCCGCGCATCACTTCTGATACCCTGCCCTGATTAACGCCACACAAGGCAGCAGCTTGATGCTGGAAAAGTCCCCGTTCCAAGATCAGGAACCGGATATGTCTCGCCATTTCTGGCGTGACCGATGGAGAAATCTTACGTTCCAATTTTCGTGCTCCAAAATGAAGCGAAGGAAGCGGGTTGACTTTTCCACAGAGAAAGCCCAATCAGCGGGCCTCGCTAGCGAAATTTGAACCGCGCTTCCAACGCGGCCTTAACGAACCAGCCCGGGGCGCTTCCAACGCCTCGGGCTTTTTGTGTCTTAACCGAATCTTCACACATTGCAAGACTAAGGCGAAATAAAGGCCAACAAGCGCAATAGATGTGCCGGGATGACCTGAACCTTATCTTGAATGCCATTTCGTGCCATACGAGCGTTTAAACGCAATCTGGACCATACCCAGAGACACAGCTAACCCACATAACGATTCCTTTAAGTGCAATCGTAGACGGTTCGGCGTTCCGTTTCCGATGTGTTCCGGAGCAGTTTATCTTCGTGACAGTGCCAAACGCCCTCCCGGCCGCATTTCCTTCTGAAGCCAGCCTTCCATGAATTTGGCCGTTTCGGTCTTTAGAGCATTTGAGGTGGCGCGGGCCTGCTGTTCATCGAGCCCGCCCCCGCCCGCCTGTTGAATGGCAAGGCTGATATTGTTCTCAAATGAGATGCTGGCCGCTCCCCCGCTGGACGGCGCGGACGTTCTGCCCACGAAGCCGCCACTGGCGAAGCCGGGCGTCTTGCCGCTGTTGAGCATGTCGAGCGTGCGGACCCCAATGCGGGAAGTCGCTTCCTGATTGAGGACATATTCGCCCGCGTGGACGATCCCGGCCGGTTGATACTTGCCGCCGGGGCCAGTGTAGCCGCCCCGATCAAACCCGAGCACGGAACCAAGCGCAGCGCCAAGGCCACCACTGAGAAAGTTGCCCGGCTTCCCGTCCATGGTGGACAGAGTGAAGCGGGCCAGCACTTCGGCCACGGCACGAAAACCCGCCTGCTTAAATTCATCCCAAAGGTTCAGTGCCCGGCCATTGAAAGCCTGCTCATAGAAGTCCGCGAGCGACGAAATCTGGCGTTCTGCCTCTTTCTGCTCACGCTCCCGCATGGACTTGCGAGCCGCGAAAACCGCGCGGGCTTCATTTTCGGCGTCCTCAAACTGGCGTTCCGCGTCGGCCCGCTCCACGGCAGCAAGGGCCAGCGATTCCATAAGGGCAAGCTGCTCTCGGAGCGCGGCGTTGTCGCTGCCGACCAGTTCAGGAAACTGCTGCCGGATTCGTGCAACGGCCTCCTCTTTCTCGGCCTGAAGGTCCAGCCCTTCGGAGCGCAGGCCTGCGAGATGAAGCTGAAGGCGCAGATCGGCCGTAGTTTCAGCAATCCGCTGCTGGAGCCGCCTTTCCGCCTCCGCTGCCCTGTCTGCTTCGGACTGGCGCGTTCGGCCACTTTTGGCACCAGTAGCCGGAGGCGACACAACGGCTGGAGGCTCAGGAACGAACCTCTCCAGATTCTTCGAGGCCTCCGCAATGGCTTCGTCATAGGCCGCCATAGCGTCCCACAACTCACTAAGCTGGCCCTGCACGTCCTGTTCGCTAGGTCCGATGCCCAGCAGGCGCTTAGCCCGCGTTGCGACCGCTCCGAAGAACACCCCAACGCCTTGGCCGGGCGTGTTTAGATTGCGCTGCACGTTGGCATCGGTCTGCTGGACCAGATCGGAGTAAGTGGTGCTGGCCTGCTGCCGCTTAGCCTCTAGATCGCTGATTGTCGCAGCTTGGCGGGCGCGGGCAAGCTCATAGAGCTTTTGGGCCGCCTCCCCCACTGCGCCAGCGAACGACCGGACCTTAGTTTCCGATGTTGCGGCTTCCACGCCTACACCTTTGACGCCCGTAGCAGCATCGTCGGCTTTGCCCCGGGCATCATTCAGTGCCCGCGCCGCGTCCCCGGTGATGGCCTCCACCGAGTTCATGGCGGCTTCAACGCGAGAGCCTTCCGCCGCAAGTCCGACAAGCGCAACGGTGATACCAGTGATAGCAACGCCAATGGGGCCGCCGAATGCGCCCAGCAAAGCGGTGCCAACGCCACGGGCCGCGATGGCGGCGCGGGTGGCATTTGCCACAAACCCGACCCCTAGCGCGGTGCCCAGCACGGCGAGCGCCGGCAGCACAGTGTCGAGATTGTCGGCAAGCGTCTTGATCGCTTCCGCCAAAGCGGCGGTGGCCCCCGCCGACTGGTCCGCCTCGCCGAAATAACGGATAAGGCTGTTTCGCAAAGTCTCGAACGCGGCGGCGGTGGTCAATGTCGCCTTAGCGGCGCGCTCCTCTAGGATCGAAGCGCCCTCCTGAAAGGCCGCGAAGAACTCCCGACTAGAGACAGTCCCGCCCAGCACAGCAGCGCGCAGCTTCGATACGTCCCCGGCGAAGCGGTCACTGCCTGCCGCCACGGCCTGCAAGACAGGAAACAGGCCCTCATTGATGCTGTTGAACTCTTCGGCCCGAACCGTGCCGCTCTGCAATGCCTGGCTAAGCTGTAGAAGCGCACCGGATGCCTGCGCCACGGAACCGCCTTGCACCTTCACGGCAGCGGAAATGTTGTTTGTGAAGCTCAGAAGATCGGCCTGCGAAGCCCCCAAGGCCGACGCGGCTTGCGAGGTCCGCCCATAGAGCTGCCCCAGCGCCTCCAGCCCCACGCCATAGCGCTGTGCCGATGCAAATAGACTATCCTGCACTTCGCGAAGGGCAACGCCCTCCACGCCCGCAACGCGAAGGCTGTTCTGAAAGCGGGTGAAGCTGTCGGTGAGGGCCAGCAACTCCCTGCCGGTGAAGGCGGCCGCCAATGATCCCGCCACGGCCTTCAGGCGGTTGCTCATGCCAGTCGCTGCATCGGCCATGCTCTTTTCGAGCCGACTGGCTGACTGCCTCGCCCGCCGCTCCACCTGTCCGAAATTGTCATTCGCGACTTTGTTGGCACGCTGGAAATTGCGCTCAAAGTCTCGAATGCGAGCCTCTAACTGGACGGCCAATCTCTCTGTTTGGGTCGCCATGCTGCCTCCTAGAAAATGACGGAACTCGGATCGAAATCCTCGCTGGCGTAAAATGATCTTGCGGTGCCTTCCCCGGCAGCAGCGCGGGCGACGGCCATGGCGGCGGCAACAGCCCCGTCTATGCGGTCCCGGCTCTTACCCTTGTGGAAAGACTTGTTTCCGGCCTTGTCTGTCTCGACAGCTATATTGTCGAAATTCCAGCGCAGCACGGGATGCCCGCCATGCTGGAACTTGCCCGCAATGATGGCCCGTTCCAGTTCCTTGATGGCCGGGGCCATCGTTATCCAGCCCTGCCGCATCTCCACGGCGGGAAAGCCGTCCTCCAGCAGGTTGTTCAGCATGTTGCGGGCAAGGTGCGGGTCGAAGGCGATTTCCCGCACGTCGAACCGCTCGCACAGGTCGCGAATTGTGTCTTCCACATGGCGGAAGTCCACGACGTTGCCCGGCGTCGGTTCAATAAAGCCCTCTTCCGCCCAGAGCGGATATGGAACGCCATCCCGGTCGGCACGCCGCTGAAGGTTGTCTTTCGGGCAGAAGAACCAAGGGTGGACGATATAGCCATCATGACCGTCCTGCCACGCGGCCACGATAACAGTCAGGTCGGAGTTGCTGGAAAGGTCCACGCCCAGCCAGCAAGGTTCTCCCTCCAGTTCCTCCAGATCGAACGGGCTGGCTCCAATGTCATAGATGGGCATGTCCACGAAGGGCGTGGAGCTATGCCCCAGCCAGACATTCAGATGCAGTTGCCGGAAGGCGTCCCGGTCGGCCGGACTGTTGGCGGCGGCGCGGGCGATGCGACGCAGGCCAGAGAGACTTGGATAGCCATGAGCGAGGCCGGGGTTAGCGAGATGCCACAGCGCTTCGTCCTGCCAGTCCGCATCGGCGGGCGTCTCATACAGGACCGCCAAGGTGCTGGGGTCGTCAATGCTGCCTTCCGCGACGCGGCGGGCATAGTCGATCACCTGAAATGCGACGGTTTCCTGCCCCCTACCCGCGGTGGTGATGGTGACGCGAAGACTGTTGTCCACCTTCGCTAGACCCGTATCAATTACGTCCCAAAGATCGCGCTTCCGCCATGCGTGAATTTCGTCGCAGAGCGCAAACACGGGCGTGCGGCCATGCTGGGTTCCAGCATCATTGGATAGGGCCTCCAGCCACGAGCCGTTCGGAAAGCTGATCCTGTTCTTGTATTCTTGCAGCTTGATTTGGCTGTTGGCGTCGTATCGGACATTCCCCTGCCCCTTCCGCCACAGCTCGTGCCCCCCGGCCTGAATGAGCCCGATGGCTTCCTGCAATCCGATCTTTGCCTGCTTCTGATCGGCAGCCGCCAACAGAACCTCACCGCCCGGCACCGCCTCCGGCCCCATTGTGTGCAACAGGGTCAAGGCGGCGGCTAAGCTCGTCTTCCGATTGCCGCGCGGGACCATAATGACCACGGATTGCACGACACGATTGCCGAACTCATCGCATGGGCCATAAATCTGGCGGACTATCTTTTCCTGCCACGGGTCTAGCTGAAATACCCGACCGGGGAGCCAGGATTTGGGGTGCTTCAAGCTGCGGAGGAAATCGACCGCCCGCTGCCCATGACCAAGTGGGTCCGCGATCTCAGGAAACGGGTTCGTGCAATTAATTGCATCGGGAATTGGCTCCGGTTCTGCGCAATTAATTGCACCAGACTTTTTCTTGCGGATGATGATGGCCATCGCTCATCCCCCCGCCGCTGTGCAGCGGAGTTCAAGCGCCCGACGTCTTCCGATTTCCTTGATCTCCTCCACGTTGAAAGCGGTCCCCGCATGGGTAACGCGATCCGCAAGAACCAAGCCGTCCAAATAGCGAATGCGGAAGATTGCGACGGAAGCGCCGTCTGCGCCGTGCGCCCGCATGAATTCTTCGGCGGATGATTGAACAAGCTGAGCACGAACGGTGGCGACGGTCGCCCAGCCTTCGCTTGGCGTGCCGTAGTCGTCCACAACGGTTGTCGCGCGGGCAATCATGATGGTCTTGTCGAGCTTTCCGGCCCTCATGACAGCGGCCCCACAAGCTGGGCTTCGATGCTCACGACGCCATGCGAATGCAGGCCATCAGGATCACGCATGAAACGGGTGGAGGCGATGAACAGGTCTGCCACGTAGTGATGATCGAGCGTGTAGAAAGGGGCTGCGAAGGCTTGCCGGATGGTGCCAACCATACCCTTTGCTTGAGCCAGCCCCGGTTCGGTTTGCCAGACGTGAAGATCGGAAAAGACGGTGTGACGGTTTCGAGCGATGCTTCCGCCGATGATCGTTTGCCCCTCTCCGATCAGAATCGAAGGGAAGACAGAGGGTGTGCCGCTGGTCTCACGGATATGGGCAGCAGGCACCAGCGCCACGACCGGGGCAGTGGCGATCAGGCGGGCGCGAATTGCTTTCTGAAGGTCAAGGCTAGGCTCCACTACTGCCTCCCCAGTTACTCCGAAGCGCCTTGCGGATCGCCCTCTTTATGCGGCTGGTGAAGCGCTTCCGGTTCAGGCGGACAGTTGACCAGAAGAATGGCTGCGCCGATTGCTTGGCGGTTCCGAACTCTGCCCAGCGCGCTTTATAGTCGTCGGTCACGACCTTCCGGGCCAGCTCATGATCGCCGGGACGCTTCTCTATGCTGTCCCGCAACTCGCCCTCGTCCACAGGGGCAAGGTGCCGCATGGTCGCAACAAGCTCGTCCGTCGACTTATCGAGCGCAGGCTGCACGGCATCGCGCACGGCCTTGGGGATGGCCTGCAAGCGCCGGCTGAGGCGATCTAGCTGCGCGCTCACAGCACGATCTCACGATATGGCCCCAATAGGTCTATGACGCCGAACGGCGGAACGAAGGCGTTTGCCCCCACAACAGTCGCCTCCCTGTTCTCATAGAGATGACCGATAAGCTGCCGAACGGCTTCCTTGACGGGCTCGGCAGGGCCATCGGGAAAAGCGTCTAAGTTATCCAGCGCCATGCCGATATAGGCCCCTATCCACGCCTCTGCGGCCGCGATCTTTGCGGAAATCACATAGTCATCTTCGGAGCCGGTGACGTTCAGATGCGCCTTGGCGTCCTCAAGCGTGATGATGCTCATGGCCTTTCCTCTGATTGCAAATGACGCGCGTGCCTCCCCCCGCCGGTCCCCGGTGAATTCTGGAAAGTCTTCGACTGCCCCCCGGTACGGAAGGCGACGCAGACTCTCTTGATGGCTTTGAGGTTGCGGCGGCGGCGCGTCTGATCGGCTGGGGTGGTGATGGGTTCGCTCAATGCTCTTTCGATGGACCAGCCGGATTGCCCCACGCGGTCGCGAAGGGTGCTCTCATTGATGGCCAGTTCTTTCGCCCACGCGGAGATGCTTTGGCTCTTGCCCTGAAAGGTCCAGAGAACACCTTTGGGCCGCCGTTGCTTGAAGCTATCCCGGACAACCCAGCCGTCCACACGCCGCCAGACAGTGTTGTAGGATACGCCCACTAGCTCGCTAATCTCCCCGAGTGTCATCCACTGATCGCGGAAGAGGTATGTGTCGGCCTTCCTGCTCATCGCCGCGCCTCCAGCGATTGCTTCCGGGAGGAATGACAAGGGGTGCAGAGCGCCTGCCAATTGGGCCGGGACCAGAATAGAGCCTTGTCGCCCTTGTGCGGTTTGATGTGGTCCACCACGCGGCTGGGCTGGCCGCACATGACGCAAGTGGGGTGAACCTTCAGGAATTCTGCCCGCGCCTTATCCCACTTGCCGTCATAGCCCCGCTGCCGCGCGCTGGGGCGCTGCTGATCGTGACGCGCTTTGCGCTCGCTATCCCGTGCGCGCATGTGCTGGCATCGTTCACCGCTGGCGACGACACAGCCACAGGCTCGGATGGAAGGGGCGCGGACGGGCATAGCTTACCAGAGCGCAATCACGCCCACAGGCGGACTTGCATCGGCCCCCGGGTCAATCTGGTGAATCCGCGTCACGCGGAGCGGAAGAGTCCGGGAGCCGTGGCTGTATATGTCGATGGTCTGCCCGCCTGCCGTTGTGACGCGGACATGGGAAAAGCCGACATAGGAAATGAACAAGGCGCTGCATGTTACGGGCAGTTCAACGTCGCCCAGCGCTAGCGTGCCCATGTCCACAGCAAAGGCATTGTCGTAAGGCTCGCCGATAGCGTCCTGAACATGGGCAAAGGGATCATTCGCCAAGGCTGGCCTCCTGTCGGTCGATCTTTGTTCCGAATGAAGCGAAGACGGCCCTGAACTTTTCGCCCAGACCGCGCTTGTCCGGCTGCTGCGGCTCCTCATCGTTCCCGCCGAAAATGGCTTTCATCATCTCCCGCTGTCCCTTGAAGGCAGCGACGATCTCGGCGGGCGTGGCCTCAAGGGTAGCGGCGGGCATCCAGCCCAGCCAGCCAGTTCCGATCTCGAAAAGACGCTGAAGATAGTCCGCGAAAGGAAGGCGTTCGGTTGACCGCCCATCCTCCGGCGACGGCTCTGCCTCTCGCGAGATGCCAACACAGGCTAAGACATAATCAGTCAAAGGCTCGGCAAGGGTGTCCAATCCGGCTTCGAACACTCGCGTTTGCAGGAATGGATGAGGATGATGGGCTGCGATGATCTCACATGCGGCGGACAGTGAGCCATCGGCCAGTTCATCGATCAACGCGCGGAACGAACCGGGCCGACGTTCAAGCCGGATGGCATGACGCAATGACGGGCGCAGCATCACAGCCTCGCCCGCCAGGACAATCAGGATTTCATCGCCGGGCCTCATCTCAATCAGCCAGGACGGCCGGGACTTCAATGATGTCCCCGCTGATCGCCAGCGCGAACGTAGTGGAGGAAATGGTGTTCTCCTCGCCCAGCGTATTGCGGGCGCTGCTGACAATGGCCGCAAAATAGAAGACGGAGGCGGTTGCGTCAGGGCCGGGCTTGTCGTTCAGCTCCACCTTGAAGGCGTAGGGGAAGCTGGTGGCTTCCGCAGCCTTCAGAGCGTTCTGCCCTTCGTCCAGCGGGTCACGATGGCAGATGAGGTTCATCGTGCCGTTGTCGCGGGTGCCTTTCAATTTTCGCGCCGAACCCCAGTTGATCGACTTTGCGACGAGGATTTCGGCCTCGCTGCCGAACTCGCCCAGATCGCGAAGGCTGGTAACTTCCTTGTAGGTGAGCGCCGCATAAGCCGATGCATCTTCGGCGGTCGGACTGGCGGGCCCGATATAGAACTTCGCGCCTGCTGTTGCTGAGATAGCCATTTCAGAGACCTTTCAAAGTTGGAGGAAATGGGCGGCAGAGGGCCACCCGCTAAGCGTCAGGAGGCGGCGACCTTGACCGCCTTAAAGGCTTCGGCCTTTACGACGGTCCCGCCCACGCGCTTGCGCCAATGGAAACGAGTCTGGCTGGAGACGGCGGCACTAAAGGGGTCGCGCAGGGCGGACAGGGAAATGCGATCTACGATCCGATAACCCTGCGCGAAGTCGCCAAGGATGATCGGGAACTTGCCAGCGCCCACGTCGTCCATATCCGGAAGCTCCAGCACTGGACGGCCCAGCAGGGTATCCGGCTGCCCGGCGGCGACGGCAGGCTGCCAAAGATACTGCCCGGTGCTGTCCTTCAGCTTGCGGATGCCCGCCAACGTCGTGCCGTTCATGCCCCAAGTCGCACTGGTCCGGTAAAACGGCTTGAGCGAATAGAAGAGGTCAA
>Ga0160433_100412_pt1 | contig 23109 bp, 19 predicted proteins | sample HID1972K_E0MG_FD_108235 | JGI IMG/M metagenome (GOLD analysis project Ga0160433, IMG submission 108235) | Enriched pill bug-associated microbial communities from UW Madison campus, WI, USA - HID1972K_E0 MG | ecosystem: Host-associated > Arthropoda: Insects > Digestive system > Unclassified ...
CGCCTGCACAGCGTCCGGCCGGGCGGGCCGTGGCACGGGGCCCGGCAATTGCAGCAGTGCGTCCCGGATGACGGCGGCGCTTTCGATCCGTTCCATCAACTCGCCAATGTCGCGCGCTTCCTCGCCCATCGCGAGCGCGCGCTCCGTTTCCAGACTGGCGCTGGTCCGCAAGCTGCGGGAAGCGAGACGCTGCCTCTGCTCGAGCCCGGCAAGCGCCTTCTGCTGGGTGGCCAGCCCCTCACGTGTCTTTGCGAGCGACCGCGTCGCCGCCTCCGCGCTCTGACGCAATTCCGCGCTTCTCGCGATGTCGCGGCGCAGATCCTCGGTCGAGGCGGTCACGACGGGCAGCACGCGCGCCAGCACGATCCGGCGGTGCACGGCCTCGCTCACGGTGCCGGGCGCGACCAGTGTCAGCACTGGCGAGCGGCGCGCGATTTGCTGAAGCGCTGCGGCAAGGCGCACGATCGGCTGCTGTCGATCGGCAAGGCGCGAGGTCTGCTCGCGCTGGCGTGTGGTTATGATAGCCATGCGCGCTTCGCCCGCGCGCAGATCTGCCTCGCTCTGCTGGACGCGCGCGGCGAGAGCGGCAATCTGGTCCCTGGCACGGTCGGCAGCAGCGGTGGACTCGCGTGCCCGGGCCTCCAGCGCCTCGCTGCGCTTGCGCGCGTCCTCGGCCTGATCGAGCGCGCGAGCCAGCGCTGCCCGCTGCTCTGCAAGGCTGGTGCCCGGCACCGGCGATTCCGCGCGTTCCGCGAGCAAGGTCACAGGCGCGAGGGCGGTGAGGAGCAGGCAGGCCAGCAGCAGCAGGACAAGATAAGGTGCCGGTATGCTGCGCTGCGCGATCATCGCTTCATCCGGCGCGATGATATGGATGGTTGGCGAGGATGCTCGTCGCGCGCCAGAGCTGTTCGGCAAGCATCGCCCGTGCCATCATGTGCGGCCAGGTCATCGCGCCGAAAGCGATGCGCAGGGCCGCTTCATCCCGCTCCGCTTGCGAGAAGCCGTCGGCAGCGCCGATGAGGAAGCGGCATTCCCGCATGCCCTCATCGCGCCAGCGCCCGAGCTTTTCGGCAAAGACCATGGAGTCCAGTTGCACGCCGGTCTCATCGAGCATCACCGTGATCGCGGGGGTTTGGAGCGGAGCCGGTTCCTTGCCGCCCCGGTCGGGCAGTTCGGTGATCTTCGTCGGCCAGGTTACGCGCTTCATGTAGCGCTCGACCAGCTCGGCTTCCGGCGAACGGCCGATGCGCCCGCGTGCAACGATATGCAGCAGCATTCAGCCCCCAGAAAATGTGCCGATTCTTAGGCCTCGCCTGCGGCAATCGGCGCGTCCGAAAAGCCCCACATGCGCTCCAGATTGTAGAAGCTGCGGACTTCCGGACGGAAGATGTGCACGACCACGTCGCCGGCATCGACCAGAACCCAGTCGGCAACGGGCAGTCCCTCGATGCGGACGTTTCTGCCCATGCTCTGCTTGATCCGTTCGGCAAGCTTCTGCGCGATCGAGGCCACCTGTCGCGAAGATCGCCCGGAAGCAATCACGATGTGGTCTGCGATGCTGCTCTTGCCGGCGAGGGGGATGCTGACAACCTCCTGCGCCTGATCGTCTTCGAGCGCCTCGAGCACAAGCGCGTGCAGGCTATCCACGGACGCATCCTGGCCGGATTTCGGAGGTCCCGCGTTATTGGCGGGATGGGCGGTCATGGGTAACGGGTCTGGCAATGTCACTCCTGTGGGATACGGCGACCGGTCACGCCGTCCAACGGCGCAACATCAGCATAGCTACGGTGCCAAAGGGGAGCCTGCTGCCGGAGCAGCGTGGCTGATCTAGGATCGGGGCGAAAGCGCAGAAGCACGAGCGCCGGCAGTCTCCATTTCGTCCAGCTTTTGCTCTGGCTCACGGGCCGGACGAAACGCCGCAACCAGGCCATGGCAGGTGAGCCGAAAGCCACCCGAGTATAGCCCGGACGCGCCACCACGGCAATGGCTGTCGTGCGCGCGATGTTGCGCCAGCCTTTCCACTGATGGAACTGGGCGAGATTGTCCTCTCCCATGAGCCAGATGAAGCGCGTGCGCGGGTAGCGCGCCTGCAGCTTGCGCAGCGTATCGACCGTGTAGCGCGTGCGCAGCGTTCGCTCGATTGCGGTGACACGGATCGGCGCGCGGCGGGCCATGTGCCGGGCGCTTGCGGCCCGGGCGCGCAGCGGCGCCATGCCAGTTGAGGACTTGAGCGGATTGCCCGGCGAGACGAGCCACCAGACCTCGTCGAGCGCCAATGCCTCCATCGCGAACAGCGAGATCGCCCGATGGCCGCCATGTGCCGGATTGAACGATCCGCCGAGCAGCCCGACCGTGGTGCGGCGTCCTGGTCTCATTTTGGGGCGGAACCTTCGCCTCTCATGATGTGGGCGCCGGTCGAACGAAGCTGGAAGTTCATCGGATTTTCCACGCACATGAGCTTTCCGCTAAGGCGACATGGCGCTTGCGTCAAACCATGCGTGCGGCCTCCTGCAATGGTTTATAGAGTGATTACCCTGTTGCAACCATTCCATTAATCGGCTTGAGAGCCCTCGGGCGGCGGCGCATGGGGGCGCGCCGATAAGGGGGATTATGAGTTCGGCTCTAACGGCGCTCGAACTGTTGTGCGCTGAACTCTTGTTGTTTGCCGCCGTGGGTCTGTTGATCGGCGGACTGGACGACCTGCTCATCGACCTCATCTATGTGGTGCGCCGGGGGTGGCGTTCGCTCACTGTCTATTCTCGCGTTACGCGGATGACGGCGCGGGATCTTCCGCTGCCGGGCAAGGCCGGGCCCATCGCGGTGTTTGTGCCGGCGTGGGACGAATCGGATGTGATCGGTCCGATGTTGAATGGCTGTCTCGACAAATGGGCCGATGAGGACATGCACATCTTTGTGGGAGCCTATCCCAACGATGAGGCCACACTCCATGTGCTGAGAGCCCTCATTGCCGCTCGCGGCGAGGGGGAAGTCACGCTGGTCGTCAATCCGCGCCATGGTCCTACCACCAAGGCCGATTGCCTTAATCAGCTTTGGCAAGCGATGGAGCGCTGGGAAGCTGCGGAGGGCCGCACCTGCCTGGCCGTGGTTCTGCATGATGCGGAAGACGTCGTTCATGCCGACGCGCTGCGGCTCGTGGGGATGCTCGCCCCGCGGTTCGCGCTGGTGCAGCTGCCGGTGCTTCCGTTGGAAACCTCGCGGTCCCGCTGGGTGTCGGGTCATTACTGCGATGAGTTTGCCGAGGCTCACAGTAAATCCCTGTCCGTGCGTGAGGCCCTGGGCGCGGCGATGCCGTCAGCGGGCGTGGGCTGCGGTTTCAATCGTGAGGCATTGGGAGTCATCGCTGCCCAACGCGATGGCCGTCCCTTCGACGAAAGCAGCCTGACCGAGGATTATGAACTCGGGCTTCGCCTCGGTGATGCGGGCGGCCGTGGCATTCTGGTCCGGATGCGTGACGCGCAAGGCGATCTCATCGCGACGCGGGAATATTTCCCGGACACATGGCGCGCGGCGGTCCGGCAGAAAGCCCGGTGGACCGTAGGCATTGCGCTTGCCGGCTGGGATCGGCTGGGCTGGACGGGCCCATGGCACGAACGCTGGATGCGCCTGCGCGACCGCCGGGCCGCGCTGGCGGCCATCATCCTCATGGCGGCTTATCTGGGGTTCATGCTGGCGTTGCTGGTTCATGTGCTGAACATGATGCTGGGTCGGTCGCTGATGGCATGGCCCGAGCCGCTGCCCTGGTTGCTCGTCATAACGGCCATCCTGTCCGCCTGGAGGCTTATGGTGCGGATGCTCTTCGTCTGGCGGGCTTATGGTCTGGCTCAGGCGCTCCTGTCAGTGCCGCGCACGCTTGTCGCCAATCTCATCGCCATGCTCGCTGCCGAACGGGCCATCGCCATCTATCTGCGCCATCTGCGCGGTCAGGCGCTGGTCTGGGAAAAGACGGCCCATCGCTTTCCGGAAACGGAGCCGCACCGCGCTTCATGAAATCCCCTGGTAGTCCGCTGCGTTTTCTGGCGCTGCTGCTTGGCGGCTGGGTCTGCGCGCGCGCTGCGATCCTGATGTCGCCCATGTGGGAGATGTCAGATTATCCGACGCAACTCGCCGCCGCTCTACCCGGCATGGATCGAAGCTCGGGCCGCCTGCCCACGGGAGGAAGTCAAACGACAGTGCAGGCATTCTATAGCGCGCCAACGGGGATGATCCCGCCGGCGGACCCGGCGCGGAGCGGGACTGTATTTCCTGCAGCGGTCGAAAGAATGTCGTCCTCCCGCCGGCACCTTCCCCGTTCTGCCCCCTCGGCCCTTAATGACGCCGCAGCGCACCTCTCCGATCCTCCAATGGTGCAGGAAAGGTCCCATACCGGAGAGCCAATCTTCGCCGCGCCGATCATGCCGGCCCGGGGCAAGGCAAGTCGATGGTCCGGGGCGGCGTGGTTGCTCTGGCGTCCGGAGGCGGATGGCAGCGGCGCCCTCCTTCCGTTGCTCGGCGGCTCACAAGCGGGCGCGCGGCTCGATTATAGATTGGCGGAGGGTGCTGCGGGACAGCTCAGCCTGTACGGTAGGGCAAGCCGTGCCATGACGGGGCCTTCCTCGGAAGAAGCGGCGCTAGGTCTGGCGTGGCGTCCGGCTGCCTTGCCGGTGTCATTGCTGGTGGAGCGGCGCCAGCGTCTGGGGCCGGGCGGACGAACGGGTTTTGCGGCTATCGTGGCCGCAGGGTTGGACGCGCGGGAGATTGCGCCGCGCGTGGAAGTGGAGGGCTATGCCCAGGCGGGGATCGTCGGTTTGCCGGGGCATGATGTCTTTGCCGATGGACGAGCGAGCCTTGCCTACCGATTGACTGCGCCTGCGGAGCGCTCTTCCCTCATGCTCGGCGGCATGATCGCGAGCAGCGCGCAGCCCGGCGTGGAACGGCTGGACATCGGACCGGAGATTCGCCTTCGCCTGCCGGTGGGACAAGGCGGGTTGCGTCTGTCGGCCGAATGGCGCGCGCGCATCGCGGGGAATGCCCGCCCGGCAAGCGGTCCGGCGATCACGCTGATCACCGATTTTTAGGGCGCGATTCGGCTGGCCCCTTTTGGCGCGGCCGCTTTACGACTACCGAGTGCAGAATGGATATCTATCTGCCGATCGCCAATCTCTCGGTGAACGCGCTCGTCATCATCGGGCTCGGCGGCCTCGTTGGCCTGCTCTCCGGCATGTTCGGCGTCGGCGGGGGATTTCTGACCACCCCGTTGCTCATCTTCTATGGCATCCCGCCCACCGTGTCTGCGGCCTCTTCGGCTACGCAGGTGATGGGCGCGAGCGTTTCCAGCGTTTTCAGTCACCTCGGTCGCAAGACGATCGACTTGCCCATGAGCGCGGTGATGATAACGGGGGGCGCAATCGGCGCGGTAATCGGTGCGCTGATCTTCCGTTTTCTCGAAGGGCTGGGCCAGATCGATACCGCGATCGGCATTCTCTATGTGCTGATGCTCGGTTCCATCGGCCTCCTCATGGCGCGCGAGTCGATCCATGCCCTTGTGCTGGCGCGCCGTGGCCAACGGCCAGCCGCCCGTAAACGACGTCACCACCCGCTCGTCGCCGCTCTGCCGCTGCGCTGGCGCTTCTACGCCTCGGGCCTCTACATCTCGCCATTCGCGCCGCTGCTGCTCGGAATCTTCTCGGGCATCATGACCATGCTCATGGGTGTGGGCGGCGGCTTCATCCTCGTTCCCGCGATGATCTACATCCTGGGCATGTCGACGCAGATCGTGATCGGGACGTCGCTGTTCCAGATCCTGTTCGTCACCATGTTCACGACGATGGTGCATGCCACCACCACGCACGCGGTCGATCTCGTCCTCGCCTTCCTGCTGCTGATCGGCAGCGTCACCGGTGCGCAGATCGGAGGGCGCATATCCACACGGGTTCGTCCGGAATATCTGCGTGTTGCGCTGGCCTTCATCGCTCTCATCGTGGCGATCCGCATGGCACTGGGGCTCGGCTGGCGACCGGATGAGATCTATTCGGTGATCGTCCAGTGAGATTCTGGCAGGGTCTTGCGCTTGTCCTGGTGCTGCTGGGCGGGCTCTCGCCGGCGCTGGCGCAGCGCGGGGCGCCTCAACTCGTGCCGGACGTGTCGCAGCGCACGGTCGAGATCCGCTTCAGTTTCACCGGCGCCGAGCTGCTGCTCTTCGGCGCCATTCTCTATCCGGGCGGGCGAGTGCCGGACGAGCCTGTGGACATCATCGTCGTGCTCAAGGGACCTAGCCAGGCCGTTACCGTGCGGGAGAAGCAGAATCTCGCCGGCATCTGGGTCAACGCCGACAGTATCGATTTTCGCTCGGCGCCCAGCTTCTATGCCGTGGCGTCGTCCCGGCCGATCGGTGAAATCGTCGATGAGCGGACCGCGGCCATCTACGAGTTCGGGCTCAGCAAGCTCCAGCTCTCGCCCGCGGCTTTCAGCAATGTGGAGGAGATTGGCCGCTTTGCGAATGGGCTTAACGATCTGCGCCACAGGAACGGGCTCTATCTGGAGGCGCAGGACGCGGTGGAAATCACCGACGGGGTGCTTTACCGGGCCCGCTTGCCGCTGTCCGCGCGCGTCATCACGGGGACTTATACGGCGGAGACCTTCCTCGTTCAGGATGGCCGGGTCCTGGCCGCCGCCGTGCGCGAGATCGAGGTGCACAAAACGGGCTTCGAGCGCGCGATTGGCGTGTTTGCCGAGGAGCATGGCGTTGCCTACGGGTTGATCGCCGTCCTGGCCGCTCTTGCCATGGGCCTGTTTGCCGGTTTCGTCGGCGGCCGGATGAAATTGCCCTGAACGCCTTCCGGTGATCGCCGCGGGCAGGCATTTGTTTACATCTCGCTGTTAGCTCTTCTGCGTTTGGGCGGGCGCGTTTGGGCAGGAGAACAACGGCGTGAACTACTTCACAGGCAAGGGGCTCGACGGCCAGGATATATCGGCCGAGCCGATCGCCGGGGCCATGCCGCGTCGGCGCCTGTCCGATTTCGAGATCGGCGTGGTGTCCGGCATTTCCGGCGGCGCCGCCAAGATCATGCTCGACATTGCCGCCATGGAACAGCTGAGCGGCGACAGCGACCCCAGCATCGCGATGAGCGGGCAGGTGGGCAGCCAGCTCAAGATGCAGGTCGGCCCATGCTGGATCGTGGCCACCGTGCGCACGCTTTCTCTGGATGAGCGCTCATCCACGCACATCGTGGCGGATATCGATTTCGTCGGCGAGGGCGATCAGGAGCAGCTGACTGGCCGGATCTATCGCTTCCGCCGCGGTGTCACGCGCTTCCCGTCGCCGGGCACGGCGATTTATCCGGTTTCCAACGCGGACATATCGGAAATCTACTCCGCGCAGGATCATTCGCGCATCGAGATCGGGACCGTTTATCCGACGGCCAGTACGCGCGCCTCACTGCTGGTGGATGCGCTGCTCGGCAAGCATTTCGCGCTGCTCGGTTCCACCGGCACCGGCAAATCGACCTCGGCCGCGCTCATTCTTCATCGCATCTGTGACATGGCACCGCAGGGCCATATCGTGATGATCGATCCCCATGGCGAATATGGCGCCGCTTTCGCCAGCAACGGGGCGGTGTATGACACCAGCAATCTCGAACTGCCCTATTGGCTCATGAATTTCGAGGAGCATTGCGAGGTTTTCGTTACCTCCAAGGGCCCCGAACGCGCGCAGGACTGCGACATTCTCGCCAAATGCCTGCTGGCTGCGCGGAGCCGCAATCGTATTGCGGAAAGCATCGGCCGCCTGACGGTGGATTCGCCGGTGCCCTATCTGCTCTCCGATCTCGCGGCGATCCTCGCCAATGAGATGGGCAAGCTGGACAAGAGCACCAACACGCTCCCCTATCTGCGGCTGCGGACCCGGCTGGACGAGATCAAGTCGGACCCGCGCTTCAGCTTCATGTTCTCAGGCATGTTGGTCGCCGATTCCATGCAGACCTTCCTGGCGAAGCTGTTCCGGCTGCCCGCGCAGGGCAAGCCGATCTCGATCGTCGACACGTCGGCCATGCCTTCGGAAATCGCGCATGTGGTCGTCTCTGTCCTTGCCCGGCTGATTTTCGATTTCGCGATCTGGGCGCGGGACGAGGAGCAGAAGCCCATCCTGCTCGTCTGCGAGGAGGCGCATCGCTATATCCCCTCAAGCACGCTTGGAGGGGGGCAGAGCGTCCGCAAGATCCTCGAACGCATCGCCAAGGAAGGCCGCAAATATGGCGTCTCGCTGGGACTCATCACGCAGCGCCCGTCGGACCTTGCGGAGGGTGTGCTCTCCCAGTGCGGAACGCTCATTGCCATGCGCCTCAACAACGAGCGGGACCAGCATTTCGTGAAGGCGGCCATGCCCGAGGGATCGCGCGGCTTCCTCGATGCCATCCCCGCGCTGCGTAACCGCGAATGCATCGTTTGCGGTGAGGGTGTGACAGTGCCGATCCGCGTCTCGTTCGACGATCTGGAGCCTTCGCGCCGCCCCGCTTCGGCCGATCCGGTCTTTTCCGACCTGTGGCGGCAGACCGGCGGCGAGGAAGAAATTCTGGAGCGGACGATCAATCGCTGGCGCAATCAGGGGCGGTAAGGTCAGCGGGCGTTCTCTCGTGGCGAGCCGTCCGAAGGTGACGAAGGTTACGGGGTAAGTCCTATTTTTCGTCGCTGGTGCAGACACTTCAGCGATGAGAAAGAACCAACCTTCATGTAAGCATTGGCCCGGTGTCTGCTGGCACGGGACAAGGGTTGTAGGACAGCGCTATCTCCCCACTCCCGCGCAAAGCCGGGCCTCAATCGCCCGTCATGCCCTCCTCGATGGCGTGCATATCCTCATCGGAAAAGCCGAAATGGTGGCCGGCCTCGTGGACGATCACGTGCGCGATGAGGGCATCGAGAGAAACGCCGGTGTCCACCCACTCGTCCAGCAGGGGGCGGCGGTAGAGCTTGATGACGGGCGGCAGGTCGCCGGAGGACCAGATGCTCTGCTGGGTCAGCGCATGCCCCTGATAGAGGCCGGTCAGCTCCCATGGATCCTCGATGCCAAGCTCGTCCAGAACCTCGCGCTCGGCGAAGTCCTCGATCTGGATCGCCACGCCTTCCAGATGCTGGCGGAACAGGTCCGGCATTGCCGCGATCGCTTGCCGCGCGAGCTGTTCGATGGCTGCGGCATCGGGTGCGTGATGCATGAGCGTCAGGGCCGGCCGAGCGGATCGAGCGCCGAGCGGCCACGGCGGGCGGTGGGCGTTGCCGTGCGCGCGCCGAAGACCGGGCCACTGCCCGCACCCGGACCGGTTACAGTCCCCGGACCCATCGCCTGCAGGGCAGCGATACGCTTCTCGGTTGCCGGGTGGGTAGAGAACAGCTCCGAGACGCTGGTTGGCACGATGTAGAGCTGTGCCGCGGCCGGGTTCTGCGCCACGGCCTGTGTCGGGCGACGCTGCGCCGCGCCGGAAATCTTGGCAAGCGCGGAGGCCAGTGCGTGGGGATTGCCGCTGATCTCGGCACCGGCCCGGTCCGCGCCATATTCGCGCGTGCGGCTGATCGCCATCTGCACGATCATCGCGGCGAAGGGCGCGACGAGCACGGCGAGGATCGCGGCGATCGGATTGCCGCCATTGCCATTGCCGCCGCGGAAGAACAGCGCGAAATTGGCGATCATCGAAATGGCGCCAGCAATGGTCGCCACCATGGTCATCACCAGCGTATCGCGGTTGCGGACATGGCCCAGTTCATGCGCCATCACAGCCGCGACTTCATCGCGATCAAGCATGGACAGGAGGCCGGTCGTGGCGGCGACGGCGGCATTCTCGGGATTGCGCCCGGTCGCGAAGGCATTGGGGCTGGGGTCCTCGACAAGATAGACGCGCGGCATCGGCAGGCCGGCATTGCGGGCGAGGTCGCGCACCATGCCGTAGAAGTCGGGCGCGCCCGCCATGTCGACCTCGCGTGCGTTGTGCATGCGCAGGACGATCTTGTCCGCATTCCAGTAAGTGAACAGGTTCATGCCCGCCGCCACCAGCAGGGCGATCATGGCGCCGCCGGCGCCACCGAACATGTAACCCAGGGCCATGAACAGCGCCGTGAGCGCCGAGAGCAGCATGGCCGTCTTCATCGTATTCAACGTCTTCAACTCCTTGAGGAAAGTCCTCTACGCCAATGTAGGAGAGGGCAGGCGCGCCCGCAATGATTCACCCGTGCTGGAGGTCGCAATCGATGGGCAGGGCCGCGCCGGAGATGGAGCGGCCGGCCGGCGTCGTGAGGAACAGCGCGAGATCGGCGACATGCTCGGGCGGCACGATGCGCTTCAGCGATTGGGACGCGAGGCCGAGCGCCACTTCCTCATCGAAAGCGCGGCCGCTGATCTTCGCGCGTCCTTCTATCACCCGGTCGAACCGCTCGCCGCCCACCGCTCCGGGGAGGATGGCATTGGCCGTGACGTCATGCGCGCCCAGTTCCATGGCGAGTGTTTTGGTGAAGCCGATGAGGCCCCATTTCGTCGTCGAATAGGCGATGCGGTTGGGGTAGCCGTAACGCCCAGCCGCCGAGGACATGGTGATGATGGTGCCTGCACTCGCCTTGAGCAGCGGGATCGCCCGGCGCGTGATCTCGAAGGTGCCGGTGAGGTTGATGTCCAGCACCCGCCGCCACTCCTCGCCGGAGAGCGCCTCGGCCGGTGCGGTCGGGCCACCGATGCCGACATTGTTGACCAGCACATCGAGCCCGCCGAGCCGCTCCTCGACCGCTGCGAACAGCCGCTCGACATCCGCGTCGCGGGACACGTCGCACGGTTCCCCGAGCAGGGCGGGCACGGCCCCCATGGCGCGATCCAGCCCCACCGCGTCGGCATCGCAGATGAGCACCCGATCGCCCTCCTGCGCGAAGCGCTTCGCGACGGCGAAGCCGATGCCGGCGGCGGCGCCCGTGACCAGAACCCGTTTCATATCGACGCACCTTTCGAGGGCAGGACGGAAGTTCTCGAACTACACACAAGCGAGCCCTATGGAAAATCTATAGAAAGTCCTGATTTCAGCGACTTGCTGTGACGGTGCCTAGCGGGCTTGGCGCGTGTAGGACAGAGGTATCGAAGGGGCCGCCCGGACCCCTCCGAATCAGGATACGCCGCGCAGCGGCGGGCGACTCGGCACGCCCAGCGACGCCTCGCGCCAGCGGCCCCAGCGATAATAGGCAAAGCCCAGGACCAGCGATACCGCGGTGCTCACCGTGAAGCCCCACCACAGCCCGTCCACGCCCATGAACGGATAGCTCACATAGTAGAAGCCGATCCGCACGAAGAAGAGCGAGATGGTGAGGATGATGAGCGGCGGGATCACCACGCCATTGGCGCGCATGGTGCCGAACATCACCATCGCGATGCTGAAGAGCAGGTAGCTCCAGTTGATGATGTGCATCAGATGCGTGCCGATCTCGATCGCCTCGCCGCCGCCTTCCAGGAACAGGGCGAGGATCGGCCGCTCGAACAGCATGACGAGAGCGATCAGGGAGCCCGTCATCACCACATTGACGCCGATGGCAATGCCCGTGGTGCGCTCCACCCGGTCCCACTTGCCCGCGCCGATATTCTGCGCCGCCATGGCGGAGACCGCCCCGCCGACCGCCATCGCCGGCATCTGGATGTAATTCCAGAGCTGCTGGGCGGCGGCGAAGGCCGCGACCGTCGTGGTCCCCTCGCGATTGACGAAGCCGATGATGACCAGGGTGGAGAGCGACATGATGACCATCTGGAGGCCCATCGGAAGCCCGCGCCCCGCGATGATCCGCATCAGGCCCCAATCGGGCTTGAGATAATGCCATTCCCGCCCGCGCAGGCGCAGCGGCAGATCGCGCGCGTAGATATAGGCGACCATCGCGGCGAGGCTGATATACATGGAAACGCCGCTGGCGAAGGCCGAGCCGGCGATGCCCATCTCCGGCGCGGGGCCCAGGCCCAGGATGAAGACCGGATTGAGCCCGATATCGAGCACGACCGAGAGGATCATGAACCAGAGCGGCGTCATGGCATCGCCACCGCCGCGCAGGCCCATCATGAGCATGATGAGCACCATCACGCCGGGCAGGCCGAAGAACGTGTAGTGCAGATACAGCTTGGCGAGGCGGAACACTTCCGGCGGAGTGGAGAGCAGGGCGAGAATGCGCTCGGACCAGAGGAAGCCGCCGACAGCGATGATCAGCGCGAGCACGAAACAGAAGCCCATCGCCGTGCCGAACGCCCGGCGCGCGGCATCGAGATCGCCCCGCCCGAACGCCTGGCCCACGACCACATTGGCCGCCATGCCGAGGCCGAAGATGATGGAGAACATGAGGAACATGATGATGTTCGCATTGGCCGTGGCAGCGAGCGCGGCCTCGCCCAGGAAATGCGCGACCCAGATGGAATTGATCGAGCCGTTCAGCGAGTGAAGGATATTCGAGGCGAGCGTGGGCAGGGTGAACAGCACCAGCGTCGCGAAAATAGGACCGGTGGTGAGATCCCGCCCGCCCTTTATGTGGCGCGGGCCGGGCTGAAGACCGCTATCCTCGATCTGTGAATCAGGGCTGTCGGGCGCCGGGCGCGGCGAATCGTCCTTGCTGCCCAATGACGGAAACTCGCTCATCAACCCCTGACCACATCCTCATCCCAGACGCGCCAAGGCAGCCTCTAACCGCTGGATTTCCGCGACTTTCTCGGCATGGTCGGCGCGCGCCTTATCGACCGCTTCCGGTTTCGCTTTCTCCACGAATGCGGGATTGGCGAGGCGTCCTTCGAGCGACTTGGATTCCTTCTGCGCGGCATGAAGGGACTTTGTCAACCGAGCGTGCTCCGCGGCGATGTCGATTACGCCTTCCAGCGGGAGGACGACCGTTGCCTCATCGACGACGATCTGCGCGGCGCCTCCGCTGGCCGTGCCATCGAACGACCAGCTCTCGATGCGGGCGATGCGGGCAAGGACAGGGGCGAGGCGCTCGATGCGCTCGCGCGTTTCCGGCCCGGCCTCGTTGACGATTGCCGTGAGCTTCGCGCCCGGCGGCACGCCGAGTTCGGCGCGAGCGGCGCGCACTTCGCTCACCAGCCGGATCAGCCAGCCGATCTCGGCACTGGCCTGCGCGTCGATCTGCGCCTGAGGCGCTGGCCATTGCGCGACGATGAGGTCGCCCGCGCGCTGGCCCTGCGCGTGCCACAGCTCCTCGGTGATGAAGGGCATGAAGGGGTGGAGCATGACGAGGATCTGGTCGATCACCCAGCCGGCAACGGCGCGGGTTTCGGCTGCCTCATCAAGCCCCTCCCCTTCAGGGGAGGGGGAAGGGGTGGGGTCTGGGCCGGCGGAAGGGGCAACCTCGGACTGAGAGTCCCCACCCCCGGCCCCTCCCCTGAAGGGGAGGGGAGACAAGACCGGCTTGATAAGCTCCAGATACCAGTCGCAGAATTGGTCCCACACGAAATGGTAGATGGCATTGGCGGCCGCGTCGAAGCGCAGATCGGCCATCGCCTTGTCGATGTCGGCCAGCGTGGAGACGACTTCGCCGACGATCCATTTGTTGACGGCGAGCGTGGCGGCGGGGGCCGCGACACTGTCGCTCGCGCCGATGCCGTTGGCCTGCGCGAAACGCACCGCGTTCCACAGCTTTGTGGCGAAGTTGCGATAGCCCTCGACGCGCTTCTCATCCATTTTGACGTCGCGGCCCTGGCTCTCCATGGCGGCCATGAAGAAGCGCAGCGCATCCGCGCCATATTGGTCGATGAGGCCAAGCGGATCGACGACATTGCCCTTGGATTTGGACATTTTCTGCCCATCGGCGGCGCGCACGAGGCCGTGGAGATAGAGCCGCTTCCACGGCACTTGCTTCATGAAATGAATGCCCTGCATCGCCATGCGCGCATTCCAGAAGAACAGGATGTCGAAGCCGGAGATGAGAAGATCGTTGGGGTAGTGGCGCTCCAATAAGCCCCTCTCCTTCAGGGGAGGGGTTGGGGTGGGGTTGGCCGGTGAGGTGTCCACTGCGCTCGACTGCGCAGACCCCACCCCCAGCCCCTCCCCTGAAGGAGAGGGGTGATTTTCGTCTTGGGGCCAGCCTAAGGTCGCGAATGGCCAGAGCGCGGAGGAGAACCAGGTGTCGAGCACGTCCTGATCCTGATAGATCGGGATCGCCCCCAAATCGCTGATGCCTTCAGAGATCAAATATTCTGGCGTTTGGGTGCGAGGGGGAAATCCAGCAGCTTCATTAGCGTTGTCGACGATAAAGATACGGCTAGGTTTAACACCGTAGTATTTTGCTGCGAGTTCAATTGCATCCTCTTTGGCTTCAGCAACGAAAAAGGGCTTCTCGACGCCAAAAACCTCTTGATGAACGACTTCTAGCCCAAGCTCAGTTTTTCGTGGCCCAAACCACGCCGGAATCCGGTGCCCCCACCACAATTGCCGGGAGACGCACCAAGGCTGGATGTTCTCCATCCAGTTGAAATAGGTCTTTTCCCACGTCTTCGGCACGATCTCGATGGCGCCGGAGCGCACGGCCTCGATGGCGGGCTTGGCGAGCGTCGCAGCGTCCACATACCATTGGTCTGTCAGCCAGGGTTCGATGACGACGCCGGAGCGGTCGCCATAAGGCGTCTGGATCGTGCGATCCTCCACCTTTTCCAGCAGGCCGGCGTCCTCGATCATCGCGATCACGCGGTAGCGCGCCTCGAAGCGGTCGAGGCCAAGCAACGCCTCCGGAATGAGGCCATCGGCCGTCTGACAGATACGCCCTTCCGCATCGAGCATGTTGAGCATCTGCGCGGGGACGATGCCGGCACGCTTGCCGACCTCGAAGTCGTTGAAATCATGGCCCGGCGTGATCTTGACCGCACCTGAGCCCAGCTCCGGATCGGCATGCTCGTCCGCCACGATGGGGACGAGGCGGCCGGTGATCGGCAGCTTGACCAGCTTGCCGATCCACATGCGATAACGCTCGTCCTCCGGGTTCACGGCAACGGCCATGTCCGCCAGCATCGTCTCGGGGCGGGTCGTGGCGACGGAAATCGAGCCCGATCCATCGGCCAGCGGATATTTGAAGTGCCAGAACTTGCCTTGCACCTCGCGGGTCTCGACTTCCAGATCGCTGATCGCGGTCTTGAGGCCCGGGTCCCAATTGACGAGGCGCTTGTCGCGATAGAGCAGCTTCTGGTTGTAGAGATCGACGAACACCTTGACGACCGCGCGGGTGAAATGCGGGTCCATGGTGAACTGCTCGCGCGACCAGTCCATCGAGCAGCCGAGGCGGCGGAGCTGGCCGGTGATGGTGCCGCCGCTCTCGGCCTTCCACTCCCACACCTTCTCGATGAATTGCTCGCGGCTGTGATCGGTGCGCTTCTCGCCCTTCGCGTTCATCTGCCGCTCGACGACCATCTGTGTGGCGATGCCGGCATGATCGGTGCCCACGACCCACAAAGCATCCTTGCCGCGCAGCCGCTCGTAGCGGATCACGATGTCTTGGAGTGTATTGTCCAGCGCGTGGCCGATGTGCAGCGAGCCGGTGACGTTGGGCGGCGGGTTCACGATGGTGAAGGGCTGCGCGTCCGGCCGGGAGGGGCGGAACTGGCCGCTCTCTTCCCAATGCGGATACCATTTCGCCTCGATGGCGGCGGGATCGAAGGTCTTGGCAAGCTCGCGGGCGGGCGCGGTGGTGGGCTTCTCGGTCATGGCTGGGGCCTTAATCTGTCTTGTCGCCCCGCGCCAGTCCGGGGAAGGGCCGGCGGGGATGGGATGGAGCGGGGTCGTCCCGCCTCATGCGGACGGGGTCGGCCGAGGTTTGTCCCGTCGGGTTTGGCGCGGCGCGTGGTCCTGCGAAGCGCGTGCTTTGCGAACGCTATGCTTTTATCTCAATCGTTCGGCCTGAGCTTGTCGAAGGCCTGTTCTTTTCTTGCGGGCCTTGAAAAGAAGGACGGCCCTTCGACAAGCTCAGGGCGAACGGTGCTGAAACGGAAGATTTCGCAAAGCGCTCGCTTCGCAGGCGCATTGGTTCGCTTTTATCGGGACAGGTTTTTCAGACAGGCCGGACCGTGGGAATGGATCGCCGCAGCCCGGCCATCATACTCGGCCGGTGATCCGGTCGATCTCGCGCTTGACCATCGCCTCGACGATGTGCGGCAGGTGGGCGTCGAGCCAATCCTTCAGCATGGGCCGCAGCATCTCGCGGACCAGCCCTTCCAGCGTGTTGGTCTGCCCATCGTCCGGGTTGACCAGCAGCTTGGAGAGATTGACCAGCGAATCGCGGGCGGCCCGCGCGCTGTCGTCGGACATGACGGCCGGGGCCGGTTCTGACGCGTCGCTGGCAGGGACGGCGGGGGAATGGGTGTCAGGGGCAGGCGCGGTGGCGGCGCGCGCACGTGGTGCAGCCTTGCTTTCCGTCCTGGCGGCCTCGGGTGCGGCCGGTTCCGCCTTTGGCGTCTTCTGGTCGCTCACGGGCGCTGCGACCTTGCTTTCGGGTTTGGCCGGAGCGCTGGGAGCAGGCTTCTCCTGCGTCCCGGCAGCGTCCGTCTCCCCGGGCAGGGCATCGGTGAGTTCGAGGATCTGATCGTCCGCCACGGCCTCACCGCTCGGCGCGGCATTGGTCGCGGCCGGCGCGGGAGCACGGCGCGGAATGCGCGGGGCCGCGGAGAGCGTATCCTCCTCGGCGATGATCCGCTTGATGGAAGACAGGATTTCTTCCATCGACGGCTCGTTCGGCATCGCCCCCATTGCGGTCCTTGCGATCAGTTGGTGTTCGAGTCGTTTACTGTCGCGTTTTGCGCCGTCGAGTCAACCGTGCGCGATGAAATCGGCACGGGCGCGGCATCGTCGTCCCAATCGAACCATTTGCCCTTCACGCGCTCGAAATTGCTGCGCGGATCGATGATCTCCTCGGCGGCAATGCCGAAATCGGCCGGGCTGATGCGGCCCATCGATGCCAGCAGCGAGAAGGCCGCGACATAGGCATTGCGCTCGGCGGTGACGAGCTGGACGCGCGAGATGAAGCTCTCCTGCTCGGCATTGAGGATGTCGAGGATGGTGCGCGTGCCCACGCTGTTCTCGGCGCGCACGCCTTGCAGCGAGAGGGCGCTTGCGTCCACGGCGACGCGGCTGGAGGAGATGACCTGATTGCTGGCCTGCCAGCTCGAATAGAGCGAGCGGGTCTGCGCGATGATGTCGCGCTCCACGGCGGTTTCCGTCTCCATCGCCTGCTGCTCATAGGCCTGGCTCTGGCGGACCTGCGCGCCGGGGCGGCCGCCCTGGTAGAGCGGCATGGAAAGGCGCGCGCCGACGATCACCGCGCCGCTGTCATCGGCATTGGAGAGGCCGGGGCGGGACGCGAAATCGGTGTAATGCTGACCGCTGGCGAAGGCCGAGAGCGTGGGTAGCCGCTGGCCCCGCGCGACGCGCACGTCGTAGTTCGTGGCCTCGCGGATCTTGCGGGCGGCGGCGAGATCCGGATTGCTGGCCAGCGCGATATCCACCGCTTCGTCCGCGCCGGCGGGGAGGCCGGGCAGCGCCGGTGGCGGCTGCAAGTCGACCGGCTCATGGCCGACGAGCTGGATGTAGCGCTCGCGTGCGTCGATCAGGCTGGCTTCGGCCGTGCGCAGATCGCCCTGCGCGAGGGCGAGGCGCGATTCCGATTGCGCGACGTCCGTGCGGGTGAGGTCGCCCACCTGGAAACGGTTGTTGGTGGCGCGCAGGTTGACCTCGAGCACCTGCACATTGTTGCGGCTCAGCTCGACGACGGACTCGGCCCGGATCACGTCCATATAGGCCGCGACCACCTGGGCGAAGACGGTCAACTCAGTGGCGCGCAGGTCGAATTGGCCCGCCTCGACCCGGTGGCGCGCCCCGGTCACGGCATTGCGCACCCGGCCGCCCGAATAGAGCGGCACGTCGACGCTCAGCAGCGTGGTGAGCGCGCGGCCCGGCACCAGCGGATTGAGCGGGCGCTCATGGGCATATTCATTGTAGGTGGCAGAGACGCCCACGTCCGGCAAACCGTCCGCCTTGCGGATATTGAAGGTCTCGTCCGTCGCACGCTGGCCCGCACGCGCGGCCGTGAGCGACGGATTGTCGCGATAGGCGGCCGCCAGCGCGTCCTGAAGGGTTTCGGCCTGTGCCGGGAGGGCGCTGGCGCCCAGCAGGGCGGCGATGATCGCAAGCGGCGTGGTCGGGCGAATGGGCATGGGCGGTCGCGGTTTCCGGTTCAGAAGGTAAAGGTCTTGGGCCGGGTGAAGCCGGGCAGCGGCACCGCTTCCCAATCGACGAAGGCGCGCGCGCCGAAGCCGCCCGCCGTGCGCGTGCCTGCGCACAGCCGCGTGACGCCCCGCTCCATCCGGGCAAAGACCGCGCGGCCATCCACCCGGAGCTGGCCGATCAGTGCCTCGCTCACATCCTCGACGGCGCCATCGATGAACAGCACGTCATAAGGCGCGCCGGCCTTCCAGCCCTCCGCGAGCGCGCCGCTTTCCAGCCGCACGCGCGCATTGCCCTTGAGCTGGGCCTCGGCATGCGCGAGCAACGCGGCGTCTTCCTCCACCGCGACGACATCGCAGCCCAGACGCGCCAGCAGTGCCGCCGCATAGCCGGTGGCCGCGCCGACGAGCAGCACTTTCTCGCCCGCGCGCGGCGCCGCCTCGACCATCAGCCGGGCGGTGGCGAGCGGCGGATTGAGCGCGCGCCCGTTACCGAGCGGCACGGCGCGGTCGATATAGGCCGCGCTGCGGCGCTCTTCCGGCACATAGAGTTCGCGGGGCTCGGCGAGAATCGCTTCGAGGATGACAGGATCGTTGACGTCGCTGGTGCGCAACTGGCTCTCGACCATCGCGCGACGCATCGCCTGGAAATTCTGCTCGGTCATGGGTTCCCTGATGGCATGGCTGTATTGTCATGGCAACACAGCAAATGATGACGCCAGCTTCTCTAGCTTTTTTGCAGCGGACAGTGAAAGTTTTTTCCGTGCCTGCCGTTGCCCGGCGTGGTGGGCTGCGCGGGATCGGCCTGTAGCGGCGGTCGCCGCATCGGAAGTCGCCGCTTAGGAGGGCGTCGCATCGGGAGGCTAGGCCGCTGCGGCAAAGCAGATTGCGTCCGCCATCGATTTCCGCTAGCCGCCCTGCTCTCAACCCTGCTCCGAGGCCCGATGGCGGAGTGGTTACGCAGAGGACTGCAAATCCTTGCACGCCGGTTCGATTCCGGCTCGGGCCTCCAAGGCTTCCTCGACGCCCTTCGCGCGTCGTCGGCCACGACCTTATTAATGACATCGACGATCAAGGCTTTTGACGGGTGGTTTTCGCCGTCGACGCTTGGCCGTCGTCATTTTGAGGCTTCGGCTTCCGCAGGCAAGCCCTCCCGGCCTGTCGCCCGTGACGCCTCCCGGCGCTCCATGATCGGTTCATCTTGAAATCGCCTTCGCCAAGGTCCTTATTGGTGCAAGCCGCGCACTCCTGCCGGCGATCCGTGGGGAAGAGGGCGCGCGCATGAACTCAGGGCGAAACAGGCACTGGATGTGGGCGGACGCGGTGGATCTGTTGGACAGGATGCAGCGCCTCCACCAGCAAAGCTATGCGCCCGTGCGCGCGGCGAGCGGCGCTCCAAGCTGGGAGCCGCCGGCCGATATGATCGAAACCGCGCGGGAAGTGCTGGTGTTCGTCGCTCTGCCCGGCGTCGATCCCGAGCAGACCGAGGCGTTCATCGAGGATGGCGTGCTGGTCGTGCGTGGCCACCGCATCCTGCCGCCGGAATTGCGCACCGCGCGCATCCATCGCCTCGAATTGCCGCAGGGCGGGTTCGAGCGCCGCCTGCCGCTCCCCGGCGGCCAATATGACGGCGTGCGCCGGTCCGCTTTGAATGGCTGTCTGCTCGTCACTCTGAGCAAGGTTCCTGGAGGTCGCCGGTAATGGAAGCCCTGACGACGAACGACAACAACGCCAATCCCGCCCGGCAGCAAGCCGGCGCGTCGGTCGAGGCGCCTGCTTTCCCGCCCCTGCCCGAGGATGCCATCATCATCGTGCCGGTGCGCGGGTTCGTGCTCTTCCCCGATGTGGTGATGCCGCTGGCGCTTAGCCGTGCGATTTCCGTCAATGCGGCGCAGGCGGCGGTGCGCGAGAGCCTGCCGGTGGGCGTGCTCACCCAGCGCGATGCCGGCGTGGACGCGCCCGTGCCGGCGGACATGCACCGCATGGGCACGCTCGCCAATGTGCTGCGCTATGTGACCGCGCCTGATGATACGCATCATCTCATCCTGCAAGGCGAGACGCGCTTTCGCGTCATCGAGTTTCTGGAGGGCTGGCCCTTCCTCGTCGCGCGGGTCGAGAAGCTCGCCGAGCAGCCGGACCTCACCACGCAGGTGGAGGCGCAGTTCCTCCATGTCCGCAAGCAGGCGCTGGAGACGGTGCAATTGCTGCCGCAGGCGCCCCAGGGCCTTGCCGAGGCGATCCAGAACATCGCGTCGCCCTCCACGCTCGCCGATACGGTCGGGGCCTATCTGGATGTCGATGCCGGGCAGAAGCAGGAGTTGCTGGAGACGGTCTCGCTCGAAGCGCGGCTGGACCGGGTCTCCCGCCTGCTGGAGCAGCGCCTGCAAGTGCTGCGCCTCTCGGCCGAGATCGGCAAGGATGTGCAGGAGACGCTGACCAGCCGCCAGCGCGAGGCGATCCTGCGCGAGCAGATGGCCGCCATCCAGCGCCAGCTTGGCGAGGATGACGGGCGCGCGGCGGAAATCGCGGAACTTACCGAGAAGATCGAGGCCGCCGGGATGCCCGAGACGGTCGAGAAGGAAGCGCGCAAGGAATTGCGCCGACTGGAACGCATGCCCGAGGGTGCTGCCGAACATGGCATCATCCGCACCTATCTCGACTTGCTGACGGAGCTGCCCTGGACGCTACCCGAGGAGCCGCCGATCGACATCGCCAAGGCGCGCGAAGTGCTCGATGCGGACCATTACGGGCTCGACAAGATCAAGCGGCGGATCGTGGAATATCTCGCCGTGCGCAAGCTCGCGCCGGAGGGCAAGGCGCCGATCCTGTGCTTCGCTGGCCCGCCGGGTGTCGGCAAGACCTCGCTCGGCCAATCGATCGCGCGCGCCATGGGCCGCCCGTTCGAGCGGGTGAGCCTGGGCGGCGTGCATGATGAGTCCGAGATACGCGGCCACCGGCGCACCTATATCGGCGCCATGCCCGGCACGATCATCCAGGCGATCCGCAAGGCCGGCACGCGCGATTGCGTGCTGATGCTGGACGAGATCGACAAGATGGGGCGCGGCATCCAGGGCGATCCCTCGGCGGCGATGCTGGAAGTGCTCGACCCCGAGCAGAACGGCACGTTCCGCGACAATTATCTGGGCGTTCCGTTCGATCTCTCGCGCGTGGTGTTCATCGCCACGGCGAACATGCTGGAGGGCATTCCGGGTCCGCTCCGGGACCGCATGGAGATCATCACCCTCTCGGGCTATACCGAGGATGAGAAGCTCGCCATCGCCCAGCGCTACCTCGTGGCGCGCCAGCTTGCCGCCAATGGCGTGACGGCGGAGCAGGTGGATGTGGACGACGCTGTGCTGAGCGAGATCATCCGCCACTACACCCGCGAGGCGGGCGTGCGGAACCTTGAGCGCGAGATTGGCAAGACCATCCGCCATGCCGCCGTGCGGATCGCGGAGGGCAGCGCCAGCCAGGTGCCCATCGGCGTGGATGATCTCACGGAGGTGCTGGGCGACCGCATCTTCGAGAATGAAGTGGCGCAGCGCACCAGCGTGCCCGGCGTCGCGACCGGCATGGCGTGGACGCCGGTGGGCGGCGATATCCTCTTCATCGAGGCGACGAAGATGCCCGGCTCCGGCCGGCTCATCCTCACCGGACAGCTTGGCGACGTGATGAAGGAAAGCGCGCAGGCGGCGCTCAGCCTCGTCAAGAGCCGGGCCGAAAGCCTGGGCGTCGCGGCGGTGGATCTGGAGAAGAGCGACATCCATGTGCATGTGCCGGCCGGCGCCACGCCCAAGGACGGGCCGAGCGCGGGCGTCGCGATGTTCATGGCGCTGACTTCGCTGCTCACGGGTCGCACGGTGCGGAGCGATACCTCGATGACCGGCGAGATCTCCCTGCGCGGCCTCGTGCTGCCGGTGGGCGGCATCAAGGAGAAGGTCGTGGCGGCGGCGGGCGCGGGCATCACCCGCGTGATGCTCCCGGCGCGCAACAAGCGCGATTTCGACGACATTCCCGCCAATGCGCGCGAGAAGCTGGAGTTCATCTGGCTGGAGAAGGTCGAGGATGCGCTGGCGGCCGGGCTGGACGAGCCGATCGTGGTGGAGAAGGCTGCCGAGGGGTAGGGATAGGGGTCTCCAACGCTCCCACCCCGTTCGTCCTGAGCTTGTCGAAGGACTGTCCTTTTCTTCAAGCCGGACAGGAGAAGGGCAGTCCTTCGACAAGCTCAGGACGAACGGAATGAACGGAAAAGGTCGCGTTCCACGCCCCCTCAGAACATCCCATTCTCATTGGGGCCGCCCACGATCACGTCCTGCGCCACGTCCCAATGTTCCGCGATCAGGCCGTTCTCGATGCGGAAAATATCGATCACCGCCCAGCCGACATCATCGGGCCAGCGCCGCACATGATAATGCACGATCACATGGTCGCCATCCGCGAACATGCGTTTCACATCGTGCACACCTTCCGGATTGACCGTCCTGATATGGTCGAGGAAGGCCTTGAGCGGCGCCCGGCCCGTCGCGACCTGAGGGTTGTGCTGGATATAATCGGGCGCGATGAAGCGATCGACGGCGCCTGAATCCATGGGGTTGAGCACGTCATCGAATAATCCGCGCACCAATGCCAGATTGGCTTCTTCTTCCGCTGTATGCGCCACTCGCCCTCTCCTGATGCTCGCTGCCGGAACATTCGGCTCTTGTGCTGCGATGTGCTGCCCGTATGACCGGTTATGGACAGGCCGCGCAAGGGGCCGGGGAGAGGATGAGCGCGCATGGACGAGGCGGATTTCGTCATTGTCGGGGCGGGCAGCGCGGGCTGCGTGCTGGCGAACCGGCTGAGCGCGGAGCCGGGCGTGAGCGTGGCGCTGATCGAGGCCGGCGGGGAATGCCGCCACCCCATCA
>Ga0160433_100413_pt1 | contig 23104 bp, 19 predicted proteins | sample HID1972K_E0MG_FD_108235 | JGI IMG/M metagenome (GOLD analysis project Ga0160433, IMG submission 108235) | Enriched pill bug-associated microbial communities from UW Madison campus, WI, USA - HID1972K_E0 MG | ecosystem: Host-associated > Arthropoda: Insects > Digestive system > Unclassified ...
ACTCAGTAGTGAAACGATGCATCGCCGATGGTAGTGTGGGGTTTCCCCATGTGAGAGTAGGTCATCGTCAAGATTCATTTCGCAAAACCCCTATCTGCGCGAGCAGGTAGGGGTTTTGTCTTTAAGTAGAAGTATCAAGATTTCGCTGGCACGTCTTAAGGACGGTCTGGCACACAGAATTTCTTGACGACCACAGAGCATTGGAACCACCTGATCCCATCCCGAACTCAGCAGTGAAACGATGCATCGCCGATGGTAGTGTGGGGTTTCCCCATGTGAGAGTAGGTCATCGTCAAGATTCATTCCGAAACCCCTGTCTGCGCTGCAGACAGGGGTTTTGTCTTTCTGGGGGCTGTAAATCCTGAGCAATCGTGCCCCACGATGCGGTGGCGGACTCGCTTACCGAAACCTCGCCATAGCCCTGCTATGACTCGTCGCGGCGCCTTGGCCGAACACCCAAGCCACTCGCCAAAAGAGAACGTATTTCCGAGACAGGACACTAGCTTCTATGGCCCACCGTCAGGGCCCGGCCCTACGCAAACGTGCGATCCGACGAGCCAGCAGCTTGCGCCACCAGATATACACGCCTGTGATAGACAGCACTGCAATCATCACCCCCAACACGGCAATCAGGATCTGCCCGGTCATGCCGATGATTCTGCCGCCATGTATGGGTAACTGCAGGCGGTAGAACTGTTCACCCAAGGTGCCTTGCCCCGCGATTTCCTGTCCCAGCAGACGCCCGTCTGTGCCGTGAAAGAACAACCATGACTTCCCATGGGCCTCGGTATCATGCTTGCCGAAACCGGCTCCATAGAAGTTGTACTCAAAGCTGTAATACAGCTCGCCAATGGGTGCGCTCAGGCCTAGCCGTGCACCTTCTTCCCGCGCGCGCTGATAGGCCTGCTCATAACTGAGCTGAGTCACCCCCAGCGCTTCCCTCGGCATCGCTCCGCGGGCCTCGTAGACGCTGGGCTCGACAGGAGAAAACAGGGACACGGCGGGTTTGAATACTTGGGCGGGCAGGTTCATGGCAACACTGCTGATGGCGATGGGTAGCAATAGCAGCCATAGCCATAAGCCGCTGGCCCTATGGATGTCCATGTTCAGGCGATAGGCATGGCCGCCCTTGACTTTCCATGCAGTGGCCCATTTGCGCCAGAAAGGACGCCCGCGCGGCAAGGTCAGAAGCATGGCGATGAAGCAGTCCAACACCCAGAGAATCGCCACCGCGCCCATCAGCAGGACACCCCAGTTGCCAGGCAGGGTAAGGCTGTAGTGCAGCTCCAGAATGAACGGCATGAAGTTTTCTCGGGAGAAGCAGCACTCGCCCCAGTAACGCTGGCCCAGGCTCTCACCGCTGACCGGATCGAGGTAGAACACCGTGTCTTTTTCCGCGTACGGCTCGCCGCTGCTCGGATCGTTACGTGGCACCATGGCCAGCAGCGCTGAATGCCCGGCCTCCTGTGGGTATTCCATGTACCAGACCTGCAGGCGCGGGTGAGCGTCTTGCAGCTTGTCCACAAGCGCGCCCGGCTGCTGGCGCTCGCCTGTCGACGGTGCGTCATAGAACGAAGGGTTCAGCCACTCGTCCAGTTCATGGTGAAAGGCCAGCAGACTGCCGGTCAGGCCTGCCAGCGCCAGAAATGCAGCAGTTACCAGCCCAAGGTAACGGTGCAGCAGGACATAGAGTTGACGCATCTTTGAGCGCTCCTCGAAAAATCGCCAAAAACAAAAAGCCAGCTCCTGGGATCAGGCGCTGGCCTTGGACGTGCGGGAAGCAGGCTTAGAACTGATAACTGACCGTGGCGCTGACATTGCGCTCTTCGCCCATGTAGCAATAGTTCAGGCTGGCACACGAGGCGATATAGGTTTCGTTGGTCAGGTTATTGGCATTGAGGCGCAGGTCCACGCCTTTTAGCCCGACCTTGCCCAGGTCATAGCCGATCGAGGCATCGAACAGGGTATAGGACGGCACCTTCATGCTGTTCTCGGCATCGACCCAGCTGTACCCCACATATCGCACGCCGCCACCCAGACGCAGACCCTCCAGCGCGCCCTGGTTGAAGTTGTAGTCGGCCCATAGCGAGAACATCTGCTTGGGCGCCTGGGTCGGCGAGTTGCCTTTGTTATCGCCGGTGGAGACCAGGCTCGGCATCGTCTTGGAATATTCGATGTCGGTGAAGGTATAGCCACCCAGCAGCTTCAGGTTGTCGTTGACCTGGACATGGGCTTCGAGCTCCAGGCCCTGGGAGCGCACCTGGCCAACCGGGCGATAGAAGCCTTCGTCAGGCTGCTTGGACGCCAGGTTCTCCTGCTCAATGCGGAACACCGAGGCGGTGAAGAGGTTCTCGGTACCGGGGGGCTGGTACTTGATACCGGCTTCCCACTGGGTGCCCTCGGTCGGCGCCAGCGGACGGCCGCTCTGGTCGGACACGGTGTTGGGGTTGAACGACTCGGAGTAGCTGACATAAGGGGCGATACCGTTCTCGAACAGGTAGAGCACACCAGCCCGCCCGGTGAGCTTGGTGCGGTCGTCGCTGACACGGGTATCGGTGTCACGGTTTTCTTCCGAGACCTTCACCCAATCCTGACGGATACCCAGCGAGAAGCGCCACTGGTCCAGCTCGACCAAGTCCTGCAGGTAGATACCGGTCTGTTGCAGGCGACGCAGGTAGTTGCTCTCACCCAGCACCTGCAGGTTGCCGTTGCCATACTGCGGGTTACCGGCATCCAGCGGGTCGACGGTGCCATAGCGCCAGGTGACGTCGGTCTTGCGCCGCTGGTAGTCGGCGCCCAGCAGCAAGGTGTGCTTGGCGGCGCCGGTGAAGAATTCAGCCTGCAGCATGTTGTCGATGATGAACGAATGCAGGCGCTCGTCACCCCCGGTATAGGCGCGGTTCAGGATGTTGCTGTCGGCATCCGCCCAACCGGCCGAGTAGACCTGGTCCATCGACACGTCCGAATCCTGGTAGCGGAAGTTCTGACGTGCAGTGAAGACATCGTTGAAGCGGTGTTCGAACTGATAGCTGAATGATTGTTGGGTGCGCTCATAGTTATCGACCCCAGGCTCGCCCTCGAAGAAATGATCGGACAGGCGCAGGCCATTGCGCTTGTGCAGGGCACCGTCGGCGGGATTGCCGCCATGGTAGCCGCCATTGGGGTCATGCCGCAGGTAGGCCTGCAGGGTGAGCGAGGTGTCTTCGTCGAAGTCGATGCTGATCGCCGGCGCGATGGCGTAGCGCTCTTCCTTGTTGTGATCGAACTGGGTGTCGGAGGCGTCTGCCAGTCCGGTCAGGCGATAGGCAATGCGTTTGTCGTCATCCAGCGGACCACTGAAATCGAAACCCATGCCACGCTGGCCCTGGGTGCCGACAGTCGCCTGGACTTGATGGAAAGGGTCGAACAGTGGCTTCTTGCTGGTCAGGGCCACCAGGCCGCCTGGCGAGCTACGGCCGTACAGAACCGAGGATGGGCCTTTGAGCACATCGATGCGCTCGAGGAAGTAGGGATCGACCTGCATGGTGCTGTAGGTGCCGTTGTCGCCCATGGACTTGAGGCCATCCAGGTAGATGTTATCCACCGAGCCGTCGTTGAAACCGCGCATGGCCACGTAGTCATAACGGTGGGTGGCACCATACGGGTTGGTCAGCACCCCTGGGGTATAGCGCATGGCCTGGGCAACGGTCTGCGAGCCCTGGTCGTCCATCTGCTGGCGAGTGACCACCGACACCGATTGCGAAGTCTCCACCAATGGCGTACTGGTCTTGGTCGCGATCTGGCTGTGGGTGGCGTTGTAGCCTTCCATGCTGCCCAGCGCATTGCCGAGGGTGAAGCCGCGTACATCGGTGCTCGGCAGCGTTAGCGCGGCGTCTTGCGGCTCTGGGCGCAGGACGTAGCTGCTGCCGTCCTGGCTGACCGCTTCCAGGCCCGTGCCATTGAGTAGCTGGCGCAGGGCCTGGTCAGGCGCGTAGTCGCCCTGCAAGCCGGGGGAGCGAAGGTTGCCGGTGAGCTGCGGGGTGCTCGACAAGGTGATGCCGGCCTGGCGGGCAAACTGGTTGAGGACTTCGTTCAGGTTCCCTGCCGGGATCGCGTACTGCCTGCTTGCGCCGACAGGCTCGGCGGCCTGAGCCAGCGTCGGTATCGATCCCATGCCCAGTGCCGCGCCGAGCATGGCCGCGCGTATGGCCTTGCCCAGATGAGAGGCATCAAATACACGTCGAACATCGTTATTTTTGTTGCGCTGCAGCAGAGGCAAGGCGGTAGACATGGAGGGAATCCGTCAGGTCGGTATAGGGGCAGAGGTGTTGCTTACTGTCCTAGCCGGACGGGCGGACGAGACCCGCCAAAAAAAATAATTTGCCGCAAAACCTCAGGCCAGCCGTTCCAGGCGGATCCACCAGCGAGTACGGTAAGTCACCCTGACTGGCAAGGTCTGCGGCAGCAGCCGCAGCAATTTGTCGGTGTCTTCCAGGCGGAAGACTCCGGACAGGCGAAGCTCGGCGATATCTGCATCGCATCCCAGCAAACCCTGGCGATAGCGCCCAACCTCCGTGAGAAAATCCGCCAGGCGCATATCGCGGGTCACGATCAGGCCGTCGGTCCAGGCGCTGGGGTCCATGTTGGCATGCTCCAGCAGACGTGCGCCGCTGGCGGTCAGGCGATAGGTTTGTCCTGCAGCGATCCATTGCAACTGGGCGGTACCTGGGCGATGCAGGGCGACCTGGCCCTGGTTGACGCTAACCTGTGTGCAGTCACCGTTCTGACGAACCCCGAAGCGCCCGCTGAAGCCCTCGAGCAGCCCATCACGGGTCTGCACCCGCACAGGAGATGCAGTATCTGCGCCCTCGGCGCAGGTGAGCATTATTTCGCCTTGCTTGAGGCGGATCAGGCGTTGCCGGTCGTCGAAGACCAGGTCCACGGCGCTGTGAGTGTTGAGTTGCAGCAATGAGCCGTCGGGCAGATGAACACGGCGGCGCTCGCCAGTGGCGCTGGCATAGTCCGAGGTCCAGGCGCTGACGGCATCTGTGTCCTTGCCCAGCCAAGCGGCACCGCCGAGCAGGGCAGCGGTGCCGAGCAGCTTCAAGGCCTGCCGCCGGTGCAAGCGTTGCTGGCTGGTTTCCAGGGTCTGCAGAGCGACGCCGGCACCTGGGATGGCGCGCAGGTTGAGCTCCTGGTGCAGGCTCAGCACCCGTTGCCAGGCCAGCTCATGTTCATGATGGTCGCTGCGCCACTGCTCGCACTGTTGCTGCAGCTTGGGGCTGTTGCCGCTCTCACGCAGCTTGAGCATCCAGTGAATCGCCTGCTTGACCACCCGCGGCGCGGGGTTGCTGGTGCTCATCGGTTCAGGACTCGGTTTCGTAGCGCAGCAGGTAGCAATGGTAGAGGGCATCGGCGATGTAGCGTTCGACCGAACGCAGTGAAACGCCCATCTGCTCGGCGATCTCCTTGTGGGGCAGGCCTTCGCACTGGGCCAAGAGGAAAGCGCGGCGCACCTTGGGCTTGAGACCCTCGAGCATCTGCGCGATGCGTTCAAGCAGTTCGAACAGCAGCTCGCGGGTTTCGGCCGAGGGAGCCTGGGCCTCTGGCAGATGAGAGAGGGCTTCAAGGTAGGCGCGGTGCAGCTCCTCGCGACGCCAGTGATCGATCACCAGCCCCCGCGCGACGGTGCGCAGAAAGGCGCGCGGCGCCGTGAGCTCAAGCTGCTCACGCCGTTGCAGCAGACGCACGAATGTGTCCTGAGCAATATCCGCGGCATCCGCGGCGTTGCCCAGCTTGCAGCGCAGCCAGGTATGCAGCCACCCGTGGTGGTGGGTATAGAGCGTTTGCACGAAGTCTTGGGAGGGCATGACGGTGCGCTGTGATCAATGGGTATGAATGATAATTAGTCTCATTGTTTGCGGGCCATGAATATTTTGCAACAGTTCGCTGGAATTTCGTGGCAAGCCGTTACAGGCAGCAGTTCCCGTTGCGACCGCGCAGCCCTCAAGGCTGCGCGGTCTTTTGCATGATTGAGGCGAGTGTCCGCAATCAGCTCAGCAGATTGCGCACATTGCCCATGGCCTCATCGGCGAAGCCCTGGAGAAATGCCTGGAACGCTGGCATCGCGTCCTCACCGCCCTCCCATGGCTCGGCCTGGATGGTCCAGGTCGCGCGACTGTGGCCTTCCTCCAGGGCTTCGACCTGCATGGCCGCCCACAGGTTGCCGATGTTCAGGCTGGTGTAGATCAAGCTCCAGGTCATGTGCATGGCCTGCTCGTCGCGGCTGTTCAGCTGCTCGATGACTACGTTGCCGTCCTTGAACAGCTTCTTGCGTACCGAGCGAATACCGCTGCCGGTCATGTCGATGTGGGCAAGCGCCGGGATGAACACCGGGAAGCCGGCGAAGTTGCCGACGATGTTCCATACGTTGGCGGCCGCGGCGGCAACTTCGACGCTGGCGACTACCTGGCAGCCTTGCGGATTGCGGATCAGGGTATCGGGTTTGAGTGCTTGCATGGTTTGACGCTCCTTGTGGTTGAAAAATGATCAGATGAAGCCGATGTCGCTCAGGTATTGGCAGCCGCGTCGCAACAGTGCCGGGGTCTTGGCGGGGTATTCGGCGCCCATGCGCTGCACGCCGGCCCGAGCGTTACCGTGCTCGATGGCGCCGATGTCGCCGATGTCCTCCTCGAAGCCATCGAGGTAGAAGCCCAGGACATCGAACAACGCGTTGTCACGGTCCACCCTGCCCAGCTGGTCCTGCCACTGCTCGACGCTGACCACCTCGAACGCGCGGCCCTGCTCGCGAAAGGCCGCCAGGTAGTCACGCCAGCGCAGGGGCTGGGGGTTATGCAGGTTGAACACGCCCTGCCCGGGCTGGTGTCGGCTGCTGTGAAACGCGATGAACCGAGCGAGAAAGTCGACCGGCATCAGGTCGAAATCCATCTCCAGCCCGGGCACCTGGCCCAGTTGCAGCGAGCCCTTGAGCATCAGCATCAGGCGATTGCGCTGGGGCTGGCAGACGCCATTGCGGCTGTCGAAGGTGATATTGCCGGGACGGAACAGGTTGACCCACACGCCTTGCTCGCGGGCGCGCTGGAGAATCCGTTCACCGACCCACTTGCTCAGGTTGTAGCCATTGCGGATGTAGATGGGCGGGGTCGGCGCCGGGCCTTGCTCGAGCACGCGACCCTCACCGTCCACCGCGCTGCAGGCCGACAGGGTCGAGACGAAGTTGAAGATCTTCTTGCGTCGGCCTTCACACAGGCGCAGGCATTCGAACAAGGGTTCGATGTTGTCGGCGGCCAGGGCCTGGTAGTCCAGCACATGGTTGACCTGCGCGGCGTTGTGCAGCAATGCGCCGTACTCGCCGTCCAGATAGTCGTAGTCGGCAGCGCACAGGCCCAGGCGTGGTTGGCGCAGGTCGGCTTCGAACACCTTGACCCGGCGCAGGTCAAGTTCGAGCCGGTTGTCCGCCAAGGCCTTGGTGAAGCGCTCGACGCCGCTGTGGTCGGCACTGCGCCGAACCAGGCAGGCCACCTCGGTGGCGCCCCACTCCAACAGCGCTTCGACCAGGTGCACGCCGAGAAAGCTATTGGCCCCGGTGACGATCACCTTGTGCACATCGCCCAGCCTATCGAGCGGCTGCACCGTCAGGTTGAGTTCACGCTGCGCATCCTGCTCCAGCCGCGCCATCGAGGTATCCAGGACGTGATCCTCGCCTGCGAGCAGGGCAGCCAGGCGCTGCACGGTCGGTTGCTCGATGAAGCGATTGATGGGCACGCCGCGCCCGAACGCCTCGCGCACCTCCAGCAACAGGCGCGACAGCAGGATCGAATGCCCGCCAAGGTTGAAGAAGCTGTCATCGGTGGAAATGTCGTCTGTCGACAGCTCCAGCAAGGCGCCCCATAGCGCGCACAGGCGCGCTTCGCTGGTGTTTGCCGGCAGCACGCGCCGGGTCGCGGGCAGCCGGTCCAATGGCTGCGCAAGCAGGGCCTGGCGGTCGATCTTGCCATTGGCGGTGTAGGGCATTTGTGCCAGTACCTGGTAGAAAACCGGGCGCATGTAGTCGGGCAACCGCTGCTCGGCATGCAGGCGCAATCCGCCGCTGGCGTCGTCCTGCAATGGCTGGGCGGCGAAGGCCAGGATCCGGCGTTGTGCGTCGACGACCACGGCAACCTGGGCAAACTGCTGGCTGTCGCGCAAGCAGTGCTCGATCTCTTCAGGCTCCACCCGAAAGCCGCGGATCTTCACTTGGTTGTCACGACGGCCACAGAGCTCCAGGCCATCCGGCGTCCACTTGCCGATATCGCCCGTGCGGTAGGCGCGCAATCGCTGGCGGTCGGGCAGGAACAGTTCGACAAAGCGTTCGGCGCTCAATGCAGAATTGTTCAAGTAGCCGATGCCGACGCCGGGACCTGTGATGTACAACTCCCCCGGCGTCTGTTCGAGCACTGGTTGCAGGCCGTCATCCAGGATCAGCACCTGGCTGTTGGCGATCGGCAGGCCCAGGTTGCGGTTGTTGTCGCCGGCCGCGAAGACTCGGGTCGTGGCCAGCACCGTGGTTTCGGTCGGGCCGTAGATGTTGTGCATGCGGCACTGACCCGCCAGGCGGGCGATGACCTGCGGTTCGCACACGTCGCCCCCAGTGACCAGATGGCGCAGGCCCAGGTGTGCATCACGCGGCAGAATGCTCAGCAGCGCCGGTGGCAGGAAGGCATGGCTGACCTCCTGACGCTGAATCAGCGCCACCAGCTGTTGCGGATCCCGCCGCTGGTCTTCGCTGGGGATCACCAGCTCCGCGCCACAGGCGAAGGTCGGCAGGATGTCGAGCAGCGAGGCGTCGAAGCCGATCGTGGAAAACTGCAAGACCCGGCTATTGCTCTCCAGTGCCACGTGCTCGGCGTACCACCCCATGAAGTGCGTGAGGTTGTGCTGGCTCAGCAGCACACCCTTGGGTGCGCCGGTGGTTCCCGAGGTGTAGATGGCCACGCAGGGCGAGGCGGGCAGGGCGGGGCGCTGGCGCAGCGAGGGCAAGGTCGGGACAGGGGGCTCGGCCAGGGTGCTCAGGTCCAGAGCTGGCAGTCGTGTCGTGTCGATCTGGCCGTCGTGCAGCAGGACACAGGCCCCGGCATCTTTGAGAATGCGTAGGCGCCGCTCGACCGGGGTGGCTGGGTCCAGCGGCAGGTAGACCGCCGCGCAGCCCAGTACCGCCAGCAGGCTGGCATACAGCGCAGGGGATTTGTCCAGGCAGACGGCGACCACCACGGCCCCGTCGCCTGCTGCCGGCAGCAAGGGCAGCAGCGCGCGCTGGATGCTGGCGGCCTTGGCGTGCAGCTCCCGGTAAGTCATCCGCGGTCCATCCAGGTTCAGCGCCGGGCGGTCGGCGAAGGCGAGCAGGCTGTGCTCCAAGCGCGCCGTCAGGGCGATTTCGGCCTCTTGCAGCAGGTCGGGCCGGGTGCTCTGGTTGAACGGATGCCGCCAGGCCAGCGGCTCAAGCCAGTCCAGGCCATGTTCGTGCGCCTCGGCGCCGTGACTGACGGCCGGGAGCTGGTCCAGGTACAGCGGGTTGCGGGACAAACGGCTGACCAACAAGGCCAACCTATCGCGCAGGGCTTGCAGCGCGGCGTGGCGCAGCTGCTGACCGTTGCCGGAGGCTGGCCGTTCGACCGGCAGTCGGTCGATCAGCCGCTGGGCACTGGCGTTGCCGCACCAGCACAGCACTTCCAGCGAGGGCAGGGCGCTGTCATTACCGACGCTGGCGCCCAGGCGCAGGCCGAGCAGCGGACGGTTTTCCAAGGCCTGCCAGTCCAGGACTGCCACGTCCAGGCTGCCGTCTTCGACCATCAAGTCCGGCACGTGCAGCAATGCGGCGCGCAACGTGTCGCGGCAGCGGGCCCGGCGGGTACCGTGGCCATGCTCGTCGAGCATCTGGTCGAGCAGCGCCAGCGCAGGGCTGGTCCCCACCAGTAGAATATCGAGGCGTCTCATCAGGTTTCCTCAGGACAGGTAGTCGTGCAGGGCGATCTGCACGCACGGCGATTCGAGCATCGAGCTGCTGCGGAAAAACCGCAGGATGTTGCCCAGCAGCGGATGCTGTCGGTTGATCGGATAGGCCAGCCCCCGCGCTTCCTCGCGCAGCGCCTGGCGCACCGGTTCGGCCACTGGCAGGGCCTGGATCAGACGGAAATCGAAGCCCTGCTGAATGTCGCTGGTCAGGTATTGGCCAAGGAACACCGGCAGGACCTGGGCGATGGCCTCGCGCTCAGCCTGTGACGCCGCCTGCCAGTAGATGCGTGTCAGGCGCGCCCAGAAGCTGGAATGGCGACCCTCATCGAGCAAATGATCGGCCATCAGGCCCTTCACTGACGGCTTGACCGAATCGTCGCGGGCAAAGGCCGCCACATCGTCCGTCAGGGTGTTTTCGGCAACGCCGACACAGATCAGCTCCAAGGCATCGCGCAAGGTGTCTGGCACCTGCGCCAATGCAGCCGGAATGGCTCGGCTCAACTCGATCTCGTCCGGCAGCTCGATCGGTTCGATACCGGTGAGGGCCACGGTTTGCTGAAGGAAGTCCATGGCCACCAGCGCGTGATAATCCTCGTCCACCACCACCGTCATCGCGTCGTAGCGGCACGCGAACGGGAAGCGCACACCGAAGCGGTCCTTGGCGATGCGTCGGGCCGTGTGGTCGACGATCTCGGTCTCGAAGATCACCACGTCGTTGATGAACTTGTACAAGCTCTGCACCAACACGAAGTCGCGCAGCTGCGGGCACTCGCGCTGGAACGTCGCCGAGAGGACCAGCGGTTGGCGGCTGAGCGGATAGATCAGGCGCTGATCGTCCTCCACCAGGCGCCGGGGCCGGGTGCGAATCGTCGCACGCTCTTCCCAGACATCGGCGAAGGAGCGGTAGTCACTGGCCTTCATGGGGTGACCTCGGCGATGTGGGCGTGAAGCTCGGCACGCAGGCGATCCCACAGCGCCACGCGGCTGTCCACCGCAGCGATGGCTGCGTGATAGACCTCCTGCTCGCGCTGCGGGTCTTGATCGACCAACCGCGCCAGCAGCTGCTCCGCCGCCGGGCCGTGGTCTTCGGAGTCGACCTCGATGTGTCGCTGCAGGTAGTAGCGGAAGGTCGGCGCCTGCTCGGCACCGATGCCCCAGGCATCGAGGATCTGCTGGAACATCAGCGGGATGACACTTTCGCGGCCATGCAGGAAGGCCGCAGCAACACGGTGTGCCGGCGCGTTGAGCGCGACCTCCAGGGTGTCACGGACGAAATGCCGCGCCGCTTCGCTGGCCCCTGCCCCTTGCAGCGCAGTGGCATAGTCGACGCCCTCCTGCTGCAAGCGTACGAAGTGCTCGATGGCCGCCGTGCTGGCGCCGACCTCCCGCATCGCGTCCAAATACAGCTCGAAATGGCTGTAATGACCGTGATCGAGGCGGTCATCGGATTCTTCGCCCAGGACGATCTCGTTGATAAGACGCGCAGCGGCCGGGTCGACAGGCGGCAGCCAGGGCAGCCGTACGCAGGTCAGCTCCTGTTGCAGGCGCTTGGTCAGCGACATGAAATCCCAGACCGCGAAGACATGGGTTTCCATGAACCTGCGAAGTACCGGCAACGAGTCGATTTCACAAAATACCGGGTGACGGGACAGCTCGGATTTCTTCTCGGAAAGAGTGCGCTTCAATATATTCATGTGTAGGTCCATAACTGGCTAAGTTCAGGGTTAGTTGTTCGCACAGTGCGCGGCAAACTTAGTTGGAGCCGAGCGAGGGCCTCGAACAAAGTTCGATAGCAAGCAGTGTGCGGGCTCCGGGCCGCCCGGCAGGTCTTGCGGAATCTAGCGCAAGATCCGTTGCGGCTGGCCATTTAAAAGTTAGAGCAACTTGCAAGTTGTGCGCAATGGTTTTTTAAATGTTTTTATTTGGCGATTTATTTGGGTGTGAAGTGGCCTTGTAAAACTTCTTCCAAAGTTTTATTGGGCAAAAAGTGCTCCCTTCCGATAATAAGCATCAGAAAAATACAATGGAGTGAATGCCTCACTCGGAACACCAGCGCAGGGGATGGGAAGTTGTAGGGTTCAGGGGCAGCTGATCGTCGGTCGGTCCTTGCCCGGTGGCAGACTCCTTCTGCGGGTTCATGACTGGCAGCCGACCAGGCCCGCCTGAAGGCGATCAGCGGTCGGTGCGCGACTAAGAGTGTGCTCAAAATGCTGGCGCTGCCATGGTTTGCGACAAGGCGGCCAGTGGAAATGACGTTAATTGGCAGGGAATAAGGCGACGCTAGGTTCAGAATCCGAGCAGCCCGAGGTGGGTGTTGAAGATCCTGATCAGGCGCAGGTCCTGGTGAGAGGCATCTTCTGCGTGCTCCGGCAGTTCAATCAGCTCCAGTTCACGCCGGGCGAAGGCGTGCCAGCCGAGCATCCGGGTCAAGGCGCCGGGCGGATAGAGGGCGGTGACAGGGGTCTTCAATCCTGCCTCGAAGAGGCCGGGAGGCGGGGCATCAGGACTGTCACAACTGGAAACAAACAAGCGCCGCGTCTGGTCCGGGTACAGCCCCTCTGCCACCTGGGCTACCTGAAACGCCATATGAGCGCCCAAGTCATGGCCAAACAGCGCGTGCGGCTTGTCCAGAAAGACCTGTAAGCGGCTGGCCAGGGCATGCGCCAGCTCGGTAGGCGGCTGAAGCAGAGTGCCGGGCACACATTCGGCCTCGCGCTGGACATCCACGGCAACCAGCTCGATGTGATCATTTAACCCGGTTGTCCAGCTACGGTAGCGTTCCAGGTTCTCTTGGCTGCAGGCGAGACAGATCAGGCGGATCCGGGCTAGTTGTCCCGAATCGCCGTCTGTCGCTTCCTGGTAATTCTGCGCGTGCACTGCCTTTCCTTCGCCCGAGATCGCCCGGGCTGTACTGCTACCGCAGGCCTGGGAGGCGCACGGTAGCCAATAGTTTCACGTTGCCGATTGCTTGTTCAGATAGGCCCTGATCGTGCGGGCCGCATTGTTCAGGTGCTGTTCCAGGATCTTCACGGCTTCGTCGACGAGCCTGTCGCTGGCGGCATCGACCAATGCGATATGGTCGTCCTGTGTCAGTTTGCCCAAGCCCATGGAGGACAGGTGGAAGCGCAGGAAGCGCTCCTCCTCGTTGAGCTCGACCTCGATCAAGCGCAGCAGCTTCTGGTTGGGTGCCTTGCCGTAGAGGACCATGTGGAACAGACGGTTGAGGCGGCCGATTTCTGCGTGACGGGTCTCGTGTTCCAGCTGGTTGATGTAATGACGGGCCAACGCGATGTCGTCGGCGCTCAGCAATGGAATAGACTGACGCAGGGCCTCGGCCTCGAGGATCAAGCGCAGGGCATAGGTGTCGACCGCGTCTTCGCCAATCAGCGGCGCCACGACCGCGCCCTTGTGCATCACCACCTTGAGCAGCGATTGCGCCTCGAGCTGGCGCAAGGCCTCGCGCACGGGCATCCGGCTGACCCCGAACAGGTTCGCCAGCTCCTGTTGGCGCAGGGCCGTGCCAGGCGGCAGGCGGCCGTCGATAATGGCGCTGCGCAAGCGTTCTTCGATCACGCTACGCGCCAGGTGCGCGGGAACCTGCTCACTGCCAAATAGGATGCTCAAGGAGAGTTTGGTTTTTTCAGCCACGCGACGAGTGCCCTGATGAATATAGATATTGGATCCAATAACCCTAGTAAGGAGATGGGGTGCTTGTCAATCAGCGCGTATTGCCGCCTGTGCTGCGAAACCTTGGATTAGGGCTATCGTGAAGGAAGTTGCATGCCAAGGGAAGTCGAGGCGTACCCCGACGCTTATGCAGGAACGCACCGGTTCACCGTCATCGTCGCCGTGATTGCAAAGTGCAATTGTCTTTTCTCTTCGCTCGCCGCACCATACTTTTTTTCACCGCTCTCAGGCTTCTGGCAGTGCCGATTCGATGGATCCTGCGCTTCACTCTGCATCGTCTTGCCCCTGCCCTGTGGTTGGGCTGCCTGGTGGGCGGCGTGTACGCAGACTGGGATTTCTCTCAAATCAGCCGTCAGGCGCAGGCACTCTATGGGCCGCTGGGGCCGGGCCAGGCGCGCATCGATGCCTGGCAGGCGCTTCTGGCCACCCACAGACAAGGCAGCGAGCTTGCGCGGCTGGAAGCGGCCAACCGCTTCTTCAATACGCAACTGCGCTATGTCGACGATGTCGACCTTTGGCACGAGGTCGACTACTGGGCCACGCCCATCCAGTCGCTGATCAAAGGGGCAGGGGACTGCGAGGACTATGCCATCGCCAAGTACGTCAGCCTGCGTCGCATGGGCATACCCAGCGAAAAATTGCGCATCACCTACGTCAAGGCGCTGCGCCAGAACCGCGCGCACATGGTCCTGACCTATTATTCAAACCCGCAGGCGCAGCCGTTGGTCCTCGATAGCCTGATGGACGCCATCAAGCCCGCGAGCCAACGTACCGACCTGTTGCCGGTGTATGCCTTCAATGGCGAAGGCCTGTGGCTGACAGGCGCCTCCGGCAACAAGAAGGTCGGCGATATCAAGCAGTTGTCACGTTGGCAGGACTTGCTGAAGAAAATGCAGGCCGAAGGCTTCCCCGCCGGACCGGTCTACTGAAGGAGCACCGATGTCATTGTTCAAACAATTGCTGCTTGCCATTTGCCTGTTTCTGGCGGTCGCCTTCAGTGGCAGCTTCATGGTCAGCCTGGAAAGTTCCCGCAGCCAGTACGTCAACCAGTTGCGCTCCCATGCACAGGATGCGGCCACGGCGCTGGCATTGTCGCTTACCCCCACTATCGACGACCCGGCGATGGTCGAGCTGATGATCAGCTCCATTTTCGACAGCGGCTATTACGCCAGTATCAAGGTCATCGACCTGGGCTCCAACGCCGTCCTGGTGGAGCGTCATGCCGAGCCTGACCGCAATGGTGTGCCCCGCTGGTTCATCCGACTGACCGGCCTGGAGGCGGCCGGTGGCGACGCGATTGTCAGCAGGGGCTGGCAACAGGCGGCTCGGGTCGAGGTGATCAGCCACCCGATGTTCGCCCTGGCCAAGCTATGGCAAAGCGCCCTGGGCAGTTTGGGCTGGCTGCTGCTGTGCGGGGCGGTCAGCGCGGTACTGGGTGCGCTGTTGCTGCGCCGGCAGTTGCGCCCGCTCGACTACATGGTGGCGCAGTCCCAGGCCATCGCCCGCCGGGAATTCCTGAGCCTGCCCGAGTTGCCGCGAACCCCCGAACTGCGCCGGGTGGTGCAGGCCATGAATCAGATGGTCGAAAAGCTCAGGGCGCTGTTCACCGAACAGGCCGAGCGCAGCGAGAAACTGCGCGTGGAATCGTATCAGGACAGCCTGACCGGACTGGCCAACCGCCGCTATTTCGAAATGCAGCTGACCGCCCGGGTCAGCAACCTGGAAGAGTCCCGCGCCGGTTACCTGCTGCTGTTGCGTGTCCAGGACCTGGCCGGTCTCAACGCCCGTCTTGGTGGCCAGCGTACCGACCAGCTGCTGCAGGCCGTGGGTGAACAGCTACGCCGTACCTGTGCAAGTTTTCCCGAAACCAACAACCTGATCACCCGCAGCCGCGGCGGTGAGTTCGCCGTGCTGGCGCCGGGCATGGTTCACAAAGAGGCCGTGCACCTTGCCCAAGCCCTTGAGGCCACCTTGCAGAGCCTGCACCAGACGGGCACCAGCGATGTCGATCCGGTTGCCTGCATCGGTCTGGTGCCCTTCAGCCCCGGTGACGCGCCGCAGTCCTTGCTGAACCTGGCCGATGAGGCACTGGCGCGCGCCGAGAGCCAGCTGGAGCCTGGCTGGGTGTGCCTGGAGCAGGGCGTCGCCGCCCGGGCCGCCGACAGCCACCACGCCTGGCACAAGCGGCTCGACGAGGCCCTGACCCACGGGCGCTTTGAATTGCTCTTTCAACCGGTGGTGGACAGCCAGACGCCCGAGCGGATCCTGCATTACAAGGTGATCTCGCGGCTGCACGACGAGCAGGGCGAGGCGCTGACCGCCGGCCGTTTCCTGCCGTGGCTTGAGCGCTTTGGCTGGATGCCGAGGCTGGATCTGCTGATGCTGCAAAAGGTCATCAAGCACCTGCAGGGCCATGGTGAAGCCCTGGCACTGAACCTGTCCGCCGCGACCCTGCTCGACCCGAAGGCCATGCAACGGCTCTTCGAACTACTGGGACAACATGCCGCGCTGGGCCCGCGCCTGACCTTCGAGATCGGCGAAGAACAGCTGCCAGCGCAATCAGTCCTCGAGCAGCTGAACCGGCGCCTGCGTGGCCTGGGCTTTGGCTTGGCACTGCAGCGATTCGGTGGCCGGTTCAGCATGATTGGCAACCTGGCGCACCTGGGCCTGGCCTACCTGAAGATCGATGGTGGCTACATCCGCAGCATCGACCTGGAGCAGCACAAGCGCCTGTTCATCGAAGCGATACAGCGAGCGGCACACAGCATCGACCTGCCGCTGATTGCCGAGCGGGTCGAGACCGCAGGGGAATTGAGGGTCCTACGAGCGATGGGCGTGCAGGGCATTCAGGGTCAGCTGGTCGGCGAGCCCGCGCCCTGGCGGTGAGTGCTTGATCTGCTGGAAGGTCCTGGCGCGCCCCGGCCCACGGTGCGCGTCAGGGTCTGGCAGGCGCCAGGTCAGATCAATCCACCTTCCTCCTCTTCCTGGATCAGGTTGTTCAGGCTGCCAAGCGCCTTGCGCGCCGTGGAGCGGTTGAGCAACTTGGCCTGGGCGTCCGGGGGCAGGTCGGTAATGCTGAACACACCCTTTGCCGTCAGCACCTCGATCAAGTCCTCCAGCACACGGATCATGTCCCGATCGCTCTGCTTGAGCTGCTTGAGGCTGTTCTCAACCAGGTCATCGGCAAACCATTCCTGAATCTCGACATGGTCGGTCGGGAGCATTTCCGAGTATTCGGCATAGGGGGCGGCTTCTACTCGCAGCAACCGGCCCTCGTTGTCGCGTTGCACGTAGAACATGGCGACGTCCCTCGTTACGTGGATCCTGGGTCAATAGGCAGCAGCATAGGCAAAGTTGATCGGGCCTGTAGGCCTGGGTTCCAAATATGCGCTGTCCGGAGCGGGCAGGAAAGCGTGCCCGCGCCCGCGGTGTGCCTCTCACCTGTTGGAGCTGTCGATCTTGAGGGTCGACTCGGCGCCACTGATCAACATTGACCGTGGCGTTCGAGCAGTCGGCCCCTTCGGCACGCTACCGGGATCGTTTGGGGTTTTTCAGCTGAATCTTCGGATGGCTCTACACGAACCCTGGCTGCGCGCAGGACATATGTTTATTTCTTTTGAATATTTAAATTATTTTTCTTATGCATTTATAGTTGATTCCACTGCGTACCTGCCGACCAATCGGCGCGCCGCACGACTTGAACGAACACGGTACACCCGTGAGTTTCTGATCGTTGCGCGCACCTTGGGTCGCGCACTGCGTGGGAGTGAATCATGTCAGCCGCCTTGAACGCCTTGTCGTCGATCGACAGCGCACAGCCGCAAGCCTTTGAAATCCGTCCGTTCCCCGGTGCCGTAGGTGCCGAAATCATTGGTCTGGACCTCTCCAAGGCCGTCAACGCCGAAGATTTCAGCCGTATCCACCGCGCCCACCTGGATCACCATGTTCTGGTATTTCGCGACCAGCGCATCAGCCCAGAACAACAGATCGCCTTCAGCCGCCGTTTCGGCGAGCTGCAGATCCACGTGCTCAAACAGTTTCTGCTGACCGGGCACCCGGAAATCCTCATCGTTTCCAACATCATCGAGAACGGCCAGAACATCGGCCTGGGCGACGCTGGCAAGTTCTGGCACTCCGACCTGTCGTACAAGGAACTCCCAAGCCTGGGCTCGATGCTCCATGCCCAGGAGCTGCCCAGCGAGGGCGGCGACACGTTGTTCGCCGACATGCACAAAGCCTGGGACGCGCTGCCTGAGGCGCTGCGCACGGCCGTCGAGGGGTGCCAGGCAGCGCATTCCTACACCGCCCGCTACAGCGAAACCAAGTTCGAGGGCAACTGGCGCCCGACCCTCACCGCCGAGCAACTGGCCCAGGTGGCCGAAGTGGTCCACCCGGTGGTGCGTACCCACCCGGAAAACGGCCGCAAGGCATTGTTCGTCAGCGAAGGCTTCACCACCCGTATCGTCGGCCTGCCCGAAGACGAGAGCCGCGAGATCCTCCAGCAGCTCTACGCCCACAGCGTGCTCGAAGCCAACATCTACCGCCACCAATGGCAGCCCCACGACCTGGTGTTCTGGGACAACCGCTCGCTGATCCACCTGGCCACCGGTTGCCCTGCGCACCTGCGGCGCAAGCTCTACCGCACCACCATCCAGGGCGATGCCCCGTTCTGACGTCTGAGGAGACACACCATGCGTACATCCATCAGCCGCCTGGCGGCAAGCGTCGGCCTGGGCGCAAGCCTGATCGTCGGTAGCCTGGTCGCGCCCAGCGTGGCCCAGGCCGAAGGGCAGATCCGCATCGCCGAACAGTTCGGCATCGTCTACCTGCTGCTCAATGTGGTGCGTGACCAGCAACTGATCGAGAAACACGGCAAGGAGCAGGGTCTGGACATCCAGGTCGACTGGGCCCAGCTCTCTGGCGGCGCGGCGATCAACGACGCGCTGCTGTCCGGCTCCGTGGACATCGCCGGCGCCGGTGTCGGTCCGCTGCTCACCGTCTGGGACCGCACCAAGGGCCGGCAGAACGTCAAGGCCGTGGCCTCGCTGGGCAACTTCCCGTATTACCTGGTCAGCAGCAACCCTAACGTCAAGACCATCGCCGACCTCTCGGAAAAAGACCGTATTGCCGTGCCGGCGGTCGGCGTTTCGGTGCAGTCGCGCTTCCTCCAGTACGCCGCCGCCAAGCAGTGGGGCGACAAGGAGTACGCGCGCCTGGACAAATACACCCTGGCCGTACCACACCCGGACGCGACGGCGGCCCTGCTGGCTGGCGGCACCGAGCTCAACGGGCACTTCTCCAACCCACCCTTCCAGGACCAGGTGCTGGCCAACAAGGACGTGCACGTGGTGCTCGACAGCTATGACCTGCTGGGGCCTAACTCGCCGACCTTGCTGTTTGCCACCGAGAAGTTCCGCAAGGACAACCCCAAGACCTACAAGGCCTTCGTCGATGCCCTGGCCGAGGCGGCGGATTTCGCGCAGAACGACAAGGGGGCGGCGGCCGACACCTACATCCGCGTGACCAAGGCCAAGATCGACCGCACCACGCTGCTCAAGATCATCGACAACTCCCAGTACGAGTTCAGCGTTACACCCAAGAACACCTACCCGCTGGCCGAATTCCTCTACCGGGTCGGCGCCATCAAGCACAAACCCGAGTCGTGGAAGGACTACTTCTTCCAGGATGACCGCCCGCTGCAGGGGAGCTGAAGCCAATGACCGCCCCATTGCCAGGCCACGCGGCCAGCAACCTGAGCCGTGTCGATACCCAAGCGTTGCTGCAGGTGGACAACCTCAGCCTCGAATACCGCACCGCGCACCGCGTAGTGCGGGCCACCCACCAGGTCAGCTTCGAAGTCGATCGCGCCGACCGCTTCGTCCTGCTCGGCCCCTCCGGCTGCGGCAAGTCGACCCTGCTCAAGGCCGTGGCCGGCTTCATCGAACCCAGTGAAGGGCAGATCCTTCTGCAGGGCCAGCAGGTCAAGGGGCCCGGCCCCGACCGCATCGTCGTGTTCCAGGAGTTCGACCAGCTGCCGCCCTGGAAGACCGTCAAGCAGAACGTCATGTTTCCCCTGCTGGTGTCCGGCACGCTCAAGCGCGCCGAGGCCGAGGAGCGGGCCTTGCACTATCTGGACAAGGTCGGCCTGGCGGCCTTCGCCGATGCCTACCCGCACACATTGTCGGGCGGCATGAAGGCACGGGTGGCGATTGCCCGGGCCCTGGCGACCCAGCCCAAGATCCTGCTGATGGACGAGCCCTTCGCCGCCCTCGATGCCCTGACCCGGCGCAAGATGCAGGAAGAGCTGCTGCTGCTCTGGGAAGAAGTGCGCTTCACCCTGCTGTTCGTCACCCACTCCATCGAGGAGGCGCTGGTGGTGGGCAATCGTATCCTTTTGCTCTCTCCTCATCCTGGTCGGGTACGCGCCGAGGTGCACAGCCACCAGTACGACCTTGGCAGCCTTGGCGCCAGCGATTTCCAGGCCAGTGCCCAGCGCATCCATCGCCTGTTGTTCGACGAGGGGCCGGCGCCTGTAGAAGCGCCGGTACTGGATTTCAGCGACATCCGCATTGCCTACTGACCGGAGCTTCAGCCATGACGACCACGCCTGTACGACAGGAATACGAGGTGCAGCTGGAGCCGCTGCTCAGCGTACCGCTCGAACGCCAGCTGCCGCTGGCCCAGCGCCTATGGCAGCAGAGCTGGCTGCGCAAAGGGGTGATGCTCTTGCTGCTTGCCGTGGTGTGGGAGGGCATTGCCCGCTATACCGACAACGATCTGTTGCTACCCAGTTTTCTGCAAACCGCCGCCGCTCTATGGGACGGGCTGATCAGTGGCGAGTTGCCGGCCAAGGTCGGTGTCTCGCTGGTGATATTGCTCAAAGGCTATGCCCTGGGCATCGTCCTGGCCTTCGGTCTGACCAGCCTGGCGGTTTCCACGCAATTCGGCCGCGACCTGCTCGGCACCCTCACCTCAATGTTCAACCCGCTGCCGGCCATTGCCCTGCTACCCCTGGCGCTGCTGTGGTTCGGCCTGGGCGACAACAGCCTGATCTTCGTGCTGGTGCACTCGGTGCTCTGGGCCCTGGCGCTGAACACCTACGCGGGTTTTCTAGGCGTCTCGGAAACCTTGCGCATGGCCGGGCGCAACTATGGCCTGCGCGGGCTGCGCCTGGTGCTGCATGTGCTGGTGCCCGCGGCACTGCCGTCGATTCTCTCGGGCCTGAAGATCGGCTGGGCCTTCGCCTGGCGCACGCTGATCGCCGCCGAACTGGTGTTCGGTGCCAGCAGCGGCAAGGGCGGCCTTGGCTGGTACATCTTCCAGAACCGCAACGAGCTCTACACCGACAAGGTCTTCGCTGGCCTGGCGGTGGTGATCCTCATCGGCCTGCTGGTGGAGAGCCTGGTGTTCAACACCCTGGAGCGGGTGACCGTGCGCCGCTGGGGCATGCAGCGCTGAGCTGATACTGGGCCGCGGCGTTGCTCAAGGTGCGGGCGATCTCTTCGCGCAACGCCAGCGGCTGTTCCACCACCAGGTGTTCGCCTTGGCTGAGCAGCCACCAACGCAGCGCCGTGCCATCGCTGACACTGGCGCGCAAGCGGTGGCCCTGGTCCAGGGCAGTCAGTTGCATGTCCGGCGTGAGGGGGCTTTCACGCAACTGGCGGGCGAGCGCATCACTGATCCAGGCCAGCAATTGGACGCCGTCGCCTTGCGCTGGCTGCAGCGCGTCATCACGTAAATAACCCTGCAGATCGAAATTGCCGCGCAGCTCGCCTTGGGCATTGGCGGCCCAGTGCCAGCCGAATGGAATGCTCTTATCGTTGCGTTCGAGCGGGAAGATCAACGACAGCTCATTGAGATCGCGCTCGATGGTGCGTTTGCTGATGCCAAAACCCACATCGCGCAAGCGCCACACCAGTTCGGCACTGGTGATGCCCGGGGAACGGCTTGGCAGCTGGCGCAGCAGCGCCCACTGACGGCTGAGGGTGGCGCGGGTCGTAGCAGAAGGCAAAAGGTAACGTCCTTGTCTAGGCTTGCGGCAATAGCATGGCGGGGCTGGCGAGGCATGGCAAATCGCCATCCACCCTCTCAGATCAAGGAAATAGCGATTGGTTGCCTTCTATCGAATCGTTCGCGACGGGTTTTGTCGTGGCATCGCGCAGAATCACGCCTCATCACAGCGGCCGTCGGCGCTGCGAGTCGTTCAATGAGGATGAACATGTCTGCTGCCAGCAATATCTTTTCGCTGCTCGAGCGCCTTTTACCCGAGCGGATCATGCCGGTGCACGCGCGACCACGGCAGCGGCAGCGGCTGTTTGCCGGTGTCGGCTTGCCCAGTCACCGGGCGGTGCTGGGCGAGCGTTTCAGCCTGGTCGAGCAGCTGGACGAAGCGGCCGACCTGCAGATGGTCTATGCCGACCTGCGGCGCCAGGCCCTTGCTGGCAATGTGGCTGCCCTCAATGACCTGGGCTGGATCTGGCTCAACGGCAAGTACTGGCGAGCCGACCCCTTGCTGGCGAGCCACCTGCTGCGCATGGCCGCGCATCAAGGTAGCGCGGCCGCTTGGTTCAACCTCGGGCAGCAGCATTACTTTGGCAAAGGCATAGAAATCTCGTACAGCAATGCGGCCGAATACTACCGGCAAGCCTTTGAGCGCGGCATGGCGCATGCGGCTGCCGCCTTGGGCGACTTGTTCGAGGAGGAGGTGGTCGATCCTGGCGACGGCTGGCAGGTCGATCTCGCGCAGGCGTACCAGTGGTTTCTGCGCGGTGCCCAGCGCGGCGAAGCCCGTTGCCGTTTTGAGGTCGGCCACCGGCTGTTGCACGGGCTGCACGTGGAGAGGGATACCAAGGCAGCCCTGTACTGGCTGGAGTTGGCCGCAGTTGCTGGCGTGATACAGGCGGCAGAAGAGCTGGCCGTGCATTTCAGCGCCAATGATGCCTTGCATTACCTGTACTGGCGCGACCAAGCCATCCAGATGGGCAGCACCCTGGCCCTGACCATGAAGCTGGAAGACCAGGTCCAGCCCTGAATTTCGGTATGCCCAGCCTGGCCTCTTCGCGGCGGACTGGCGTCCCGGTAAACCCGCTCCCCAATCCCTCACTGACCTGGATATTACAGGTAGTGGCCTTCAACCCGCAGAACAACAGGTGACATCGGGGTTGGCTTCTTCGCGGGCAAGCCCGCTCCCACAGGGTTCAACTAAATCAATGAGTTAGCGTGTGTTCTATGAGAGCCCACTCAGCCGCTGGGCTGCGCTGACGCGTAGAGAACAAAGCCTGCAAAGCGCGGCACCACCCTGTAGGAGCCCGCCCAGCCCGTTGGGCTGCGCTGTCGCGCAGAGAACAAAGCCTGCAAGCGCGGCGCAATACTCTGTGGGAGCGGGCTTGCCCGCGAAGCAGGCACCGCGGTGTATGGCACCGGCTTC
>Ga0160433_100414_pt1 | contig 22945 bp, 19 predicted proteins | sample HID1972K_E0MG_FD_108235 | JGI IMG/M metagenome (GOLD analysis project Ga0160433, IMG submission 108235) | Enriched pill bug-associated microbial communities from UW Madison campus, WI, USA - HID1972K_E0 MG | ecosystem: Host-associated > Arthropoda: Insects > Digestive system > Unclassified ...
CGACTCGACCAGCACGGCGCGGTCGGCACCCAGGGCCAGCGCGGTGCGCAGTTGTTCCTGGGCCGCCGCCGGGCCGACGGTGACGGCGATGATCTCGGTCGCCACGCCTTTTTCCTTCAGGCGGACGGCTTCTTCCACGGCGATTTCGCAGAAGGGGTTCATGGACATCTTGACGTTGGCGAGGTCGACGCCGGAGTTGTCCGCCTTGACGCGAACCTTGACGTTGTAGTCGACCACGCGTTTGACTGACACAAGGATTTTCATTGCTGTGATTCACCTTTGAGGAGGGTTACTTGACGATCGGAAGCTTGGAGCGATCGAGGGTGAAGGCTACTGCGATGATCAGGATCACCCCGAAGACAATCTGCTGGGCGAACACGCTGACGCCTACGAAGGTCATGCCGATGCGTACCACCGAGACCAGCAAAGCACCGATCAACGTACGCCAGACCCCACCCACGCCACCGGTCAACGCGGTACCGCCGACCAGCACGGCGGCAATCGCCGGCAGCAGGAACTCGTTGGCAAGTGTCGGCGAGCCGCTGGACAGCCGCCCGGCCATCAGCACCCCGGACAATGCCGCCAAGCCCGCCGAGAGGGCGAAGGTCATGACCTTGATACGGTTGACGTTGATTCCCGAGGCCCAGGCCGCTGGCTCGCCGGCGCCGACCGCATTGCCATAGCGGCCGAACGGTGTCTTGCGATGCAAAAACAGGCACAGCAGCAGGACGACGAAGGCGACCAGCACTTCGTTGGGAATGCCAGCGGTCTGTCCGGTGACCCAGCCAAACCAGGCATCGCGCTCGGCCCCATCGATGTTGATGGTGCGGTTGGCCGAGGCGAGCATGGTGAGACTGGTGATCACGCCGCCAATGGCCAGGGTGACGATGAACGAGGGTATACGCAGCCAGGTGTGGAGCAGTCCACTGAGGGCACCGGCGGCAATGCCCGCAGTGATGCCGATGGCAAAGGCCCAGATACCCATGCTTGGTAACAACAGGGCGATGACCACGCTGGCCATCGAGGCCACGGCCTGGGACGACAGGTCGATGCCGCCGATCAGCAGCACGAAGGTAATGCCAGTGGCCATGATGAACAAAGTGGAGGTATCGGCGAGCAGGCCGAGCACGGCGCTGGGTTGGATGAAGCCGGGGTCGTACCCGGCGATCAGTGCAACGAGCACGACCAGCGCCAGCAAAGGCGCCTGGGTGCGAAAAACATCAAGGGTGATAGGCATCGTCGTGTTCTCTCAGACCATGTGCTGGATCAGGTCGACCTGCTGGGGCTTGGCGCCTGGCAGGCAATCGAAGGATTGGGCTACCTCGCCGTCGCGCATCACCAGGATCCGGTGGCTCAGGCCGATCATTTCCTCCAGGGTGTCGGCGGTGAGAATCACCGCAACGCCCTGTTCGGTAATCTCGCGGATCAGTTGGTAGACATCTTCCTTGGCGCCGACATCGAGGCCGCGGCTGGGGTGATCCAGGATCAGGATCGTCGAGCCGGCATTGCGCCACTTGGCCAGCACCACCTTCTGCTGGTTGCCGCCACTGAGGTTGAGCAGCAAAGCATCCGGGCCCGGGGTCTTGATACTCAGGCGCTTGATCCACTCCTCGGCGATGGTGCGCTCGCGCCCCTCGTCCAGCAGGCCACAACGGGTCACCTGGCCGACCCGCGCGAGGGTCATGTTTTGCGCCACGCTGAGCATCGACACGATGCCCTCGATCTTGCGTTCACGGGGGATATAGCCAATCCCGGCGCGGATAGCGGCGCCTGGGCCCCCTCCTTGCAGGCGCTTGCCATGCACCTGGATCTCACCCGCGCTCCTGGGCAGCAGGCCTGCCAGCACGCGGCACAGCTCTTCGCGACCGGAACCGACCACCCCGGCGATACCGAGTATTTCACCGCGGCGCAGGTCGAAATCGAGGCTGGCGAAGCTGCCCTGCAGGGACAGTCCCCGCACCTTCATCGCCACGTCCGGGAAACAGGCCTTCTGCAGCGATTCCCGGTAGAACTCGGCCTGCAGCGAACGCCCGACCATCAGTGTGTGCAGACGCTCCTTCGAGGCGTGGGCAGCGGCCATCTGCGCAACCACTTCGCCGTCCTTCATGACGTAGACGCGGTCACTGAGCGCTAGCAGCTCGTCGAGCCGATGGGACACGAAAATGAAGGAAGCACGGGACTTGAGCTGGCGCACCAGGCGAAAAAGGGTATCGATCTCCCGCTGCTCCAGGACCGAAGTCGGTTCGTCCAGAAGAATGACCAGGTGCCCCTGGCAACGTTCTTCCAGCGCCAGGGCCTTGGCCAGCTCGATCATCTGCCGCTGGCCAAAACTGAGCTCGCTGCACAGCATGCCGGGGTCGATGTCGAGGTTGACCTTGGCCAGTTGCACCCGTGCCGCACGGTGCAGCTTCTTCCCGTTCAACCAGCCGAAACGCGAGAACTCGTCCTCACGGCCCATGAACAGGTTTTCCGCCACGGACAGATTGGGCAGGATCGACTGTTCCTGGTAGACCATCGCGATACCCTGGGCGGTGGCGCCACGTGGGCTGTCAAGCACGATAGGCTGGCCGTCCAGCTCCAGGTGCCCTTCATCGGGCTGGTGGACGCCGGTAAGGATCTTCATCAGCGTCGATTTTCCCGCACCGTTTTCGCCGATCAGGCCGACGACCTCGTGCTTGCGCACTTCCAGGTCGATGCCCTTGAGCACGGTCACACCATTGAAGCGCTTGGTAACGTTTTTGAGCGTAAGCATCGCGGACCTCCTTACTTGACGACCCGTGCCTTGGCACGGTCGAGGGCAATGGCCACGGCGGCGATGATCAGCACGCCCTGAACGCCCTGCTGGACATAAGGCGCAACCCCCATCAACACCATGCCGTTGCTGACCACGACGACGATCAGCACGCCGAGCAAGGTACCCAAGGGGCTACCGTTACCGCCTGCCAACGAGGCGCCGCCAACCACGATGGCGGTAATGGCGGTGAACAACTGGCCTTGCGCAATCAGCGCATGCCCCTGGCCGAACTGAGCTACCGCCAGGATCGCCGCCAGGCCGTAGAAGGCGCCAGCCAGGGCGAAGATGCTGATGCGCGTGCGCCTGACATTGACGCCATTGAGGCGCGCCAGGTCCTCACCGCCGCCGATGGCCAGGGCATGCCGTCCGAGCACCGTGTGCCGCGAGACGAAATGCGCCACCCCCAGCGCCAGGATCACGATCCACACCGACAGCGGCAAGCCGAGCAGCCGGTACAGGGCGATGGCTCGCACGTCCATGTCCAGCACGCGCACGGTGTTGCCCTGCAGCAGCGCCGTGGCCAACCCGATGCCGACAAATCCGACGCCAAGGGTGGCCATGAATGACGGGATGCGCAGGTTGACCTGCAGCAACCCATTGAGCAGGCCGGTCAAGGCGCCGACCACGATGGCCACGGGCAAGGCCCACAGCCCGATGGCATACCCATTGAGGTTGTTGCCGACCAGCAGGGCGAAGCAGACGGCCGCGACCGCAACCACCCCCTCCACGGACAGGTCGATGCTGCCCATCTGGATCACGAACATGCCCCCAAGGGCCATCAGCAGAGGAATCGAACAGGTGGTGGCAATGCGCACCAGGTTCATCGGATCAAAGAAATTGGTGTTGATCGAGCCGATGAGCACTGCGATGAGCAGCAAGACAATCAGCGATGAAAACCGTCGCAGGCGGGCCATGACGATATCTCCGTAAAACAGGCATTGAGAAGGCTTGTGCAACCAGCCCCACAGGTGCGCGACAGGCTATCGGGTGGGGTAAGCCGCAACTTAGGAGGTGTAGCGGATAGGCCCGGCGACCCGTCCCCAGAAATCGTCCACATCCACTGCCGGGGTAGATTTGAAGTGGCTGACGTAGAAGTCTTCGACGTTGGCCTTGGTGACCAGTTGCGGACGCACGTAGAACTCACGGTGTTCGTGGGGTTCCTTGGCCGGGTCGATGCGCCCGGACTTCGCCGCATGGCCCAGGGCAAGCCCCATGCTGCCGAGCCAGTACGGGTCGAGACTGGTAGTGGCGATGTATTCGCCGGTGCGGATCGCCTCGACCGCCTGCTCGATGCCGTCGATGCCCACCACCGGGATCAGCCCGGCCAGGCCTTCGCCGCGCAACGCCTCGAGGGCGCCCATGCCCATGTCGTCGTTGGCGCACCAGATGCCCTTGATGTCGCTGTTGAAGCGGGTTAGCCAGGATTGCACTATGGGAAACGCCTTGTTCGCGCTCCAGTCGGCGGCCTGGAAGTCCAGCAGGGTGATGCCGGGGTACTTCTTCAGGGCCGCCTCCAAGCCGCTGCGCCGGCCGATAGCCGCGACGTTGCTGAGAATACCGCCCAAGGCGACGATGCCACCGCTGCCGCCCATGGCCTCGAACAGTTCACTGGCCACGGCTTCGCCCACGGCCTGGCCATCCTCAGAGATGTGCGCGACCCAGTAGGGGCCGTAATCCCAGGGATGCATGTCATCGGGTTTGTTCCACACCGTGGTGACGTACACCCCAGCCTTGACGCACTGCTCGATGATCGCCCGGGCGTCAGCAGAGTCGTTGGGCTCGATGTTGAGGATCAGGTTGCCCTCGGTCTTGGCGATCAGGGCGCGAATATCGGCAATGCCCTTCTGGCTGTTGCCTTCGGTCACCAATGGCGAATACGGCAGGTTCTGGCGCTTGGCATAGGCCTGGCCACCGCGGTTGAAGATGGCATGGTAGGGATTGGTCAGGGAGCGGAACGAATTGGAAAAGGTCAGTGTGGTCTGGGCCCACAGCACGCGGGGAAAGAGCCCGGCCACAGCGCCAGCGCCGGCTAGGCTGGCGGCGCCGAGCAGCAGTTTGCGGCGGCTGATGTCGGCTAGGCGCGAGGAATCATCATTGTTGTTATGCATACGACCTCCGGGTGCGAGGCACCGGAAAAGTAACCCATATTGTAATTTTTGTAACCAACTAGTTATTTATAAATCTATCGCAGCCAGGTTGCAATCCCTAATCCGCGCGCTGTGTCGGGAAAGGTCCGCGCAGGCACCTAGGCACTGCGCAGTCCGTGATTCGGATCGGGACTGCTTGCAACGGCCCCGATTACAGGCGCAGCGGCTCTTCGGAAAGTCTTGTCGGCTCGCTTCTGCCCGGCACCTCGGACGGCGCCAGGCTGCGCCCCAGGATCAGGTCCGCGCCTTTCTCTGCGATCATGATCGAGGGCGCGTTGGTGTTTGAGCTGACCAGCCGCGGCATCACCGAGGAGTCGACCACGCGCAGGCGTTGCACACCATGCACGCACAATTGCGGATCAACCACCGCCATGGCATCGATACCCATCTTGCAGGTGCCGACCGGATGGTAGCCGGTACGCCCGCAACGCCGCGCATAGTCTTCGTAGTCGGCCTGGGTGCGCACGCTGTCGCCAGGAAAGTGCTCGGCCTTGATGTAGCGGCTCAGTGAGTGCTGGGCCATGATCTCGCGGCTGAGCTTGATGCCCTCGACCGAAACATGCAGGTCGTAGGGGTCGCTGATGTAATTGGGATCGATCAGCGGTGGCTGCAGCGGGTCGCTGCTGCGCAGACGCACGCTGCCGCGACTGCGCGGGCGCAGGAAGTACGAATTGAGGGTACAGCCCGAACCCGACGGCACCGGCGGGATGCCCGCCTCGACCCCGGCCCCTGGCAGGAAGTGGAACTGCAGGTCAGGGACACTGGAGCGCGAATCGCCATACCAGAACGCACCGGCCTCGGCGATGTTGGAGGTGACGGGACCCTTGTTGAACAGTTTGTACTCCAGCCCAGCCATCAGCATCATGTGCGGCTTGGCGTATTTATCCAGGCTCTGCGAACCCTTCAGCTCGTAGACGATGTCGATGTCGAAGTGGTCCTGCAGGTTCTGCCCGACACCGGGCAGGTCCTGCTTGACCTCGATACCCAGACGGGCCAGCTCCTCGGCCGGGCCTATTCCTGAAAGCATGAGGATTTTCGGCGAGCCGATGGCGCCTGCGGCCAGCACCACTTCCTGCTCGGCGGCGGCAAAGCGCATCGCGCGCGAGCCACTGCCCTGGACGTACTCGACGCCGGTAGCCTGACCGTTCTCGACGCGGATGCGGGTCACCAGGCAGTCGGTCTGGATGGTCAGGTTGGGGCGCTGGCGGACCTTGCTCAGGTATCCTTGGGCTGCGCTACAACGCCGCCCACCACGCTGGGTGACCTGGTAGGCGCCGCAACCTTCCTGACGGGCACCGTTGAAATCGGCATTGTAGGGAATGCCGGCCTCCTGGGCCGAGCGGATGAAGGCCTTGGTCACTTCATTCACGCTGATCAGGTCGGACACGCCCAGTGGGCCATCGGTGCCATGGTACTCATTGGCCAGGCGCTCGTTGTCCTCGGCCTTGCGAAAATACGGCAGTACCTCGCGGTAGGACCAGCCACGGCAACCCTCTTCCTGTTCCCAGTCGTCGTAGTCCTTGGCGTTGCCACGGGTATAGACCATGGCATTGATCGAACCACCACCGCCCAGCACCCGCCCTTGCGGGTAGAGCACCGACCGGTTGTTCATGGCGCCCTGGGTCACGGTGTCGAAGCCCCAGGTCAGCGGGCCACCGGTCATCTTGAAGAAACCCACGGGCATGTGGATGTAAGGGTTGGTGTCAGCAGGACCAGCCTCAAGCAACAACACCCGTACCTCAGCCTGCTCGCTCAGGCGCGCCGCCAGCACACAGCCGGCGGAGCCACCGCCGATAACGACATAATCGTACATTCTTGTTATCTCCCGTCTTGTTGTACTGCTGCTGGCGTTCAGGCACTGACCCACGGTGCGCGGGCGCCCAATTGCACGTGCACGGACTTGAGCTCAGTGTATTCCTCGACCCCGTAGCGCCCGGTCTCGCGGCCGATGCCCGACTGCTTGAAGCCACCGGATGGCAGCTCCGGGCCGCCGGCGATGGTGGTGTTCACCCAGACGCGGCCGGCCTTGATCTGGCGCATTGCCTGCATCGACGTTTCCAGGTTGCGGCTCCAGATACTGGCCGCCAGCCCGAACGGCGTGTCGTTGGCCAGCGTCATGGCTTGGTCGAAATCGTCGAAGGCCGTGATGGCGAGAACCGGACCAAAAATCTCTTCGCGGGCGATGACCATCTGCGCAGTGACATCGGCGAACACGGTGGGCTGCAGGTACATCCCGGTTGGCGCCTCGATGCGCTGGCCGCCGCGCAGCAGCCGTGCTCCTTCTCGGCGGCCTTGCTCGATATAGCCCAGGACCCGTTCCAGGTGGCGGCCCTCGGTGATCGAACCAACCTGGGTGTTCTCTGCCAAGGGGTCGCCAATGCGCACTTTGTCGATCAACGCACAGATCTTCTCGGTCAGTTGCTGTTCGACCGAACGCTCGACGATCAGCCGGCTGCCGCTGACGCAACATTGCCCGGCGTTGAAGCAGATGCCGAAGACGATGGCATCGGCGGCGGCATCCAGGTCGGCATCGGCGAACACCACCTGCGGGTTCTTGCCGCCCAGCTCCAGGCCGACTTTTTTCATGTTGCCGGCGGCTGCCGCCATGGTCAGACGACCCACCTCGGTCGAGCCGGTAAAGGACACCATGTCAATGTCGGCATGCTCGCTGATCGCCTGGCCAAGCACCGAACCAGGACCGGTGAGCACGTTGAGCACGCCATCGGGCAGGCCAGCTTCCTTCATCAGCCCGGCCAACATCAGGGTGGTACCGGAGGTCAGTTCGCTGGGCTTGGCCACGACGGTGCAACCGGAGGCGAGGATGAACGGCAAGCGTTCGGCGAGGATGAAAAACGGGAAGTTCCACGGCGTGATCAAGCCAACCACGCCTACCGGCTCGCGGGTCACCAGGCCGAGCAGGCTGTCGCCGAGGTTGTTGAAGCTGTCGCCATGCAGAGCGCGGGCCTGGCCCGCGGCATACTCCCAGATCCCGGCGGCGCCCAGCACCTCGCCACGGGACTGGCTGATCGGCTTGCCGGTTTCCAGCGTTTCGCACAGGGCCAGCGCCTCGCTGTGCTGGCGGATCAGCCCGGCGGTGCGCAGCAGCACGCCGGCGCGAAATTCGCCGCCTGATCGGGCCCAGGGTCCCTGCTCGAATGCCCGGCGCGCGGCGGCGACGGCCTGCTCGACATCCTCGGCGCCGCCCGAAGGATAAACGCTGACAGGCACCTCATGGGCTGGGCTGACACGGGTGACCTGCTTGAGCGCTGAGCCGCGGGTCCACTGGCCGTCGATGAACATCTCGAAAAGGCGCGGCTGCGAAGGCAGCGCAAGGCGTGGCGTATTGTCATTGTTGTTCACGAAAAACATCCTCAGTACAGCGTTTTTATTCTGGCAAGCCGCCTTGATCGTTCCCATCGCGCGGCCGCCGGTTCAATATGTATAACTAACTGGTTGTTTACATACAAGCAGCGGGCTAAGCTTTGTTTGTCAGCCTTATGCCCCCGCGGCTAAGCTCATCGCCCTTAACGCCGCAGGCCATTGATTTCTGCGTCAGGAAGTACAGCACTCAAGCTCTGGAGAGCGTTTTACATGCCCAGGAAAGCCACCGAAGAGGCCACCGCACGTCCTACCCGTGATTCCGATGCGACGCGGCTGAGAATCCTCAATGCCGCCAAGGTCGAATTCGCCAAACTGGGGCTGGCCGGCGCACGCATCGACAGCATCGCGCTGCGCGCCAAGTCCAACAAACGCATGATCTACGAGTATTTCGGCAACAAGGAGGGGCTGTTCGAAGCGGTCCTCGAGTCGGCCTACCAGGACATCCGCCAGGCAGAACGCAAGCTCAAGCTCGAGGAGCTGGACCCGGTCGAGGCGATCACCCAACTGGTGACCTTTACCTGGAAGTACTACCTGAAGAACCCGCACTTCCTGACGCTGGTCAACAGCGAGAACCTGCACAAGGGCGTGCACCTGAAGCGCTCCGAGCAGAAGATGCACGAGATGCATGCACCGATGGTTTCGATGGTCGCCGACATCCTGGCCCGCGGCGTGGACCAGGGCGTGTTCCGCGAAGGCATCGATCCGGTCCAGCTGAATATCTCGATCGCGGCAGTCAACTACTACTACCTGAACAACCGCTTCACCGGCGAGATCATCTATGGCTTCGACCTGATGTCGCCCCAAGCCCTGCAAGCGCGGATCGACTTCAACGTCCAGACCATCCTTGGCATGCTCCGTCCGGATTGAAGCCGCCACCCGGCGCAGCCCCGCCCGGCCATGCACGGCGCCGCGGGGGGCTGCCCGCTTCACGCCAGGCCCACCACGTTGACGTTACGCACGATCGGCGTGAACGCCATGCGCTCCAGCACATCGCGCTGGATATCCACGCCGCGAGCCACCTCGATCAGTTCGATGCCCTCAGGCAGCAGGCGGAACACTGCACGCTCGGTCACGTACAGCACCTCCTGGCCTGCGCGTATCGCTTGCGGGCCGCTGAAAGTGATGTGACGCACCTGCTCGACCAGCTTGGGCACCTCGCCACGCCGCTCGAGCTGCAAGGCATCGCCGACCTTGGCAACTTCCAGCCCCTTGGCCTCGAAGGCGCCGCAGAACACCACCTTGCGCGCGCCCTGGGTGATGTCGATGAAGCCACCTGGGCCTACCAGAGTGCCACCCAGGTTCGATACGTTGACATTGCCCTGCCCGTCCATCTCGCCCATACCTAGGAACGCCAGGTCCACCCCGCCGCCACTGTAGAAATCGAACTGGTCCAGCGAGGTGAGGATGGCCTGCGGGTACAGCGCCGCGCCAAACATGGCGCCGCCCATCATGCGGCCGTTATGAATGCCCTGCTCGATGCTGCCCCAGTAGCTGTCCTGCAGGCCGCGCTCGGCCAACAGCGACGGGATGCCACCGGGAATGCCGAAACCGAAGTTCAGCGACATGCCAGGGGTGAACTCGTTGGCAGCGCGCTCGGCGATGATGCGCCGGATATCGTCGGCCATGGGCTGCTCATTGGCCGCCGTCTGGGGCAGGCATTCACCGCTGATCGCCGGGTTGTAGTCGGCCGCCACGCACTGACGCTGGTCCGCCACCACTACCACTTCATCGACCAACACGCCGGGGATACGCACCAGGCGTGCCGGTACGAAGGCGGTTTCGCTCAGACCGCGCACCTGGGCATAGACCTTGCCGCCGCTGTTGTGCGCCGCCAGTGCCAATGCATAGGCATCCAGGTCGGCGGCTTCGTGGCACAGGCTGATATTGCCGGTGGGGTCAGCGAGGCTGCCGCGCACGATCGCCACGTCGACCTTGAAGGGTTTGTAGCGCAGATAGTCCTGTCCATCGATCTGCAGGCGCTCGACGATGTCCTCGTTCGCACTGGCGTTGCATTTGCCACCGCCGACCTGCGGATCGGCGAAGGTGCCAAGGCCAATGTGGGTGATCAGCCCGGGGCGGCCGGCGCCGATCTCGCGCATCAGGCTCATGATCACTCCAGCGGGCAAGCTGTAGGCCTGGATTTCATCGTTGCGCGCCAACGCCTGCATCTTCGCCGACCAGCTCCAGTGCCCGCCGATGACCTTGCGCACCAGCCCTTTGTGGGCCAGGCGCTCCAGGCCGCTGCCGCGTCCGTCGCCAATGCCCAGGGCATGCACGAGGGTCAGGTCGCGCGGGTGGCCGGTGCGCAGGAACGCATCTTCGATGGCCGCCAGCAGGGCGTCCGGCTCCAGCAAGGTGCCCGAGCCACAGATTGCCAGGGTTGAGCCATCGGCAATCCGGCTGGCCACATCCGACGCTGATGAACAGCTTCTTTTCATTGTTTTTTTCCTCATCAATTGCCGGGTCGCAGACGAATCCGGGTTTGCAAGAGAGTGCTTGACGCCCCTGCCAAAGGACGCTTTAAATAAATAACCAGTTGGTTACTTGAAACCACTTTAGTCCAGCCCGAAAAAGAACACAACCCACGCGACGCCCCCCGCTCGTCGCCTCCAGAAAGGAAAAAAACAATGCAGCTTTCTGAAACCCACCTGCAGATCCAGGACCTTGCCCGGCGCTTCGCCGACCAGACGATCCGCCCCTTGGCCGAACAGCTCGACCACGACGAAAGCTTCCCCGCGCCGTTGTATCGGCAGATGGGCGAACTTGGTCTGTTCGGCATCACAGTGCCGGATGCCTTTGGCGGTGCCGGCCTGGACACCATTGCCTATGCCCTGGTCATGGAAGAGCTGTCGCGCGGCTACGCGTCGGTCGCCGACCAATGCGGCCTGCTGGAGCTGATCGGCACCCTGCTCTCGGTGCATGGCACCGCCGAACAGCGTGAGCGCTATCTGCCAACGCTGTTGCGCGCTGAACAGCACCCGGCCTATTGCATCACCGAGGCCGAGGCCGGTTCCGACGTATCGGGTATTCGCACCACCGCTGTGCGCACTGAAACAGGCTGGCTGCTCAACGGCTCGAAACTGTGGATTCACAACGCACCGGTGGCCGACCTGGCCTTCGTCCTGGCGCGCACCGATCCGGCCGCTGGCAAGCGCGGCATGAGTATCTTCATCGTCGACTGCCACCTGCCAGGCGTGTCCAAGGGGCCAAAGGAACACAAGATGGGCCAGCGCGCGTCCCAGGTCGGCGGCCTGAACTTCGACAACGTCGAACTGCCGGCCGATGCCCTGCTGGGTGTCGAAGGCCGCGGCTTCCACATCATGATGAGCGCCTTGGACAAAGGCCGCGTCGGCATCGCCTCGCTGGCCGTGGGCATCGCCCAGGCCGGGCTTGAAGCGGCGCTGGAATACGTGCCGCAGCGCAAGCAGTTCGGCAAGCCAATCGCCGACAACCAGGGTGTGCAATGGATGCTCGCCGACATGGCCAAGGACATTCGCGCCGCCCGTCTGTTGGTGCTGGACGCGGCAGACCGACTGGACCGCGCCGACAACGCCACCATCGCCTGCTCCATGGCCAAGTGCTTCGCAGCCGACATCGCCGTCGCCCAGACCGCCAATGCCGTGCAGCTGTTCGGCGGCAGCGGGTTCATCCGTGGCTTCGAGGTCGAGCGACTGTACCGCGACGCCAAGATCACCCAGATCTACGAAGGCACCAACCAGATCCAACGCACGATCATCGCCCGTGAGCTGCTCAACCAGGGAGCACGCGCATGACTGCCCGCCCAGTCGCTTTGATCACTGGCGCCCGCGCTGGCATTGGCCGGGCCATCGCCGTCAGCCTGGCCCAGGCTGGCTTCGACCTGGCCCTGGTGGACCTGCAGGCCGATACCGCGCTGCAGCAAACCGCTGCGTTGGCCACCCAACACGGCGCCCGCGCCGTCGCGCTGGCCGGTGACATCGCCGCCATCGACCACCATGAAGCCCTGCTGGACGCCGCCGAGCAGGCCATCGGCGCGCTGACCTGCCTGGTTAACAATGCCGGTGTCTCGGTGCTGTCACGGGGCGACCTGCTGGAAGTGACGCCCGAGAGCTTCGATCGTTGCCTGCAGATCAACACCCGCGGTACCTTTTTCCTGACCCAGGCGTTCGCCCGTCGGCTGGTGCAGCGGGAAGTGGACCAGGCGCAGCGCAGCATCATCACCATCACGTCCTCCAACGCCCGGGCGGTGTCCGTGCAGCGTGGCGAGTACGGCATTTCCAAGGCCGCCCTGTCCATGGCCTCGCAGCTGTTCGCGGTGCGCCTGGCCGAAATCGGCATCGGTGTCTACGAGGTGCAACCGGGCCTGATCGCCACCGAAATGACCGCACCCTCGAAAGCCCGCTACGACGCCGAGATCGACCGCGGCCTGACCGCCATCAAGCGCTGGGGGCAGCCCGAGGATGTCGCCCGCGTGGTGGTAAGCATGGCCACCGGCGCCCTCTCCTATACCGTTGGCCACGCCGTCCCCGTGGATGGCGGCCTGCTGATTCCCAAGTTTTAACCTGGAGCGATTCGCATGTCCTTGAGCATCAACCTGCCCAGCGCCCAAGCCGGTCATCCGCTGCAGCGCTATACCCTTTGCGGCGAACCACTGCTGCCGCCGCAAAGCCCCTTGCCGGCCAACCGCATCGCCTTGTCCGCCGCCCACGTGGTGGTTGACCCGTTCAGCGCCAACCCACCGGGCGGCAAGGCCGCGATCGACTGGACGCGCACCTTGAAGTACCGCCGCTACCTGCTGCAACAAGGCTTGGGCATCGCCGAAGCGATGGACACCGCCCAGCGCGGCATGGGCCTGGACTGGCCCACGGCGCTCGAGCTGATCGAACGTACCCTGAATGAAACCCGCGATATCCCCCACGCGGTGATCTTCTCCGGCTGTGGCACCGATCAGTTGCCAGCGCACGAGGCGCGCAACCTCGATGACGTGGTGCGCGCCTATGCGCAGCAGCGCGACGCCATTGCCAAGCTCGACGGGCGCATGATCCTGATGGCCAGCCGGGCCCTGGCCCGCGTGGCGAAAACGCCGTTCGACTACCGGCTGGTCTACCGCAAGGTGCTGGCCGAGACCGAGCAACCGGTAATCCTGCATTGGCTGGGCGACATGTTCGATCCCGCGCTGCAGGGCTACTGGGGCAGCGAGCGCTTCGAGGAGGCGCTGGACACCTGCCTGGAAGTGATCCATGAAAACGTCCAGAAGGTGGATGGCATCAAGATCTCTCTGCTCGACAAGGACAAGGAGATCCTCATGCGCCGGCGCCTGCCAGCCTCGGTGAAGATGTACACCGGCGACGACTTCAACTACCCGCAGCTGATTGCCGGCGACGAGCACGGTTACTCCCACGCCCTGCTGGGGATCTTCGACGCCATCGCCCCGGCCGCCGCCCATGCCCTGGCGGCCTTGGCGCGTGACGACATGGCGGGCTACCAGCGCCTGCTTGAGCCGACCCTGCCGCTGGCGCGGCTGATCTTCAGCAGTCCGACCCAGTATTACAAGACCGGCGTGGTGTTCCTGGCCTACCTCAATGGCCATCAGGAGCACTTCATCATGCTCGGCGGCCACCAGGCCATGCGGCCGCTGCCGTATTTCTGCGAGATCTTCCGCCTGGCCGACCAGGCCGGGCTGCTCGCCGACCCGGCATTGGCGATTGCGCGGATGAAGCGTTTGCTGGCGCTCTACGGCGCCGACGCCTAGTCACGGCGGAGCGCCGCAGCCTGCGGCGCTCCGCGTTCGTCCTCCTGCCATGGTGCCTGCCGCATGAGCGCTTCAACCCTGCAACACCGCCTCGACCGTTGCTCGATCAACACCGCCACCCTCGGCCATCGCCTGCCCATCGGGCAGACCCTGGAACTCATCGCCCGGGCGGGCTTCGGCCACGTCGCGCCCTGGCGACGCGACTTGCAGGGCAGCGACCTGAAACAGACACGCCGACAGCTGCACGACTGCGGACTCAAGGTCAATGCCTATTGCCGTTCCACTTACCTGCCCGCGGCCAGCCGCAAGGGGTTCGACGCCGCCGTGGCCGACAACCGCCGGGCCATCGAGGAAGCTGCCGAGCTGCAGGCTGAATGCTTCATCATGGTGGTCGGCGGCCTACCGCAAGGCTCACGCGACCTCAGCGCCGCTCGCAGTCAGGTGAGCGAGGGAATAAGCCTGCTGCTGGCGCATGCCCGCCAGCATGGCGTAGCCCTTGCCCTCGAGCCCTTGCACCCGATGTATGCCGCGGACCGTTCCTGCCTGTCGACGCTAGAGCAGGCCTTGGACTTGTGTGATGCCTTGGAGCCAGACGGCTTTCAGAGCCTAGGCGTAGCGATCGATGCCTATCACTGCTGGTGGGACCCCAAGCTCGCCCAGCAGGTGCAGCGTGCTGGTCGCCAGCAGCGTATTCTTGGCCTGCATCTGTCGGACTGGCTGATGCACACCCGTGACCTGCTGCTCGACCGCGGCATGATGGGCGACGGCGTCATCAACCTGCGCGGCCTGCGCCAGGATGTCGAAGCGGCGGGTTACCAAGGCGCTGTCGAAGTCGAGATCTTCTCCCGCGACAACTGGTGGCAACGCGAGCCGAACGAGGTGCTGCGCACTTGTGCCGAGCGCCTGCAGCAGCACTGCTGAGCGCTCTCCCCTACAACAACAAGAATGAGAACGTCCCATGTCCCGCTACCGCTGGCAGATCTGCGCCCTGCTGTTCTTCGCCACCACCATCAACTACCTGGACCGTCAGGTGCTCGGCCTGCTCAAGCCCCTGCTGGAGCAGCAGTTCCACTGGAGCGAGACCGATTACAGCTACTTGGTAATCGTGTTCCAGGCCAGCTACGCCCTAGGCCTGCTGGTGTTCGGCAAGCTGATCGACCGGCTGGGCACCAAGCTTGGCTATGCCCTGTGCATCGTGGTCTGGAGCCTCGCTGCGATCGGCCATGCCACCGCCCAGTCAACCCTGAGCTTCCTGTTCATGCGAGCACTGCTGGGGCTGGGCGAGTCGGGTAACTTCCCTGCGGCAATCAAGGCCGTGTCCGAATGGTTCCCACGCAAGGAGCGCGCGCTGGCAGTCGGCATTCTGACCTCCGGCACCAGTGTCGGCGCCATCCTCGCTCCGGCCTGCGTGCCTTGGCTGGCGGCGACCTATGGCTGGGAGGCGGCCTTCGTCGTCACCGGGTTAACCGGCTTCGTCTGGTTGCTGTTCTGGCAATGGCTCTACCGGGCCCCAGCCAAGCACGCCCGCATCAGCCTCGCCGAGCTCGCCCATATCAACGAGGGTGCCCTGCCCGAGCCGCAGGAAAGGGTCAAATGGCGTGCGCTGCTGCGCCTGCGGCCGACCTGGGTATTCGTGACGGGCAAGTTCCTCACTGATCCAATCTGGTGGTTCATGTTGTTCTGGCTGCCGTCGTACTTCTCCAGCCGCTTCGACCTGGACCTCAAGCACCTTGGCCTGCCGCTGATGATCGTCTACTGCGCCACCTCCATCGGCAGCATTTTCGGTGGCTGGCTTTCGTCGCGGCTGATCGGCGCCGGCTGGTCGACGCGCAAGGCCCGCGATACGGCGATGCTGATCATGGCGCTGTTGGTGCTGCCCATCGCCCTGGCCAGCTACATCGACACGATGTGGGTGATGGTCGCCTTGCTGAGCCTGGCCGCTGCCGCGCATCAGGGTTGGTCGGCCAACCTGTTCACAACCGTCGCGGACAACTTTCCTCGGGCGCAGGTCGCCTCGGTCATGGGCATTGGTGGTACCGCGGGATCGGTGGGCGGGATGATCTTCCCGTTGGTCGTCGGCTTGGTGCTGGAGCATTACAAAGCCTTGGAACAGCTGAACCTGGGCTACAACCTGATCTTCATCGCCTGCGCCAGTGCCTACCTCATCGCCTGGGGGCTGATGCGCCTGCTCGCACGGGATCATCTCGCCGAACCGGTGCTGAGCAGATGACCTGAAGAAAGAGACGCATCCACCGAGGGTGCTAGATAAGCGGTAGCGAAGCGGATGCCGGATACGCGGATGGGTGCCAGACAGGCTTGCCTGTTTCCGTTGCACAGGCGCCTCAGTGCGGGACTACCGAACAGTTGGGTCGCCCTCGGCGCCCGCAGCATCGAACAAATCCTTGATCTTCTCGGCCACGCGCAGGCGCACCGCCTCGGGCATGGGTTTGTTCGACAGCGATTCGTAGACCCAGAGGCCATCGGCGGCCAGGCGGGCGATAAAGCGCGAGAGCGCCTGGGCATCATCGATATCGTCAGGCGCCGGCGCGGCCCAGGTGTCGAGGATGCGGTCCCAAGGTGGCGTCAATTCGGGGTTCTTGGCACCCTCCAGGCAGAACAGCAACTCGGCGCGGGTGGCCAGCCGCGTCGAGTTGCGCGCGAAGGCGACATAGCGTTCGTGCGCGGAGGTGTGTTCCACCGGCTTGCCAGCGTTGGCCAGCAGGTTGGCTTCCCATTGGTCGGCCAGGTGTTGGTTGATGGCCTGGATCAGCGCATCGCGCGACTTGAAGTGGTACATCATGCCGCCGCGCGTCACCCCGGCCTCGCTGGCCACCGAATCGAAGGTCACCGCGGTGACTCCGTCACGGTCGATGACGCGGATGGCGGCTTCGAGGATCTTGCCGCGATTGCTCAGGCGCATGGTTGGGTTCCTTGGCGGTCAGTGGGTGGCGACATTGTAGGCAACAGAGCCCGGGCCGTGGCGACGCAACAGCACCGTGGTCAGCACTGCGCCAAGCCCGAGAGCACCGGCAATGACGTACATGACCATCAGGTAGCTGTGGTCGAAGGCCCGCGAGGCGGCCTCGACCAGGGCCCCGCTGGCGGCACCGTCGGCATGGGCCAGACGCATCGCCTCGGCAACCCCCTCCCTGGCCGACTCGGCCACGCCCTGAGGCAACTGCACATGGGACGAATACAGCGCCGCCAGCAGGCTACCCAACAGCGCCACGGCGAACAGGCTGCCGAATTCATAGGCCACCTCCTCCACCGACGAGGCCATGCCGGCCCGGTCCGCCGGTGCATTGCCGACGATCGCGCTGGAGGCCACCGACATCACCGCGCCCAGCCCCAGACCCATCACCGCGAGACCGGCGACCACCCAAGCCAGTGCATGCCCCAGCCCCCAGGCGCAGAGCAGCACCCCGGCGGTAGCAAGCAGCAGACCACCGCCAATCAATGGCAACAGCCCGATGCGGTGCAGGAAGGCGCCGCCCAGCAGCGCGCTGGGCAGGCAGCCGAGGGCCGCGGCCGACACCAGCAGCCCGGCCTGCAATGGGCTGAACCCACCGACCAGCTGGAAGCGCTGGGTGGTGATCAGCTGCACGCCGCTCAGGGCGAACAGGGTAAAGACCGCTGCCAGCACGCCGGCCAGGAAGGCCGGGTTACGGAAAATCGCGAAATCCAGCAATGGGTACTCGAGACGTTGCTGGCGGCGCACGAAGCATCCGCCGGCAAGGATGGACAGGCCCAACGCCAGCGCCGCCAGTGCCCAGGCGGGCTGAGCATGAACGGCTTCCTTGATGGCAAAGACCAGGCCCGAGAGCGCCACCAGGGCCTGAAGCGACGACATCAGGTCCCACGGCCGCGCAGCATCCGGGGTACTGTGCGGCGTGACCACAAGGCCAACGCCGAACGCCACCACGACTACCGGCACGTTGATCAGGAACACCGAGCCCCACCAGAAGTGCTCCAGCAGCAGCCCGCCAAGGATCGGTCCCAGGGCGCTGCCCACCACCGCCAGCGAGCCCCATACCGCGATCGCCAGGTTGCGCTCGCGGTCATCCTCGAAGGTGACACGAATCAGCGCCAGTGTCGCCGGCATCATCGCCGCCGCGCCAACCGCGAGCAAGGCACGCGCGGCGATCAGCAATGCTGGGTTCGGCGCAAAGGCTGCAGTCAGCGAGGCCAGGCCGAACATCAGCAAGCCACTGAGGAACATCTGTCGGTGACCGATACGGTCGCCCAGGGTGCCAGCGCCCAATAGCAGGCCAGCCATGACCAGCGGGTATGCGTTGATGATCCACAGTGCCTGGGTAGTGCTGGCGCCAAGGTCGCGCACCAGTGTCGGCAACGCGGTGTAGAGCACCGAGTGATCAACGGTGATAAGCAGCAGTGCCGCTCCCACCGTGGCCAGCAGGATCCAACGTTGCGCCTGGGTTGGCTTTATCATCTTGCACCTCGCTCCAAGTCGCCAAACTATACATTCTAGAATGTATAGTTACTACCCTTGACGCAGACGTGGAACGGTACAAATGGATGACATGGACGAAAATGGCTATCTCAGCGAGGCGAGCAGGTCACTGATCTCGCTTTTGACCCGGCCCATGGCGTTGCGGCTGTACCAGCGGCATTCGGCGATTTCGTTGCGCGGCCGCGCACGCACGCGCCCATCCAGATGCACGCAATACACATAATGGTCACGACGCGCAGAACGATAGCGTTTGATGAAGCGGATGCTTCGGGCCTTGATGCCGGTCTCTTCGCGCAGCTCGCGGAAGGCCGCCTCGATGGGCTTCTCCCCCGCCTCGATGGTACCGCCTGGCAAGGTCCAGTCGGCCCGGCGCTTGCGCACGCAGAGAAGCTTCTTGCCTTGGTAGCAGAGTACCGTGGCTCTTTTTTTCAATGCCTTCATCCCTGGAACCTCCTTTGCGCTGTGCACCTGAGGTATGACGGCACAGCGCTCGGAGGGTTCAGCCATAAAAGCGCATCCTTGCGCACTGCTTGTCGCGCCCAGCCCTCAATGACTGGCCAGCGACTTCATGTAGGTGGCCTTGTACAGCGCCATCTGCTCGCCCAGCGCTTCGAGCTCGTCCTTGTCCATCAGCTCGCGCGCCTGGGGGAACATCTCGCTTTCCTCTTCCTCGATATGGTGCTCAAGCAGCTCCTTGACCACTTTCACGCGTCCTGTGAACTCCACCGTGCCTGGGTCGGTGGTCTTGAGGTCGGGCAGCACCAGGCTGTCGACGGTGCGGTGCTCCTCCTTGGCCTCGTGGTACATCACGGCCTGCTCCTTGCCACCGGCTTTCTTGAAGGCCGGATAGAGGATTTCTTCCTCCAGCTTGGTGTGCAGGGTGATTTCCATCTCCAGCTTGGCCAGCAGTGCGGCGCGCTTCTTGATACCGCGCTCGGTGGATTCACTGAGTTGGCTGAGGATACCCTTGACGCGCTTATGGTCGGCTTCGAGCAGTTCGATGGCATTCATGGTTGTCTCCTGATGGTTCGAATTATCAGATCTCATTCATCAGCAGGTGCAGCTTCAATGCCAGTTTGTCACTTTGCGAAAAGCTAGGAATATCAATGAGGTGCATCACCCAGCTCGGTCGTGAAGTCTTGCAAACTGCACGACCGAGCGGCTTAGGGCGTGCACTTTCACTGAAGGCCCGCGGCCAGCGGCCAGCGGGCCAGAGGGACAGGCGTGTCAGGCGCGTGGCGAGTCGCCGGCAGCTACCGGGGTTGCGTCGACCTCACGTGCCTTGGGTGCGATTCGCAGGACCAGGCAGCCGACGATGGCCGATACCACCGACCCGAGCAGGATGCCAATCTTGGCCTCATCGATCAGCTGCGGGTGTGCCGGGAACGCCAGGCCACTGATGAACAGGCTCATGGTGAAACCGATGCCGCAGAGAATCGCCACCGCATAGATCTGCAGCCAGGTCGCGCCTTGCGGCTTGGTCGCCAGCCCGCTCTTGACCGCCAGCAGCACGCCGCAGAACACGCCCAGCTGCTTGCCCAGGAACAGGCCAACGGCAATCCCGATCGGCAGAGGGGCCAGCACGTGCTGCAGGGTCAGGCCCGAGAACGAGACCCCGGCGTTGGCGAAACCGAACACCGGTACGATCAGGAAGCCGACCCAGGGCGAAATGGCGTGCTCCAAGCGGTGCAAGGGCGACGTTTCACGGCCCTCCTCCTCGGCCCAGTACGGAATCAGGAACGCTCCCACGACCCCCGCGACAGTCGCATGCACGCCCGACAGCAAGGTGAAATACCACAACAGGGCCAAGCCCAGCAGGTAGGGCCAGAGCGTGATGACTCGGGCGCGGCGCAGCAGCAACAGGACGGCTATCACCGCCGCGGCAGCCACAAGCGCGAGCAGATTCAGCGACGCGGTGTAGAAAATCGCGATGATCACCACCGCGCCCATGTCATCGAGGATCGCCACCGCCACCAGCATCAATTTCAGCGACAGCGGCGCATGTCGGCCCATGAGCGCCAGGGCGCCGAGGGCGAAGGCGATGTCGGTGGCCGCGGGAATCGCCCAGCCATTGGCCAGCTCCGCGTCGCCTCCGGCCAGGCATAGGTAGATCAGCGCTGGTGCCGCCATGCCCATCAAGGCCGGTATCGCCGGCAGGCGCCGTTGCTGCCAGGTCGCCAGGTGACCGTCGACGAGTTCGCGGCGGATCTCCAGGCCCACCAGCAGGAAAAAGATCGCCATCAGGCCATCGTTGATCCACAGGTGGACGGTCATCTCGCCGATCGTGTCACTGAGCGTCACGCCGGTCGAGGCATGCATCAGATGCTGGTAGCCGTCCGCCAGCGGGCTGTTGGCGACTACCAACGCCAGCGCCGCTGCGATCATCAGCAGGACGCCGCCGGCGGTCTCGCTGGCGAGAAATCGCTTCAAGGCAGAGGAAGGCACAGTTGTTGGGGTGTTCATGGGTGTTTCACCTCGTGCAAAGGGCTGCCCGGGGTATACAGGGTGCACTGTGCGCACGTGCAGACGGCAGGACGCTGAACCCGCGCTGTTCGGGCCAATCCGGGCAGAAAATCAAGGGAGGTTGATGCAAGGAAACCGCTCGACGGGAACGGATTCAGGAGAAGAAATCGACACAGGATCGCTGCAATTGCCATGGAAAGCCTCACGGAAAACGAATGAACGTTCTCCGTATACGGGGCTGATCCCCGGGCGCACGCAGCACACGCCGAGCGCGAAGGGTAGCAAATCGACAGTTGGCCGGGCAAGCCCGGGGTGAGCTGGCCGCACCCCTATTGATGCACCCTGCTTGCAGGGGGCAGGCCACACGACCTGCCTCTACAGAATGCGTTTGAGCAGGCGTTCCAGACGTGTATAGCGCAGCCGGCGCAGAAAACGCCGCACCGGCGTGGGGTAATTGCGCGCCGTATCGATCTCGCTGAACAGCCTCACGCGCTGGACGTCGGCTTTGAGTGCACTGAGCTCGGCTTCGCGCTGGGCTTGCCACTGCCCCTCGGGATCGTCGATGAGCAAGGCGTTCTCCAGGTCCAGGCTGAAGCCTCGGGGGTTGAGGTTGTTGCCGGTCAGCAACGTGTAGCGCTGGTCGACCCACACGCCCTTGGCGTGGAAGCTGTGGCCCGGGTCGTTCCACACCAACAGGTTCAGGCGTCGCCGGAGGATCGCCACCTGGTGCCGCCGGGCGAACGCGCGCAGGTTGTTCTCGTACAGGTATGGCAGCACCGCGCTGGCCGAGAAGGTCTGCTCGGGGGGCACGTAGAAGTCGTTGGCGGTCTTGTCGCCGACGATGATATCGACGACGACCCCACGCTGCAGCGCCCGCTCGATTTCGCGCAGCACGGCCTTGGGCGGGTTGAAGTACGGTGTGCACAGGGTGATGTGAGACTGGGCGGCGGCCAATAGCTCGCAGATCAGCCGGTTGAGCGGGTTGTGCCTGCCGATGCCTATCACTGGCATGACCCTGAGGCCCTTCGTGGCCTGGCCGTCGGTGTCGTCGTAGCTGATGTGCCTGAGGCGCGTGCGCAGCAGGCGGATCTGCTCGCGCAGGGTGCGGGTCGCGGGCAGGTTCGGCATGTCCAGCCGGTGGGTCGCACCGGACTCCAGCAGGCGGTAGACCAGATTGGCCATGGCATCGGCCAGCGGCTTGCTGTCGAGCAGGTGATAACGGTCCAGCCGGTATTTGTCGAACCGGTGCAGGTAGACGTTGTTCAGGCTGGCGCCGCTGTAGAGCACGCAGTCGTCGATGATGCTGCCCTTGAGGTGCAACACCCCGAACAGCTCGCGCGTCTGCACCGCCACCCCATGGATCGGCACCTCCAGCGCATGCTGTTGGCGCTGCGCGCAATACCAGGCGGCATTGCCCGGCTGCTTGCCCTGTCCTATCAGGCCCCGCTGCGCCCGGAACCAGTCGACCAGCACCACGATGTCCAGCGTCGGACGGGCCGCCTTGGCCTGGTAGAGCGCGTCCAGCACCTGCTGCCCGGCCTCGTCCTCCTGCAGGTACAAGGCGACGATGACGATACGCCGGCGCGCGCTAGCGATGCGTTCAAGCAGGCAAGCCCGATAGGCGGCGGCGCTGGGTATGACCTGGATCGCCTCGGCCGTGAGGCTGAATCCTTCGAGTGTTGCGAGGGTGGGCGGTGGGTTCAACGGGGAGTCCTCTCGTGTCAGATACCTGGAGGATAGCCGTCTGACAACCGGATGGAGGCATTGCTCACATCTAAGACTTACTGTAGGAGCCCGCCCAGCCCGTTGGGCTGCGCTGTCGCGCAGAGAACAAAGCCTGCAAGCGCGGCGCAATACTCTGTGGGAGTGGCGGTTCGGCGCTCCGACTTGCCCGCGAAGCAGGCACCGCGGTGTATGGCACCGGCTTCGCCGGTGTTCGCGGGCAAGCCCGCTCCCAC
>Ga0160433_100416_pt1 | contig 22799 bp, 18 predicted proteins | sample HID1972K_E0MG_FD_108235 | JGI IMG/M metagenome (GOLD analysis project Ga0160433, IMG submission 108235) | Enriched pill bug-associated microbial communities from UW Madison campus, WI, USA - HID1972K_E0 MG | ecosystem: Host-associated > Arthropoda: Insects > Digestive system > Unclassified ...
GTTCGAATACCGTCGTGGTTACAAGTTCTCCACCTACGCAACCTGGTGGATCCGTCAGGCTATCACCCGCTCCATCGCGGATCAGGCGCGCACCATCCGTATTCCGGTGCATATGATTGAGACGATCAACAAGCTCAACCGTATCTCCCGCCAGATGCTGCAGGAAATGGGTCGTGAACCGACGCCGGAAGAACTGGCTGAGCGTATGCTGATGCCGGAAGACAAAATCCGCAAAGTGCTGAAAATTGCCAAAGAGCCTATCTCCATGGAAACGCCAATCGGCGACGATGAAGATTCGCATCTGGGTGATTTCATCGAGGATACTACCCTCGAGCTGCCGCTGGATTCTGCGACCACTGAAAGCCTGCGTGCCGCAACGCACGACGTGCTGGCGGGTCTCACCGCGCGTGAAGCGAAAGTCCTGCGTATGCGTTTCGGTATCGATATGAATACCGACCACACGCTGGAAGAAGTGGGCAAACAGTTCGACGTTACTCGCGAACGTATCCGTCAGATCGAAGCGAAGGCTCTGCGCAAACTGCGCCACCCAAGCCGCTCTGAAGTGCTGCGTAGCTTCCTGGACGATTAATTTCAGGTAAACGTAAAAAGCTCCCGACTGGGAGCTTTTTTTATGCCTGAATTTTGTATGCTTTCTCGCTCCCCTTGTGGGAAATGCCATCAGAGAACATCGAACCTTTTGCCCGGCGGCGCAAGCTTGCCAGGCCTACGAATATTAGGTGAGTAAGTTTTTCTCCCTCTACCTGCTGGAGAGGGTCGGGGTGAGGGCAGCAAAGCGCAGAGGACTTACCGTCCTCTCACCACTAGCGCCTCATCCAACTCCCGATACGCCTCAACCAGCTTATCAAGCGTAATTCGGCTTAGCCCGCTCGGGTTGGGCAATATCCACACTTCGGTATCACCCACGGTCACCTCCTGCTTGCCCCATTTCGCACCGCGCTGGCTGAACGCCTGTTCAAACGCCTGCTTACCCAAAATGGCCAGCGACCTCGGCTGATAATCCTGCATTTTCGTTATCAACCCACGCCCGCCCTCACGCAGTTCGTGCAGCCCTACCTCGCTCGCCTGAACCGTTGGCCGGTCTACCAGTTTGGTCACACCACAGCCGTAATCAAGCATCTGCAGCGCATCCTCAGGCTTGAGCTGTCTATCGGTAAACCCAGCTAAATGAAGAACCTTCCAGAAGCGATTAGCGGGATGCGCAAAGGGCATACCCAGATGCGCAGAGGACTTACCCGGATTGATGCCGCAGAACACAACCCGCAGCCCCGGCTCAAGAATATCGCTAACCATGACATGACTCGCCAAAATGGATCATCCCTGAAGTATAAGGGATTGATTAGGCATTGTTTATAAAAACAGCACCCGTAGCGCATTTACTGGATTGGCGTCCGGAGTTCCATTATAATTCCCGCCCACGGCCCCTTAGCTCAGTGGTTAGAGCAGGCGACTCATAATCGCTTGGTCGTTGGTTCAAACCCAACAGGGGCCACCAAATTTTAGCTTTAAAATCATATAAAAAAGCCACTCGAAAGAGTGGCTTTTTTGTTTGTCGCCTTGCAAGTGTCCCCTTTTCGTCCCCTCACATTCTCAATTTCGTCATGAATCTGGCAACGTTCGCAAAAGATGGGTGCTAAAAACACATCTGGTCAAGGTGATTCAAAGTTGCCTTTCGGACTTTTTGCATTTAAATTCCCACTCAAATGCTAAGTGATAAGACGTTATGGATAAAAAATCACGATCTGAACATTTGCATGAATGCTTGCGCCGTGAGGTCATGATGAGTTCTAAGAATTTTTCTTGGTTCAGGTTGCTGCATAAAGCTATCAAATGTCCCAATCGCCGTTTCCACTTCTGGTGGCGCATCGCATCGTACTGGCATCACTCAGACAGCAAATTCCTTAAAAAACGAGCTGCAAAGATAAACAGAAACCTCATTTTCAAATATGGGTCTGAGATTCAACTAGGGGCACACATCGGGCCTGGCATGGTGATTTCTCATCATCATGGGATAATAATAAATGGTTCAACAGTCATCGGTCATTCCCTCCGAATAAGACAAAACACCACGATCGGCATTACCGGTGCGAATGTTAATAAAGAGCCTATATCTATTGTTATTGGCAATAATGTCAGTATTGGCCCGGGTTCCTGCATAATTGCGGACCAAATTAGGATTGGTGATAACGTTGTGATTGGCGCCATGTCATTTGTTAACAAAGATATTCCCAGTGATGTCACAGTTTATACTGAGAAAAGTTTGAAACTGATCGCTAACAAGCCTTCCTAAATTACAGTTGTTATTCGTGAGCCGAATCAATTGACTATCGGCTCACTCATTGAGCCAAATAAAATTTGGACTTCAAGCAAATCCTACTGGTTGATGTGTTGTTATGCTCGATTGCATCCCTTAGAGCTTGTTGCTCAGACTTATAAGCCTCCCCGCGCAGCTTGTTCCAGGTACCAGGTATTTTTATAGCCGCATGCCATCCTTCAGCAGATTCCCATATCGCATAAGTGTTTCCCCAGTTCCCAAAAACATGATACGCCTGAAGCACATCCCCTGTGGCCAAAACCCGGAACATGGCGCCGTTCAGAATAAAACCAATCATGCTTCACACCCCAAAATGCTGTATATAAAAACAGTATGATTCCTTCAGCTTTTTTCAGTCCAGTTTTGTTCTGCATTTCATGTCCAGCCCGCGCCCTGCCTGACTTCTGGCAATTTTCTGCAGTTACGCCTTCATAATAAATTTGATCTTCTCACTTCACATAAAATGCAAAAAACTCTTTATTATCTGTAGGTTATATCTTTCATTAGATCCTCCACAGATCCTTTTCACTGAAAAAAACTGAAATTCTTTTCACTCTTTTCAGTTTGCACCTGGCTGCACCGCCCCAGCAGCGGCGCAGGCTGACGGGGTCGTTTGTAAAAATTTCCGACTGAAAAACTTTGCGATCCAAAAACCACAGGCAGGTGTGGTGTAGTGCGATTTTGTTCTGCGGAGGTTTTTTTTGCCATACTGTAGCGCACCAGCGTCATGCTATGCGTCCGATCTGTTTTGAAGGAGGCATTGACTGGTTAAAAGGGCGAAACGTTCCAGAGCGCGACTGGTTGCGTGTGGTGATATCCGCATGTGAGGATAAGAGGAGATGTATCCCGCCAAGGGATATGGGCATAAAAAAACCCGCTAATGCTGGCTTGATGTGCCATTACTGAACAGGTTAGATGGAAGTACCTACATTCACGCTACGCTTGCTCATATGCATGCAAACTAACAATCTCTGCTGTTTTCTTCGTAACCACCCGACAGTTATCTGGCAGATCCTTATTTACAAAACTCATTGCGCCAATAGTAACGTTATCGCCAATTTTTAAATCGTCACCGATAATGCAGCTATTTGATCCCAAAAAGAAATTATCACCAATGACAATCTTGCCTGGCTTACCCTTCCCACTGCTTCCAATTACAGAATTTTGAGTAAGCTTCATATTTCTCCCTGCCTCAACACGCTTTGTTACTACGACACCAACATGATGAGCAATAGTGAGCCCCTCAGCAATCGTTGCGCCCAGCATGATATCGCAGGCAAACTTACCCTTGATGCGCGAATGTATGCGATAAGCCATGCGGCGGTGGCCATTCTCATACAGGTAACTTGCTAACCGCCACCAAAAAACATATTTCAGTCCCGGCTTGTTGCGTAGACGAGTCATCAGACGCAGTAGTGTAAATTTCTTTTCAAGACCAATAATCTCTACGTGCCAGTATCTCTTTAGCTGTGAAAACTTCATAAAACCAAAATCTCGTTTCTTATAGTTGCCAGTTTGTTTGCAGAACTTTCCAGTTCAAGTGCGTGATCAGACGATTATACCCTCATGTTTAATACGTGTCTGCACTGCTGTCTTTTGACCCTGACCCAATCAAATTTTGGGTTAGGTAATGGGTCAGGTAACGATATTACTGCCGCGAACCTTTGGGAACAAATCAAAACGACGATAAAGCCACAACACCATGATTTAAAGAAATTTAAAGTACAAACCAGAACAAATCAGAAAGTTTGAGAAAACAAGTATTCTATGACTCATAATCGCTTGGTCGTTGGTTCAAACCCAAGAGGGGCCACCAAATTTTAGCTTTAAAATCATATAAAAAAGCCACTCGAAAGAGTGGCTTTTTTGTTATCTACTTTTCAAGTGGCGATGAAATGGCGGTGGGCTTACAACAGGGCGGCTCGCCGCGCACCCTGTATAAAAGGTCCGCTCCGTCAGACCTGATAACAGTGAGTATCAGTAGGCTAAGGGCTATTTAGTTTCAGAACAGATTATTCAACATCCAATATTCTGTTGATATTATTGAATAATTCCTGAGTGCTAATCCCCTTGCAAGGTGTGATAAATATCGTGTCATCCCCGGCAATGGTTCCCATGATTCCTTCTGTTTTACCGAAGGAATCGAGCATACGCGCGACCAGCGGTGCAGCCCCAGGAGAGGTCGAGATAACAATCATCAGTTCGTTAAAATCAATCTGTTCAATAAGGCTGTTTACTTTACTCTTCATGCCAGGAACATTGAGTTCTGCCGGCATAGAGTAGATAAAGACCCCATTGGCATTTCGGCGGCGAATCGCCCCATGTTTTGTCAATAAACGAGAGACCTTCGACTGGTTAATATTTTCATAACCCATGGCGGTCAAGTGATCAACAATCTCATTTTGCGAACTGAAATTTTCAGACTGCAGTAACGCCTTAAATTCCTTTCGGATGTTTTTCGCTTTCGTTACTTTCTTAAGCATGCTTCATTCCCCTGCCGATAGTTAACGTTGTCACTGAACACTCACATGCGATCTACAGTTTTTATGCCCAGCATCGTCAGCCCTGTTTTCAGGGTTCGTGACGTTAACGCTGCCAGCTTCAGGCGGCTTTGCTGCAGTGCGGGATCTTGCGCGTTGAGGATCGGGCATTGTTCATAGAATCGGGAGAAGTGGCTTGCCAACTCGAACAGGTAGGTGGTCAGCAGATGAGGATAGCCTTCCTGCGCGACGGTATGAACGGTCTCTTCGAAACTCAGAAGTTGTTTGCCGAGTAACAGCTCGGTCGGTTGACTCAGCTGAATGTCAGCGTGCAACTGGTCCTTGTTTACCGTTGCACGATTAAACAAGGAGGTAATGCGTGAGCAGGCATACTGCATATACGGTGCGGTATTCCCCTCGAACGACAACATGTTATCCCAGTCAAAAATGTAATCTGTTGTGCGTTTTTTGGAGAGATCGGCATATTTAACCGCGCCAATCCCAATGATTTCAGCTAATTCATCAAGTGCCGCATCATCAAGGTCGGGTTGCTTCTTGGCGATCATTTCCCGTGCACGATGCAGTGCTTCATCAAGCAATTCAGACAGTTTGATGGTGCCACCCTCACGGGTTTTGAACGGCTTGCCATCTTTGCCCATCATCATGCCGAACATATGATGCTCCATCGGCACTGAGTCCGGCACATAGCCAGCTTTACGGACAATGCTCCAGGCCTGCATTAAGTGTTGGTGCTGACGGGAATCGATGTAATAAAGCAGTCGATCGGCGTTCAGAACGTCATGACGGTACTTCGCGCAGGCAATATCGGTAGTGGTATAGAGATAACCGCCATCTTTTTTACGGATGATGACGCCCATTGGCTCGCCGTCTTTATTTTTGTACTCATCCAGATAGACAACGATCGCCCCCTGGCTTTCCGTGGCAATACCGCGGACCAGCAAATCGTCGACGATTTCAGGCAGCATCGGGTTATAGGTACTTTCTCCCATCACATTGCTGCTGTTCAGGGTGACGTTCAGGCGGTCGTAATTGCGCTGGTTCTGCACCATGGTGATATCCACCAAGCGACGCCACATTTTCAGGCACCATTCATCGCCTTGTTGCAGCATCACCACATAGCGGCGGGCACGTTCGGAGAACTCAGCGTCGGATTCGTAGCGTTTTTTCGCTTCGCGGTAGAACATTTCCAGGTCGGAAAGCTCCATCTGATGGTCGTCGCTTTGTTGCAGACTTTCCAGCCAGGCGATGAGCATACCGAACTGCGTACCCCAGTCGCCCAGGTGGTTGGCGCGGATAACGTCGTGCCCGAGGAATTCCAGCGTGCGGACAACCGCGTCGCCGATGATAGTTGAACGCAAATGGCCAACATGCATCTCCTTTGCTACGTTCGGAGCGGAATAATCCACCACGATGCGCTGTGATTTGACCGGCGCAAAGCCCAGGCGTTCGTCGGCATAGCTTTTCTCAAGCTGCGCTTCAACCCACGATTGTTTGAGGAATATGTTGATGAATCCGGGCCCTGCAATCTCCACTTTTTCAGCGATATCACTCAGTTCTAGCGCCCCGACCAGGTTTTCTGCCAGCGCGCGTGGTGGGATTTGCAGGATTTTTGCCAACGCCATAACGCCATCAATCTGATAGTCGCCAAACTGTGCGCGCTCTGAATGACGAACCAGCAGCTTGTCCTGCCCTTTGATATTTAAGGTGTTTAGCGCGGTGGTCAGCACTTGCGTTATCAGGGATTTAATATTCATGTTTTACCTCGTGCAGCCTGTGTGCGGTACGGGGATAAAACCTGGCGTACCACATACATAACGAATTGAAATTTTCATGATTTCAGAAACAACAAAGCCCGGACTCAGTCCGGGCCAGGCGTTATTAGCGCTTCACGCACATAACGTGATACACACCGTGCTCTTTCTCAGCACCTTCCGTTTCGTGCTCGAAACCAGGGAATGTTTCATCCCAGGATTGCAGCGCCTGGAGGTAGCCGATGAGCGGGCTGTCTTCGTAGCCGAAGTTTTCCCCGGACATCATCATCGGAATACCCGGTGGGTAAGGGATGACGGAGTTCGCGGCAGTTCGACCTTCCAGCTCAAAGATAGAAACCAATTCCACATTGTTCGCAACCAGCTGCGTGAATGCATCGCGCGGCAGCATGTCGATTTGCGGCAGTGATTCGTAAGCCTGATTGAGCTTGTGGCTAGGGTTATGCTCTTTCAGGAACGCGATCATCTTGTCTCCCAAGTCGCGCATACCCAGATGGCCATAAACCTCTGGTGCAGTGCTGACCAGGCCCGGCATCACTTCTTTCAGTGGGGCGTTCATGTCGTAATGCTTTTTGAACGCCATCAGGCTGTTCATCAGCGTCACCCACTTCCCTTTGGTCACACCCATAGAGAACAGGAACATGATCTGGAAATCGGTGGTACGGGTTGGCACGATACCCAGGTTAGAGAGGTATGCAGTAACCAGTGCCGCCGGAATGCCGTTGGCTTCAAGGGAACCGTCATCGTTCAGACCCGGCGTCAGCAGGCTGACTTTTACCGGATCCAGCATCACCCAGTTTTCATCCAGGTCGGTGAAGCCGTGCCATTTGTCCTGCGGGTTGAGGATCCAGTTGCTCTGCTCGTTAACCAGCAATGCCTGCGGCGCGTCGGCGAAGCTAAATTTCTCGCCGGTTGCCGGGTCGGTGATGGTTTCCGGGTTCCACGGTTTGAAGAACCAGTCGTTGTTCTTGCCCGCATCGTTGTAGGCACGCGCAATGGCCTGACGGAAATCGACCGCTTCTTCAATCACTTCGTTGGTCAGCATTACACCCTGCTTACCGTCCATCATCGCCGCTGCCACGTCGTTCGACGCAGCGATCGAATACAGTGGTGAGGTGGTGGCATGCATCATATAAGACTGATTGAACTGAGCCGATTCGATGTTGCTGCGACCTTCACGCATGTGGATGTAAGACGCCTGAGAAAGGGCATTCAACAGTTTGTGCGTAGAGTGAGTGGCAAAGACAGTCGGTGCATCTTTGCTGTGCTCGGTTTTGTCGCCACGCATAGCGTGGAAACCTTTGTAAATCGGGTTGAAGCGGGAGTAACCGAACCAGGCTTCATCGTAATGAATACGGTCACAGCTCTCACCCAGCATATCTTGAATGCTGTCGCCGTTATAAATCAGGCCATCGTAAGTACAGTTGGTGACGACGCTGTAAGCCGGGCGTTTGTTTTCCAGTTCGTTGGCAAAACGGCTGTCAGCGATCTGGTTGTTGAGATAGCTGGCGGACATCTGTTTTTTCGGGATAGGCCCGATGATGCCGTAGGCATTACGCGTTGGCGTCATGTACACCGGTGTTGCGCCCGTCAGCATCAAACCCTGCTCGATAGATTTGTGGCTGTTACGGTCACAGACGGCGATGTTCTTATCTGTCAGGCAAGCCTGCATGATGATACGGTTTGCGCCCGAGGTGCCGACAACCAGCGAGTAAGAGCGATGTGCACCGAATACGCGGGCGATGTATTTTTCGCTTTCACCGAAGGCGCCGGTGTGGTCCAGCATTGAACCCAGCGAGGCACGTTCGATACCCATATCGGTACGGAAGATATTTTCGCCATAGAAATCATAGAATTTACGGCCAACCGGCGTTTTACAGAAGCCGATACCGCCCTGGTGGCCAGGCGCTGACCAGGAGTACTCTTTCTCTTTCGCGTATTCCATCATGGCGGCCATCAGCGGCGGCATCATGATTTTTTCATAGCGGTTTACCGCAGCCTGCAGTCGGCCAACGATAAAGTCGGTGGTGTCGTCGAGCATGATGAACGTTTCGGTCATGCGGCTCATGATGTCAGCATCAACCGTACGGTTGTCTTCCGGAGATTTCACTACCAGGAAAACAGGTGCCTGATCGTGACGCAGGCTCAGACGCTCAATAAAGGTCAGGATTTCCGCGGCGTTCTTAGGCTCCCACTCGACAAGGATACAATCGATAGCGGCTGTAGACACAACGTAAGAGGTTGCATACTGATAAGAATAGGAGAACTGCACGTTCTCACCTTTGCTCTTTAAAGAGTCAACGACCCGAGCAATCGCTTCGTTGGACGGACGATCGGCAGGACTCGTATTGCCAACAATCAAATAATTTTTATCACACATAACCGTCTCACTCTGTCTAAAGCTGTCCGTTCATGGGGAAAATAAACACCATGTCGTGGAAACTTTTGCTAAATATCTAAAATGCAATTCAATGTTATTTGTAACGCCGAGAAATCGCATTAAAAGCGCAGCGTGACGATAACTAACATTTGTCATGAATGTAATTGAATATGAATGCCCATGGGCGTTCTGTCGGCTGCAGTATACATAAACAGTTTATCGTTAACCACAGCGGTAAATACCACCAACGGATGAGCCATACTAATTCAAAAAAAGTGAATGCAGCATCGACAATGCCGTACTAAAAATGCATTTGCATGAATTTAACCGACCTTAACCATGACAAATCAACACTTGAAAACACAACTCAACACCTTGTTTTTATTGAATATTATGCATTAGTGCTCTTCTTTAATTTTAAAAATAAATATTGCAGTCGACATTTCAATAATAGAACCCAGAAATAACAAAAACGCCTAACACGTATTTGACTTTGACTTTTTTAGGGGATATTGTCTGCGCCACTTTATTATTGCGTCTTGAACACACTCCGTTCTTTTAACGTTTGCTTCACATTAAAGATCGGGAAATGCTATCAAAACGTATACCGAAAATTACTCCAGTGTTTTTCATCATTATTATGCAAAGCATGAGCGCCATCTGCATATAGGTGCGATCCGTTCGACATAATAAATGGAATAATTATCTATTCATCAGGAGATATTCATGGCTACTGAATCAAAAAAAATGGGCGTGGTGGGTCTCACCATTCTCGTTGCCGTTAACATGATGGGGTCCGGTATTATAATGTTACCGGCAAGCCTTGCGCAGACTGGGGCTATCTCCATTCTGTCCTGGTTTGTAACCGCGATTGGCTCTATGTGTATTGCCTATGCATTTGCCAAATGCGGGCGCTTTTGTAAACGCGAAGGCGGTATGTCTGCCTATTCAGAAGAAGCGCATGGAAAGTCATCCTTCTTTATCGCGTCTTACAGCTACTACATCTGCCTGGTGATCAGCTGCGTCGCCATCGCGGTATCCGCCGCAGGCTACCTGGCCCCCTTCTTCCCGTGGGTAAAAGCTCAGCCATTTAACACATTCTTAACCGTGGTCGCTATTCTGATCGTCACCATGGTGGCGAACTTTAAAGGCCCTAAGATCACCGAACGCATTTCTGCGTTGACGGTATGGGGTATCATTATCCCGGTCGTGGGTTTATCTGTTATTGGTTGGTTCTGGTTCGATCCTAAAATCTTTATGGATGCGTGGAACCCACAACACCTGTCTGATGGCGGCGCTGTTTCTTCCGGTATTGCGCTGACCCTGTGGGCGTTCCTGGGAATTGAATCTGCCGGTGCTAACTCTGGTGCGGTAGAAAACCCAGAGAAGAATGTGCCACTGGCATGCTTGTTCGGTACCGCCTTTGCCGCGATTGTTTATATCGCCTCAACGTCTGTTATTCAGGGTATTGTCCCTAACGCAGACCTGATGAACTCCGATGCGCCATTCGGCCTCGTGTTCTCAATGATGTTCAACCCGGTTGTCGGCCAGGTTATTACCGTGCTTGCGGTTATCGCCTGTATCGGTTCTCTGCTGGGCTGGCAGTTCACCAACGCACAGGTGTCTAAAGCAGCTGCAGATAGCGAACTGTTCCCTGCCGTGTTTGCGAAAGTCACTAAGGATGATGCGCCGGTAATGGGCATGCTGATCATGCTGGCACTCGAACTTGCCCTTGCCTGTATGACCATCTCCCCGGACTTGCTCAAACAGTTTAACGCGCTGTTAAACCTGGCGGTGTTCATCAATATGATCCCGTATGTTCTGGCAATGACTGGCCTGCAGGTCATGCTGCGTAAGAACAAAGTGTCCAATACAGAGTATCGCTTCTCTTCCCTGGTGAGCACCGTGGGCGTGATTTACAGTATTTATGGCGTTTATGCTTGCGGTAGCGATGCGGTGTTTGGCGGGTCTATCATCGTATTGTTCGGCTATATCTTCTACGGCTTCCTGGCCGGTCGCGACACGCAGCGCATGATTTCCAAATCTAACTGAAATCAACGTTAGCGCTATTTTCCCCAGAGGCTGAAATCCCAGGACTTCAGCCTCTGGGGGTCCAATCTCAGCCCTCAATGTTTTAACGTCCTTCTATCGGGTGTTGCACAACGAACTGACGCTGGACTCTGCTGGCGCAAACTGTCCTCTTTGGATAGTCGTACGCATAATAATTAATTAAAACATATAATTAAGCCACTCCAGAGAGTGGCTTTTTTAATGGCTTTCGGGATGTAAACTCACTAAACCAAACTACACCTTCCCGCCCCCGAGCGCTTTATTCAGCACGATATCCTGGCTGACAAGCCGTCCCTGCATTTCAATCTGCTTGATTTGCTCACCCAGCCACTGGCGTTGCGCTTCGTTGGCCATCGCTTCACTGATGAGTCCACGTTTGAAACGGGCTTGTGCATTGTTCATGCCCGCCGCGGCAGAGCTGACTTTTTCATTCTGCAGAACCTGTTCTTCCTGTAATGACTGAAGAGCAGAGCCGGTGGTGACCACGTCTTTCACCGCCGTCAGGACCGCCTGGTTGTACTGAGAAATCAGGATGTCTCGCTGGTGCCGGGTCTTATCGAGGTTCGCCTCCAGTTGCCCACCGGAGAAGATCGGCAAATAAAGACCTGGGACAATATTGGCCTGTTGGCTGGAGTGATCGAACAGGTCATTCAAATGCAGCGCATCTAAACCAAAGAACGCCTTGATATTGAAGGTCGGATAGAACGCCGCTTTAGCGGCATCTATCTGTTTCATTGAAGATTGCACATACCAATGAGCGGCCTGGAGATCCGGACGGCGCGCCAGCAACTGATAGTTCAGTGACGACGGCAGTTGAGTTTGCGCCACGGGTAATGGCATCGGTTTGAAGTCTGCCAGTTCACCGCCACCGATTAAAGCTCGCAGCGACTCACGAAACGCCACCCGCTGCTGTTTGGCCATGGAGAGTTGTTGTTCAATGGTAAGCAACATGGCCTTCGCCATTTCCGCATCGGCGGTTGATTCGAGTCCTCGCGCCGCACGGGCCTCATGAGAATTGAGTACAAAAGTCTCGGATTGTTTGAGCTTTTCAAGGTGCTGCGTGACCAGATAATTGGTCTGTATACCGTAATAGAGCTGGGCAACATCCGCCGAGATTTCTAGCTGTACCGCTTTCTCTTCCAGTTTGTGCGCATTTTCCACCCCCATCACGGCATCGAGACGATCGCGATGCTCACCCCACAGGTCAATGTTGAGGGTGGCGCCTAACCCAACGATCCCTTCGGTGTACCAGGGACCCGACGTTCCGAGCATCGGGCGATCTTCTGCAAACGGGCCAAGATAGCCATTCGAAGAGATATGTGCCTGATTGATTTCAGCCATCGCATTCACTTTGAGCTGAGTGCCTGAGGCAATCAACGCCACATCCGATCGCGCCTGAGCGACGCGTGAGTGCGCCAGTGTGATCGACGGCGATTTCTGCAAGGCACGCTCGATCAACGCATTAAGCTGCGGATCGTTGTAGTTTCTCCACCAGGTCGAATCAGGCCACTGCTGAGCCGTCATCTTAATATCATTCGGCAGCACAATTTCCTGCTGAGAAAGGGCTTTCACCGACGCACTTTCGTCTTTCATCGGTGCACAAGCAGAGAGCAGCATGCAGCAAAGCAGGGCCAGAGGTTTGACTTGATTAACGCTATTAGAACAACGCATGGTTATACCATCCCGGTTGCAGTCTGCCGGGTCCGCAGGCTGAGATTAAGCTGATCGATTTCGTAAAACAGGGTTCGTAATCGCCCCTCGTTAAGGTTCGTCGCGGGTACCCCTGACTCTTCCGGCTCCCCGCTTGCCGCCAGTGCCGCGCAGGTTTGCAAACGCTCTGCCGCCTGCTGGCGCTCCAGGGCGAACGTCTTATCGCCATGCTCCGCCCTGAGATACTCAAACTGATAAATGATCTCACTGAGGTGACTTAACACCTGCTGAGCTGCCAGAATGTCGCTTTCTGACTGACGGTTATCCGATGACCAGCCAGGTTCCATCGCCACTCTCGCGGCGATCCCCTGGCATCCCGCCAGCGATCGGCGCAGCGCGATTTCAGTTCCCGCCCCTTCCGCAGGGGTCTGAACGCGCTGTGCAAGAGAAGTGATCAAGGCGCTGACACTGCTCCAGAACAATTTCCCTTCCCGCTCGGGCCACAAATAGCGATGGAAAAGCGTCGCGATCACCACCCCGAGTAAAATGCCGATCACCCTGTCGCGTATTTCGACCAGTTCAAAGGTGGGGCCAAAGCTTTCCAACAACGCCAGCGCGAAGGTAAACATCATCTGGATCCCGGCGTAGCTTATCTTTTCCGAACCGGCATAAATCCACGCCCCCAGGCCAATCACGGGGAGTGACATCGCCAGTAGTCCCACCACACTTTCAATATGCGGCATGACCAGAATCACCATCAGCAACGCCGCCAGGCTGCCGAGCACCGCGCCAATCACACGCAGCAATCCTCGTTGTGCTGTTGAGCCCAGGCTCGACTGTGCCACGATGATGCAACTGAGCATAATGGTGTGGATACCCTGCCAGTCTGCGGCGATATAAATGAGGTAACAGACGAAGGTCGAGAGCAGCGTTTTTAAGGCAAACAGACACCAGCTCTGGTTCATGACCAGCCCTTTAAGACGGGCACTCTCTTTTGCTTCTGACGGCGATTCCACAGGCACATGCTGGTAGTGCGAAAACGCAATCACTGACTCCATCATGCGCAGGAGCGTCCCCTGCTTTGCTTCCTCAAAGACACCCGTCTCGTTAACGGAAAACGGACTGTCTTGCGCAATCGACGCGGCAAAAGCGTTACATCCGTCGAGAAGCGTTTGGGCCAGCGCGAGATCGGCTTCATCCGGATCCGTCGGCAACTGTTGCACCATTAAATACAGGTCAGAAACGGTGCTGATCCGCGCCAGATGCCAGGCTTCATCCTGGCGATAATGCTTATCACGCATGACAGCAAACGCCAGCATGTGCTGAAGCATCAGCATCTTTTCCTGGATAGCGGCAGCGGGTAACGGGTCCGCAAGCGTCTCCCTGCGGATAAAGCGTTCTGTTCTGTCGATAATTTCCGACAACTGCGCCTGTAATGCCCCTCGCAGCTGCGCGACCGGCTCCAGCGGAAGAAACAACAGATTGATGATAAGCGTCAGAATGATGGCGTAGTTGATGGCGACCCACAGCCAGAGAATGAGACGGACCACGCTATCAGCATTGTCCGTCAGGTCGGCAAAGGTTTGGGTATAAAAAATCACCAAGCCGCTGAGAAAGAAAATCACGCCATATCGGGTGGCGCGCATAAGGTAGACACAGCAAAAGAACAGTCCCCCCGCCATCATCAAGCGCAGCAGAGGGTACTCCCAGGTCAATTTCAGCGTCAGAATGGAGAACCCAACCGCCAGCGTGGTACCGAAAATGAACAGCGTGCCCGTGATTTTGGACAGCACAATATTCTTTTGGGTGACATAAAAAACGGCTATCAGGGATAACGCCAGAAAAGGGATCTGTAGCGTCAATGAAATAACCATAACCAGCGTACACGCGATCAGGCAGCGCATCATCAGGTTACCGCGCCCCGGATAAGGACGCAGCAAACTGCCTAGCTGTTGCAACAGGGAAGGTGTTGAAGGAACCGTTTTCGAATCCATACTGCCTCCGCTTAGCGAGGTTGCAGCGTTGCCACCGCAGAGGCGCCGACGCGGAACAGATGCGGATCGGGATTCGTCACCCGAATTTTAACCGGGAAGCGTTGTGAAACATGCACCCAGTTGATGTTCCTTTTCACGGCAGGTAAACCCGCAATCACGCTACCACCGTCATCAGGCAGAACGCCGTAACTGATTGAATCGACCTGACCAGAGAACGTTTTGCTCGTATCGCTCATCAACCAAACGCGCGCCGGAGTGCCTTCCTGAATGTTTTTAAGTTCGGTTTCACGGAAGTTAGCAATCACATACCAGTGAGTCGTATCAATCAGGGTAAACACCGGTTTCCCCGCCGACACAAACTCACCCAGGCTTGTTTTCAACGATGCGACGCGGCCGGTAAAGGGTGCACGAACGTCCGTATGCGCCAGGTTTAACGTTGCGATATCAATCTGCGCTTCGATCTCTGCGCGTTGCGCCACCAATGCATCAACGCCGCTCACTGCTGCGGAGGCCTGTTTTGCCTGTAATTGCAGGCTTTGCAGATGCGATTGCGCGCTGGCGTTGGCCGCACGAGCCTGGTCAACTTCTTCAGCAGAAGCGAACCCTTGAGAAAGCAGAGGCGCAATACGATGTAAGGTGTCGGCCGCTTTTTTAGCATCAGCCTGCGCGCTGGCAATGGCGGCTTTTGCTGAACCAGCACTGAATTTCTGTGCATTGACCGAGCGTTGGGTCAGCTCAATTTGTCTGTCGAGCCCGGACAGTTTCGCCTGCGCTTGCTTCAGTGCGGCTTCGTAAGTGGCGGGATCGATTCGGAAAAGCAGGTCACCTTTCTGCACCAGCTGATTATCACGCACCGGCTGCTCAATGATCCTGCCATTCACTTCTGGCGACACCGTGATGGTATCCGCATAAGCATAAGCATCATCGGTACGAGGACGGGCATCAAGACGCCAAATAACCACGCAAAGCACGACAAGTGCCGTAACCGTCAGCACAATTAACGTTGTTTTAGACTTATTTTTAAACATGATAATAGCCTGCCGGTTAATTAAAAAATGAATAGCCAGATAATCATTGAGATAATCGCCGCGATTAATAACCCGCCGCCGATATGTATTTGAAAGCGGTCGCGTAATTTCTCTCCGGCCAGGCCGAATATCAGTCCTGTAAGGATCGATCCACCCGCCAGGCAATAAAGCCAGTCGGGAAAGGCGGCGCCCAGAAAGGGCAATGAGGGAGAAAGTGAACATCCCGACAGGGTAAATAGCGCGGGCAATCCCAGCAGTACAGGCAGTCTTATTCTCATAATGGCAGGTGACCAATGAAAGTAAAAAGCGGAAGATGACTCTCCCGAAGGTGTCATCAGAAATATGCAGTGGATGCCTACAGTATATCACTTCAAATATTGATTACACTGGTTACTATTAGCTTTGTTATTTGTTTTGACGTTTTTCTTATTTAAAAATAAATTACATCCACTGTGATTCAGAATAGCAGCCGACGAATTAAAAGACCTGTTCCCGCAGGTCTTTTAATTTATTCGTGATTTATACTCCCGCCCACCACAACCGAAGCTTCATGCCCCAGCCGCTGGTAAAGCCGGTGGTGACGGATTTTACTTCGCCTTTAGAGACAATCATCAGCGTTGGTGTGACCTGTACTTGCCAGCTGCGAGAGAGTTGTCCCGTCGCATCGTTAACCGTCGGCATCGCATAGTGCTTACGCGCCAGCCAGTTGCTCAGCGTCGCATCGTCCCCGGATCGCAGCGCCACGCTTATCACGTTGCCGCCCTCCTCGGCTATCTTCGCCACTGACGGCGTGGTGTAGCGACATACGCCGCACCACGTTGCCCAAACGTAGACCAGTAGCGGGCGGTCCTGGCTCATTTCAGCCAGAGAGAGCGACTTGCCGTCCAGCGTCTGCAACGGCGTACTGACGAACGTCGCGGGCAGCGCTGGCTGGCGAAACTGATCCATCACCAGCATCGCCGCCGCCGCAATCAACAGCAGCACCACGCCTTCGCGCAACCAGCGCTTGAGCTTAGCTCGCATCGGCTTTCGCCAGTTCTTGTTTCACCAGCGTCTCCAGTTCGTCATAAGGAATGGCGCCCGCAACCATTGTTTTGCCCACCAGCGTCGCCGGGGTGCCCTGCACGTTCAGCACCTGTGAGAGGATCAGGTTCATTTGCAGCGTCTCGCCACTTTGCCCATCCGCTTTTATTGTCTCGGTCCCGGTTTTTTGCTGGGACGCCAGAATAGACGCGTCATCGTGATAGCCCTTTTTCGACATCAACCGCTGATGCAACGCCCAAAACTGCTGTGGCTGCTGACGCCACGCGGTGAGCGCAATGCGGGCGGCGTTGGCGGAACTTTCACTGCGGAACGGCAGCAGTTTTATCACCAGCTTCACGTCCGGATATTTATGGACGATTTTCTCCAGCTCCGGGTCGAACTGTTTGCAGTACGGGCAGTTGTAATCGGTGAATGAGACCAGCGTCAGACGCGGTTTTTCCGCACCCATCGACGGCGTATTCGGATCGTTCCAGAGCAGGTTTTCCAGATCGGGTTCAGCGGCAAGGCTCAGAGTCGAGAAGCAAAACAGCAAGATAAACGTCAAAATGCGCATGGTTATTTTCCTTTAGCGTCGGACAGGGTTTGCAGCACGTCATCACGGTTCAGCAGCGGTGACATCACGCGCCCCTGCGCCAGCCCGGGTCCATAAATCTGATTGAAAGGCACGGCCACGCTGTGGCGAGTGCGAAGAAATTGGCTGATGGTGTCCGACGGGCGGCTCCAGTCGCCGCGCAGCGCCACCACATCCGGTGCGGTGAGCGCGTCCTGGACGTCTTCCCGTAACAGCACGTTGTATTTGTTGGCTTTACAGGTCACGCACCAGTCGGCAGTGACATCGACAAACACGCGTTTATTGTCTGCTCGCGCAGCGGCGATCGCCTGTTCACTCAGCGGCTGCCAGTCGATTCTGTCCGCGACAATGCCCTTGTCGTCGGAATGCCACAGCGGGAACGCAATGGCGATAGCCAGTGCCGTCGCCAGCGTGCTGATCCCGGCCACGCGCCACCCCCAACGCCACCCCGTCGCGAGCAGCAGAATACAGGCAAGTACGGCGAATAATGTGAGCGTCAGAGTCTGCCCGATATGCACCGCGAGCAGGCTGGCCAGCCACAACGACGAGCCGAGCATCATCAGCCCGAGAACGGTTCTGACCGCGTTCATCCAGCGGCCCGGACGCGGCATATGCTGCGCCAGCCCAGGCCAGGCGGCAATCAGCAGCCACGGCAAGCTCATGCCGATCCCCATCGCGAAGAACAAGCCCCACAGCAGCGGCAACGGTGCCACCAATGCGACGGAGACCGCCGTGCCGAGAAACGGCGCGGTGCACGGTGTCGCCAGCAACGTGGCAAAAGCGCCCTGCCAGAAATGGCCGGCCAGACCGTTCCCGCCGCGCGTCGCAAGGAAGGTGGATAAACCCGAGGAGAGCCGAATTTCAAACAGGCCGAGCAGGCTGGCGCTGAACAGCACCATGACCAGCGCCATCGCCGCAATAAACCACGGGTTCTGGAACTGAATGCCCCAACCCAACGCCTGATTGCTCAGGCGCAGCACGGTCATCATCAGCGCCAGAGCGAGGAATGAGGTCACAATCCCGACCACCGACGCCATAAACTGCTGACGCACACGACGTCGGTCGGTGGATTGCGTTTGTACTAATGTGCCGAGCTTCATCGCCAGCACCGGCAGCACGCACGGCATCACGTTGAGAATAAGCCCACCCGCCAGCGCCATCAGCAGCACCCAGCCCAGCGAAAGCGTCGATTCGCTGGCGGGAGACTCCCCAACGGTGACGCGGCTTTCCTGCGCCTGACCGCTGTCGGCCAGCACCAGCGAAATCGCTTTCCCACGCAGATCCGGCGCGGTTTCGCCCCAACCGTCGCTGACCGGCAGCGTGGCGGTCAGGGTTGGTCCATCAATGTGATAAGTGGGTTTACCGAAATCGGTGTCGGCCAGCGTGTCGATGAACAGTTCAGGCTTCTGCCAGCCTGCATCGCGAATGGCGGTGACGGTCAGTTTTCCGGAATGATACCCAGCATCCAGTTGCGACGTCAGGCCGTCTTTAAGCGGAAGCGTGCCCATCGCGCGGGTGAAATCGTAGCGGAAATTCGCCCCCGTTGCGGTCGTCAAATCCAGGGTAAACGGGTAGTCGGTCAGAATGCAGACGTTGCTACAGGTCGACAGCGTCAGCACGCCCGAGAGTTTTTCAGGCAGCTTGCCGCGCAGCGTTATCGGGAACGTGACGTTACCGTGATAGCCCTGAGTGGAAATTCCGGCCACCTCAAAACGCTGCGGTACCGGCCAACGCCAGTCCATCTCCAGCGGCGTTTGCCATTTAATGGCAGGCGCAATCCCGCCTTCCCCCGGCGATCGCCAGTAGGTTTTCCAGCCTTTTTCGAGGTTCACATCCAGCAGGACGTGCGTATCACCGCCCTGCTGAGTCTCGGCCCGCAGCCTGACGCTGGCATGATCGTTATCGGCGGCGCGTAGCCAGCCCGTGTCGGCCGCATGGCTGACAGGCAGCCATAGCCAGAGCAGGCAGAGCACAAGCTGCCTGATAATAATTCGCATAAGTTTTCTCCGTAAATGATTGATTAACCTGTAGTAGCAGGCGAGCAATCACTCACGGAAGACGCATAATCGCAGATGCACCCGTAGCCGGGGAGGAGAAATGACCCGAGGCGGCCATTGGCGCTCCGGGCGTTGCGGTACAGCGGCCATCACTACCATCAGTAGGCTGATGGCAAATATCGCGCCTTCAAACATCACCGGCGGCGTCGCAAACAGGGATTTCGCGCTGAGCTCGCACGGCGTCACCGGCGCGTCGCTATCCTGATGTTGTTGAACGGATTGCTGAGCAACCGGAGAAGCATTCATCATCAGCGCGTGCAGCCCCGCCATGCGCTGCGCGGTGCAGATAAGCACCACCAGACATGCCAGAGCGACAAGAAGCAACGCTTTACGCTGACGTGGGATCATAAAAGCCTCAATAAAATTTGAGGCTTATCTTAACGGTAGAATGCGCGGCGTGCTGTAAAGAAGTGTCTGGGAGGGGGCGCCGTCTTTTCCCCCTCACTCCAAGCCTCTCCCTCAGGGAGAGGGAGAAAAGCGCGAGCTCCGTTCACGTTCTATTCAGGAGAAAGATTCTGCCGCACGGCCCCATCGATCAATTATTCACTGGAATTACTGCACCTTTATATTTGGTGCGGATCCAATCCTGAATCGCTTTGGAATGCAGCACGTTCACCAGCGCCACGATATCCTTTTTCTTCTCATCACCGCGATGAACGGTAATGATGTTGGCGTATGGGTTGTTCTCGCCGCTCTCCACCGCAATCGGGTCATGTACCGGGTCCAGACCGGCGTCGATGGCGTAGTTAGCGTTAATCACCACCGCCGCGCCTTCGTCGTTGTTGTACATCTGCGGCAGCAGTGACGCTTCCACGTTCGGCAGGAATTTCAGCTTTTTCGGGTTCTCAACGATATCGCTGATACGCGCAGTGATTTTATCAATCCCCGGCTTCAGCTTGATAATCCCCTCTTTCTCGAAGATTGAGAGGATACGGCCTTCTTCGGATACCGCATCACGCATGATGATTTTGCCGCCTTCCGGCAGGTCTTTCAGCGACTTGTATTTTTTCGAGTAAATACCAATCGGCTCGATATGAATCGCACCGGCGCTGACGAAATCGTAGTCTTTGTCGCCCGCATGGTCTTTCAGCACGCTGTTCAGATAAGGAATGTGCTGGAAGTAGTTAGCGTCGATTTCACGCCCGGCCAGCGCGGTATTCGGCAGGATGTAGTCCTGGAAACGTTTGATCTCCAGGTCGATACCTTCTTTCGCCAGAATCGGTTTCGCCTGCTCAAGAATTTCAGCGTGCGGTACGTTGGATGCCCCTACGGTCAGGGTATCGGCCCAGGAAGCAAAGCTCAGGGCGCTCAGGGTTGCGGCGGCAATCAGTGTCAGTGTTTTTTTCATGATGTGTGGTCCCAAAGAATTATCGTTTATCTAAAAGTGAAGTCACCACGTCGCCGCAGAACTGAATGATGAAGACGATGATCAGAATGGTCACCGTCGCCACCAGCGTGACGTCGTTATGGTTACGCTGGAATCCTTCCAGATACGCCAGATTGCCTAAGCCACCTGCGCCAATCACGCCAGCCATCGCGCTGTAACTCACCAGCGCAATCAGGGTGACGGTAATGCCCGAGACCAGCGCCGGAGAAGACTCCGGCAGCAGGACGCGAAAAATCAGCGTCGACAGGCGTGCGCCCATCGAACGCGTGGCCTCAATCACTCCTTTGTCGACTTCACGCAGGGCCATTTCCACCAGACGCGCATAAAACGGTGCCGCGCCAACAATCAGGGCGGGCAGTGCCGCATCTGCACCGAGAATGGTGCCGACGATCGCCTTTGTGAACGGGATCAGCAGCACAATCAGGATGATGAACGGAATAGAACGGAAAACGTTCACCAGCACTGAAATCACGCTATACACCGCGCGGTTGTGGAACAGGCCACCTTTGGCGGTCAGAAACAGCGCCAGCCCAAGCACGATGCCGAAAACAAAGGTCGCTACGCCGGATAACGCGGTCATGTACAGCGTTTCCTGCGTCGCTGCCCATAATGAATCCAGGTCCAGATGCGGGAACCATTGTTCCGCCAGAGTCGGTTCAGCCATGTTTAATCACCTCGCTGTCGATGTCGCTGCGCTGCAAATCCGCGAGGATGTTGTTCAGCTGTTCTTCTGTGGCCACCACGTGCAGCCAAAGTTGGCCAAACACACCGTGCGCCGTTTGTGTCATCTTGCCGTGCAAAATGTTGAAGGGCAGGCCGTAACGCAACGTCAATTCGCCGACAATCGGCTGATGCGTGCTGTGCCCGGTAAACGTCAGTTTGATGACGCAGCCCTGTAAATCGTTCGCCAGTTCCGGGTTGAACGCTTCGTCTTCGGCATACTGGCTGACCTGGCGCACAAACTGCTGGGTAATCGGTTTCTGTGGATGCGTAAAGACGCGGATCACCTCGCCCTCCTCCACTACGCGACCGTTTTCCATCACCGCCACCCGATCGCATATCTTGCGCACCACGTGCATCTCATGGGTGATGAGCACAATGGTCAGGCCGAAGCGACGGTTAATGTCGAGCAGCAAATCCAGGATTTGGTCGGTGGTCTGCGGGTCGAGAGCCGACGTGGCCTCATCACACAGCAGAACATCCGGACTGTTTGCCAGCGCTCGTGCAATACCGACACGCTGTTTTTGGCCACCGGACAGCTGCGACGGATAGGCATTTTCGCGCCCTTTCAGCCCTACCAAGTCCACCAGCTCCGCGACGCGGGCGTTAATCTGCGCTTTCGGTGCCCCAGCGATCTGCATCGAAAAGGCAATGTTCTCGCGGACAGTGCGGGACCACAGTAGGTTGAAATGCTGGAACACCATGCTGATTTTCAGTCGCGCACGACGCAGGGTTTCGCCCCTCGCAGCTGAGATATCTTGGCCGTTTATCAGCACGCTGCCGGAGGTCGGTTTTTCAAGGCCGTTCAGCAGGCGAATCAGCGTGCTTTTCCCTGCGCCGCTGTAACCGATAATGCCGTAAATCTGCCCCTGCTCGACCGTCAGGCTGACATCGTCGACCGCGGCGATGGGCGCTTTACCGTTATCAAAAATTTTTCGGATCTGGTTAAGTACAATCATTATTTTAGATGTATAGAGCTATAGACGTCCGGACGGTAGCATTACTTACGTGAATAACTCAACAACAAAATTCTCATATGGTTATGCCGCAACGCGATAAGGACGTCATTTGCGATTTATCACTGGCAGTTGCGGTTAAGTTTTTAGATTACTTTGAATCGTTAACACCATGAAATAATGAGACTTATAATCACGCTTAACCGCTGACAGTCGTCAGGCCGCAGTGGTACTCTGCCTGCCACTCCGCAGGCCTGGAAGCTGAGCAAACGCGTCATGAACAAACCCATTAAACGGCTGGAAATCATTAAAAATGCGATTGAGCTGGAGGACGATGAGA